>Ga0182024_10010045_pt1 | contig 19391 bp, 16 predicted proteins | sample P32metaG_FD_120480 | JGI IMG/M metagenome (GOLD analysis project Ga0182024, IMG submission 120480) | Permafrost microbial communities from Stordalen Mire, Sweden - P3-2 metaG (Illumina Assembly) | ecosystem: Environmental > Terrestrial > Soil > Wetlands > Permafrost | place: Sweden: Stordalen... | reverse complement strand
GCTGGTGGATGTACTATCTCGGCACTCGCACCGATCCCGACGGCCAAGATCGTGATTACATGGGTCTTGCCAGTTCGTCCGATCTTCTGCACTGGACCGATGCCACCGCCGCGCCCGTTTTACCGCGACGCCCGGGTGCGTTCGACTCCCGGGTCATGGAACCAGGCCCCGCTCCGATTCTCCTAAGCGCCGGTATCCTGCTGATTTACAACGGCGCCAGCGATTCGCTCACCTACGGTCCCGCGTGGGCTCTCTTCGATCGCGACGATCCGACAAAACTGATCGCGCGTGCCGATCGGCCGTTCTTGCTGCCGGAACTGGAATGGGAAAAGGAGGGCGTGGTGCCCAACGTGATTTTTCTCGAAGGATACACCGGGAAGTTCGCCTACTATGGCGCCGCGGACCATGTGATCGGTGCCGCCAGGCTGAAAATTACCACGATAGGACGCCTTAACGCGCCTTAAATGACGTTAAGTACGACGCTAGAGAGCCTTAAATGACCTTAAAAGCAGGCGATCGCGCGATTCATCGCTCCCTCTCGTCGAGGATTACGATTTCCACACGCCGGTTACTGGCTCGGCCATCCGCTGTCTCATTCGTGTCCTTGGGATTGAAGGAGCTGAAACTGGCCACGGAAAGACGCGATTCCTCGATTCCGCAATCGTGACCGAGCAATTCCAACAGGCGCAAGCTCCGCGCAGCGGCCAATTCCCAATTATTTTTGAACCGCCGGTTATGGATCGGCACCGCGTCGGCGTGTCCCACCAGGCTCACCTTATTCGGGATTTCGCGAAGCACCGCGGCGATCTGTTCGACCGTGGTCCGGGCTTCCGCGCTCACCACATCGTCACCGGAGGCGAACAGAATCGTCTGCGGAAGGCTGATCACCAGGCCGCGAGGCTCCATTTTCAAATCGAGCCCGAGTGCAGCGAGTTTCTGCTGCGGTTGCAACAACTCGGCGTGGGGCTCCGGAATCTTCGCCGCCGTTGGATGGGGCATCGCACTCTGCGCCGCGGCAGCGACGAAAAAAATCAGCAGGATTGTCAGAACGTCCATGTAACTGACCATCCATCGATCTGTGCCCGGATGCGGCGTGCGTCTGGGAAATGCTTTCATACCCGCCGCTCTTCTCCTCGCAGGAAGCAACTCAGCCGGTCGCGGACGAGCGCTGGATGGACACCGTCGAACAGGCAGAGCATGCCTTCGGCGATCATTTCGTTGATCTCAAACTGGTCGGCGACATGTGCGCGCATGCGCTGCGCCGAGGGCAGCAGAATCAGATTCGCCAACCCCAGTCCATAGATGGTGGAGACGAACGCGGTGCCGGTTCCGGCGGCGACCGAGGAAACATTCGCGAACTGTCTCAACACGTCCATTAATCCCACGACCGTCCCGATGACGCCGATGGTGGGCGCAAATCCGCCTGCCACTTCGAACGCCCTGGCATCCGTTTCTCCCTGCCGTTCCAACTGGCTCAGCTTCATCTCAAGCGTCGCCTGTAACTCGGCGCGATTCCGGGCGTCCATCGCCCATTGCAGGGACTCGCGCAGGAAAGGCCGTTCCACCGTGCCGATCAGAGGTTCCAGTCCGAAGAGTCCTTTGGAACGCGCGGCCTTCGATAAGGCGACGATCTCTTCCATTAGTTTTTCGCGGCTCTCCGTCGGTGTCGAGAGGAGAGCGATCGCGGCTCGCGCGGCGCGATAGAGGGCCAGACGAGGCGTCGTTATTAGTGTTACGCCGAACGTGCCGCCCAGAACGATAAGCATTCCGGTTGGTTGAAAGAAATTTCCGATGCGGATTCCAGCGCTCGCGATGCCGGCGAGAACGGCTCCGATCGCGATGACGATGCCGGCCAGCATCCAGAGGTCGATTTTCCGGCGCGCGGGCTGCGCGGGTTCAGCGAGCTTGATCCGCTGTATAGCGGTTGCGGTTGCAGACACGCGAGATTATTGGCACGCGACGGTCCACGATTAAGTCGAATCGCGTCAACGCAGAGGGTCGTAGATCACGCGGCAATATTTTGGCGCCTCACGGAAAGATGACGATTATCTGGCGAGCCAGCCGTAGAGAGCGCTCACGCCTTTTCATCAATGCGATAGGCCTCGGCCGCGGCGCCTCCGAAAATCGACGCTCGTTCGGGGATCGAGTATTGAAGTGATGCGCGATGCATCAGCTCGCTCCAGTTTTTATACGTGGTTGCCTCAAGACACACAGGCCAATCCGATCCGAACATGACGCGCTTCGGGGTGAACGCATCGATCGCGGTATCGATATAAAACCGCAACTGCGCTTCGGTCCAATGCTGGTGATCGGCCTCGGTCACGACCCCGGAAACTTTGCACCAGACGTTGGGACGCTTCGCCATCTCGCGCAGATTGTCGCGCCAGGGCAGCACCGCGCCATCGCGAATGCGCGGCTTGGCGATATGATCGAGGATAAAACGCTGTTTGGGATGGCGGTCAACGAACTCGATCGCGTAAGGAAGATGGCGGTCGAAAATCAGAATGTCGTACGCGAGGCCGTGCTTGTCGAGCAAGGAAACCCCGGCGTTGAGGTCGTCGCGGAGAATGTAACGATCGTCTTTCTCGTCCTGGATCACGTGACGCACAGCCTTGAGTTTCTTGCGGGACGCAAATTTCTCGATGTCGGCTTCAACGGAGGGCGACGTCAGAGGAACCCAGCCGACGACTCCTCTTAAGAATTTGTATTGATCGGCCAGCGGTAGGAGCCATTCTGTCTCACCGATCGTTTGCCGGGCCTGCACGCTGATGGTTCCGTCGATTTTCGCAGCACGAAGTTCCTTGTGCAGATTTTCCGGTAGAAAATCGTGCCGCAGCGCGGGGTCGTCGATCCAGCCGTATTCGGCGTCCGAGTATTTCCAAAAGTGTTGATGTGAGTCGAGTTTAAGAGGCATGATCCTGATTTTCCGGGAGGCCGGAGGGCCAGATGCGCTGGGCTGAGAATTGAGCGCGAATTCCGTCGATCAGTGCTATGTCGGCGGGTTTATTCGCCGCGGCGACGTTTTGACGAACTTGTTCGACGGTCGACATGCCGGTTAGCGTGGTCGCTACATAAGGATGCGCCAGGCAGAATTGCAATGCGAGATCGCTCGGCCGCTCGTAGAGTTGCACGAAGCGGCGTCCAGCATCCTTCACTTCCGGCGACGCCGGGTGCCAAGGCGGGGGACCACCAGGAGTGAGAACGCCCATGAGCAAAGGGGACGCGTTGATCAATCCGATGCCGCACTGCTCCGCGAATGGCGTGAGCAGATCGTCCATATCGGTGATGAGCAGATTGTAGCGGCAATAAGACAGGATCGCGTCGACAGGCGTGACTTTGGCGACTTTTCGCAACATGTTCAACTGCAATCCCGTGATGCCGATGAATCTGGTTTTGCCTTCGCGTTGAAGGGCGCGCATCGTTGGGATGGCCTCTTCGACGATTTGCTTTGCGTCGACAAATTCGATGTCATGCGCGAGAAAAACGTCGAGATAATCCGTCCGCAGGCGCTGAAGGGATTCGTCGATACTGGCGCGGATGCGCGCGGGGCTGAAATCAAATGCGGCGACATCGTAGCGGCCGCATTTGGTGGCGAGCACGACCTTATCGCGGCGGCCAACGAGCGCGGCTCCGAGACGCGTTTCCGCGAGGGTTCGTCCGTAATAGGGCGCGACGTCGAAGTAGTTTATGCCGAGGTCGATTGCGCAATGGACGGCGCGCTCGCCTTCCGCGGGATCGGTTTCGCCGAACTCGTTTCCGAGAGGCGATCCGCCAAAACCAAGCTTCGACACTCGCAGGCCGGTGCGGCCCAGCGTGCTATATTCCATGCCCTTTTAGTATGCAGGATCATAGGAATATGACGAGACGCGAGATTCTGATGCTGTCGCTTGCCGCGGTCCCGGCGCTATCCTCTCCGGCGGGCGAATTCTGGAACGAAAAAAAACCCGAGGACTGGTCGGAAGAAGAGATTCAGGAAATGTTGACCAGATCACCGTGGGCGAAGGAAGGCGCGGTGAGCGTGTTCGGCGGCACGGGCGGATCTTTGCTCAATCGGAATGGCGCGATGAACCGGTCGGGGAATATGTCGAGCAGCGGGCGTCAGCGCTCCAACACCACTCAAACGCAGAGCGGCGATGCGCCGGACCTTCGGTATAAAGCGATTGTGCGATGGCAGTCGGCTCTGCCGATTCGCGAAGCGCTGAAAGAGAAATCGACGGTGGGGCTCGCCGATTCCTACATCATCGCCGTGGTAGGCGACCTTGCCATGGGCGATCCGGATGCGGACGAGGCGCAGCGTGAATCGAGGCTCGACATGATGAAGCAGTACACCAAGCTCGACCGGCACGGCGGAGCGATATCTCTTACGAACATCGAGCCGGTTAAGAAACTGGGAACGTTATTCTATTTTTCGCGAGCCGAGCCGATTAAGGACGGGCAAGTGACGTTCAGCACGAAGATGGGGCCGGTTGAAGTGAAGTGCAAATTTGCGGTTAAGGAAATGATGTATCGCGGGAAGCTGGAGTTATAAAATGCGCGACGCGCGCTACGAATGTTGAGGACTCGGAAACGCAAACACATTTCACGCAGAGACGCAAAGCACCCAGAGAAAAAGACTTATGGTTCCAGTTGTTCGGGAAACACGGCGTAGCCTGCTGGGGGCGGGAATAGTTGCTCCAGGGCCATCAGGCGTTTTCTCAAATAGCGGCTGGGTAATTGGCGCGGGCCTGTGTCGACGTCGATATCGCAGCAGATGCCGTGCAGATAGAGCGTCAGAGTATCGATGAAAGACTGGCGCGCGTATCCGCGGAAGGTCTTGCTGTTCTTTACCGCACCTCCGCGGGAGGTTTGGACACGGCGCAACGTCTGCTTTAAACGCCAGCTTGGCTCATCGACCTCGCCATGGGCGTCGGCATTCAACTCTTCGCGTAGAACGCGGCCGTAGGTCGATTCCATATCGTCGGACCAATGGTCGCCCATCAGGGTCGCCAGCAGGTGGTAGAAACGATAGTGGTACTCGGCGACTTCCTGATCCTTTAACGCGAAGGCCAGAACGGTTTCGTCGCCCAGGCGGAGTTGCGTGGAGGTGGAGATTTTTCCTTCCGGCGGCTTTTCGGCGGTTACGAAATCGGAGGCCGGGGTTTTGGAACGGCCCTTCGGTCCGTGTCCTCCGTTGGCGCGCTCGAGATAGGGGACCAGCAGGATCGAAATCTTGGGAAGCGCGGCCGTCACGGCGGCAGGCAGAGCGGCTACGGGCTCCTGGAGGTATTCCTTCAAGTCGTCGTCGGTCATGGGGACGGAGGCGCAGAAGTAGGAGAAGGTATTGCTGAGCGGGATCATTTCGCTTTTGAATCGCTCCGCGAACTGGCGGACGCTCAGTCTGGTTAGGTCGAGTTGAGCCGGCATTGATTGGCTGCCACTATTCTAGCGGAGTTTGCTCGTTTCGCCGAATTGCAGTACCGTTCCGTCGAAGAACAAAATATGGCCGTTGCAGGGTCCCCTCCCTGACGGTCGGGGTTCGGTGCCAATAAGAGGCCGATTTACGAAACCGAGCCCCGACTGTAAAGGAGGGGACATCTGACGATCTGGCTGCGGCATGCCGCTAGTGCTCGTCCCCATCTCGCCGGTCTTCATCCGCTTGGATGGGCCGCCAAGCCCGTCGGCGCTTCCTGCGGTCACGGCTCGCTAAAGCACTGGTACTCACTCCTGGCGCAGGGCTTCGGAGGGTTCGATCTGGACGGCTCGGCGGGCAGGGACGAAACCGGCTATCGTGGCTACGATTCCGATTAGGACGATGGCAGCGGCGATGGAGATTGCGTCCATGGGGCGGATGCCGTAGAGGACCGGGGAAATTAGGCGGGCGCAGCCGGCATAGATGGCTACTCCCAGGATCAGGCCTGGGCCGACGCTCAGCAGAACATCGCTCGAAATCATTTCAATCATGTGAGAGGGGCGCGCGCCTAACGCCATGCGGATGCCGATTTCGCGGGTGCGGCGGGCGATCGAATAGGCTAGCATTCCATAGAGGCCGATGGCGACCAGGACGGCGCTCGCGATGGCGAATACGGAGGCCAGAGCGGCGATGAGACGCTCCTGCCAGAGGGATGTTTCGATATCCTGATCGATCGTCGCGACCTCCGACGGCGCGATGCCGGGGCCGACGCTCGCGAGCATGGCGCGCAGGTCGGCGATGACGGGGCCGGGAGGGCGGCGGGTGCGCACGTGCAGCGCGACGCCCATATAGTCGGAATACTGGAAATCCTTTTCGATAAGGAAATACGAAACCGGGGGCGGTTCTTCCCGCATGGAACGGTACTTGGTATCCGAGACCACGCCGATGATTAAATCGTCCGCCCCGGCAGTGACGTTCATTCCGGTCCCAAACGTTCTTCCGATCGGGGCGACATTCGGAAAGAATCGCCGTACGAAGCTTTCGTTGACGACCACCGGCGCGGGCTTCGAAGCGTTCACATCCGCGGGACGGAAGTCGCGGCCGGCGAGAAGGCGAATCCCTACATTCTCGAAGTGGCCGAGGCTGACACCGTTCATGCTGCTGTTCAAAAAATCGGGAGTTTTGATAGGGACTCCCGTGGGTGCAACGGAGTTCTTCATGCCGATGCCGCGCATCAGCGCCATTTCAGCGAGGGTGGCTCCATCGACCCCGGGGAGTTCCTTGGCGCGGCGCAGGATGTCCTCGTAGATTGCTTTCACTTCCGGGGTCTTGATACCCGCCATACTCGCATTGACGACCATCACGATCAGGTTTCGCTCGACGCCGGCGTTGGCGGATCGCAATTGATGGAGCGTTCTGACGAGCGCGGCTCCCCCGATCAGCAAGATGGTCGAGAGCGCGATTTGCAACGCAACGAGAGCCATGCCGGCGCGGGAGCGGCGCTGGCGGGGTCCTCCACGTCCCATGAGGCCGGTGAGATCGGCTCGGAATAAATGGAGAGCGGGTACGATGCTCATGGCGAGAGCGGTGACGATGCAGGCTCCGGCGGCGAAGGCGAGTACCCGGGCGTCGGGGGTCAGTTCGAGGGTGAGCGGGCGGCGCGAGGGAAGGAATGCGAGAAGAAGTGAGCCTCCCCAGCGGGCGACCAGCATGGCGCCGAGTGCGCCGAGGATGGAGAGAACCAGGGCGTCGGACATCAATTGCGAGGCTACTGTGAAGCGCGTGGCGCCGAGGCTCAGGCGCACGGCGATCTCTTTTCTTGAGGCTTCGCCACGCGCGAGCATCAGGCCGGCGATGTTGGCACAGACCAGCAGCAGGAGCACGCCGACCGCGCCCATCAGGACTTCCACGGCGACGGCGAATTGTTTGCGCAGCTTCGACACGCCGCGCGAGACGGGCTGAAGGTCTAGCCGGGTAGCGATTCGATCCGCGAGATACTCCTGCTGTTTTTGCCCCGTCAGAGGCGGGTCGGCTTTCTCCACCTCCGCGTCCACGAGTCCTGGGTGGAGGGTTTGCAGCTCGGCGATCGCTTGCGCGAGCGGTACACCTGGTTTCAATCGCTCGTACATTTGTACCGGGGCTCCGTAGATTGCGCGGCCGGTGGTCCACAAATAATAGGCAGAGAGAGGGATCGAGACATCGGGACCGCCTTCGACTTCGAGGCCTCGGAAGCCGCGCGGCATCACGCCGATGATGGTGAACGGAACGCCTCGGAGGCGGATGGTTTCCCCCAGGGCGTTCGCGCGGCCACCGAGAGAGCGCTTCCAGAAAGCATGGCTGAGGACGACGGGATACCGGGTGCTGTCGCGGTCGTCATCGTCCGAGATGGTGCGTCCGATTTCGGCTTGGGCTCCGAGCGCGCGGTAGTAATTGCCGGAGACCACCTTGGCCGAAACGTTCTCTACGCGGCCGCCCGCCTGGAAGGACATATCGAGATCGCCGGCGGAGAAAACCTCGCGGAAACTTTTGGCGCGATCCCGGATGAGGGGTCGATAAAAATCGGCGAATTCGGGAAGGGGGCTGCGGAAGCCGCTGGGGTGGACTTCCTCCATCCGAACCAGTTGTTCCGGGTGATCGACGGGGAGATCGCGCAGGAGGAGGACATCGACGGCGGTGAAGATCAGCGTGTTCGCGCCGATTCCGAAGGCCAGCAACAGCACGATTACGGCGGAGAAGGCGGGGTTGCGAATTAGGGTGCGCAGGGAATAGCGAAGGGCGCGCATGCTTTATGTTACGTCGGTTCGTCGGCTTTTATCATCTCCGGTTTCATGCGCTTAGCGATTTCACACACTTCGGTGCGAACAACCTTCGCATATTTTATAGGCAAGGAGTCCACGTGCTCTTCTAACGGAGAACGGGATCGACCATTAGGCGCAACACCGGTAAAAGCGCTGAAACGGGTCTGTGTGCGTTGGATTGCTGCCAGTCAAGGACTGGCCCCTGTGCGGACGGGGTAACGTAACGTAGCTTCCCGCTGTGGAAGGGTAAATCAAGTGCAGCTAGGGGGCGCCCCCGAATCCAATTTGTTCTTTGAAAGTTTTTTGCAATCTACGGCAGGTTTTCGTACCACTTCAGGTTCGTGGTTGCGGAGCCTATGCAGGCGAGGTCGAGGCGATGGTCGGCGTTCAGGTCGACGGCGGTGCAGGCTGCGGCGGCCATGGTTCCGGTGTCGAGGATTTGACGGCTCCAGCGGCCTTTTTCATTACTGTAGATCAGGACCTGATAGGGTTTACCGCGCATGCCGGCTACGATCTGGTCGCGACCGTCGCCGTTGAGGTCGGCGGTCAGGATGGTGTGGGCGTCGAGAAGGGAATCGTCGATTTCTTCGCGATTCCACTGGCCTTTATGTTCGGTATAGACGGCGACTTTGTTGCCGTGCCAGGGTTCGATGGTGGCTAGGAAGCGCTGCTTGCCGGTATGGCCGACCGCGATATCGCTGGTGCCGCTTTTCGGCCAGGGATCAGGATTGCCCTTCGCGATCTCGGTGCGGGTCCACTTGTCTTTAGCGTACCGGTAGAGGTCGATGCCGGAGAAGGAACAGGTGAGGATGGAGTCGCGGCCTTTGCCGTCCCAATCGACGATGGTGAGGCCGTGTTGGATGCCTTCGTTGTCGGCGGCGATGAGAATTCGTTTCCAATCGCCGGGCTTATAGTAGACGAGCGGCACGTGGTCGCGATAGTCGGGGGCGACGGCATTCGCGCCCATTAGCGGGGCGTTAATGACGACTTTGGAGCCGCCGATATTTGCCCATCGGAGGCGATGGGAGGTCGGCAGGCGGTCGATTTCGGTGAGAGTCCAGGGCTGGCGGGGATCGCCGTTGGGTTTGAGAACCGCTACGATGCCCTTGCTTGGGGCATATTGATTCGCGAAGCCGTAGGCGAGAACGATCTGGTCGTCCCAAATCGCGAGGTTGATCATGCCGGTGAGACCGGACGCGATCACGTGCCTTTCCCAGGTGGGATTTTCGAACCAGACGAGGTCGGTCATCTGAGTGGCGACGGCGATCAGGTCGGGCTTACCGTCGTGGTTGAGGTCGGCAGCGACCACTTGATAGCCGCCCTTCAGGTCGGTGGCAATGACGTGTTCTTTGAAGTTCGCGGCAAGGAGTGATGCGAGAAGCAGGGCCGGCATCATTTAATTTTGAAGTCCCAGACCTGGGTGTTGATGGATTCGAGACCCTCGGTGTATTCGACTAGCGCGTATTCGCCGGGATCGAGATCTTTTTCCGGCCAGATCTTGTACACGTTATCGCCTTCCTGCTTTTTGAAAGTCTCGATTTCCTTGAGCTCCTGCTGGATTTCTTTCGACACAGGGATGATATGGATATTTTCGACAATTCGCGAGCCTTTCTTTGTCGGCGTCAATTTGACCATCGCGAGGCGTTCGAAGTTCGAGAGGCGGAAAAAGAATTCGGGGCGTTTGTCGGTGATTTCCTTGGAAGAGGTATCGCCATCGATTTCGAGCGTCGCCTTGCCGGAGACCATCGGGACGGGCGAGAGAACTTTCAGGACTTGCCGCTTCTTGTCGGTGACCACCTTCGATTCCGCGACCTTGATCGCCTCCAGCTTATTGTCGTGAATATAATAGACGCCGGGTTCGGGCGGGATCTCCTCCACCTCCCTCACAGCGAGGCGCTCGGCGGCATCCTCCGCGGCTTGCGCCTTGGCGTCGGCCTTGAGGTCCCCTTCGTGCTGCGCGGCTTCTTTTTTGGTGCGAGCGAGGTCGGCCAGCTCAAGAGGGATTTCTTCCCATTCGCCTCGCTCGGCGCTCAAATAGGTGACGCGATCCTTGACGACCTTATATTCGGCGGTCAATTGATAGGTGCCGTCTTTCAGATAGAGACGAATGATTTCGCCGGGGGCCATCAGAAAAAAAGCGACAAGAATCCAAAGCATGTTCTTACCTGCCCTTATTATGGAGGAATGCGCTATCGAACACTTGGACGCACCGGCATCGAGATCAGTGACATTGGTTTTGGGGCTTGGGGCATAGGCGGGAAGCAGTGGATCGGCGGATCGGATGAAGAATCGCGGGCGGCGCTCCAGCGCGCCCTGGAGCTGGGGGTCAACTTTATTGACACAGCGCTGGCTTACGGCGACGGGCATAGCGAGGAGCTGGTCGGCGAGATCGTGAGGTCGGCCCACATTGATAAACGACAGAAAGTTTATGTCGCGACCAAGGTCCCCCCGATGAACCAGAAGTGGCCGGCGAAGGCGGGGATCGGGATTGAAGATGTTTTCCCATACGATTACGTGATCCGGTCGACGGAAGAGAGCTTGCGCAATCTGAAAATGGATGCGGTGGATTTGCAGCAGCTTCACGTGTGGAATACGGAGTGGACGGATGGCGATGAGTGGCGCCGCGCGTTCGAGGACTTGAAAAAGTCGGGGAAGGCGAAGGCGGTCGGCGTGTCGCTGAATGCGGGTGATCCGGATTCGGGGCTCGCGCTGATTCGGACGGGGCTCTGCGATTCGGTGCAGGTGGTGTACAACATTTTCGATCAATCGCCCAACGCGAATTTGCTGCCGCTGGCGCTGGAGCATAATGTGGGCGTGCTGGCTCGGGTGCCGCTGGACGAGGGCGCGCTGACGGGGACGATCAAAGAAGATACGGTGTTCGAGAAGGGCGAGTTTCGCGACTGGTATTTCCGGGGGCGGCATCGGAAGAAGCAGGTTGTCGAGCATGTGAGCGCTTTGGAGAAGGATTTGGAGGGAGTGAAAGGCTCGCTGCCGGAGATTGCGCTGCGGTATTGCCTGTCGCATCCCGCGGTTTCGACGGTGATTCCGGGCATGCGCAAGGTGCGCACGGTGGAATCGAGCTGCTCGGTTTCGGACCTGGGCGCGCTGCCGGACGATGTGCTGGCGAAGATGAAAAAACACGCCTGGGTTAAAGATTTTCATTCGTGAGAATCGGGCTGCATACCTCGATTGCGGGGGCTCTGGAACGGTCGGCGATCGCGGCAGGGGAAATGGGCGCGAACACGTTTCAGATTTTCTCGTCCAGCCCGAGGCAGTGGAGAGCGTCGGTGCCGAGCGTCCCGGCGATCAAGTTGTTGAACGTCTGGCGGGACAAATATGATTTGACGCCGCTGGTGATTCACGATAACTATCTGATCAATCTCGCGTCGGCGAATGAAGGGATACGCAAGCAATCGATCGAAGCGTTCCGCGGCGAACTGGTTCGCGCGATCGCGATTGGCGCGGAGTACCTCGTGGCGCATCCGGGGAATTACAAAGGGCAGACGATCGAGCAGGGGATTTTTCATTTTCTGCAAGGGGTGACAGAAGCGGCAAACGGCTTGAAGTTCGACAAGCTGATGCTTCTCGTCGAGTGCACCGCGGGGGCGGGCGCGCAGATCGGAGGGAGGCTCGAGGAATTGCACGTGATTCGCGAGTATGCGGCACAGATGACGCATTTGCCGGTCGGGTTCTGTCTCGACACATGCCATCTTCTGGTTTCGGGCTACAACATCGCGACCGCGGACGGCTTCAAGACGACGGTCGCGGACGCAGACCGCATTCTGGGCCTCGAACATGTGCGCGTGATTCATGCGAACGATTCGAAAGCGCCGCTGGGATCGCATGTCGACCGGCATGAACACATCGGGCAAGGTTATATTGGATTAGACGGGTTTCGTCGCATTCTCACCCATCCGAAGCTTCGCAACAAAGCCTTCATTCTTGAGACGCCGGTGGATCGGGAAGGCGACGATCGACGGAATCTCGACACACTGAAATCCCTATGGAAGAAAAAGTCTACGACCACAACCAAATCGAGCTGAAGTGGGAGGAGCGCTGGAAAGACGCGGACCTTTATCGCGCCGATCCCACGTCGTCCGCGAAAAAATATTACGTGGTCGAGATGCTTCCGTATCCGAGTGGGCGGCTGCACATGGGGCACGTCCGCAACTACTCGATCGGCGATGCGCTGGCGCGTTACATGTGGATGCGCGGGTACAACGTGCAGCATCCGATGGGTTGGGACGCGTTCGGATTGCCCGCCGAAAACGCGGCGATCAAGGGCGGCGCGCATCCTCGCGACTGGACGCTCGCGAGAATCGCCGAGATGAAGCGCCAGATGAACCGCATGGGTTTCGCCTATGACTGGAGCCTGGAAATCACTACGTGCGAGCCGGAATATTATCGCTGGAACCAGTGGTTTTTCCTGAAAATGCTGGAGCGCGGGCTGGCTTATCGCAAGAGGGCTTTGGTCAACTGGTGCCCGGAATGCGGGACGGTGCTGGCGAATGAGCAGGTGGTCAACGGCTGCTGCTGGCGCCACGAAACTACGCCGGTCGAGCAGCGCGCGCTCGAACAATGGTTCTGGAAGATCACCGATTATGCGGACGAACTGCTGCGCGACATCGACGAAAAATTGGAAGGCACGTGGCCGGACCGCGTGTTGTCGATGCAGAGGAATTGGATCGGAAAATCGGTGGGGTCCGAAATCGATTTCACGCTGGAAGGAACGGGTGAAAAGATTCGCGTGTTCACGACGCGTGTCGACACAATTTACGGCGCGACCTGCGTGATCCTGGCGCCGGAGCATCCGCTGGCGCAGAAACTGCTCGACGAAGCGGGGCGGGCGCGGGCGAAAGAAATGATCGATGCGCGGGCGAACACCCGGGGTAACAACGGTCCGGGCGATGTGGTGAAGGACGGCGCGCCGACTTGCGGGTTCGCGATCAATCCGTACAGCGGAGGGAAGGTGCCGGTGTGGATCGGCAACTTCGTATTGATGGACTACGGGACTGGGGCGATCATGGCTGTGCCCGCGCATGACGAGCGGGATTTCGAGTTTTGCACAACGTTCGGATTGCCGATCGTTCCCGTGATTCGTCCGGTGGAGGGCGAACGGAAACTTCCCTTCTGCGACGACGGAATCGTCGAGAATTCCGGCGAGTATTCCGGCCTCGCGAGCGCAGAGGCTCGGGTAAAGATGAATGAGCTGGCCGAGCGCGAAAGCTTCGGCAAAGCAGCGATCACGTTCCGCATCAAGGACTGGGGAATCTCGCGTCAGCGCTACTGGGGCACTCCGATTCCGGTGATTCACTGTCCGAAGTGCGGCGTGGTTCCGGTTCCTGAGCAGGATCTGCCTGTGGAACTTCCCTATGCCGTGAAGTTCACCGGCAAGGGACGCTCGCCTCTGGCGGAGAATCCGGAGTTCATGAACGTGAAGTGTCCTCAGTGCGGTGCCGATGGGCAGCGCGAGAGCGATACGATGGACACGTTCGTCGATTCCTCGTGGTACTTCTATCGCTACTGCGATCCGAAGAACGACAAGGCTCCGTTCGATTCGGCGAAAATCGCGAAGTGGTTCGAGATCGATCAGTACATCGGCGGCGTCGTTCATGCGATTCTACACCTGATCTATTCGCGATTCTTTACGAAGATGATGCGCGATCTGGGATTGATCGCAAACGACGAACCAGCGGCGAACATGTTCACCCAAGGCCTGGTTTTGGGCAATGACGGCACAGCAATGTCGAAGTCCAAGGGGAACGTGGTCGACCCGGAAGAGATGATCGACAAGTACGGCGCGGATACATGTCGTTTGGTTGTCCTGTTCGCCGCGCCTCCGGAAAAAGACATGCCGTGGATCGAGGCGAGCGTCGGCGGACAGCGGCGCTTTCTCGAACGCGTGTGGAAATTCGTGACGCGGAATATTGGTCGCAATGCGGGTGCGGGCAATCCGGCCGCGGACCGGCGGGCGTTGCGCAAACTGCATCGGACGATTCACAAGATGACTGACGATTTCAGCAATCGGTGGCATTTCAACACCTCGATCGCGGCGCTGATGGAACTCATCAATACTTTGACTGAAGAAGAGGCGGGTCTGTCGCGCGCAGTCTTGGATCAGGCTTTACCGTCGCTGGTTTTGTTGCTTGGTCCGTTCGCGCCGTACATGGCGGAGGAGTTGTGGGAACAGATGGGCCGCACGGGTCCGGTGTTCAAGCAAACGTGGCCGTCGTTCGACGAATCGCTGGAGAAGGAAGACCTGGCTGAGGTCGTTCTGCAAGTGAACGGAAAAGTGCGCGGACACATTTCGGTGCCGTTCGGGACGTCGAAAGAAGAATTGGAGCGGCTGGCGCTGATCGATCCGAAGACGCAGGCGTCGATAAGCGGCAAGCAGGTCATTAAGGTGATCGTGGTTCCGGATAAATTAGTTAATATCGTGGTGCGCTGATGATTCTTGAAGAACTGAAGATCGAGGGATTCCGGTCGCTGAAGTCGGTGACGTGGAGGCCGGGGCGGCTGAATGTTTTGATTGGGCCGAATGGCGGGGGGAAGTCGAATTTGCTGAGTGCGCTGGATTTGCTGCGAACAGCGGCGACGGATGGTGATTTAAAGAGGGCTGTCCTGCAGATGGGCGGGATGGGTGCGCTGGTTTGGGATGGACAGTCGAAGGAAATTCGATTTTCGCTGGGAACCGATTCAGGCTTGAACTATAAATTTATGATGCGCCGTATAGGAACGACTGGCGGGTTCGAATTTGAAGAGGATGGTCGCACCAACGTGGGCCTGCTAATGAAAGGGATCGGATCTCTGGCTGGGGCGGGAACTCCGTTTCGCCCGTTTTGGGCGTCGTGGTCCATCCACCGCGACGTCAGAACCGATCGAGAGTCCGAACTTCGAGGAGCCTCTGTCACTCGCGATGAGAACCGCGTCGAATCGGAGGGCCAAAATCTGATCGCGGTCCTGCACACCCTTTACGAAAATGATCGCGATTTCGAGGAGTCCCTCGATAAAGCGATGTCGGCGGCTTTCCCGAACGATTATGACAAACTCGTTTTCCCCCCGGAAGCCGACGGACGCACACAATTGCGGGTGCGCCGCAAGCATCGCAAACGTGCTGATAGTTCCGCCGATCTCTCCGACGGTACTTTGCGATTCCTTATGTTGATGGCAATTCTCGGCAGCCCTGATCCAGCTCCTCTTATTGCGGTTGACGAACCGGAAACCGGCCTCCATCCGCGCATGTTGCCCATCATTGCGGAAGTAGCAGCGAATGCGGCACTGAAATCACAAATTATTTTCACGACCCATTCTCCGGAACTGCTGGATGCTTTCAGCGATGAAGTTCCGACGACCACGATTGTTACGTCGAACGGCTCGGAAACGGAATTGAAGACAATCGGAGGCGAGGAACTCAAGCGCTGGATTGACGACTACTCCTTAAGTAAATTTGTCTTCTCCGGCGAGGCAGACGCTGTTTTGTGAGGGTGCTCCTCTACGTCGAAGGCGATACCGAAGAAGCCGCTTTGCCGGATTTTTTCGGCCGGTGGCTGGTCGGAAAAGGCACAGGCCTGGAGATCAAGGCTGTAAACTTCAAAGGTGTGGGCGGCTACTTGAGAGAATTCTCCAAGCGCGCCAAACGCGACTTAAGGGGCACGTACACGCAGGGAATCATCGGCCTAATCGATCTCTTCGGCTCGCGACTTTCCTTTCCGACCGGTTCTGCGAGCGAAAAATATTCGTGGGCGAAGAACGAACTTGAGCAGAAGGTCGGAGATCAAAGGTTCCGGCAGCATTTCGCGGTTCACGAGACAGAAGCGCGGTTGCTCAGCGGAGAAAACCTGTTTCCGCAGCCAATCGACGCCCGGCTTCCAAAGACGCCGCCGGAAGGGATCAATTTCCAGCATCCTCCGGGAATGCTTTTGCAAAATCTGTACTCGACGCATCTTGACCGCAACTATGGAAAAGTCATTGATGGAACCGAGTTGTTTCAGAAGCTCGACCCAATGTCGCCTACGATCGCTGCCCGCACTTGAGGCTTCTGCTCGATGATGTTCTCGCGCTCGCGAAAGGTGTAGTGTAAAAGCATGACGGCGCGGACGCTAATCCCGGTGGAGGAGTACTTGACAACCGTCTACCGGCCCGATTGCGACTACGTAGACGGCGAAGTGTTGGAGCGTAATTTGGGTGAACGGGATCATGGACGGTTGCAGTTACGGCTGGGTGCGTATTTCCTCGCGCGTCAGGCGCAATGGAATACTTACGCGATTGTTGAACAGCGCGTGCAGGTGCGGCCGGGAAAGTTTCGCGTCCCGGATGTCTGCGTGGTTCTCGGCTCGACGGACGAACAAGTTCTGACTACTCCTCCCTTCCTCTGCGTCGAAATTCTTTCCCCCGAAGACCGCGTGAGTCGCTTTCAGGATCGCATTGACGACTACTTTAAAATGGGCGTCCCCAACGTCTGGGGAGTCGATCCCGCGCGCCGGTGCGCCTTCGTGGCAACCGCAAAAGGCGACTTGCACCGCGTTACCGACGCTCTGCGCACCGCCGATCCCGTACTCGAAGTTCCCCTTTCTGAAATATTCGAGTAACGTACAATAGTCCTCGTCATGGACTCCAATCGCCGAGACTTTCTTAAGACATCCACTGCCGTCGCGCTCACTTCGCAGATTTTTACCGGCAATGTTCGCGGGGCGAACGACCGGGTCTCCGCCGCGTTTATCGGCATGGGCAAGATGGGCCGATCCAATCTCGGCTACGCGATGCGGCAGGAAAATCTCGAGGTCACCGCCGTGTGCGACATCTTCGATCGCAACCTGAACACGGCGGTCGAGATGACGAAAAAGCAGGCGGGCGGCGCCGCGAAAGGAATTCGCGACTTCCGCGAGATCCTCGCCGATAAATCGATTGACGTGGTCTGCATCTCGACGCCCGACCACTGGCATCCTTACATGACCGTCGAGGCGTGCAAGGCCGGCAAGGACGTTTATGTCGAAAAACCGATCTGCGTCGTCGTCGATGAGGGAGTCAAGATGGTGCAGGCCGCGCGCAAATACAAGCGCGTGGTGCAGGCCGGCACGATGCAGCGCTCCGCAGTGCATTTCGCCAAAGCCGCGGAGATCGTGCGCAGAGGCGAGTTGGGGAAAATCACTTTCGTGCGCTGCTGGAATTATGGTTTAACGAAGCCCGAGGGCATCGGCGATCCTCCGGATCAGGAGCCGCCCGCGACACTCGACTGGGACATGTGGCTCGGGCCTGCGCCCAAGCGCGCGTTCAATCCGAACCGTTTCGGAGTCGATCCGCAGGACCACTATTTTTCGAATTTCCGATGGTTCTGGGATTATGCCGGAGGCATGATGACGGACTGGGGAGTGCACTGGCTCGACATCGTACAGTGGGCCTTCGACGAGCAAATGCCCACCGGGATTGCCGCGTTTGGCGGGAAATTTTATGTGCAGGATAATCGCGAGACTCCGGATACCCTGCAGGTGACCTATGAATATCCGGGATTTATCGCCGTCTACGAAAATCGCGAAGCGAACGCGCAGTCGATGTTCGACAAAAGCGGAGGCATTCTGTTCCACGGAACTTTGGGAACGATGTTCCTCGATCGCGGCGGCTACAAGATCGTTCCGGAGAAGGGATCGAGTATCGAAGCGTCAGAGTTAAAATCGACGAGCGGAGGCAATCGCGAACACTGGGCCAATTTTCTCGATTGCGTGAAGACGCGGGAAAGACCGACCAGCGACATCGAGAAGTGCCAGCACTCGACCACGACCTGCCTGCTCGGGAATGTGGCGCTACGTAGTAAACTGCGCCTTGATTTCGATGTGGCGAAGTGGACCGTCGCGCAGGCGGATGCGAAAAAATATCTGTCTCGCGAATATCGCAAGCCCTGGAAATTAGTGGTGTAGGCGGAATGATGAAAAAAATCCCCGCGATCGCTCGTTCCAAACACAGACTAAAATCTGTGCCACCACTATCAGCACATGGTGGCACAGGCTTCAGCCTGTAGGACTTTTTCATTAACTTGCTAAGCGAGCCGCACTTGGTGCCGGCCCGCCCACGTGAGTCTACTGAACAGCGACAGTTGGACCAACCGCAGTCGTGCTCCCATTGATCGTTATCGCCAGAGGCAGGGTGCCGCCGCTAACGCCCGCCGGTACCAGAAGATTCACCTGGATGACGCCGGTGACCTCGCCCGGCGCGCCGCCCGCGAACTGCACCGGGGCGTTCACGCCGTTGATGGTTGCGCTGATCGTCCCAGGGATCTTATATAAGGTAGTCCCCGATGGCGTAAGGGTTCCCGTTATGCCCGCGGGATTGGTCTGCCCGCCTCCGGTCATAAACACCGCGATGACCGAACCCACCGTAGTTGGAGTCGTCGCGATGGTCTGGGTGCCGACGACTACTCCGGAAGCAGGACCATTTAGCGATCCGTTCAGATTGAGGACCGACGCCTGCCCGACTCCGGTGGAGTTGTCGGTAAAGATGCCAGGCGCCTGGTTTGCAACCGACTGCAGAATCCCGGTCGATAGCTCTCCCGAATAGGACACGACCACGTTCGTGCTCGCGCGACCCGCAATTTCGTATGGCACGATCACGTTGATTTGCGTCGGGGAAACATAGAGCGGCGTTCCCGGAATTGTGTCAAACAGCACTTGCACGCCGGCAAGAATGTTGCTTACCGTACCGCCGGCGGCCACACTGAAGCTGGAGGCCGTGGCCGGTCCGAGGTTCGCGCCTTTGATCGTGATTAACTCGCCCGGAGAGATTACTCCGAAGGCGCCGCTGGCGCTATTGGAAATGCTGGAAGGTTGCGGCACCGGAACGCCCGTCACCGTAAGCGTAACCGGCACGGTGATCGCCGTTTGACCGCTTGGCGTAATGGTGACGGTGCCGCTGTATGTTTGGGCCGTCGTCAAAACGGACGTCACGATCGATACCGTCGCCGACATGGGCGTCGAGCCGCTCGAGGGCGAAACCGCCAGCCACGCGGGCGTGCTCGATGCGCTGATGTTAACGGCAACGGACCCTCCGACGCTGGTGACACTGAGCGTCTGCGTCGCTGGCGGCGCGCTCCCCAATTGATAGCTGAAAGCGAGCGGGGTCGGAGAGACGGTCACTGTTTGGGCCGCGGTCACCGTCAGGCTTACAGGGATCGTAAGGGTTGGCGTCGCGGAGTTGGTGAAACTCACCAGGATGTT
>Ga0182024_10010044_pt1 | contig 19392 bp, 16 predicted proteins | sample P32metaG_FD_120480 | JGI IMG/M metagenome (GOLD analysis project Ga0182024, IMG submission 120480) | Permafrost microbial communities from Stordalen Mire, Sweden - P3-2 metaG (Illumina Assembly) | ecosystem: Environmental > Terrestrial > Soil > Wetlands > Permafrost | place: Sweden: Stordalen... | reverse complement strand
GGCCCCGAACTCGATCGCCTGCCGCGCCTACGCCCGGCTTTTCGACGTCGTTTTGGTCGGTGGCCTGCGGAAATGAGTGCGTACATCTGCCGTAGCGTGGCAGCAACGGGAGTAACCAATTCCGCGCACAAGACCCGATACACTGCGTGGCGCTCCTGTTGGAATCTCTCGAATGCTTCGCGATTCACGGCTCCTCCTGTCTGTTGTGTTTGGATTCTGGAGCAGACTCTTCCGGCGACCCGGGTGGTTGACGCTCGCCAACGAATTTCGCCCCAATATTATCGCATACGGCACAACCCCCTGTTTTCGAGCCGAAACCGAACGCTCGCGATCGCACAATATCTTTCGGCCGCCAGCACATGGCGTCCTCTACGTTAACTTCGGGTCAAGTCGGTCATCCGGCACAGGGAATACTCCCTCCACGATCAATGCTTCACGAACCAACACGCGCGGCAGGCGATTCATATCCAGCACAGCCAGCGTTACCCGCCCTTTTGCGGTCAGGCCAACAAGCAACGCCCCGCGCCAATAAAAATGCTCGTTCCAATGGTCCCGACGCGGGTCAAATAAATCTGATCGGCTGGATGTAACAGAATCGATGCCGGAAAGATTTGGTCCCTTGCGACGATTGCACTCTGCGCAGCTCAAGGCGAGGTTCTCTGACGACGTACGTCCGCCGTGCTGGCGTGCAACGATATGGTCAATCTGGAATCGCTCGGGATAGAACGCTTGGAGGGCGTGGCAGTACTCGCACATTCCCCGCGCCCGCTCGCGCACGAATTGTTCAAGTGCCCTGTCCACAGGCGGTCACGCCGCGCCCGGGAGTCGAGCGTTTTTGAGGGTCATGCGCGCCTTCGATTGAACAAACGCGATGAAATGGCTCACGTTGATGTAGCCGTCCAGTTCCTCCTCCTCAGTCCCGGAGAGCGTCCCATCGCTCGCTTTTTCCGACAGTTCGGTCATCCTGGCATGATCGGCGTCTGTGAATCGAAAATTCAGCAGCGCGCGTGCAGCTTCCGGCGACATGTCGCCCGAATCCGGTTGAATCACCCGTTTGAGGATCGCGGCTTCAGTCTGGCTGGCCAGCATGGAAGAATAATATCTGAGGTAAACAGGCGTGTCCACCAAGGATGGGACATGCTGCATTCGGCTGGGTGTTGCACGAGTTTGGACAGAGGAAAAGTCGATTCAAGGCCACAAACCTCCCTCTGTTGGAGTATCTCTTGTTGATGCTGATGTCACGCCATACATCCCTGCCAATTGTCGCAGCGATCCTCATCATTTCCTCCGCCTCTGCGCTTTTCGGGGCGGACGCCCTCCGTCCCGCGCGCGTCTATCAAACGATCATGTGGATCGGCGACAGCGCCTATAAGAAGCCCGAGAAGATTCCCGCGTTCTTCGCGCGCTTGCGGGAGATGGGAATCACTTCCGCGATGATCTCCGATGACGATGACCCAAACCCGGTCTGGTCCAATCAGTATCCGTATTACGTGGAGAACATGGTCAATCGCGGGCTGTGTCTCAAGTGGAATTCCAATGTCCGCGACTGGGACAAGGTTGTCACGCAATGGGCAAAGAGCGGCCGGCCGATGGCGGGACTGGTGCGCGACTACTGCCTGGACGATCCGGCATATCTCGCTTCCTCCACCCATCAAATGCAGGCCCTTGTCCGAAAGCACATGAGTCACTCGCCATGGCTCTACGATATTCGCGACGAGCTGTCGGTGACCATCTCGGCCAATCCGTTCGATTACGATTTCAATCCTCTCACGCTCGCCGCGTTTCGCCTGTACCTTCAGAAACAATATGCAAATCTTGCGGCGCTCAACGCGGAATGGGGAACGACGTTCGCCCGCTGGGAAGAAGTCACGCCATTCACAACCGATCAGATCAAAAACCGCATGGGGAGCGGCGACGCCATTCCGCGGGGAAATCCCGACTGGCAGGCGGTCGAAGCCCTCCGCTTCGATGTTGCCTCCGCGCGCAAGCGGCCGACGGCGTGGAATTTTTCCCCTTGGGCCGACTTCCGCACCTACATGGACATTTCCCTGGCGCGCACATTGGGCTCGCTGCGCGACTCCGCCCACGCCATCGATCCGAGGACGCCCGTCGGCATCGAAGGATTGCAGATGCCATCCGCCTTCGGCGGGTATGACCTCTGGCGGCTGTCGCAATCGCTCGATTGGGCAGAGCCGTATGACATTGGCAATTCCCGGGAAATTCTCGGCTCATTTATGCCCGCCAAGCGATTGATCACCACCGTCGGCGAAACCAATCCCGACGCCGCACGCCGGCGGCTGTGGCATCTGCTGCTCGAAGGGGACAAGGGATGCATCGTCTGGTGGAGTGAAGACTGCATCGATACCAATTCCGCGGATTACGCGTTCACGGCCAAGGGGAAGGCTCTGGCGACGGTGTTGAAGGAGATGACCTCGCCGTTGGCAAAGGTGTTTTTGCGGGCGGTTCCCGAGCAGGATCCGATTTTCCTCGCCTATTCCCAGCCGAGCATTCAGGTCGATTGGCTCATGGAATCGACGGAAGATGGTTCCACGTGGCTGCGCCGATTTTCCAGCTTTGAAGCCGACCACAATCGCCAAGCGAAAGTGCGCGACAGTTGGCTGAAGGCTTTTCAGGATCTCGGATTCTCGCCGCGGTTTGTCTCCTCAGATCAGATCGAAAATGGACTGCTGGATGCGCAACACGCGGAGGCGATTGCGCTCCCCTGCTCGTGGGCGATGTCTGACACGGAAGCCAAAGCCCTGGCAAGATTCATGGCCCGCGACGGCGTGGTGTTTTGCGACGGTATGCCGGGATTGTTTGACGAGCATGGGAAGCTTCGGGAGAAGTCGCCGTTGGAGGTGGATGCAGCACCGACAGCTTCATGGGAGCAGGCAAGCGTTCTTTGGGCACCGGCCGGATCGATCCCCTGGCAACGCGACGTAGCGACGGAAGCCAGGAGCCGACTGTCAGAAAAACCCAATGCGGCGTGGCTGGATTGGGTCGCGGCTCATTGTCCCATCACGCCGCCCGTGGGTATGCAGACTGTTCCACCGGGAAATCTCGCCGCGGCACGAACGCGGATTCATCGTTATCGGCTGGGTGATGTCACGCTGCTCGCCTTCGAGCGCAACATCGACTACCAGATGAGCGAGGATCTCAAGCAAGCCGGCGGGAATCAGGTTCTGGAACGGCCAATCACGCTGGAAGCAAAACTCCCCGCCACGGGGTGTGTCTACGATTTGCGGACCAAGAAGTATCTCGGCAACGCCGACCACTTCTCGTTCACGCTCGATCCTTGGCAGCCGGCCTTGTTTGCCGTGACTTCCGCCGAAGTCGCCGCCGATTCGCTGGTTGACAAGTTGATCGCCGATTCCGATCGCTAAATGACGTTGCGCGATTACGCGCTGCGCATTTCGTACGCTTACACGGCCGTCTTTCGTAGGGTGGGTGTACTCGCGCGAGTACACCCACCCTACAAGAAACCGCTTTGACACACCCCGATGTATAGGGTCTGCAGAAGAGCCGCCAATTCGCGTGGCTTGCAAGAAAAAGCGCTGTCGGCTCTTCTGCGGACCATCGGTCGTTGCAAAGCAAAGGGGGTGTCATTTGCACAAACCGCGAGGATGGTCCGCACGGCGGCGTACATCAACCCGCCTCTCAACAGCGCTTTGTGGCGCCGCCGAGCGGACCCTACCTCAAAGCCGCTCATTCAGCGCCGGCGAGTGTCACGGACTCTCCACAGCCTGCAGGCCATGAAATTACTGGACTTCTACGGGTGCGGGAGCGAAGATTTCCGCTCGTTCATCTTTCTTCGGAAGCGAGAAATCCTATGCGAATGTCGTTCCATCGTCTGCGTTGTGTTCTTGTCGCCGCCTTCGTTGCCACCGCGGTCTTTCTTCCCGCGCGCGCCCGCGCCGATGCGCCCGTCGCCGCGCCGGCCGCCGGCAAGTGCATGATGTGGAAGGTGTCATCCGACACGGCCACCGTGTATCTGGTCGGCTCCATACACGTGGCGACACCGGAGATGTATCCGCTTCCCAAGGAGATGGATGATGCGTTTGCCAAGGCCGATACGCTCACGGTCGAGGTCAATATCAACAAGATTGACCAGCAAAAGTTGATTGGGCTGATTCAGACCAAGGGCCTCTACGGTGGGAACGATACGCTGTCGGGCAGCCTCAAGAAGGAAACCATGCAGGCACTGCAGGATGAACTGGCAAAGCTTGGCCTGCCCGCCGCGGGATTCGAGAAGATGAAGCCGTGGGTGGTCGGTCTGACCATCGACGTCATGGCGATGCAGAAGCTCGGTCTGGATCCGAGCCTTGGCATCGACAAACATTTCCTCGATCTGGCCGCGGCGAAAGGAAAGCCGATCGATGAACTGGAGAGCGCTGATTTCCAAGTCAACCTGCTGGCAGACTTCGATGCCAAGATGCAGGAGAGCAGTCTGATCGCGACGCTGAGCGAGATGAAGGATCTCAAAGGCGATTTGAAGGAGACGACCGATGACTGGATCGCCGGGGACGATAAGGGTCTGGAGGCACAGTTCGAGAAAACGACCAAGGAGCATCCGGAGACGGCGAACGTTAGCCAGAAGATCCTCTACGATCGCAACGGCCCCATGGCCCAGAAGGTGGAAGCGTATCTGAAGGGGAACAAGACTGTCTTCATCGTCGCCGGTGTTCTGCACATGATCGGCGACAAGGGAATCGTGCAGATCCTGCGGAATGACAAATTCAAGGTGCAGCAGTCGCCGGCGACCAAGGTTGCGCCGGAGCCTGTTACACCGCCGTCTGTTGCGCCGCCGTCTGTTGCGCCGGCTGCGAAGTAGTCGAGAATGTACGCTGGATATCTGCAGCTAAAGGCTTGGATCATGTGACAACCGCGCTTTTCTTCCCACCACGCCGCTAACACGGGCTGGAAGCCCGTGCCACGATGAGCGCCAATGCGTGCAAACATTTGCCAGATGTCGTGCCTCGCACGATCATGGGTTTCATGCGGAACGCTTGGATGGCATTCCTTATCGGATTCTGCGCCGGCGGCGCCCGCGGGGCGGGAAACGACTGGCCGCAGTTCCTCGGGCCGGATCGGAACGGGGAATATCATGGGAGCGAGTTGAACGACTCCTGGCCCCGCGGCGGGCCGGCCGTCTTGTGGCATCGCGACGTTGGGAAGGGATGGGCCGCGCCGGTTGTTCGCGATGGCAGGCTGCTGCTTTTTCATCGCGTCGGGAACACCGAAAAGCTCGAATGCCTCGACGCCCTCACAGGCAAGCAAATCTGGGTCGCAGACTCCGCCACCGCTTATCAGGATGATTTCGGCTTCGATGACGGGCCGCGCGCCACGCCGACGATTGCCGGCGATTCCATCTTCACCTATGGCGCAGAGGGCGCATTGCGATGTCATGCGTTTTCGACGGGCAGGGAAATATGGGCTGTCGATACCAAGGGGAGATTCAACCAGAACAAGGGATTCTTTGGAATGGCCTGCTCGCCGCTGGTTGAAGGGGATGCCTTGATTGTGAATATCGGCGCTGCGGGCGCGGGCGTGGTCGCGTTCGATCGAACGACCGGCAAAACGCTCTGGAAAGCCACAGATGACGAAGCGGGGTATTCGTCCCCCGTCGCGACAACCATCGGCGGGAAGCGTTACATCCTCGCCTTCACCAGAGCCGGATTGAACGCGCTCGACCCCGCGAGCGGGAAGATCTATTTTCAGTATCCCTATCGATCGAAGATGAACGCCTCGGTCAACGCGGCCACGCCGCTGGTGGCCGACGACTCGGTCTTTCTCTCCGCGAGTTATGAAACCGGGGCGACGCTGCTCCGGTTCCACGAAGGAGGCCCAGAGAAGGTTTGGGCGGATGATGGCGTGCTCTCCAACCACTATTCGACCAGTGTCATCCACGCCGGCATTCTCTATGGCTTTGACGGCCGCCAGGAAGAGGGGCAGCATCTCCGCTGCGTCGAGCTGAAGAGCGGCAAAGTGCGCTGGAGCCAAGATGACTTCGGCGCGGGAACGCTCATCGTCGCCGATGGGTTGTCGACGGCGATCCTGGTGATTCTGAGCGAAAAGGGAGAGCTGGTGGAAGCCGCCGCCTCGCCGGATGGGTTTAAGCAGCTCGGCAAAAAGCAGTTGGTCGGATTCGAGACCAGGGCAAACGCGGCGATTGCCAACGGGCTCTATTTCGCACGGGGAAAGACGCAGTTGGTGTGTGTGGATTTGAGAAAACCGTAAGCCCGAGAACGGACGCCCATTCGCGGAAGGAATGCAACTTGTCAAATCTCATCGTGCGGCTGTTGCTTTCGATTCTGCTGATTCCGCTGGCGGCCATCGTGTTCATCGTGGCCGCTGTCGCGATGGACCGTCACGTCCGCGGCTATTCAATGCTCCCGTTTGTACTGGCCGGTGTTGTCACGTGGGCCTTCGTGGCGGCCTATTGGACCGCTCTATGGCGCAGCGCGATTCGGTGGGACTCGCGGCGATCCAACCAGACTCTGTTGGTGACGGCTGCGGCAGCCTTGCTCTCCGTTGCCATCGGAGCCGTACTGAATCAAATGGAACGGGAAATGGGGGACGTGATCGGCGCACTCAGCGCGCCTCTTCTGTGGCTCGTCGGCACAGTGATCGCGTGGCGTGAAAGACCTGACGAACGGATGGAACGCCTGCGTTCGGCCGGCTCACAGGTGCTCGTCTGCCCGGCGTGCGGGTACAACCTTACCGGCCTCAAGGAAGCCCGCTGCCCTGAGTGCGGATTGCAGATGACACTCGATCAACTTGTCGCTGCACAGCCGAAACAGCCGGACAGGGAATTAGACGACGAATAAGCGGCGAATATCCACCGGAGAGCATGTCATGTCTAATCTGCTTGTCCGGCTCTTGCTGGCGATTCTTCTCATCCCGCTGGCAGGGCTTCTGTATACTGTGGTCGAGGTGCTGACTGAAACGGGGAGGTGGTCGTCCGGCGTTCCGTTCATCATCAGCGGCATTGTCATGTGGTGCCTGGCCGCGCCCTACTGGATCTTGCTCTGGCGGGGATCGGTCCAGTGGACGATGAAGCGAAGGTTGTTGACGCTGCTCGCCGCGGTGGGATCGTCGTTAGTCGGCATAGTAATCGCCATCGCCATCAATCAATTCACCAGGGGTGATCAATTCGGCGTATTTGCCGGCAGCGTCGCCGCACCGCTTCTCTGGCTGGTCGCCACGCTATTCGTCTGGCGAGAGAGCAGTGATGAACGAATTCAGCGCCTCCGCGCCGCAGGGACGAAAGTGCTCGTCTGCCCCGCCTGCGGCTACAACCTGACCGGCCTCAAAGAAGCGCGCTGCCCGGAATGCGGATTACAAATGACACTCGATCAACTGGTCGCCGCACAACCCCGCGAATCGTCCGCGGAACTATCAGAAACATGAATGTCAGAAGTGGCTGCATTTCCCGATAAGTGCAATCCAACAAACGTCTTCTTCGCGTCTGGCTTCGCAACTTCGCGCCATCGCGGCTCTTCATCCTAACTCTTCCACCTACAGCGGCAGCTTCCGCGCAGTCGCGAGATAATTCTCGTAGTTCGCCCGTATCTCCGTCATCGAATCGCCCCCGAATTTTTCCAGAAATGCCCGCGCGATCTCGAAGGCGATCACGTTTTCCATCACCACTGATGCCGCGCTGATGGCGGAAATATCAGATCGTTCCCAGCCCGCTTCCGAAGGCGCCTTGGTGTTGAGATCGATGCTCCGGAGCGGCTTGCCCAGCGTGCTGATCGGCTTCATCGCGCCGCGGACGACGACGGGTTTTCCGTTGGTCATGCCACCCTCCAACCCGCCGGCGTTGTTGCTCCCCCGGGTGAAACCGAGAGACGCGGTTCCGTTGCCAGTTGCGTCAAAGCCGATCTCGTCATGCACTTTCGAGCCGGGAAGACGTGCGGCTTCAAAGCCAAGACCGATCTCAACCCCCTTGAACGCCTGAATTCCCACGACCGCCGCGGCGATTCTCGAATCGAGCCGGCCGTCCCAGGTCATGCACGATCCCAGCCCGATCGGGCAGCCGAAAACGTGGGCTTCGACGATTCCTCCGGCGGTGTCTTTCGCGTTTTTCTGATCGTTGATGAAGTCGCGCATCGCCTGCCCCGCGACATCGTCAGGACAATAGACGTCCGAGGCATCGCGCCGGGTGAGAAGTTCGCGCCAATTGGATTCCGTGACGATCGTCGGAGCCAGGGCCACGCCGACTGCCCGAACGAAGCCGAACACTTCGATCCCGAACTGGCGCAACAAACAGCGGGAAAGAGCCCCCGCCGCCACGCGGGCGGCGGTTTCGCGGGCACTGGCGCGCTCGAGCGTTTCGCGGCAATCGGTTGTCAGCCATTTCACCGAACCCGCCAGATCCGCATGGCCGGGCCGCGGGCGATGCAGCGGCGGAGTCGCCGCCGGATCGTCCAGACGCGAATCCTTATTGGGAATCAGCATGGCAATCGGCGAGCCGATCGCGTGACCCATGCGCACGCCGGTGAGAAATTCCGCGTGATCCGTTTCGATCTTCTGGCGTCCGCCGCGGCCATAACCCCCCTGCCGCCGGCGCAGTTCCGCGTCGATAAACGCCTGGTCCACCGGCACGCCCGCCGGCATTCCCTCGACCAGCGCGATCAACGCCTTCCCGTGTGATTCTCCGGCGGTGCGATAACAAAACGAGGCCATATGCGTCATCGTACCACGGGTTTCCAACCCGTGCGAAGGGCGTCGTGCTGGATCCCCGATCAATACCCACGCACGACGCGAAGGCCAAGGAAGACAGCGAAGTGCTTTAGAATTGAACTGTCCAGCAGGCCATCAGTCATTCGTTCGGCCCATCAGTTTTCCGCGCAAGATCTTGGACGCCTCGACGGGGTCATCGGGAAGGTCAGTGCGATCTTTCCAAATTCCCATCGCTGGATGCGTTGCAACAGACTCGCCAGCGGGTGCGGAACTGCCAAGAGTAGTTACTTCAGCCAGCGTTCCTTCAGCAGGCTTGTCGCCCTGAAGAACCACCACTCCGTTGTTTACGATTCCACGATAAGTCATGGCATGCTCCGAATATATTTTATCCCATGGACGCTCTTCAATCCAACCTCACGGAACAGCGCAAGCGAAATATCAGGATTCTGAAGCGATATCCCCACAACTCGTGCTTCCACGCCGTCTACACGGGAAGGATGCCCGTGCCACAACGAAGGGCCTTCAAAAGGGCGTCAAAACTGCTGGGTGGGGTCGGGCACGACAACCACTTTTTCCAGCAGGACGTAATTTCGGCCGCGGTATTCGGTCACGACGCCGGTGATGCGGAAACGGAGATCGCGGTTGGTGCCGATGACGGCGTTTTCCATGGCCATCAGCTTGAGGTTTGGAAGGATCAGGACCGGAGGATCCTTCATCGCCTTGCCATCGGAGTCGAAGGTGAGCTCGGCCTGCGAGCCGTCGCTGGTTCGATTCAGTCTGCCGACGCGATCCGCCAGATACGTGCCTTCGCGCAATACGTTGAGCGTCGGCGCCCCGGGAGCCACGGCGCCGGCGCCGCTGGAGGCGTCCACAATCGGCCCATCGTCAATCGCCTGCAAAGGACGGGCGGCGGAGGGGTTGCCCGGCTTGAGCATCTGGCTCAATAACTGGTCGGCTGACAGCGATCGAACGCTCGGCTGGGTCGCCGGCGGTGTGATCGGCGGTGGGGCCACGGCGACGGCTGGATCAGAGTCCGGCGCGGCGGCCGGCTCCGCGGCAATCGTGGAAGCGGCCTCCGCTTTCTCCAGAAGCACGCAATTATGGCCGTGATATTCCGTGAGGACGCCGGTGATGCGGAAGGCAAGATCGCGGCTGGTGCCGGCCACGGCATTCTCCATCGCCATCAGCTCGCGATTGGGAAGCACCTGGATCGGGATAACTTTCGTTGCGTTGGGATCGGAGTCGAAGGTGAACTCGGCTCGCAAACCATCGCTGCTGCGCGTCAGCCGACCAACGCGATCGACCAAATACGTACCCTCGCGCAGTGCGGCGGCGGTGCCGTTGGACAATTCGATCGGCCCATCGGGAATCGCCTGCAACGGGCGGACGGCGGATGAATGACCCGACCGGAGCATTCCCTGCATCAACTGCGCAGCCGATCGCGAGCGATCAGCCGACGGGGCCGTCGGCTGCGTTGCCGGCGCTGCGGTTGGCGGTTCATCCAGCGCGGGATCCTCGGCACCGGCGGCATACGTTCCAAACATCAACGCGGCGGCGAGAATCATTGCAGTTTTCATGAGATGGCTCCAGGAGAGACCGGGTTCATTCTTATCGGCATCGCTGCGGCGGTACGTCATATGCGGTGCTCGCGGTCCGATAAACTCAAGCCTGCGGATTATATCTCGGGCCAGCCGCCCAATTGAGCTTCTCCGCCAGGCTGCGCCATTCGCGGGCGTCGGGATCTTCCACAAGCAGGACATCGTGCTTGTCGCGGCGGACGATCACGATGTCGCCATTGCAGAGCTTGGCCATCGCCTGCCCGTCGCAGAAGAGCGTCGTGCCATCGTTCACGCGGGAAGCGACGATGCGAACGGTTGTCTTCGATGACACCACCACCGGCCGAAACGAAAGACTGTGCGGGCAGATCGGCGTGATGCAGAACGCCTCGACATCGGCGTTGATGATCGGTCCGCCCGCGGAAACATTGTACGCCGTCGACCCGCTGGAGGTGGAGACAATCACGCCGTCTCCGAAGTAGCTCACGCCACCCTCGCCGTCGGCGGAAATCTTCAGCTCGATCATGTGAAACGGCGGACCGGCGGTGATCACCGCATCGTTGAGCGCCGTCGCGCTGAAACTGGCGCATTTGCACGATGCTTCGTGCTGGTTTCGATCGTATTGCGACCCCGGCGGCAGGACCGAAGCCTGCAGCATCTGGCGATGCCGCACGGGAAGCCCCTCGCGCAAAAATCGTTCGAGATGGGAGCGGAAATTGTCGGGAGTAAAGCTCGACAAAAAACCCAGCCGCCCGAAGTTGACGCCCATCAGCGGCACCGGCCGCCCTTCCAACCGCCGGGCAACGGAGAGAAGCGTGCCATCCCCGCCGAGAATGAGAATCAGGTCGGCGGGAATCGCGTGAAGATCCTGCGGGCCATCGTCTTCCACACCCACAATCTCCGCGACCCGCTTCAAATGAGGCAGCAACTCGTCCAGCGCCGGCCGGACCCGGGGTTTCTCGACGTTGGCAACGACGAATACGCGTTTCATTCAGACCCGATTCTAAGGGAATTTGGCGAGATGGGATACAGCATTGACCAGTGGGGCGGGAGGAGAGCGGTGCAAGTGATTCCTGATCTTGCTAAAACATGACGTTGTCACGAGTCAGAGAGATTCCGACCTGGGCGGAGTTGAAGATTGACGAACAATTAATGATTGACAAACGACGTGCCCTCGAAAGAATTGAGGCTTATTAGGCACCAACAACCCATCAAAGGAGGGATTGTGGCTAACTCACTGAGCGCCATTCTGAATAATCGAACCCGCCGTCGTCGCACTGCGGCTGCCGATCGCGTGAGTGCGCAGGTTGAATCGCTGGAAGCCCGGCGGCTGCTGAGCGTCACGGCCACCCAACTAATCGGGTCGCAGGCGGTGCCCACTGGCGGAACGCTGCCGACCACCACAACGCTGGTCGACACCGCGCCGATCATCTCGCTCGGCGGCAGCGAGGTCTTTACCTCGACCATCGCGCCCGTCACCCCTGGTGGCCCGGTTCCGACCGGAACCGTGACGTTCTTTTCCTACAACGGCACGTATCCCACGCAAATTGAACCCGTGCAGAGCAACGGCACGGCGGCCATGCCGCTGTCCGGGACGATCCCCGGCTATATGGCATTCATCGCCTTCTATTCCGGCGATACGAACTACGCCGCCAGCAACTCGGCGGCGGTGTTTTCCGCGGTAAACGGCGCGCCCGTGGTTCCGACCATCGCGCACGATACACTGCCGTCATCGATCCTCACCAACGCAAACGTCAAGGGCGTGGTGAACGTCACGCTGTCGAACCCGACGGCCAGCACCATATCGGGAGTCCAGGGACTCAACGTCTTTGCGCTGCAGTATCAGGGCGGACAGTCGTTTGCCTCCCATCGCATTGGAACGATCGTTGAGAAGAAGGTTGTTTTGGCGCCAGGCGCGAGCCGAACGTTCCCTGTTAAAGTGAATGTGAAGTCGGCGGACGGAACCGCGGGAATCTACTCTCTGGTCGCCACCGCGACCAATTCGGCGATCCAGAGCAGCTTCAGTGAAGCCGCGGCGGGCGGCGCCAGCACCAACTTCACGGTCGCCGCGGCGAACGTCGCATTGAGCGCGAAGACGACCGCGTTGCTTCCCAGCACCCTTGGCGCAAAGGCCGCCTCATTTTCCTTCACAGTGACAGTGGAGAACACCGGGAACGAGGATGCAAACGGCGGCTTGACGATCGCGGCTGACGCCTACAACGACACATATCCGGTCGGCGCACTTCCGTCCGCCATCTATCATTTCTCCGCGCACATCAAAGTCGGCAAATCGCAACGGTTTGTCGTTCACGGCCGCTACGGCGGCGAGGGTTCGCTGATCGCCGGAACATTCAATCTCAATATCGCGGCAACGCTGGATGGCGCGACGGCGCAGACCACCACTCCGGCAACGTATACTGTCAGCTAGTCTGGAAAGTGACGCGCCGCGGAAGCGGCCGGGAACACGAGGGCACAAAACCGGATCTGCTTAGGGCTGCTTCCTTTCGGACCTGACCCGGTTCACAGCCGACCTTTGCATCGGTCCCGGCCGCTACCGCAGCGCGAGAAGACTCTTGTACACCAACGGAGGCGGGGATTCCAATTTTTGGAGGGGGGACACGGGCAGGCAATGCATAATTGATAATGGACAATGGATAACTTCCCTCAGCATAAACGTCGGGCAACCCCGAGTGGCGCGCGAAATTTGCGGAATGCAAGCTCGGGTGATCGAAAGCTTCGTTGTGGCACGGGCTTCCAGCCCGTGTTAGCGGTGTTGAACAGAAGGAGAGTCTGATATCAGGGTTTTCTGAAGCTCTGAGCCGCCAGCATGGGCGGGACGCCCATGCCACAATATACTTCTCTCACGCTTCCTGTATTCCTCCCCTTACCTGAGCCTGTCGAAGGCACGCCATCCCGCCGCAGATTACCCGCCGTGGCGGGCTGCTCTTTCTTGTAATTGTTGGCTCGCGCTTGGATTCGTCGCTAAACTCTGTTTGCCACCGCGATGTTGATCATTTATGCAAAAAGTCCTGGCCCTCATTGCTCACGACCAGAAGAAGCAGGAGATGATCGACTTCTGCACCAAATGGCATGCCAAGCTTTCCCGTCTCAGTCTGATCGCCACCGGGCTGACCGGGTATCGCATCGCACAGGCGACCGGGCTGCCGGTGGAATGCGTTTTGCCGGGCCACAGCGGCGGGGATATTCAACTCGCCTCGCGGGTTGCCGATGGGGAAATCGACGGGGTCATTCTGCTCTTCGACCCGCAGCGCCCGGGCGTGCATGAGCCGGACATCGGAACGCTTCTGCGAATCTGCGGACTGCACAACAAGCCGCTGGCGCTCAATCTGGCAACGGCGGAACTGCTGGTGCAGTCGATGGTGTAGGCTTGCGGCACAGTCCCGGCGCGCCGGGACTGTGTCTGGGGAATCACAGCCGGGGCGGCTGTGCCACAAAGGGCACCGGAGCTTCCGCGGGATCGAATTTCTTCCCACCCAGCAGTTGCACGGCGGCATCGCCCAGGGGCTCGGGGACGTAATTTCCGGTGGAGAGAATGATCTTGAACGCTTCTTCGGTGCTGAGATTGACCAGTTGGCAGAGTTCTTTTCGCACGAGATAGAGGCGGCCCATGACGGGGTTGGGACAGGAGGGGATGAAAACGCAGAGTATGTCGGGATGTCCGTCGACAGGCCTTGCGCTGGTGAAGCCGAGCAGCAGGGTTTGGCCGGTTTCGTTGGGAATCAGCGCGACCTTGGAGAAGACGCCTTCCGTTCCGCCGGGGGTGAGCGCGATCTGCTTCCAGCCAAGATAAATCTGCTTGATGATGGGGAGCCGGAGCAGAAGTGAGTCGAGGATGTTCAAAATCCACTTCCCCAGCAGCGAGGATGTGACCAGTCCGACGGCGTAAATCACCGCCACGCAGATTCCGACTCCGACGAACGGGATGGGGCGGCCAAACAAGTGTTCTGAAATGGCGCGGGTCCGGGAGTCGGCCCACCAGACGATGAAAATCGTCACCGCCAGGGGCACCGTCGAGAAAATTCCCGCCAGGAACGTATTGCGAAGATGCTTTTGAACGTTAGCCATGAGTCCGCCGGGAACATTCTGCCGGGTTGATGCTCTTCCGCAAGAGCGGATACGGGGCGCGAACTGGGGGGAAGAAGAATTGAGGATTGCAAATTGGGGATTGTTAGTAACACGGGTTTCCAACCCGTGCGAGCGGCGCTGCAAACTAAAGCCTTCCGACAGGATTCTTAAGCGAAAATGCCCGAGGCTGCTCCGCAACAGTATTCGCACGGGTTGGAAACCCGTGATACTGAAAATCCGAAATTTGCCGTTTGGTCTGCGGCCTCAGGATTGAAGGCAATCCCCAACTCCCCCCGTCCCCGGCGTGACTCACGCCTTCTCGCAGTCGTAACCGCGTTTATTTTGAGTTGTGCTCCCGCTGAGTCTACATTGTTCGTATGCAGGGTTCGGGAAGGGAAAACCGGTCGCCAAGTGAGCGTGAAGAAACGCCAACGCTGGCACGCGCCGTCATCGCCTGCTCGCTGATGCTGGCCTGCGCCGGTCTGCTGCTGGTTGCCATGCGGTGGTTCACCATCGCATCGCCCGGGGCGTTGCTTGCCGAGCCGCATTCGCCTGTTCCCGATCGGCGGTTGCGGTTTGTCGCCTGCGATGCGCAAACTCGCCATCTTCAGTCGGAGCCGGTGCTGGCGGAGATCGAAAAGCTCGCGCCGGACTATTTGATCCTGCAGAATATTGCCGAATCGGATGCGCGGGCTGTCGCGGAGGCAATGCATCTGCAATCGGTTTTTCTCGCTGCGCGGCAGCACGCGGTTGCTTCACTGTCTGATCCAGTGGGCAATGCCGTGCTGGCAAAATCGGCGATGTCAAAGCCGGAGTCGGCAGGATGGTCTGGTCTTTGGACCAGTTCAGGGATCGGATCGAAAAACGTATTGCTTGTGTCGATCAGCGCCTCGCCTTCGGGCGGTACGGATGGCGCACACAGCCTGACTTCCGAGTGGATGAAGCGGGGCTCGCCGCCGATGGTGCTCGCCACGCCTGATCTGCCCGGGGCCGATGATCTTGCGGGGGGCAAGAGCGGCTGGTTCGACGCTCTTTCCCCCTGGCTGCGGGTGGTTCCCGGCACGCCGGCGGCCGAACTCGGGCCGCGGATTTTTCTGTCCCCCGGCTGGTCTTGCGTTGCGGGTGGTTCGATCTCGGGTTACGCGCTGACTCCGGCGTGGATTGACGCCAGCTCGTCCGCGTTTGCGACGACTCCGACCACGCAGCAGGCGGCGCAGGCGGATGATTGATTGTTCATTCCGGACGCGGCGTCTCTGGTCCGTCGGGGTGCTGTCCATTGCCGCCGGCAGCATCGGGGGGAACCGGCGGGGGGAGCTTCTCTTTCGACCGCTGGGCCTCCAGGTAGCGACCCTTTTTGCCGGTGTTGCGCCGGACGAGAAAGTCGATCAATTCCCTGACGTGCGGGTTGAGCTGCTCGGCGCTCTGGTACTCCGCCAGCGTCAGCTCGAAGGGTTTTTTCCGCTGGGAGAAAAGCGCGCGACAGGCCTGATCGAGTGCCTTGATCTCGTCCTCGCCGAACTTCGCCCGCCGCAGTCCCAGGGTGTTGATGGCCCGCACCTGATCGGCGCCGTCCACCTTGCAGAACGGGGGCACGTCATGATGGATTCGGGAGTATGCGCCGAGGTAGGCGTGTCTTCCGATGGTCGTGAAATGATGAACGCCGGCGCCGCCCATCATGGAGACGTAGTCTCCAATCACCACGTGCCCCGAGATCATGACGTTGTTGGCAATGACCACGTCGTTGCCGATCTGCGAGTCGTGCCCGACATGAACGTTGACCATGTACAGCCCGTTGTGGCCGACCCGGGTGATTCCGCCCCCTTCCTCGGTGCCGGTGTGCAAAGTCACCGCTTCGCGGAATACATTGCCGCTGCCGATTTCCAGGAGCGTGGAGGAACCCTTGAACTTTTTGTCCTGGGGGGCGGCGCCGATGACGGAGTTGGGGAAAAAGACATTGTCCTTGCCGATGGTAGTGCAACCGAGCATGGTGACGTTGTTGAGAAGCCGGCAGCCGCTGCCGATGGCGACGTCGGGTCCGATGACGCAGAACGGCCCGATCTCGACGTCCTCGGCGATGCTGGCATGCGGATCGATCACCGCGTGCGGAGAGATCCTGGGCATCTCATCAGAGAAGAAGCGAAATGAAAACAGCGAACTGAACCAGGGCGGTCGCTTTCCATCCTTCGCCTTGTTCGATTCATTTTTCATCGTGTCCCGGACATCGTAACGTCATTTTTAGAAGTAATCATGCCCGCTCGGCATCGACCAGCATGAACTTGATGTCGGCCTCGCAGGCCAGCCGGTCTTCCACAAACGCCTTGCAGCGCACGTGTCCCGTGCGGCTTTTGACCCGTACGGCGATGGCTTCGAGCAGGAGCTGATCGCCGGGCACGACCGGGTGCCGCATCTTGACCTTATCCATGCTCAGCAGCACCGCAAGCTTGCCGGTGTGCTCCAGCTTCTGGCTGAGCAGCAATCCGCCGAGTTGGGCCATCGCTTCCACGATCAGCACGCCGGGCATGATGGGGGTTCCGGGATAGTGGCCCTGGAAGAAGACGTCATTAAAGGTGACGTTCTTGATGCCCGTGGCTTTTGTATCGCCGACGATTTCCAGCACGCGATCGACCAGCAGCATGGGGTACCGGTGCGGGAGAATGCGCTGGATGCGGCGAATGTCCATCGCCGCATCACGATGCACCAGGCTTTGCCGCGCGGCGCTCTCGTCCTGCTCGAGCAGGCGGCGAGCCAGCAGATGATTGAGATGATGCCCGCTCTTGTAGGCGAAGATTCGTCCGCGCAGCGGCCGGCCCACGAGAGACAGGTCGCCGATCAGGTCGAGAACCTTGTGGCGAACGCACTCATCGGCAAATCGGAACGCATTGTCAATCGGGCCGGTCTTGGAGATCACCAGCAGCTCTTTGGGGGTGAGGTGCTTGCCGAGTCCGCGTGACTGCAACTCATGCGCCTCGTCCTCGAAGACGAAGGTGCGGGCGGGGGCAATCTGCGAAGCAAAATCGTCGTCTCCGAGCCGGAAGCTGACGGTCTGACGGCCGATCGGCGCGGGACCCTCAAAATCGTAAACGACTTCCAGGCGGTCGGTTGGCCCCGGGAGGGCGGCGAGCGTGGCGCCTTCAAGCGACACCTGGATCGGCTTGCGGATGATCAGGGGAACGACATCCCCGTCCTGCTCGGTAATTCCGGCCGCCTGAATCGCTTCGACAAAAGGCTTGCTGCTTCCGTCCCCGCCGGGCAGTTCCCCGGCCGTTCCGCCCGACACTCGGATGACGGCATTACTGATCTGCATTCCGGCCAAAGCGGCCATGCAATGCTCGACGGTTTCAACAAACAGCGTCCCGTTGCGAAGGCAGGTCCGACGGGGGCGGTTGAGGACGTTCTGCACCAGAGCCGCGATGGTGGCGGTTTTGCCGTTTTCCTCCCGGATGAAGGTGATTCCCTCGTCAAGGCCCGCCGGCGCAATAGTCAGCGTCGACGGTTCTCCGGAGAAGAGTCCGGGGCCCGTAAGGGAGGCCTCTCGAGCTACTGTTTTTTGCCGAACCGTCAACAAAGTGCAACCCTGCGACCTCCGTCATTGCCGGGTCGCTCCAAACCCGGATTATATCGTGTCGTGCCAAAAGAGGAATCAATCTAAAACGTAAAACGTAGAACGTGACAATTGCTCGGTGAATCCTGATTTCCGAGGCCTCCGGTGTGTTCGTCCGCTTCGTGCCTGCGTGCCTCCGTCCGAGCCTTCCCCGTTACGTTTCTAATCACTAATCACGAGCGACCACTTTCATGCGTACTATTTGGAGCCCAAAGCCGTTTCTGCGAAGATGGCGAGATATTACCGGTCGGCGCGGAGTTATCGACTGGAGTAGGCGGATTCCCGATGCCGATCAAAAATTGCCGGGTTGCCGCTTGGCCGTCGGACAAAAGGTCGGTATTGTTGCAATCTGGACCTTTGCCTATAGATTAGGGCAGGCGGAGTGGTCCTGAATGAATCTCAGCAGCGGGCCGCCGTGCGGGAATGGTGTGTTCTTGGAAAGGAGCGTCTCTTGCGTCCTTCGCGTCTGATCAGCTTTGCGTCGCTGTGCCGTCTTACTCTCGCCTCGGGGGTCAGCCTCTTGGGCCTGGCAGTGTTGGGAGGATGTGACACGCGCGGGTTCTACGATCCCAGCGAATTGGGAAAATACTCCTCTGAGCCGCTGGCAATGCCCATTCTCGATAAGGTGGATCCGGCCGTGGAGGATGGCGATCAGGCGTTTTCCAACGCCACCGACCCCACTCCCGAAGACCAGCGGCCCACCAAGGGCGACTACTCCGTCAGCAAGAACGATTTGCTGCAGATCCAGATTTCCGACCTCGGCGGCCCCGGTGCCGGCGAGACCGTCAAAGTCACCCGCGTGAGCGACAGCGGCAACATCAGCCTTCCCTTCATTAATTCGCTTCACGCAGCCGGCCTGACCGAAATCGAGCTGGAACAGGCGATTGTCGAAGCGTACCGCAATGCCAACCTCATTCAGAACGCGCAGGTCTCCGTCTCCGATGTCGAGCCCCGCGGTCGCACCTTCAGCATCCTGGGCGCCGTGGGCAATACCGGCGAATACCAGATCATCGATTCCGAATTCCGCGTTCTCAATGCCCTGGTAATGGCCCGCGATACCGTGGCCACCGGCATCGATTACCTCTACATCGTGCGTCAGGCGGATAGCGGCAAGAAGCAGGGCAATCCCGCCCTCCCGGCCAATCCGCCGGCGACTGGTCCGGCAAATCCCGCTGACTTGGCTCCTCCCAAGAGCGAAGGCCCGACGAACTCCAACAGCGCAGTCAGCGATGCCTCGGGCTCGCAGAACGTTCGCGTTCTGCATCTGCTGGCTGATGCCCCAGCGCCGGCTGCTGCGGGAGCCGGACCGGTTCCCGTCGCGCCGCCGGCTGATGTTGCTCCGGCTCCGGCCGACCAGCCCTTCGCGTTTGACGCCCCTGGGGGAGTCGACCAACCCCGAATCATTCGCATTCCCCTCGACGCCCTGCGCCAGGGTGATCTGCGGTACAACATTCCGCTTCGCGC
>Ga0182024_10010043_pt1 | contig 19394 bp, 16 predicted proteins | sample P32metaG_FD_120480 | JGI IMG/M metagenome (GOLD analysis project Ga0182024, IMG submission 120480) | Permafrost microbial communities from Stordalen Mire, Sweden - P3-2 metaG (Illumina Assembly) | ecosystem: Environmental > Terrestrial > Soil > Wetlands > Permafrost | place: Sweden: Stordalen... | reverse complement strand
CTTGCTGCGCTGCGGCTCGGCTCCATACTTGACCAGGCCTTGCGTCAACGTCCACAGATAGAGCTTTTTCTTTCGCCGCTCGGCGATCTCGGCCAGGTACTGTTCGACCCGCTCTTCTTCCCAACTCACCAGGTAGATGATCGGATAGCGGGCGCGAATCAGAATGTCGAGTTCCTCGGCCGTCGTGCGGCAGCGCATTTTGCCGCGCGGCGCACGCGCGCCCGCCGGCTGCGGCTTGGCCGGCACGACCGCTCGCGCCGGCGGTTTCGCCACGCCAGACGCTGCCGACGGAGAGGCTGCCGGCCGAGTTGCTGCCGGCTGGGCTGCTGCCGGCTGGGCCGGCGTCGCATGAGGTTTGGCATCCCGTTGTGGGTCGGCCGCTGGACGATCGCTCATCGTTCGCTCTCCGTCAGCCTGCTCGGCTGGTTACATTCGGTCGGTGTTTCGAACTTCGCGACGAGTCGTCCGACCGCGTGTCCCGGCGGGCAAAGTCCGGCTAGCGCTTGAGCCACTTCGAGCGACAAGCCAAACACGAAGATCCGTCCATCCGGCTGGATCGTAATCTCGGTGATCGCGGTTTCGTCTTCGGGTTCTATCTTTGTCATCGCTTAGGTATCGGCAGTAGGAAAGTTTCACCGCAGAGGACGCAGAGGAACGCAGAGAAAGACGAGGAGGAGTCAAAGAAATATGGCAAGATATAAGCTCTCAATACCAAAGCAACACAAACACAGTGAACAACAACTCGCCTGATCGTGTACCTTCTTTGTGAATTTCTCTGCGTTCCTCTGCGTCCTCTGCGGTAAAAAAAAAATTCTCAGCTTCGCTCTCACGTCGACTGTCATTTTACTCGATCAAATTCAACCCCGCTTCGATCGCCAGCCTCCTGGCCTCTGTCGCCTCGGCGGGCGAAAGCGTTCTTCCGAGCTCGGCGTGCCTGCGGGCTTGCCACTTGGGCAAAAAGCCGTCGCGCAAACTGAACTTCGCCCTCGGCAAATGTTCGGCCAGCCAGGCGACGATCGGCCGGTAGCAACATTCGAAATGCCCCGGCAGCAGCAAGTGCCGCACGATCAACCGATCGGCCGTGGCCAGCAAATTCCGCGTCACCACCTCGACGTACCGCGGCACGCCGGCCACGCGCTGGGCACAGGCGTCGTTGCCGAACTTGAAGTCGGCCACGAACGTCGTCACCCAATCGTCGAGCAGGGCGAGCGCCTCGGGCGTGCCGTAAAAATCGGACTTCCAAACGACCGGCGGCAGCGCCGGGCATTGGGCCATCAGCGCGATGAGCGCCGGCAAATGAATGGTCGGCTCGCCGCCGACCCACTGGATGTTTTTGGCTCCCCGTTGTCGGCCCCAGGCGACGGCGGCCGAAAAGGTTTCGGCGTCGAGCACGCGTCCCCGGCCCGGATCGAAGGCGTTGGCCTCGGCGATGCAGAACGCGCAGCGCAGGTCGCAGCCCGACAGATAGAACAGGTGTGACGGAATCAATTCGGCCTCTTCGCCGAATTCGATGCGGTGGCGGAACATTCTGGGGACCGGGCCGGCCTTGCACTCGCCGCGCTCGCCCGCCGCGCGATCGACGCCGCAGCGATGTTCGCAGAGTTGGCAATGGCGGTAGTGCGCCAGCGCAGGCGCAACCGGATCGGCAATCGGCAATACGTAGGCCATGTTCCGAGGCCTCTTCCCTACGCGCCAGCCGATCGTGCGAGCGAAACGCGGCCCATCACAAAACTGGGCCCCGTAGCTTGAAGTGAACTGTTCCGCGGGCGGCTGGCGTCGCTTTCCCTAACGTTAACCCCCGCAACCGCCTGGGTCAACTAATCATCGGTTCGGCCGTGAACCTGTGAACCAGGAGCGGACCTGGCAGGTTATTGCCGGGCAAAATCCAACCGGCCTTAACCCGCATCCTGCGGCCGCCGGTTTATCTTTCGGGTCAAATTGCCTGCAGCGGCTGCTGACGGCGACAAATATCAAAAAGTAGGTGTCTTGATTTGCCGGTGTCTGGATTTGCCCCTTCGGTCGTGCAAGGCCATTCATTTCAATGGAGGAGTGTCACGCACTCGCTGCGTACTCACTCATTCTCTCAATGCTCCCGGCTCTGCAGCGGCGCAAAGGCACATAAAGATCAAAAAGCCGATCGCTGCACCGATCGTTCCCTTGCGTGGCCGCCCCCAGCAGTCGACGAGCCAAAGGAGTCCCCACCACCAAAGGCAGCTCAAATAAACCCTATCCGGCGGCCAGATCAGCCCACAGGGTCGCTCGTGGGCATAGGTCATGCCAACGACAGTGTCGCCAAAAAAGAGCAGGAGGGGAACGGTCCCAATAATGATGGCCATTCGCACGGACGGTAACCGCATTGACGGAAAGATGGATCGCGCGTTAGCGAAAAACAGGTTGTCCCGACGTTGTCGAATTGCATCGCAGCACACGACAACTGCGATCAGGGCAGCGACGATTCCTGCGTGGCGACTGCCTTCGTAAATCGCCAAAGCAGGCCACCCTCCCCAAGACAAAAAGATCGGATGCGGCTGATCGATGATCACGCCAACCAGGTAAAACACCAGTCCAGCAAAACCGTGGATCAACGGCGCCGCGACGATGCCCCAAAGGAAATGCATGGCCGATAGACGTGTTGCCAGGGGCCGTATTGCCAGCGTTACCGCGATAACGGTCGCAGCGCATATCAGCAGCTTTGGAGTTGCCCACGCACCATCAACGCCGACATTCATGAGATCCAGGAAATTTCGCATCATGCGTTCCAGTTACCCATCGCCATCTACATTTGAGGACAGGCAGAGTAAATCCGGCCAATAGCCCGACAACGCGCCGGCGATTCTGGTTGAGACCTGGAATGTCGTACCGCGAGTCTCACTTTCCCGCTGCGTCGGACGTGAAGTCGTCAGGCCAGTGGCGTGACCCACCGCTCGATCGTCTCTGTTTTGAATTTCTCTGCGTCCTCCGCGTCTCCGCGGTGAAACAATCGCATTACCGCCTGGCGAGCGGCGATCGATCGGCCCGCGTCCCGGGCAGAAAGCCAAATCGCGATCCCAAGAAGACGAAGGCCACCACGCCAAACATAATGAATTGCCGGCAGGTCTCTACGGCGGCTGCGCCCGCCTCGGCCCCGACCGTCTCTGGGTCTTGCCCCGCCTCGGCATGGGCCGCGGCCCAATTCTCTGCCACAATGCCGACGACATAGACGAGGCTAAAGTAGAGAGCCACACACCATATCAAGCCCACCAAGGCACGCCTGGCCATAAAGTTGCCGCCTATCCCGCGAAAGTCGATTGGTCTACCGGCCGTCTGCCGCCGCCATCCCATCATAACCACCGGCCGCCAAGGGATCGAGCTTCGCTCCGGGCGACGGCCGCACACGGCTCGCCCCCGCTCTGCCTATACTAAACCAAACGGGCGTCCCCCGAGAGCAATGCCCTCAATCGCATCCGGCCAATCATGAATCCGCTGAACCGAACTGAAACCGATTCGCAGCATTCCGCGGGCGCGGCCGCCGATTGGGTTGCTGTGCGGCGGCACTGGCCGGCGATGGCGACACGATTCGACGTCGAGCTCATCGGCACCGACCCCGAACATTTGGAAGCCGTTGCCGCGGCGATCGAAGACGACGTTTGTCGGCTCGATGCCTTGCTGTCGCGCTACAATCCGACGAGCGAAATCAGCCGCCTGAACCGCCGCGGCGCTGCCGAGGCCATCCGCGTCGACGCCGAAGTTTGGCAGTTGCTCTTGGGCGCGGAGCGCTACCGCCAGGCGACCGACGGATTCTTTGACGTCACGGCCTCCTCGACTCCATCAAGCGCACCCCGAGACAACATTCCCCGGCTGCAACTCGACGCCGCGCGGCAAACCATCCGGTTCTCATCGGCCGGCGTGATCATCGATCTCGGCGGCATCGGCAAGGGCTACGCGCTCGATCGGGCAAAGGAATTGCTCGCGCGCTACGGCGTCGAAAGCGGGCTCCTCAGCGCCGGCAGCAGTTCGATTCTGGCCGTCGGCAGGCAGGCAGCCGGTGCGGCCTGGACAGTGAATTTGCGCCATCCGGCCGATGACGCTGCTGGGCCGATCGGCTGCCTGAAACTGGTCGACCGGAGTCTCTCCTGTTCGGCCACCGCCCGGCCGGGGCAGGCGATTTCCGACATTCTCGATCCGCACACCGGCCTCCCCCTTTCTGGTGGCGAAGGCGTGGTGGTCCTTGCGCCGACTGGCGTGCAGGCCGAGGCCCTGTCGACGGCCCTGTTGGCGATGGGCCGGCACCGGGCGACGGAATATCTTGCCCGCGCCGATTCGACTAAAGTAACGAATGTCGATGTGGCATGGATCGACGGTTCCACTCCGGCTCCCAACCTCCAATGGTTACTGCGATCGCATGACTGAACTGGCTCGTCGCACATTCCTCGGCGCCTCGGCCGGTCTGACGCTCGCGCCGCTGTTGGCCGCTGCCGCTGCCGGCGATACGGCCCCGGTCCGCGTGGCGGCCATCGGCTCGGGCGCTCGCGGTTCGGATTTGATCCGGGCCCTGTCGACGATCGACGGCGCCGAGATCGTCGGCGTCGCGGACGACTATCCGCCTCACTTGGAACAGGGGCTCAAGTATGCCGGTCCCCAGGCCCAGTCGTTTGCCGATTACCGGCGGATGCTCGACGACCTCAAACCCGCGGCCGTGGTGATCGCGGTCCCGTTGCATCTCCATTTTCCGATCGCCATGGCTTGTCTCGACGCCGGCTGCGATGTGTTTTTGGAAAAGACGATGTGCCGCACGATCGACGAGGCCGAGCGATTGGCCCGCCGAGTGGCCGAGTCGAAACGCGTCTTTCAAATCGGGCTGCAGCGCCGCGCCCATCCGATCTATCTGCAAGCGGCCGCCATGATCGATGCCGGCATGATCGGCGACGTGACCGCGATCAAAGCCCAGTGGCATCGCAACAACAACTGGCGGCGGCCGATTCCGCGTCCCAAGACCGATCCTCAGTGGGCCCCCCTCGAACGCCGCTTGAACTGGCGGCTCTATCGCGACACCTCGGCCGGATTGATGGCCGAGCTCGGCAGCCATCAACTCGACGTGGTCAATTGGGTCCTCAAAACCACCCCCAAACGGGTCGTTGCCGCCGGCGGAATCGACTATTGGCGCGACGGCCGCGAAGTTTTCGACAACATCTTCTGCACCTACGAATACGAACTCGCCGCCGGCAAAAAATCGCCGGGCCAAAAACCTGGCGACCCGCTGCCCGCCAACCATGCGCCCGCCGCTCCGCCGCGGACGGTTCGCGTCACCTATTCGTCGCTCGGCAACAACGCCTACGAAGGTGCCTCGGAATTGATCCTGGGAACGCTCGGCACGTTGTATCTCACGTCGAGCAAGGGACTGCTGTTTCAAGAACAGAACGGCGCGAATCCTGCCGCCGAAAAGAGTGGCGGCCAGACCGAAGCGGCCGCCAGCGTCACTGCCGGCAAAACGCTCAAATTGTCGAACGACCCGTGGGCGTTTCGCGGCAAACCGATCGAGATCGAAATTGCCGAAGGGAACGACACCCGCGACGAGCTCGTTTCGTTTGTCGATCACGTTGCCCGGCAAGATCCCGGCACCATTGCCGACGCTCACGTGGCCCTGGCCGATTGCGCCACCGTGCTGATCGCCAATCAGTCGGCCGATTCCGGCGGCTGGGTCGACTTTCCGCCCCGCTTGCTCGGCACCTGAACGCTTCGCTCCTGGAGACACCCCCATGCGTCGCCGCGATTTTTTGTCGATTGCCGCGGGTGGCACCGCCTACTCGCTTTTGATTCGGGTCGACCCACCGGCGGCCAGTGCTGCCAATGTCACAGGCGCCGGGCAATCGGCCGGCCCCGGCGCACGCTCGGCCGATGACATCCGGGCCGAACTGGCCCGCGTCGCGCCGCCGGGCGATCTCCCCACGTCTGCCAGCGAGCAGCACATGAAACGGGTCGAACTGGCCTGCGACGTGCTGGTTGCCGGCGGCGGATTGGCCGGCGTCTGCGCGGCCGTTGCCGCCGCGCGCGGCGGGGCCAAGGTCGTGCTGGTGCAAGACCGCTCGCGGCTGGGGGGCAACTCGTCGAGCGAGATCAAGATGCACGTCGTCGGCGCCAACAGCCACGGCGGCCGCCCCGGCTGGCGCGAAGGGGGTTTGATCGAAGAGTTCCGGCTCGACGACGCGGCCAACAATCCGCAGCGCTGTTTCGAGCTGTGGGACTTATTGCTCTACGACAAAGTCGTCAGCGAGCCGAACCTGACGCTGCTGCTCGACACCACCCTGTTTTCGGCCCAGGTGCGGGAGGGCAAAATCGAATCGGTCCTGGCCCGCTGCGACCGCACCGAACACCTCTACCACATCGCCGCCAAGCTGTTTTGCGATTGCACGGGCGATAGCCGGCTCGGGCTGGAGGCCGGCGCCGAGATGCGCATCGGCCACGAATCGCGCGAGGAGTTTGGCGAGTCGCTTGCGCCAGTTGCGCCCGACGGCAACACGCAAGGTTGCAGCATCTTGTTCACCTCCCGCGACTTCGGCCGGCCGATGCCTTTTGTGCCGCCGAAATGGGCGCGCAAAATCACCGCCAAACAACTCAAGTTCCGCGGCATCAGCTCCTGGGAATATGGCTACTGGTGGATCGAATGGGGAGGCCAGGTCAACACCGTCAGCGACAACGAGCGGATTCGTTTCGAACTGCTGTCGATCGTCTTGGGCGTGTGGGACTATATCAAGAATTCCGGCCAGCATCCCTCGGCCGCCAATTGGGCACTCGATTGGGTCGGCATGTTGCCCGGCAAACGCGAAGCCCGGCGGCTGGTCGGCGACCACTTGCTGACGCAGCAGGACGTGATGGGTCTGAACGGCGAACCGGAAGACGCGGTTTGCATCGGCGGCTGGAATCTCGACGAACATCCGTCGACCGGCTTCGACGATCCGGAAAAGCCGCCGTTCGTTTCGATCGGACTGCGCGAGGTCTACAACATTCCGCTCCGCAGTCTCTACAGCAAGAACGTCACCAATCTGCTGATGGCCGGCCGCAACATCAGCGCCACGCACACCGCGTTCACCTCGACCCGCGTGATGGCCACTTGCGCCGTCGAAGGACAGGCGGCCGGCACCACCGCGGCCCTGTGCGCCGGGCAAGACCTGCTTCCTCGCCAGATATTTGCCGACAAAGCCAAACTCCACGCGCTACAGCAAACCCTGCTCCGCAACGATCAAACGATCAAAGGGCTGAAGAACGAAGACGAAAGCGACCTGGCCCGCACGGCCACGGTGACCGCTTCGGCCGAAGAGCCCAAGTCGCCGGCCGCCAATGTGATCGATGGATTCGTGCGCGGTGTGAACGGCGTCTCGCATCGCTGGGAGGCGCCTCTGGCGGCCGACGGGGCCTGGATCGAACTGGCCTGGCCGCGCCCCGTCCGCTTGGCCCAAATTCAGCTTACCTTCGACTCGGGCTTTCAGCGCGAGCTGACCTTGTCGGCCTCTGAGAGCGCGAATCGGCATGTGATTCGCGCGCCGCAGCCCGAAACGGTCAAGGACTACGCCCTTCAATATCGCCCGGCCGCCGATGCCGATTGGATCGATCTGGCCCGGGTCGAGGGAAATCACCAAAGGCTTTGTCGTCACTCGTTCGACCCGGTCGAAGCGGTTGCCCTCCGCGTCACCGTCCTGGCGACCAACGGCGACGCCTTAGCCCGGATTTTCGAAATCCGCTGCTATGGGTGAGCGCCGCCGCAATCCCGGCGCCTGTTGGCCAGGAGCGTTCGTGGGTCTCTACCACGGAGGACACAGAGGGTCGCAGAGACCGAATTGCAGAGCCACACGCACGTCTGTAGTTCTCTTGATTCCTCTGCGTCCCTCTGCGGTGAAAATTTTTGCCTCAGGTTCCGGCTTGAGATCGCCCCCGGCCGCTCTGCTTTTCCGCACTTCCCGGCCAAATTGGACCCCGCGACCCGCCGGGGGCGGTTGCCTGCCGCATTTCGGCACGGTAAAGTCGTGAACAAGTCGGCGCTTCCCCACACACGATAACTCACCCCCCAGATACCGATTGCCAGGAGCTGTCATGAAGCCTCATTTCCTCCGCACGGCGCTTGCCGGTGCCATCGTTTTCGTCGGCATCGCCGTCGCCAGCGCCGAACTGGCGCTCAAGCCGGACGATTACGTCGCCATCATTGGCGATTCGATCACCGAACAAAAAGCCTACTCGGTCTACATGGAAGACTACCTGCTGATGTGTCAGCCGACCTCTAATCTGCGCACGACCCAGTTCGGCTGGGGTGGCGAAACCGCGCCCGGCTTCGCCGGACGGATGGAATACGACATGATCCGTTTTCATGTCACCGCGGCCACCACCTGTTTTGGCATGAACGATGGTCACTATGCCCCGATGAGCCCCGACAAGGCAGCCGCCTATCGCGACGGGCAGACGGCGATCGTCAAAAAACTCAAGAAAGGTGGCGTCCGGCTGATCGTTGTCGGGTCGCCCGGCTGCGTCGATTCCGACACCTGGCGGCACGATCCGAACATGTCGCTGATGTACAACAAGACACTCACCGAAGAGCGCGACATCGCCCGCGAAGTGGCCCAAACCGAAGAGGTCCTCTTCGCCGACGTCATCACGCCCATGATCGAAGTCATGAGCAAGGCCAAGGAAAAGTACGGCAAGGCCTATCACCTGGCCGGCGGCGACGGCGTTCATCCCGACAAGAACGGCCACCTGGTCATGGCCTACGCGTTTCTCAAAGCGCTCGGCTGCGACGGCGACCTGGGCCAGATCAGCGTCGATCTGGCGACCGGCAAGGGCGAGGCCAGCGGCGGCCACAAGGTCCTCTCGTCAGCAGTCGACAACGGCATCGCCACGGTCGAAATCGAGAGCACTCGTTACCCCTTCTGTTTCGAGGGGGATCCGGCCAGCCCGAGCGCCACGCGCGGCGTGATCGAGTTCTTTCCATTCAATGCCGATCTGAACCGGTTGACGCTCAAAGTTGCCGCTGTCGGGCCCGAAGGTGCCAAAGTCACCTGGGGCAGCGAAACAAAACCGTTCACTGCCGATCAGCTTCAGAAGGGAATCAACCTGGCCGCCGAGTTCCTCAGCAATCCGTTTTGCGAACCTTTCAGCAACGCGGAGAAGGTCATTCGCCGGCAGCAAAACCGCGAAACGATCCTGGTCAAGCAAATCATTCACCTCGTCCCGGAGTATTCGGAGATGATTCCCGAAGAGGCCTCGGCGTTCGACAAGATCATCGACTCGGGCATTCGCCGCGACTTGATTTGGAGCGAAGAGTCGACCGCCGCCGTTGTTCCGGTGAAGCACGCGATTCAGATCCAAAAGGGCTCTTGAAACATTGCAGCCGCCGAACCGAAAACCGCCGGCAGCGCCTGGGGGGACTGTCCCAAATTTGCGCAGTCCCCGGAGCAAATTGGGACTGTCCCCTTCTCCGGGGCGATTTTCGGTGAGGAACGTTTGCGCATGAAGACTCCGCTGCCGGCCGAATTGGCCGACTTTCCCGTCTCGATCGAGCTGCCCGTGCAGTGGGGCGACCAGGACGCGTTCGGCCACGTCAACAACACGGTCTACTTCCGCTGGTACGAGTCGGCGCGGATCGCCTATCTCGAACGGCTGGAAATGGCCGATCAGCATTCGTCGCTTGGATTGGGCCCGATCCTGGCGGCCATCGGCTCGAACTATCGCCACCAGGTTCGCTTTCCCGACCGGGTGATCATCGGCAGCCGGGTCACGCGCATCGGTCGCACCAGCATCACGATGGAGCATATCGTCTGGAGCACGGCGCAGCGGGCCGTGGTCGCCGACGGCCATTCGACCATCGTCGTCTTCGACTATGTTGCCCACCAAAAGCGCGAGGTCCCCGCCATCGTGCGGGCGACGATCGAAGAACTCGAAGGCCGCGAGCTGTAACGCTCTTCCTCCGCCAGAATCGCACACGGAACACTAACCCGACGCGCAAGCGAGGGCCTCTGACGCCGTTCCGCACGAGCGGCATGAGACCCATACCGCCGTAGTGTGGTGGCGGGTCGGCCTCGCCGGCAGGGTTACGTCCGTCCTCTATTTCACTCTCGCCCGCTGGCTGCTGTAAGACCGCTCGGTCATCCGCGCATCGCGGCCCACAGCGCATCCAGATATTCCTGCGTCTTGAGCGAAGCTTCGGCATAGGCCGCGCGCTGAGCGGCGCTGCCACCGCGTGCCAGATCGGCAAAATCCTCGACCATCGCCACCTCCTGCGGCATCTTCGACGGCGCCGGCACGAAGGTGATTTCGCTGCGCGTCGCCATTCCGGTCCGATAGGTATAGCCGGCCGGAATCTCGGGCCGCCGAAAGACGAAACCGAGCGTCCAGTCGAGCACAAAATCGTCCATGCCGATCACGCCGCTGGTTCCCACCAGTTGCAGGTCCTGCAGAATCGTTCCCGAGGTCCAGCCGACGTCGAACGTCGACACCTCGCCACTGTCGAATGCGATCAAGCCCGACACCCGGGTAACCGCCCCCGTCACCTCGTGGCGCCCGGGCACCGCCATCGCGCTGGCGATTTTGCCTTTCGGCCGCAAATATTCGACCACGGCGCGCATCGAATACCACGCCATGTCACCAAGCGCGCCGGTCGGCTCCTGTTTGGGGTTGAACCGAATGTTGCGGTAATCGTCGAACGGAAAATAAAAACAGGTGTGCAGCGATCGGGGCGAGCCGATCCGCTCGGCGATCGCTTGCTGAATCGCCGCGGTGCGCGGATTGTGGACAAAATGGGTCGCATCCATGAAGACGAGACCCTTGGCGGCGGCAGCCTTCGTCATGCGCACGGCCGAAGCGTGCCGGTCGAACGGTTTGTCGACCAGCACGTGCTTGCCCGCCGCGATGGCCGCCAGCGCGATCGCCTCCTTCGCCACGGTCGGCGTGGCGATGTAAACGCCATCGACGTCCGATCGGGCCAGCAGCGCGTCGATCCCTTCGACCGCCGCTGCGCCTGGCCGCTCGGTCACGAACTTTTGCGCGTTCTCGATTTTCCGGCTCGACACGGCCGTGAGCCGCGCCTGCTTTGCTTTCGCCAGCGCGTCGGCGACGACACCGGCGATCATGCCCGTTCCCACGATGCCAAAACCAAATGGGTCCATTTTTCTGAACCTGAAACCTTTCCATCGATCGAGGTGAAACAGCGGCCGCCTGCATTCGCTTCAGCGTTGGCCGAATTGGATGACCAGGCCTCCCACGACAATGATCCCCACTCCCGCCCACGTCGTTCGAGCAATTTCCTCTCCAAAGATCAGCCGGCCGGCCAGCACGCTGACCGCCGCGAACACGGCGACATAAACTCCCAACAGTTTTGAGAAATCCCATTTCACCAGGTTCACCACGACTCCGTAGACGGCGAGCATCAAGCAGCCCACCGCAATGTACGTCCATGCGCCACCGCGCATTCCCTTGCGGATCACGGCGTCCCCTCCCACCTCCAGCACCGCCGCGGCCAGAAAGATCAGCCAGGCAATCAACGGGAACTCGGTATTACCCACGGTTCTTTCCCTTCGTGATTCGTTGTTCTTCAAGTTCAGATTTTTTTCGACTGGGCAACTCGGTTCGCCCGCGGGCCCAAAATTCCGACCCGCGTGCGAGCCGGCCGTATCATCTTGGCAAAAGTTCTCGGGCGAGCGATCTCCCCGCCGATCACCCGGCCATTATGGCCGCATGGGGGGCCGGAGCGGTAGACAATCAGGGCCAAACCCTCGACAATTCACACATAGCCTGCCGCGCGAGCGCTCGTGCGGCCGGAGCGTCGCCGCGAGCGCGCGGCGTGGAACACCTGCCCCAGTCCGAAAGATAAAAGCATCCATGCCACAATACGCCCATCCCGAAGTCCTGGTCAGCACCGCTTGGGTCGAAGAGCATCGGCAAGATCCGAACGTCCGGATTGTCGAATCGGACGAGGATGTTTTGCTCTATCAGCAAGGCCATGTCCCCGGTGCCGTGCGGATCGATTGGCACACCGACTTGCAGGATCAACTCAAGCGGGACTACATCGACAAACACGCCTTCGCCCGGCTTTGTGCCAGCAAAGGGATCGGGCCCGACACGGTCGTTGTCTTCTACGGCGACAAAAGCAATTGGTGGGCCTGCTACGCCTTCTGGACGTTCAAACTTTATGGCCACGCCAACTGCCGCATCATGGACGGCGGACGCCGGCGCTGGGAATTGGACAACCGGCCTTGGTCGCGCGATCCCGAGCCCGAATTCCCTCCCGCCGAATACCCAGCCCGCGATCCCGACCCGGCCGTGCGGGCTTTTCGCGACGAAACGCTGCGCCACTGCCGCGCTGGCAAGCCGCTGGTCGATGTTCGCTCGTCGGGCGAATATACCGGTGAACTGTTGCACATGCCCGACTATCCGCAGGAAGGGGCCCTCCGCGGCGGACACATTCCCGGCGCCGTCAGCATTCCTTGGTCGCGGGCAACCAACGAAGACGGCACCTTCAAATCGGCCGGCGAGTTGGAAAAGCTCTATTTGAAGGAGCAGGGCCTCAAACGCCGCAGCGCCACGATTGCCTATTGCCGCATCGGCGAGCGATCGAGCCACACCTGGTTCGTGCTAAAATATCTGCTGGGCTTTCACAACGTGCGCAACTACGACGGCTCCTGGACCGAATGGGGAAACTCCGTCGGACTTCCCGTCGCCCGCGGGCCCGAACCGGGCGGCGCACCCAAAGCATAGAAAAAAAGGATGGAACGGGCGCCACGTGGCGGTCCCCGTTTTCCCATCCTTTCGTTTGGCGCTGCTCGGTAGGCGCGACCCCGTTTTTTTTGCGAGGCCAGTAGCAGTGAACGACTCCTCCACTCCCGCCCAACGGCTCGAGGCCATCGCCACCGAGTTTGCCGAGCTCGAACCGCGCGAACGGCTGGAGCTGCTGTTGGAATACGCCGACAATCTGCCGCCGCTGCCGGCCGGGCTGCAAGCGGAGGCCGATCGCGCGGCCCATCGGATTGCCGAATGCCAGACGCCGGTCTTCATCTGGGCCAACGTCGTCGACGGCCGCGTACGCCTGGCGGCCGAGGTCGCCCCCGAGGCCCCCACGGTCAAAGGATTCGTCAGTATTTTGATCGATTTATTCGCCGATGCGCCGGTCGAACAGGCGCTGGCTTTGGACGGCAACGTGGTCCAGCGGCTCGGTCTGTTGGAGGCTTTGGGCATGATGCGGATGCGAGGTTTGCAAGCGATGCAATTCTATATCCGCAATCGTATTCGCGCTCAGGCGGCCGGCGGTTGAACGGCCATGCGGATTCGCCCGCCGCCGCCCGACAAGAATCATTCACATCTGCGAACTTTTTAATTGTTCACAGGCTTACTTTCGCCGCGTTCTAATTCGCGCGATTTTTCCGAATCTCCGTCGCGAACCTCTCGCGTTTCGCGGTTGATCGGATTAGCATTGGTTGGTGCCGGTCGTTCGATCGGCTTTCCGTCTTGTGATTCCTTGCCCTCCAATCATCCACGGTTTCCGGTCCCACGCGCGGCCAGCGCGTGACGCGAAGGCTTCCTGGCATGCGGAGCGGTGTTCCACGACGGAGCATTTCCGATTTGCCTTTCAGCTTTGTCTCTTTTCCTTATTGTCTAGCTTCTCCGTTTCGATACTCGCGCTGAGGTCCGACAGGCAGTCGACCTTTCGCGGGTGGTGCCTCAACTGGGAGTTGCAGCATGCTTGCCTATCCGAAGGTAGATTTGTCTCTCGATCGACTGAACCAAAATGGCTGGGCGATGGGAGATCTTCCCGTCGATCGGCCCGACGGACGCGTCTGGATCGTAACGGGTCAGCGCGGCAAACATTGGATTATTGCTCAGGCTCCGTCACAAGCCGCCGCCTGGTGGCTCGCTTGGCGCCAGGCGCACAAGCTGGAAAAGCAACGTCCCCGCCGTCGCCGCCGTTAGCAGCCTCTCGATCGGCCCTGGGCGCGGCCGACGTCCGTTGCACCCGATCCCCGGCCGGAGCGACACCATGCGTTCCGGCCGGCGCCGGCCAAAACTTGGCGCAAAAAAAAACACCCACGCTCCTGCAAGCGTGGGTGTTTTTTTATTACTCTCTTTTTCTTCGCGTCTGCCAGCAGACCCGCTCTCGTCTCTTCTTACCTGTAGCCTGTAGCCTCTGGCCTGTAGCCTTCCTCTCCTATCTCACGTTCATCTCGCAGCTCAATCCGCCGGCGGCCGGCAGATAGGCGCTCTGCGTGTAGTCCATCACCATGCGATGGGCGCTGAATCGCCAGGCGAGCGAGCCGATCGAGTTCATCATTCGCTGGATCCAGCCCCGCGGCAGACCGTCGACATCTCGCTCGTAGAACAGCGGGATGACTTCCTCCTCGATCACGTGAAACAGCGACTCGGCGTCGCGGCGATCGGTGATCTCGTCGGAAATGTGGTTGGTCCCCTTGCCGATGGCAAAGCCGTTGATTCCGTCGTAGGCTTCGGCCCACCAACCGTCGAGCACCGACAGGTTCAGGGCTCCGTTCAGTACCGCCTTCTGACCGCTGGTGCCCGAGGCTTCCAACGGGCGGCGGGGATTGTTCAGCCACACGTCGACCCCTTGAATCAAGTGGCGGCAGACGTTGATGTCATAATCCTCGACGAACACGATGCGGTTGGCAAATTTTTCGTTGTGCCGGGCGTTGGCGATTTTCTTGATCAACTGCTTGCCCGGCTCGTCAGCCGGATGCGCCTTGCCGGCGAAGATGATCTGGATCGGCCGGTGCGGATCGTTCAGCAGTTTGCAAAGCCGGTCCACGTCGCTCATCAGCAGGTCGGCCCGCTTGTAGGTGGCGAACCGACGGGCGAAGCCGATGGTCAGCACGTTGGGGTCCAACAAGTTGCGAGCCGCTTCGACCACGGCGTCGCTCTCGCCGCGGCGGCGACATTGCCGGCTGACGCGGCGGCGGACGAAGGCCATCAGCAGATTTTTCAGCGAGTAGTGGGTTTCCCACAATTCGCCCGGATCGACGTGGTGGATGTGCTGCCACATGTCGGCTTCGCCCATCCGCAGCAGCCAACCGACCGGAAAGTTGCGATCGTAGAGTTGCAGCATCTGTCCGGCCAGCCAACTGGGGACGTGAACGCCGTTGGTGATGTGGCCGATCGGAATTTCTTCCTCGACGCGCCACGGCCAAAGGTGGGCCCACATGCGGCGCGAGACGTGGCCGTGCAGACAACTGACGGCGTTGGCCCGCCGCGACATCTTCAGCCCCAGCACCGTCATGCAGAACGTTTCGCCTTCGTTGTGCGGCTCGACGCGTCCCATGCCCATCAGTTGTTCGTAGTTGATGCCCAACTGGTCGCGGAGCGGCCCCAAATGTTCTTCGATCAGGCCGCCGTCGAAACGGTCGTGCCCGGCCGGGACCGGCGTATGCGTGGTAAAGACCGTCCGTTGGGCAACTTCGCGGACCGCGTTGTCGAACGACAAGCCGTCGTTCGCCATCCGCTCGCGCACACCTTCGAGGGTGGCAAAGACGCTGTGCCCCTCGTTCAGGTGATAAACGCCCGGCACGATTCCCAAAGCCGACAGGGCCTTGACCCCCCCCACGCCCAGCACCAACTCCTGGCGGATGCGGGTGCGGTGATCGCCGCCGTACAGCCGGCTGGTCAGGTCCCGGTCTTCGGGGCTGTTGCCGTCGACGTCGCAGTCCAAAAGATAGAGATTCACCCGTCCCACCCGCATCAGCCACACCTTGGCCAGCAGCACGCCGGTGCGAGTGTTGATCGTTACGGTGACGTGCTTGCCGGCCGGATCGCGGGCGGGCTCCATCGGCACGTTTTCGACCTTGGTATCGAGGTATTCCTCGCGTTGATAGCCCTCGGCATCGAGATGCTGCTTGAAATAGCCCTGGTCATAAAACAGCCCGATCGCCACCAGCGGGATGCCCAGTCCGCTGGCGCTTTTGATATGGTCGCCCGACAGCACGCCCAAGCCGCCGGAGTAGATCGGCACCGATTCGTGAATGCCGAATTCGGCCGAAAAATAAGCGACCGGCTTGCTCCCCAACACGCCGGCGTGGGTGCGGGCCCACGTCTGCTTGTTGTTCATGTATTCCTTCAGCCGACGATAGGCGTAGTTGATGCGGCTGTAGAGGACCAGTTCGGCAGCCCGCATTTCCAACCGCGCCGGCGTGAATTCGGCCAACAGCGCGATCGGGTTATGATCGAGCTGGCGCCAGCGGATCGGATCCAAATCGCGAAACAAGTTGATGACTTCGGTGTGCCAGGTCCACCACAGGTTGTGGGCCAGGGCAAAACACTTGTCATACAAGGTTTGCGCCGAAAGTTCCGCCAGATTCGGTTTCGGGGCAGCTTCAACGGGTGCAGACACGATGGGACTCATTCAGAACCTCTCCCAGGCAAAAGAACACGAGCCGGATTATAGCGAGTCGGCAGAATAGCGCCGACCCCCGGCGCCGGACGAACCTGTGAGAGCCCAAGCTATCACGCCCCGCGAGAGCATTTCTTCCGCTGCGCTCTCGCCTCGCTGCTGTTGCGCAGGCGCACTCACTAAACTCTCGACGCGGTTCGTGTCGTGCCGCCGAGAAACCCCGCTACTCGTTTGCAATCGGTCTCTTGCTCATCCGCGGGGCCGGCCAGTGGCTGTCGCGGCCGTTCCGCTCGGCCGCGCTGTGGCGCTTTCTGACCGCGCGCTCCCTATAATGTGCTCACCCGAAAATATGGGGGCACCTGCCTGGGCTCGGCCATTAGAACCGAAAACCGGCCCGTGGCAAAGCATTTTGCCAACAAGCGGTTTCAAAACCCGGCGAGGACTGTCCCGAATTTGCGCCAAACGCGAAGCAAAACTCGGCTCGGAGCAATTGGGACGGTCCCCCCCGCTCCGAGCAAATTTTGAAACCGCCTCTAAAACCCGACCCCATTCGCGCCAGAAAAAATATGCAATTGCCGCTACAGATTACTACGCCCGACCAACCGGCACTCGACGATCTTTGTGCCGCCTTGGCCGACAATGCGCGCTCGCTCGACGACCGCTCCGACTGGCCCGCCGACGCACTCCGCCGGTGCGGCGATTACGGCGTTTACCGCTGGTTTTTGCCCGACACCTGGGGCGGGCTGGCCTGGAGCGATGTCGACCTGGTCCGCGGCTATCTGCGGCTGAGCGCCGCCTCGTTGGTCACCACCTTCATCCTCACCCAACGCAGCGGGGCCTGCCAACGCATTGCCAACAGCGACAACCGCGCGGCTCAGGCCCGTTGGCTGCCGCCGCTGGCCGACGGCACCGCTTTTGCCACGATCGGCATTTCGCATCTCACCACCAGCCGCCGCCACCTGGCCGAACCAGTGCTCAAAGCCCGCGAGACCGGCGCCGGCTTTGTGCTGGACGGCTACAGTCCCTGGGTCACCGGCGCTCGGGCTGCCGACGTGGTGGTGCTCGGCGCCACCTTGCCCGACCGGCGCGAAGTTTTGCTGGCCGTCGACGCCCGTCTGCCAGGCTTCAGTGCTCCCGAGCCGCCGCGACTGGTCGGACTGTCGGCCAGTTCGACCGGCGAAGTCCGCTTGTCGAGCGTCCTGGTCCCGCACGATTCGGTTTTGGCCGGTCCGATGGAAAACGTCATGCAGGCCGGCAAAGGGGGCGGCACCGGCGGCCTGCAAACATCAACCCTAGCCGTTGGATTGGCCACGGCGGCGATCGACTTTCTGGAGGCCGAATCCGAAAAGCGTCCCGACCTGGCCGGCCCGGCCGCCGAACTGCGACGCGAAGAACAGACGCTCACCGCCAACCTGCTCGCTTTGGCCAGTGGCGAGGCGGTTTGTTCCAACGAGGAACTGCGCACGCGCGCCAACAGCCTGGTCCTGCGGGCCACGCAATCGGCGCTCGCCGCCGCCAAAGGTTCCGGCTACGTCGTCGGTCACCCGGCCGGCCGCTGGTGCCGCGAGGCCTTGTTCTTTTTGGTCTGGAGTTGTCCCCAAGCCGTTTTGAGCGCGAATCTTTGTGAGCTGGCGGGAATTGAGGGATAAGGCCGTATCGCACGCTGGGCGGGTGGCCCGCACGCGCGCTAGATTCGCCGGACGAGGACGATCTTGACTTCGCGCTCGCCGCGGCCATCCTTCAATCGCAGCCGCACGATCTTGCCGTCGCCGGTTTTCAGCCGCGCGCGGATGTCTTCCGCGCGCAATCGAGATGCGTCGACGCCATCGACTCCCAACACAATTTCGCCGCCTCGCAAGCCAGCGCGGAAGGCCGGGCTGCCGTTTTCGACGTGATACGCGAGGACAACTTTGTTGCTTCGCCGTACGTCCAACCCGCTCATGTCTTCTTCGTCCGTAATGGGCTTCGCCCGTGGAATGAGCGTCAGCGTGTTCTTCGGAAAGTCAAAAATCGCGTGGTAGCGGCGCAGGAAGCCGCAGCCGACGCAGGTCGTTTTCGCCCGACTGTCTCCCACCTCGCACAGCAGGTTTGTCGATTCGAGCCCATCCACGGCGAGGCGGGGCAGCCGGGTCAATTGTCCGCGGGTTTCACCGTGCAGCGTCGTGGTGTTGGACTTGATCGATTTTCCCCAACCGTTGGGAAACACCTTGCTCTCGTCCTTGGCCGACAAGGCGACAGCCCGGTAGAAGCCGGTATCGACGAGCATGCGCAACCGACGCGCACTCCCACAGTCGGCGATCAAGTAGGGCAGGCCGAGATTGTCGGAAATCAGCGGGATGTCGACGTGACCAGCAATCGGCGGGGGGTGCTGGTCGGAGATCGTCACGCGGCCGGCCTCCCAGTCGAAGTCGACACAGTAGCGGCTTAAGAAGTCCAAACCGAGCACGCCATCGACCCCCATGCCTCGCCAGCCCTCCCCAAGATCGACGCACACCAGCGCGGGCAACCCGAGCTCGAGCCCGCCGACCGTGCCGCCGGTGCAGGCGTACCGGGAGACCGTGCTGGATGCGACCGCCGACGACGCCTGGCCTGTCCCGACTTCGGCTCCTAAGCAGTGACGGAAGCGGGCGTCGACGAGCGTCGCGGTGGCGCCGGTATCGATGATGACGCGGAGCTTGGTGTCGCCGAGCTTCAGCGTCGCCAAGGCCCAGCCATTTTTTTCGGTTCTGAATTTTGCAGCGGCGGTATCATCGGCGCGCGCGAAAGCCGCGCTCGCCAGGACGAGAAGCGCCCCGAGCGCGATGAGTGAATTGTGTCTGGATGTGCCCATACGTCGGCCGGCCTGGGATTCCACCCGCGCGCAGAGCGAGTGCCAGTAGCCGATTATACGTCGCCAGTTGCACCAGCGGCATCCCAGCCGCGGCGGGCACCTCGGCGCTCTTCGTGCGCGGCGATGCGTCTACCAGATTTCAACCCCGAGTGATTGCTTCGTGCCCTTCTCTGCGTTCTCTGCGCCTTTGCGGTGCAATCCTCCTCGTCGACCGTCTCG
>Ga0182024_10010042_pt1 | contig 19396 bp, 13 predicted proteins | sample P32metaG_FD_120480 | JGI IMG/M metagenome (GOLD analysis project Ga0182024, IMG submission 120480) | Permafrost microbial communities from Stordalen Mire, Sweden - P3-2 metaG (Illumina Assembly) | ecosystem: Environmental > Terrestrial > Soil > Wetlands > Permafrost | place: Sweden: Stordalen... | reverse complement strand
GCCGGGAACGTCAGCGCCCACAGCAGCACGGTGAGCGTCACCACTCTCAGCAGCACTGGCCCGAGCGTTCCTACCGGCTTGGCCGGGACTGCCGTCAACGCCTACAGGGTCGCCTTGAGCTGGACAGCCTCCACCGACAAGGCGGGGGTGACCGGCTACCGCATCTACCGCGACGGCAAACTGGCCGGCACCTCGACCACGGCGTCCTACAAGGACACGGGGCTCCGCGCGGCGACTACCCACCTGTACTCGGTGTCCGCCTACGACGCCGCTGGGAACGTCAGCGCGCGCAGCAGTGCCGTGACCGTCACCACGCTTAACACCCATGGCCCGAGCGTGCCGGCCGACGTGCACGCAAAGGCCGTCAGCGGCAGCGAGGTCGACCTCACTTGGACCGCCTCCACCGGCAAGGCGGGGGTGACCGGCTACCGCATCTACCGCGACGGCAAACTGGCCGGCACCTCGACCAAGCCGTCCTACAAGGACCAGGGCCTCACCGCCGCCACGGCCCACCTGTACTCGGTGTCCGCCTACGACGCGGCCGGGAACGTCAGCGTCCACAGCAGCACGGTGAGCGTCACCACGCTCGACACTGCTACCCCGAGCGTGCCGGCCGACGTGCACGCAACTGCCGTCAGCGGTAGCCAAGTCGACTTGAGCTGGACTGCCTCCACCGACGGAGCTGGGGTGAAGGGTTAACGTATCTACCGCAACGGCAACGTGGCCGGCAGCTCGACCAAGCCGTCCTACGCGGACCAGGGCCTCACCGGCGCCACGGCCTACCACTACTCGGTGTCCGCCTACGACGCCGCCGGGAACGTCAGCGCCCACAGCAGCACGGTGAGCGGCACCACTCTCAGCAGCACTGGCCCGAGCGTTCCTACCGGCTTGGCCGGGACTGGCGTCAACGCCTACAGGGTCGCCTTGAGCTGGACAGCCTCCACCGACGCCGCCGGGCAGGTCAGCGCGCACAGCAGCACGGTGAGCGTCACCACGCTCGATACTGCTGCCCCGAGCGTGCCGGCCGACGTGCACGCAAAGGCCGTCAGCGGTAGCCAAGTCGACTTGAGCTGGACTGCCTCCACCGACAACATCAGTGTGACCGGCTACAACATCTACCGCGACGGCAAACTGGCCGGCAGGCCTGCATCGTGACGTCGAGGTCAACTGGGTGACCCCTCCTGATCGGTGTGGAAGCCCAAGTAGCGGTAGTCGAGCGAGGGGAACAAACTCCGCTGAGCTCCGGGGTGGAGCGACTCACGGCGACGACCTCTCGACAGACAAGGGAGGCATCGTCACCTTCGCGATGACCCACCATGACGCTCTCAGGCAACTGGGCGACCGCCTCATCGAACGCACTGACGTGGTCGGCAGTGGTGCTGGAGCCGGTGTTGCCGGGTCGCAGCATGCCGGCGAGCGCCTCACTGGTGGCGGCGAACCAGAAGGGCGGGTGGAAACCGAAGCCATGCAGGAGTAGGTGGGTGCAGCCTCGGCCTTGTTCTCCGAGTGAACCTCGACGAACGAGGCGTCGATGTCCAGGTACACCGGGCCGGTGACGGTCGTGGCTGTCGAGCGTTCCCAGATCTCGGCGCACACCTCGGCGACCGCCGCGGCAAGGTGCACACGGGTAGCACGACTGATCTCGTGGAAGGTCCGGTGCACCGTCGAGTCCGACGGCACGTTGCCGAACAGCTCCTGCCCGCCGGGCAGGTGTTCGATGTCGGCGCAGCTCTCGCCGCCACCGGCGAGCAGGAGGGCGACCTGAAAGAGCACCTTCCCACAGTTATGCACCGGACCCCGCTAAGAACTGACCGGGATACGCACTGAGAGAACGTCTCCGATCCGAGGCCCAACCGATCGGCGAAGTGCCCAAGTGCGTGTAGCCCGACGTGGGCGACCACCCCTCCCCACCCGGCTTCCACCTTGACGCGAACCGTGCTGGTACCGCTCATCTCGGAAGTGCCCTCCTTCCTCCGGGACTGTCGGCTTAGATACCGTCAGTTTCGCTTACCAGGACGGCGTTTTCGCGTCTTTGGCTGCCCGGCTCAGCACGTGGCGTGAATGATCGGGGCTAAAGCTTTCGCCGGCAGGCGCCGATGTTTCTAGCTGAATACGACGCTGGAAGGTGCCCCATATGTTCACCAGGAAGCTCTCGTCAACTCTCGTTCGTGCCCTGTCGGGTGTAGCGCTCGGGATGCTCATGCTCATCCCGGCCACCCTCGCCGGCGCACCGGCGGCAAGCGCATCGACAGGTAGCTCGACCCTCTTTGGTGCTTCCATCTCCTCGCCTTCCAACCTGGCGATGAAGAGATCCCAGTTCGGGCGGCTGCCGATCGTGCGTGTCTACCTGCCTGGGCTGCCGTCCACAAACGCCTGGAGCACCGGGCTCGCCGGGGCCAACAGATCGGCCATCGTCATCTCGTTCAAGGCTCTCCCGGAGGACATCATCTTGGGTTACGACAATGGGGCGCTAGCGAACTTCTTCGACACCGCCCCGCGGAATGTGCCCGTCTACTACTCGTACTGGCACGAGCCCGAGGACAACATCGCAGCGGGGCAGTTCACCTTGGCGGATTACCTGAAGGCGTGGGCCGACGTCGTGAGCCTCGCCGATGCCGCCCACAACACCGAGCTTCACTCGACCCTCGTGCTGATGGGCTGGGACGTCCTCCCGCACTCGGGCCGCAACTGGAGGAGCTACTTCCCCCCGGGGAACATCATCTCCACCATCAGCTGGGACTCGTATCCCGTGGACGGTGTCGGGACGCCGTCACCGGCGTCGTTCATGGCAGCTGACGTGGCCGTCTCGAGAGCGGCTCACTTGCGCTTCGGCTTCAGCGAGTTCAACACCACCACCGTCCCCGGCCGCCCCAACTGGCTGAGCGCGGTAGGTGCGTACATCCGAGCGAGCGGAGCGGCCTACGGCACTCTCTACGACTCCGCCGACATGGGCGGGATCGGGGGCCGTGGCACGTTCGTGATCACTGACGGGGCGTCGGAGAACGCCTGGGCCAGCGTGATGGGGAACGCCGCGCGGCACGATAACGGTGGGCCGCAGTCGCCCCCCACGCTTGTTCCGAACCAGAACTCCCTCGGCGTGGCGATCGTGCAGTACGGGCTGAAGTGGCTGGGTTTCTATCCTCGGACCGGCGCCGTGAACGGTCACTACGGTCCGGTCACCGACGCCTCCATCCGGGCCTTCCAGAGGAAGTACAACTGTCAGCCGCCCCACAACCAGGCACACTTCGGCCCCGGCTCGTGGGACGCACTGACGAGCGCACGAGGGTCAGCCACGTCGATGCCCACGCTCGTGTGGCACGAGAGCTCCCTCGGGGTGGTGATCGTGCAGTATGGCCTGCAACGACTCGGTTACTATCCTTCCTCCGGCGTGATAAATGGTCACTACGGCTCGGTCACCGACAGAGCGATCCGGGCGTTCCAGAAGGTCTACAACTCCGTACCGGCCTACAACGCCTCACGCTTCGGCCCCGGCTCTTGGGCCGCCTTGACGAACGCCCACACCGGCTAGGAGGTACAGCAAGACTGACCTGCCCCTCGCGCCTTGCAGCCCACAGTCGGGTCGCTCGAGGGTCGCCCTCGGCCTGCAGTGAGGGCGATCACTAGGGGGGGCGAAAGTCACGTATGCTTTGTAAGCCTTTATCGTACCGGCCGTGATTGGGGGGCGTCACTCGCGGTCACCAGAGCGCAACCCGAGGAGCAACTCAACCATGGCAGTCTCATCTCCACCGACCTCTTACGAACTGTCGGAGTACGGCCGGGTCCTGCGACGGCGCTGGTGGGTCGTGCTGCTCGTGACGCTCATCGGAGTGGGCGTGGCCGGCGCTTACCTCGCCGTCGCCCACAAGACGTACACAGCCGATGTGCTCGTACAGGTGAACACGGTGCCGAGCGGCAGCAGCACCGCTAGCGGCGCCACTGCTAACCAGACATCGGGGCGCACGAACACGTCCATCAACATGGACAACGAGGCCCAGCTGGCGCAGTCGATGACTGTCGCGAGCCTCGCCAACCAGAAGCTGCACTCTTCGCTCGCGCTGCCCGACCTCGTGAAGAACATCGCCGTGACGGTGCCCGCCAACACCACGTTCCTCCAGATCGGCTGCCATGACACGTCGGCTACAGCGGCGGCGACGTGCGCCAACGACTTCGGCAACGCCTACCTAGCCAACCGGTACTCGAGCGCCGTCGCCGCCATCAACCACACCCAGGTAGTCCTCGGCGGCAAGATCACGACGCTCTCCAAGCAGATAGAGACCCTCAGGGCTCAGATAAACGCGCTGCCTCCGAAGACGAACAAGGCGATCGCTCTGTCGGTGACGCTCAACGCCGACGATCTGACGGTGAAGGGGATGGAGAGCCAGCTGAACCAGGCCACCGTCGTCCTTGCGGGCCTCACGCCTGCCTCCGTCGGCAGCGTCGCCAGCCCGGCCACCCCGCCGACCTCCGCCAGCAGCCCGCGTATCTTGCTCCTGCTGCCGAGCGGCCTGCTCGCCGGCCTCATCATCGGCCTCGTGCTCGCCTTCGTGGTTGACCGGCGTGACAAGCGCATTCACTCCTCGCGCGACGTCGAGCGCCGCCTCGGAGCTCCCGTCCTGCTCAACTCGGTGCCATTGAGGGCCGGGCTGCACCGGGAGCTCGCCTCACCGACGTCTCTCGCCGGGCAGTCCTTCGCCCAGCTCGCCCAGTCGGTGGCCACCTCCTTCGAAGACGGAGACCACGTGCTGCTCGTCGCCGGCACCTCGCCCGGGAACGGCAACAGCGTCGTCGCCGCCAATCTGGCGGCCACGCTGGCGAGGACACGGTCCGAAGTGGTCCTCATCTGCGCCGGCCGCCGCAACAGCCTGACGACCCAGCTGTTCGGGCTCCGGGAAGGCCCCGGGCTCTCCGACGTGCTCGCAGGAAGCGCCTCCATCTCGGACGCCGCCCGCCGGCCGGCTGGTATCCCGCGGCTCCGGGTCATCCCCCGGGGAGCCGAGATCTCCGATGCCCTGGCGGATCCACACGATGCGGCGGAGCGTCTCGTGGCCCAGCTCAGCGAAGAGGCACGCTACGTCGTCATCGAGGTGCAATCGGTCGCCGAGGACGCAGCCACGTTCACCCTGGCCGAGTTCGCCGACGGCGGGCTCGTCACTATCGAGATCGGTACCACGAGGCTGCCTGACGCGCTCGAGTGCGTTCGCGCCCTCGACAGGGTGCGGGTTCCTGTGCTCGGCGCGGCGGTGCTTCCGCCGGGCCGTCGGGCGAAGCCGCGCCAGCCGAGCGGCCCGTCAAAAGCCACGCCACCGTCGTCGGGCGGCTCGGGGAGGAAGCTCGCAGACACGGCTGTCGCCGCCGCCCGAGCCACGAACGGCAGCCCTCCCAAGACTGACGACGGAGCGGTTGCCGCCGCGGCACGTGACGGCTCCTCGCTTCCGTCGTCGAAGGTGCCACCTCGACCCCGGCAGTCGTGACGGTGAGCCGACGACCAAGGGCCGCCGGATCGCACAGCCGAACGCCAACCATGGGGGCGGCGCTCTCATGGCGCTCTCCCCGCTGCCTGGCAGCGTCATGCGATCAACGCTGAGCGCCCTGACCCGGTATCCCGCCCCGGCGGCAGAGGCTCTCGGCAACGGATCGGCTCCCGGCCATCCGGGTTCGGCGGCAGGCGACGCCGTCCCGGCGGAGGCCCTCGTTCACGAATTGTCACGGGGCGAGCGTGTCCGCTGGTTCGCCAGTCATCCGGCTTGGCCCATATCGGCCCTCATCATCGGGTACCCGGTGTGGTGGGCGCTCGGCATCGCCGACTTCATATGGCCTATCATGGCCATCCCGATGCTGTCGCGGATGGCGGCCTGGCGCCGGCAAGGACGGCGGGTGCGAGCGCCGGCCGGCTTCGGGCTGTGGGTGTTGTTCATCCTGTGCGCAGTTGCCGGGGTGCTCGTGCTGTCAGTGGTAGCACCCGGGACAGTGCCGAGCTCGCTCGGGCACCGGCTCCTGTCCTACACCAACCGGACCCTCACCTACCTCGGTGTGACCGTGGTGCTCGTCTATGCGTGCAACCTCACCGAGCGCGAGATGTCCCGGCGCAAGCTGGCGTACATGCTCGGCTTGATGGCCATCTACACCACCATCGGCGGGCTCGCTGGCATGGCGGCCTCCCACTTCTCCTTCAAGTCGCCCTTCCTGCTCATACTGCCGCACAGCGTGCAGTCCAATCCGTTCATCCAGGCGTCTATGCACCCCGGCCTGTCGCAGATACAGAACGTCGTCGGCTCCGCCAAGGGACGCCCGAAGGCGCCTTTCGACTACACCGACATGTGGGGAGAGGTCCTCACGAGCATGGTGCCGTTCCTGCTCGCGGCCTGGTGGCTGGGGGGCACACGGCGGCAGCGCCTGATCGCCGGGGGGACCACCGTCGTGGCGATCGCGCCGCTCCTGTACTCACTGGACCGGGGGGCATGGATCGGCGCGGCCATCGCAGTCATCTACCTCGCCGTTCGACTCGCGGCGAGAGGGAAGACGGCGATGATCGGCGGCCTGTTCGCCGGCCTCGTGTTGGCGGCGTTCGTGCTGTTCGCCACACCGGTGCACACCCTCATCACCGACCGCCTCCACAACGGCCAGAGCAATCAGATCAGGTCGGACCTGACGCAGCTTGCAGTTCGCGACGCCGTGGCATCGCCGGTGATCGGATACGGGGACACCCGACAACAGCGGGGTAGCCCGGGATCGATCGCCGTCGGGCCGTCGCTCGCCTGCCCCGTCTGCGGGCAGCAAGCGGTGGGCAGCAACGGCCAGCTGTGGCTGCTCCTCATTTGCAGTGGGTTCGTGGGGACGGCCTTCTATCTGGGTTTCTTCGCGTACGGCATCTGGCGCTTCCGGCGTGACCGATCGGCCTACGGTCTCGCCGGCCTGCTCGTGCTGCTCCTGTCGTTCCTGTACATGTTCACCTACACCGCCATCCCGGCGCCGCTTGGCCTCACCATGCTCGTGTATGCCCTCCTTTGGAAGAACGACCAATTCGCCAAAAGCTCGGCGGCACTCGGCATTGGAGACACCGATATCTCGGGCTTGCAGGACGGCCGCTTGACCAGTCCGCGCGAGGTTTCGGTGTCCGGTGGCAGCTCAGTCTGATCAGAGCCATCGCGGCTCACAGGTCGCTCGCGCTGGCGGGGCCGCGGGACGGCCAGCGCCGAAGGTCGTCAGACACAGGAGGCGCCCCCTCATGCTGGCCGGGGCTGCCGCCCTCCTCGTCGCGGCGGCGGTCGTGGTCGGCATCACGGCGACGGGGTCGGTGACTCCCAGGGTGCGGACCCGCCCGCCGCCCGGCCCCACCTACCGCGCCCCTCTCGTACCTGCGACCGGCGCATACCTCGGTGCCTACGTCCAGCCCAAGGTCAACACCCCACAGGGAGCGATCTCCGCCCTGCAGTATTTCGAGCACGAGCTCGGAGGATCGTTCGAAGTGGTGCACGTCTATCACCCGTGGGGTACCGTCTTCCCCACGAGCGAGGACAGGTACTTCGTCGATCGGGGCAAGATCCTCTTGCTCACCTGGGGCGGGGAGCCGAATACGTTGGCGATCATCGCCGGCAAGGACGACGCCATGATCCGGGCCAGGGCCGAGGCGGTCAAGGCGCTCGGCCATCCCATCCTGATCGAATTCCGGCACGAGATGGATCGGCCGAATCTTCAGGGGACGATTCACGGCCCGGCGGACTACATCGCGGCGTGGGACCACATCCGCGCAATCTTCACCGCCGTGGGCGCTACTAATGTGGGTTGGGTCTGGTGCCCGACCGGTTACGGATTCCAGGTCGGAAGGGCTCAGGCTTTCTACCCGGGGGACAAGGAGGTGGACTGGGTGTGTGCCGACGTGTACTCCCCTACGCCCTCCCAGTCGCTCAGTGACGAGGCGAGCGCGTTTCTGAGCTGGGCGTCCCACCACGACAAGCCGGTCATCATCGGCGAGTTCGGCACCGGGGGCAACCCTGCCAAGTGGGCTGCGTGGCTGAAGGCGGCGGGGACGCTCGCCCGGACCGACCACCAGATCAAGGCGCTGGTCTACTTTGACGCCGACAGCACTGACAGCAACGGCCAGCCGTATGCCTACCGTCTACCGGCCCATTCCAACGCCCTCTCGGCCTTCGCCGGACTGCTCCGACAGCCCTTCTTCCACCCTGTTCCCCCCAATGACCCGTGACGCCGCCTCGAGGCCACCAGATGAAGACACGCCCGCGGAGGGCTGGATGAGCCCGCCCGCAGCGCGTCCCGAGACCGCCGGCGCACTGAACCTTCCTCCTGGGGCCGGACTGCTCGGCAACAAGCAGACTGCGGACGTCCCGGCAGCCCGGGCACCGGGGAGCGAAAGGGCTGCCTACCTGGCGACGGTGAGCTGTCAGCTGTGGCCCGAGCCGGCGCAGGTGTCAATGTCCGGCGCCGTCGACCAGCTGCCGGGGGACCGCGTCCAGATCCCACGTCAGGCGGAGCCCGGAGGCGAGCCGGCGGCACCGGTTGCGCTCGAGACGGTGAGCGAGTTCGTTGTCCTGCCGGGCTTGCGGCGGCCGAGGCTGCTGGTCCCGGTCGGCCGGCCGGCGGCGACGGCCGCCGTCCGGCGCTACGGGAGACCGACGTCGTTGAAGGCGCGGCTGGGCACTCGGGCGCTCTCGCTCATGTTCCGCAGCGGCCTCGGCACGGCGGTGCTCCGCGACCGCCTCCTCGTGCGGGTGCCGGCCGGTACCCCCACGATCGAGTCCTACTTGAGTGAGGAGCTCGGTCAGGACATCTGCGTCAGCTTGTACCTGGGATCCGCCCGAGCCAACCGCAAGCCCATCTTGCAGCTGCTCACGCCGGAGGGCGGGACCTTCGGGTACGCCAAGATCGGCGTCAATCAGCTGACAAAGGATCTGGTCACGGCGGAGCGGGACGCCCTCATGCGTCTCTACGAGGCCCACATGTCAGGGCTGACGGTTCCTCGCGTCATCCACTACGGGACCTGTGGGGAGTTGACGGTGCTCGTGCTCAGTCCGCTGCCGATCTGGCTTCGCCGTCGGGTGCTCCCAAGTGACCATCTGACCCGGGCCATGACCGAGGTAGCACACCTCGAAGGGATCTGCGCAGAGCCGCTCGTGGCGAGCACGTACTGGCAGCAGCTCGTGGAGCGGCTCACCGCCGCCGACGAGACCGAGGACAGAGCCGCCCTCTTGGAGGTGCTCGGCGATATTGCCACCCGGGCCGGCGACACGACGTTGTCCTTCGGTGCCTCCCACGGGGACTGGGCGCCGTGGAACATGGCCAGGACAAGCCACGGCCTGCTCGTGTGGGACTGGGAACGATTCCGTACCGACGTGCCGGTCGGTTACGACGCGCTGCATTACTGGTTGCAGGCGCGGATGCGTTCCGGGCGGCACGCCCCGCCGGCGGCGGCGAGCGACTGCCTCAAGCAGGCGCCCGCTCTGCTGGCCCCGTTCGACATCGAAGCTGCCGAGGCGGTCGTCACCTCCACCGTTTACCTCGCTGATCTGGCTACGCGTTACCTCGTCGATCGCCAGGCGCAGGCAGGAAACATCTTCGGCCGCCTCGGCGAGTGGCTGATCCCCGCCTTGGCCGAGCGCGTCTCCCGGCTGTGAAGAGCCTCGACGCCATCGCTCGCAATAGCCAAGACGACGGCCGCTGGTCGCCGTCGGCCACTGCGCCGGCGAAGCGGGCCGCCCAGGCGGTCGCCGTCGCGACCAGGCGCCTCCCAGGCCGGCGGCGGATGCTGCCGGCTGTCCTCATAGTGGGCGCGCAGCGCTCCGGCACGACATCGATGTACCGAGCGCTCAGTTGGCACCCGGCGGTGCTGAAGGCGGTTCTCCACAAGGGCGTCCACTACTTCGACATGCACCCGGAGCGCAGTCTCGGTTGGTACCGGGCGCACTTTCCCGCGGCCGCCGCCGGCCGGCGGGTGGAGCGCTCGCTCGGGATCGCACCGCTGACCTTCGAGTCCAGCCCCTACTACATGTTCCATCCCCTCGTGCCGGAGCGCATCGCCGGCGCCTTGCCGGGCGTGAAGCTATTGGTGCTCGTGCGCGACCCGGTTGAGCGGGCGTACTCCGCCCACGCCCACGAGTCGGCGAGGGGCTATGAGAGCGAGACCTTCGAAAGGGCGCTCGAGCTCGAGGACGATCGCCTCCGAGGTGAGGCCGAGCGCCTCGTGGCGGAGCCGGGTTACCGCAGCCACAGCCACCAGCACCACGCATACCGCCGCCGGGGCCAATACGTGGAACAGCTCGAGGTGTTGGAGAGGAACTTCGGACGAGATCGGGTCCACGTCGTGGACAGCGGGAGCTTCTTCTCCGAGCCGGAGGCAGCCTACGCCGGGGTGCTCGACTTTCTCGGGCTGCCCCAGCTCGGGTTCCCGCCCTTCGAGCAGAACAACGCCCGCAGGCGCGCCTCGGTGCCCGAGAGCCTGCGGGAGAAGATGAACGACCACTTCCAGCCCTTCGACGAGCGCCTGACGGAGTGGCTGGGCGCTGAACCCAGCTGGCGCCGTTTGCCCTCAGGCGGGGCGAGCAGCGTCTCACCCACCTGAGCCGCTGGGGGCGACTTGCCGGCCGGCTCAGCGCCGACGGGCGGCTGTCCCGGCGGCCTCGGGTCCGGACGGACAGCTGGAGCGGGGCGGCTCGCCCGCTGGCCAGCTTCAGATTCGGATGGGCCGCCGAAGCGGGCGGCGCACAGTCTCAGATCAGATGCCGTGCCCGCGGTTGTGCAGCAGGCGCAGGACGGTGTCCCCGGATACGACCCCTGCAGCCACGGCGAGGGCGAAGGGTGTGCGGGGTTCACGCCAATTCGTGCGCAGCGCCCGCGTCGCCCACCTGCCGGCATCGCGGCGACGGCCGAGACAGGCATAGGCAAAGGCGAGCTGCCCGTAGACGCGGGCGGCGCCGCGGGAACCGGAGATGTCGGGATGACGCTCCAGCATCCATATGAGCGAGTCGGCCTTCGACTCCCATTGCCGGGAGAAGTACGAGGCAGTCCCCCAGGCCACCCGGACGAGCGGTTCGTCGACGTGGACGATGGGCCGGCGCCGCGAGGCCCGCAGGGCAAGATCCCAGTCCTCGTTCTGGCTGCCGGGGATCTGCTCGTCGAGCAGGCCGATGCCGTTCAGGAGCGCCTCGCGATCGGCGAGGAAAGTCGACGAGTGGACCATGACCATCCGTGACACCAGCAGATCGCCGTAGGTCACCTGGTCCCGGCCGACCAGGCGCTCGTTCGACTTCCCGTCGTACTCGACGACGATGCCGCAGCTGGCGAACTCCGAGCCCGGGATGGCCCGCATCGCGCTCACCTGGGCGCGGAGCTTGCCCGGCAGCCAGACGTCGTCGTCGTCGCAAAAGGCCACCAGGTCGCTCACCGAGGAAGAGATGCCGGTGTTGCGGCCGCCCGCGAGACCGGGGGTACGGGCGTTGGACATCACGCGGACTCGGTCGTCCTCGGCCAGCCGCACGTCCGGTTCGCTCTGATCGTAGACGACGGCGATATCTATCTTCCCCGGGTAGTCCTGTGCCAGCACCGAGGCGATGGCGGCACGCAACTGCTCCGGGCGGTCGCGTGTCGGCACCACGACATCGACGGACGGCCAGTCGCTCATGCGGCCCGCCCGGCGTAGCCGTACCTGGCCAGCAGCGGCAGCGTCAGCGCCGTGACCGTGTTGCGGTCCCCGGCCGGCATACCCGTGCGCCAGCGCTCGTCCGAGCGGATGGTGATCCTGCCGGTGGTGAACCTCATCGGGTTGCCCGAGGCAGTGTGGGTAGGCCCCAGTGCCGCCCAGCGAGCGCCGTCCTCTGTGCCGAGGAAGCCGAGTGAGGCGCCGCCCGTGGCGATGCCGGCGAAGTCGGCTATCCGGCTAACGGTGAGGGCCGGGGCGGCGACGAGATCCTCGTAACGCACACGCAGTGTGGGCACTCCCCGTCCCGCCAGGTGCTGGAGGGCGAGGTTCTGCGCTGTCCAGTGCATCGCAGCTGTCGCCGGTTTGTACTTCGCCATGTAGCCGCCCGAGCTGGCGTCCGGGCGAAGGACCGACTGGCCCCAGGAGAAGGCGACGGCTCGGCTGTCTCGCACTACATGGACGACACGCAGATCGAGCTCGGACTGCCACCGGAGGCAAAAGGCAAGCGAGGCATGCTTGCTCGAGTCCACCACTGTCGAGCATCCGCTCACGGCCGCTATGGCAGAGTAAACGCGCAGGTAATAGTCGAGATATTCATCCAATTTGGCTCGCACGGTCCGAGGCACAACAGGGGAAGCCAGCAGCGGGATGTAGCGGTTGCGATCGACCGAGTGCCGCAACTCCGCCACACGCGCCACGTCGACGTCGTCCCAGCTTCCGAACGCCAGCTGGCCCACCTGGCGCCAGAACGGGCAGATCCCGAAAGGCTGTCCGCAGCCGCACAGCTCACCCTCCACGACGCCGCGCTGCCAGACGTGCACGATCTCGCCGACTGAGCAGACCGTGGGCAGCTCGCCCATAAGCCGCTCCAGCAAAGTGGTGCCGCTGCGCCCGAGGCCGCCGAGATAAAGGACCCGCGGCAATGCACTCTCAGTCATCTGAAGTAGAACCGCCAGTCCAACATCCCGCTCCGCCAATGATCCGGACGCTGATTCACTCTGTGGTCACAGCAGATGACGGACCGAGCGGCCCGAACAAAGATCGGCGTGCCCTCCGCCATTGCACACGACTCTGCTCCCCGTAGTGAACCGCTAACCAGCAAATGTTACCAGCTCGATTCGGCCTCGCTGCCAAGGCAGCCGGGGACGGCACCTACGAAAGGAGGCTCAGGCTGCCGCAGGTGCCTCAGCGAAAGATGTCGAACATGTTCGTGGCGTCGTCCACGAAGTAGACGCCCTTGCCTGACGGCACCACGGCGAGGCCGAAGAGAGCGCCGGCACCAGGCGGCGAACCGCTCTGGTCGATGCTGGGCCACTCGATCTGCCGGCCGGCGGGCGTGGTCTCGACGATGCGGCCGTCCCCGCCGTTCACGCTGAGGACGTCCCCGCCGGGGGCGACGGTGAGCCCGAGCGGAGCGTTCAGGAAGCCGCCGGAGGACACCGTGTGACCCTTGCCGTCGCTCGAGACCCGGAAGAGTGCGTCCGGGACCGAGGCGATCCTGCTGTTCACCGTGTCGGCCAGGTAGAGGGTGCCGTTGCGAGCGAGCCCGAGGCCGGTCGGGCCGATGACGAGCGCCGACGGGTTGGTCTCCTCGGAGAGACCCGAGGCGATCACGACCTGCTGTTCCACGACAGGGGGCGCCTTGGCGAAGTTGAGGACGAGGCGGACGACGTCACCCCGGTGCACCACTTTGCCGTTGGCGGCGACTGTGCCGCGCAACACGTTGCTGACGAACAGCACGCCGAACTGACCACCGTCGTATGCGGTCATGTCCCACGGACCGTCGATGCGCGGACCCCGGATCGTCTCGATGAGCTTCCCGGTGCTGTTGAGGACGTAGAGGGCGCCCGCCGTGGCCGTCGCGGCGCTGCCGTCTGTGGTGGGGAGGCTTCCCACCACGACGTCGCCGTTCCTGAAGGCGCTGAGCGCCGTCGTGAGGCCTATCGGTCCCTTCGCCTGACCGGCCAGGTTGGCGAACACGCTCGCCGAGTGGCTCCGCGGAGACACCTGCATGATCGTCGTCCCCGTGCCCTGCAGGTTCTTCACGTCGTTGAAGTTCGACACGAGCACGTCGCCCTTTTGCAGGGTCCCGACGCTCCTCGGAACGACGGCAACGCCGTAGGGGTTGACGTCGCCGTTGCCGCGGCCGTGCAATGACGGCACGGTGGAGGCGAGCTGGCACACCTTGTTGAACGGCGCCAAGAAACCGCCGCTGCCCGCCGTCATCGCCGGTTGGCACGCCGCCGCCGGCTTGGCGGTGCTCCGGGCTGGCGCCGCCGCAGCAGTACCGGCAGTCGCTGCCGTCCCGGCCGCCAGGGCCGTCATCACGGCAGCAGCCGCACCGAGGGCCGCCGCCGGGGCGCCCCACCTACGGGTGTGTATGAGTTTCGCCATCTCTCTCCCCTTTTCTCTCGGTTCGCCCACACCGGGTGTCTCGGTCGCCTACACCGGGAATGCCGCGCTGGCGAGCACCCGGCCGCTCGAGTCGACGATGCGGGCTGACGTGATTGCGGCGCCTGACTGCCGGAGCCGGGCAGTCCAGCTGCCCCGCCCGTTGTAGAGCTCGAACGTGCCGACCGGCACCTGCCGACCGTTCACGACCACCTCGCAGGTGACCCAGCCGGTGGCGCGGATGTCCACCGTCATGAGAAGCCACGACGGCCGGCCGCCCGTGATGACGACCTCACCGGCCGCGGCGTCCGAAGAGCTGGCCCGGCCGCTCCCGGCGTGCAGCGAGCTGAAGCGGACGTGCCCGATGGCCGCCACTGATGGCGCGGGCCGGGGAGCGACCTCTAGGCCGAGCCCGACGCCGGCGGCCGCAACAGCGACAGCCGCCAGGGCAACGCGGGCGCGGGGGGCAAGGCGCCGCCCCGACCGGCCCGACCGGCCACGGCCGGCCGCGAGCGAGATCACCGGCGCCGACTGCACGGTCGTGCCGGTGTCGCCAGCGCCGGCCACATGGCTGTCAACGAGGGCTGCCGAGGCAGCGTGGAGGTTGTCGCTGGTGCCGCCCGAGGCATGCAGCCGCTCGAGCAGCCGCACCTCGAAGCCTGCCGGCGGGTCAGCCTCCGGCGCTATCAGCAGCAAAGAGTCGGCCGCCGCGGTGAGCTCTTCGACGAGCTGGCGGCAGGGCTGGCAGTCATCGACGTGGGCCAGGGCGGCAGAGCGCTCGGACCCGGTGAGTGAGCCGAGCGCCAGCTCGGCGGAGACGGACTGGAGGAGCTCGCAGCCGGAGATAGACGTCGGCCCCGGCTCCGAGAAGGAGGCCGCCGACATCTCGTCGCCCCGGCCGCTCTCTCCGGCGGGCTGATCTGTAGGCGTGGTCATGGGAGGTACTCCTGGCTGGGCTGTAGCGCGTGCAGCGGGTGTGGCGGCACGATGGGGTCGGCGGCAGCGCTGCGCGCCCTGTGGGCGGGCGGGACGGGCCCGACCTCCTCGCCGATCTCGGTCGAGATGGCGGTCCGCACCTTGTTGAGCGCAGCCCGTATCCGTGTCTTGGCGGTGCCGAGGGGGATCGACTCGCTCCGGGAGATCTCCTCGGCGGTGAACCCGTAGAAGGCCGACAGGACCAGCGCCCGCCGTTGCTCGACCGGCAACGTCTTCAGTGCCCGGCGCACCTGGGCGGTGGCGTCGGTGCGTTGGGCGACGTCGGCCGGATCTGGGTCATTGCTGACGATCCCGAGGTTGATGATGTCGTCCGGGTCGATCGGGACGGCCCGCCGGAGGCGGAGCGCGTCGATGGCGAGGTTTCTCGTGATGGTGAGGACCCAAGTCGTGACCGAGGCGCGCCTCGAGTCGTAGACGGGCGCATGGCGCCAGGTCCGCACGATCGCCTCCTGGGCGATGTCCTCAGCCAAGCCGGCATCCCCGACAATCGCCAGCGCCAGCCCATAGGCCCGCCGCTGGTAACGCCGGACAAATGCCACACCTGCCTCCTCGTCGCCGATCGCCATCGCGCCGAGTAAGGCCTCGTCGCTCCGCGTATCGGCATTCGTTGTCGCGCCCCGCATGAAAGGGATACGGAACTCGGCCACAGAGAGATTGTGCCTCAGCCGGCTTATTTCGGCGCCTCTGGTCCGCCGGCGGCGTCGTGATGGCCACGCCGGCATGCCCGTACCATGCTCGCGGTGGCCAGCCCTGTCCGCACGGATCGCCTCGAGCGCATGACGAATCTGGTTCTCGTCCTGCTCGAGACGAACCGTCCGCTCACCTTGAGGGAGATTGCCGCCTCCGTCGCCGGGTATCCCGCCGACCGTTCCGCGGCGCGGCAGGCCTTCGAGCGCGACAAGCGGGCGCTGCGGGATCTCGGCATCCCTCTCAGCGTCGAGCAGGTCGAGACGGAGGACCAGCTCGGGTACCGCATCCACCCTGATGAGTACTACCTGCCTGACCTCCATCTCGAGGAGGCCGACGAGCAGGCACTGGCCTTTGCCATCGCGGCGGTGCAGTTGGGCGGCGGCGCCGGCTGGGACGCCCTCGCCAAGTTGGGCGGCCCGGTCAGCGAGGCCGCCTTCGGCCGCGCCGGGCTCACGAGCCACGGGGTGGCGCCGGAGTTCGCCCCCGTGGCGGTGCTGCCGTCCCTTCCCGCACTGGGGCCGATCCATGGCGCCCTCCGGGCACGGGCCGTCCTCCGCTTCGACTACCACGGCCGCCACCGGGAGGTGGAGCCCTACGGACTGGCCTTTCGCGGGGCGGCCTGGTACCTCGTTGGCCGGGATCTGACTGCCTCAGGCGGCCCGGCCATCCGCACCTTCCGCGTCGACCGGATCGAAACCGAGCCCAGCACGGGCGAGCGGGCATCTTTCGATCTGCCCGCCGGCTTCGATTTGCGAGGTGAGATCCGGTTGCTGCCTTGGGAGGTCACCTCCGGCGAGGACGGCGTCCCGATCGCCCGGCTCGTCGTCGACGCCCGCCTCGCCCGGCAGGTGACCACGCAGGTCGGCACTGATGCCGTCGTGACGGGGGAGGACGGCAGCATCACCGTCTCCCTGCCGGCCGGCGACGAGCAGGCCTTCGTGTCCTGGGTCGTCGGGCTCGGTGACACCGCTGTCGTGACTGGGCCGCCCCGGCTCCGACAGGCGGTCGTGAGGCGCCTGCAAGAGCTGGGGGCGCCCCCGGCGCCCGGAGCCGCCCCGGCGGACAGGAGGACTCAAGGGACCGCGTCCGCCGCTCAGGAGAGTGGGGAGGATGTTGCCCGCTTCCCGGCAGCCTCGTCGCCGATCGCTGCCGGCGGGAGCTCGGCGAGAAGGGCCCCCGCCAGCGGCAACGTCGTCGCCGGAGAGCGGCTGCGCCGGCTGCTGGCGATTCTGGCTCATCTGGCCCGCGTGGGTGAGGCGGACATCTCGGAGGTGGCGAGCCGCTTCTCGATGTCGGCCGAGGAGCTCGTGGTCGAGCTGGAGCTGGCGGCGTGCTGCGGCCTCCCGCCCTACACCCCCGACCAGTTGATCGAGCTGATCGTCGACGGCGAGCGCGTCACCGCCCATCAGCTGAGGGAATTCGGGCGCCCGCGGCGCTTCACGCCGGAGGAAGGCTTCGTGCTGGCGGCGGCGGCTCGGGCGCTCATCTCTGTACCCGGCGCGGACGAGGATGGATCGCTCGCCGCGGCCCTCTCCAAGCTCGAGGTTGCTCTCGGCGCTGCACGCCTGGCGGTCGACCTCGACCGGCCTGAGCATCTGCCCGCGCTCCAGAGCGCCGTGCGGGGACACGAGCGGGTGGAGCTCGGCTACTTCTCGAGCTCGGCTGGGTCCCCCGGCAGCCGTCAGGTCGACCCGTACCAGGTCGTCCTGCGGGAGGGCCTCTGGTACCTCGACGGCTGGTGCCATCACGCCGGGGGCCTCCGCCGCTTCCAGGTCGACCGGGTCCAGTCGGTCCGGCCCTTCGGCGAGCAGTTCGAGCGTCGCGAGGAGCTCGCCGACGAGCTGGCGAGGCCGGGCGCCTACCTCGGCGGCCCTGACGCCGTGGAAGCCCGGATCGTGTTCCCTGCCGCCTCGGGGCTCGTGGCGGAGCAGGTGGTGACAGGCGCCACGGAGGCCGCCGGCCCCGGCTTTCTGACGGCGAGGGTGCTAGTGAGCGACGAGGGCTGGTTCGGCCGCCTGCTCCTGCGCCTCGGGCCGGGGACGCGGGTGGAGTCGCCCCCGCGCCTCCGGGACGCCGGCGGGTCGATGGCCAGACGGGCGCTCAAGCGGTACGAATCCGAGGGTGACGGCGCTACGAGTCCGCCGAGTGATGCCATCTGAAATAGCATGAAACGTGATAAAAGTGTATGCTAGGTCTGGTGCTGACGGTCGCCAAAGTGGAAAGCGGCCGGGCGAGGTACTACCTGTCGACGACGGCCGCCGGAGCCGACCATGCCGGCGGGTTGCTCGAGCCGGACGGTGTCTGGCTCGGCCGGCAGGCGGCTGCTCTCGGGCTCTCCGGGGTGGCCTCGACCGCTGCGGTCCGGTCGCTTTTTGCGGGCCGCTCACCGGTCGACGGCGAGCGGCTCCTTGCGGAGCCGAACCGCCGCCGCCTGAGCGCCTACGACTGCACGTTCTCCACCCCGAAGTCGGTCAGCGTCCTTTTCGCCCTGGGCCGCCCCGAGGTGACCGAGCAAGTTCGCCTGGCCCACGGCGGAGCGGTCCGGGCCTCGCTCGACTACCTGGAGCGGCACGGCGCCCGCGTCCGTGAAGGTCGGGTTGACGGGCGGACCCGGCTGGCGGGAGCCGACGGGGGAGTGATCGCCGTCGGGTGGCTCCATCGCTCGAGCAGGGCCCCCGATCCGCACCTGCACACCCACGTGCTCATCGCCAACCTCGCTCGCCGCCGCTCTGGCGAGTGGCGGCCCCTCGATGCGGGCGACATCTATCTCGAGCTGAGAACCGCCGGCGCGCTCTACGAGACCCACCTCCGGGGGGACCTGACGGCCCGGCTCGGCCTGGCGTGGTCCGAGTTGCACGGAGTCTGGGCCGACGTGGAGGGATCGGACAGGCGAGTCCTTCGTGCCATGTCGCAGCGCTCGGTGGAGATAGCCGCTGCCATGTCCGAGAGTGGCCTGCGCGGCACGGCTGCGGCCCGGCTCCTCGGCGAGATCACGCGCCCTGCGAAGGACGTCACCACGACATACCCGCAGCTCGTCGAGAGCTGGTGGCGGCGCGCGCACAGCGAAGGGCTGGCCGCCGCTCACCTGGCGGCCATGGTGGGGAGAACGACCGGGCAGCCGGCGGAGGGCCGAAATTGGGAGGAGTCGACGCTCGCGGCCGCATCCTCGCGCTCGGTCGACGGCACCTTCACCCGGCGAGAGCTCATCCAGGCTCGCTGCGCGGCGGCCCCGGCCGGTCGTACCGCCGATGCGGTCGAGCGCGACGTCGATCACCTGCTCGCCGGCCCTCGGCTGCTTGTCCGGTGCGTGGCAGGTGAAAGGCCGGGTGCCGGCTGGAGAAGCGGTCGGTGGGCTGGTCGCCTTGAGCCCCGTTACACCACCGGCGAGATCGTCGCCGCCGACGGACACCTCGTGGCAGCGGTCGCCGAGCGGCCGTTCGACGTGACGGTGATCACCTACCGGCCTGGGGAGCGGGCACGGGCGCTCGACGAGCTGTCGCGCAGCGCCGGCGCATGGTCCGCCGAGCAGCTGCAAGTAGCGGCTGTGGCACCGGGCTGGCGGGCGGCGGCGAGTCTTGAAGCGGCGACCGGGATCGAGTCCGTCTCGATACCGGCCCTGCCGCCGTCCAGGCTCACCGACCCCGCTGCAGACGGTCACCGCCCCGCCGG
>Ga0182024_10010041_pt1 | contig 19397 bp, 18 predicted proteins | sample P32metaG_FD_120480 | JGI IMG/M metagenome (GOLD analysis project Ga0182024, IMG submission 120480) | Permafrost microbial communities from Stordalen Mire, Sweden - P3-2 metaG (Illumina Assembly) | ecosystem: Environmental > Terrestrial > Soil > Wetlands > Permafrost | place: Sweden: Stordalen... | reverse complement strand
CCCGTCCGTCCCCCGACGACGAGACCACCGCCGCCGGTCTGCGCGCCAGGGGTTTCGAGGTGGTGCGGGCGCCGATGCTGCGGTTTGAGCCGGTCGCGTTCCACGATGACATTGACGCGCATTATGGCGCGGTGATCGTCACCAGCGCCAACGCGCTGCGCAGCATCGAGGCGCATCTCGCAGGCAGCCGGCTGTTGAAGCTGCCGTTATTCGCGGTGGGCGAGCATACCGCGGTCGCCGCGCGCCGCGCCGGATTCGACAATGTGATCGTGGCCCAGGGCGATGCGATACGGTTGCGCGATGCCGTGCTCGCAGCGGTGAAGGCAAAGCAGTTGAAGAAAGCCAGCACGCTGCTTTACCTCGCGGGCGCCGATCTGGCGCGCGACCTGGCGGGCGAACTCGGCGAGCGCGGTTTTACCGTCGTCACCCATACGACCTATCGCATGATCCCGGTATCGGCGCTGCCGCGCGAAGCCTGCGACGCCTTCGCGGCCAACCGGATCGAGGCGGTGCTGCACTATTCGCGGCGCAGCGGCCGTGCCTTTCTCGACGCCGCTGGCGGCGCCGGCGTTGAAATCACCGCGCTGGCGCTGCCGCAATGCTGCATTTCCGATGCCGTGGCCGCCGTTTTCCGCGATGCCGGGGCCATGCAGGTCATGGTGGCGGCCGCGCCCGATGAAAATGCCCTGTTCGAGGCGCTGGGCCGTGCGTTGCGCCCCTGATCGCGCTACAAGACCGTTTCGCGTCAAAATCCGTTCCGGCCGCGAGCCGGGGCGGGTCGCCGGGTCACGCCGGAAGACACTGTCAAAACAAGTGGTTGGATCCATGCTCCCCGATCACGACCTGCCGAATTCCGTTACTTTCGGCGCTATTGCAGAGGATCGGTCGCGATGAGCGATGACAGGCTCGAAGAAACAACGCCGTCGCCGGATTTGGGCCGCCCCAAACGCACGCCGCCAACCATCGATCTGGAAGCGACCGAGGTCTCCACGGCTGCCGCCGACGACGGTGCCGGCGCCACGCCGCCGCCTGATCCGGAGCCGGCGTCCGCGCCGCAATCGGACGCGCGTCCGGCGGCGGTGCCCCCAATTGTCGTCGCGGGCATTTCCGGAGCCGTCGCTGCCGCGCTGGTGATCGGCGTCGGCTGGATGCTGGGATGGCCGCAGGTCTCGCCCAACGCGCCGGCCGCGCCGCAGCTCAATGCTGCGGCCATCGACGGGCTCGCGGCCCGGATCGCCGGCGTCGAGGCGAAGTCCGACAAGTCTGCCGCCGCCACGCCCGATCCGGCGGTGGTGGCGCGCCTCGAGGCGCTGGAGAAGTCGCTCGCCTCGCTGCGCGGCGATCTCGCCGCGGCGCGTGCGCAATCGGACAAGCTCGCCGCCGAGGTCAATCAGGTCGCGTCAGCCCCGCGCGATGCCGCCGCGGCGCCGGATCTATCTGCGATCAACGAACGGCTGTCCCAGATCGAACGCACCAACAAGACCCAGAACGCCGAGATCGCGCAGGAGAATGCCAAGCCGGTCGATGACACCGCGCTGCGCCGGGTGGTGGCGGCCTCCCTGCTCGATCTGTCGGTGCGGCAGGGCGATCCCTATGCCGCCGCGTTGACGGCGGCGAAATCGCTGAGCCCGAACCCGGATGCTCTGAAGCCGCTCGATGGTTTTGCCGCCACCGGCGTGCCCAATGCGGCCAATCTCAGCCGCGAGCTGCTCACGCTGGTGCCAAAACTGTCGCCGCCCGCCGACGCCGCTGCGCCGAGCGGCGGTATTGTCGATCGGCTGCAGGCCGGCGCCTCACGGCTGGTGCGGATCGAGCGCACCGACGCCACCGGCACCGATCGCGGCGCGGTGATCGCGCGGGTCACGGCGGCGGCGCTGCACAACGAATCCAACGAGGCGCGGCGCGAATTGATGACGCTCGCGCCGGCCGATCGTGCAGCCGCGCAGTCCTGGCTCGCCAAGGCCGACGCCCGTGACGCCGCGCTGGCCGCGTCGCGTAAATTCGCGGCGGACGCCATGACGATCGAACCTCGCCAATAGGACCTCCATGTTTCGCATCATCCTGTTTCTGGTGTTGATCGCGTTCGCGGCGGCGGGCGCGGCATGGGTGGCCGATCAGACCGGCGACGTCACGCTGGCATGGGGCGGCTGGCGCGTCGTGACCACGTTGCCGGTTTTCCTGCTTGCGCTCGGTGTCGCCGTGGTCGCGGCGATGCTGGCATGGACGCTGTTGCGGGCGCTGTGGCGCATGCCGAACCGGATCCGGCGCGGCCGGCGCGAGCGGCGCCAGGCGCGCGGCCGGCACGCCATCACGCAGGGGTTGCTCGCGATCGGCCATGGCGATTCTACCGCGGCCCGCGCTCATGCCGAGGTCGCGCGCCGCCATGCCGCGCACGATCCGCTGGCGCTGCTGCTGCACGCGCAGTCGGCGCAGCTCGACGGCGACCGCGCCGGCGCGCAGCGCGCCTTCCGCGCCATGGCCGAACGCGAGGACACCAGGCTGCTCGGCCTGCGCGGCCTGTTCATCGAGGCGCAGCGCGCCGACGATCCGGTCGCCGCCGTGATGATTGCGGAAGAGGCGCTGAAGCTTGCGCCGTCGTCGACCTGGGCTTCGCACGCGGTGCTGGGATTTCGCTGCGCCAAGGGCGACTGGAGCGGCGCGCTCGCCATCCTCGACAATAATCTCGCCGCCGGGCTGATCGAGAAGCCCGCCTATCGGCGGCAGCGCGGCGTGCTGCTGACGGCGCGGGCGCTGGAGCTGGAAGCTGTCGATCGCGACCGCTCGCGCGACAGCGTGATGGAAGCGGTGAAGCTCGCGCCGACGCTGATACCGGCCGCGGTGCTCGCCAGCAAATATGACAGCGAGGCGCATCAGCTGCGGCGCGCGATGCGGATCGTGGAAGCGGCCTGGCTGGCGCAGCCGCATCCCGATCTCGCCGATGCCTATGCCCATGTGCGGCTCGGCGATTCGGCACGGCAACGGCTGGTGCGGGTCGAGACGCTCGCGGCCAAGTCGCCCGGTCATTTCGAGGGCGCGCTGGCGATCGCGCGCGCCGCGATCGATGCATCCGAGTTTGCGCGGGCGCGCGAGGCGCTGGCGCCGTTCGTCGCCGCGCCGACCCAGCGGGTGGCGATGCTGATGGCGGAGATCGAACGCACCGAGCACGGCGACAGCGGCCGGGCGCGGGCGTGGACCTTGCGCGCGGTGCGCGCCCGCCATGATCCGGTCTGGACCGCCGACGGCTATGTCAGCGATCGCTGGCGGCCGGTGTCGCCGGTGTCGGGCCGGCTCGACGCCTTTCAGTGGCAGACGCCGGTCGCCGCGCTGCCTTCCGACAAGGCGGTCGCGATCGAAGCCTCGCCGTTCGAGGAAGCCATGCTGGCGCCGCGGCGTGTCGAGCCGCCGCGTGAACCGGCGGAGCCGCCGGCCAACGGGATGGCGGTGGCGCCGCCGCCTTCTGCCGCGCAGGACAATTCGCCGGTTCTGCCGGTTGCGGTCGAGCCGGCGCCGGTCGAGCCGCCGGCGCCACCGCCGGCCGAAACCGCCACGGTTACCGCGGCGCCGCTGTTCCGCGCCCGCGCCGACATTCCCGCCATGATCGACCGCAACGCGTCCAGCATTCCCGCGGTGATCCCGATCGTCCGGGCGCCCGACGATCCCGGCGTCGATGACGGGCCGGTGCGCGACGAATTCGCCGATCAAATCAGCCCGCCGCACGCCCAGGCCGGCGGCTGGCGCGGCTTCCTGTCCCGCTGGGGGGCGTGATCGGCCGTCCGCGGAACCCAGCGTTTTCCTTGCCAAATCAGGCACTGCCCGATATCAGGTGCGGGCGCTTTCGGCCGCGCCGAACCCGCCAATTGGTCCGCCGCAATAGCTCAGCTGGTAGAGCACGTCATTCGTAATGACGGGGTCACAGGTTCGAATCCTGTTTGCGGCACCAGATAAGCAATTGAATTTGTATAAATTCTCTGCCCGGTTGGTTTGACCGGAACGGGCGAAGGCCGAAGCAACCACCGCGTAATCGAGGCTTGGGAACGGAACGGTTGCTTTCCTATTAGAGTCGCCATGAACATATCTTGGAACGATCTCAATAATGTGGGGGAGGCTGGCGACTATCCTTTTCGAGATGGGACGATCACCGTCACGTTTGCCGAGATTGCGATTTGGAAAAAGAATCCGGGCGCTCAATTCCAGTTGATGCGCAAATACCCAATTCAGAGCGTCTTCAGGTACGTGCTCGGCAGGCAGCTGCAGGAAAAGTCTGCCGCCGCCGATAGTGAGTTCATTTACGAAAGCAGCAACGGCGACAAGTGGTGCCTGGCGCGAGATCCGGTAACAGGTGCGCGGGCGGTACGGCACACCCCGAACCTTCAGTCGGGCGGTCAGACAACGTACATCGAGGTCGAAAAATTTCTCTCGGAGAGCGCGAACGGACCGGAACACCACGCGCTAAGGCGGTTGCTGGAAGCGAGGCGCCAGCCGGCCACCATCCTCATCGCCCTGGATATTCACCATCCAACAGGGGACGCCTATGACGAGCTGATCAAGGCGATACAGTCTCTTGGCACCTGGTGGCATCACCTCGAAACAATTTGGATCGTGCAATGCGATCAGGAACTGATCCAGATAAGAGACATACTCAATTCGCATATTGGAAGTGAAGACCAGCTTCTGGTCCTTGATATATCCCGCGACAAGGCAGAATGGGCCGGGATCAATGACACCGGGAGCGAATGGTTGAAAAACAATATCTGATCTGGTCTTCCAAAATGCGCCAACGGCCATGCGGGAGCGGCGCCCTCGAAGGTGCTACAATAAGATCGCAGCAATCCGCAGACGCCGATAACGCGCAACAAGGAATTGAGGTACCGTGCAATGGATTTCACCTCGGTATCACCCATTCATCGCCGCCGCGTCACGGGTCGGCGATCGGTTCGTGCAGCGCTCGGGGCGCTGGCTCTTATAGGCCTGTGCGGCCGCGCGCTCGCGGCGGAAAAGCCGCCTTTGGCGCCCGATGCCGTGGCGCCGTTCAGCACGGACTCGCGGATTTCGGCCACCATCGAATTTGCCCTGCCGGCGCTTGCCGCCGAGATCGGAAGGGATATCCCCCGGCGGCTCGCCAGCATCGACGAGCGCGTCAATTGCGTGCATCGACGCGTGCTGGTGTTCAGGGTCAACGCCAATTGCGACATCTGGGGCTACGTGGAACGGTCCGGACCGGTTTCGCTGTATGGCCGCGGCGACCGGGTCTACGGCTCGGTGCCGATCCATGGAGCGATCGAAGGCCAAGGCGCCAACCGGTTCACCGCCCGTATCCACGGCGAGACCGAAGCCAGCGCCACGGTCGAAGCCGAAGCGCGTCCGCAATTGAGCCGGGACTGGTCACTCGACCTCAATTTCGGCGACGGCTTCAGCTGGAGCGAGCCGCCGATTCTGCATGTCCTGGGCCGCGATATTCCGCTCGCGAAGTATGCCGAGCCGCGGATCCGCGCCCAGCTCGCCCATGTCAGGGGCGCGCGCTCGCGGCGGTCCGGCGGCTCGATCTGCATGACAAGGCCGCGACGGCCTGGCGGCATGCGTTCGAGCCGGTCCAGCTCTCGGCCAATCCGGAAATCTGGCTGCAACTGACGCCGCAAAGCGCGGCCTTCGCCGGGGTCCGCGCCGACCGCCGAGTGCTGCGCGGCTCGCTCGAACTCGCCGGCACGGCCGAAACCGCAATCGGGCAGCCTCCGCCGGCCGTCACCGCGACGGCCCTTCCGTCGCTCGGCCGCGACGTCAGCGAACCGGGCGAGTTCGATGTCATCCTTCCGATCCGCATCGGCTATGACATGCTGAAGGACAAGATCGCCAAGGCGCTCGCCGCGGTGGCGCCGGCGGCGATGTCGATCCCGGACCTTGAGGTCTATCCGTCATCGGGCAAGCTCGTTGTCGGATTGCGGATCGTCAAGGCATCCGACACCGATGCCAACGCTGGACAATGGGTTTATCTCACTGGCTCGGTCCAGGTGGATGCCGACGGCCATTCCGTCCGGCTGGCCGATCTCGGTTTAGCGACGAGTGACCAGGAATTGGCGCCGCTGATTGATCCGATCGTGGCGCAATTGCGCGACAAGACGAACGTCGACTATGGCGTTGCCTATCAGAACCTGCTCAACGCCGCCAATGAGAAGCTCACCCGGCCGCTGAAAGACGGCTTCCGGATGGAGGGCCACCTTTCCTCGGCGAAACTCGAGAAGGTGTACTTGCCGGCCGACGGCATCGTGATCGCGCTTCGTGCGAGCGGCGAGCTGAAGATCTTGTACGGGATGTAAGCCATGCACCGGACCACCCAGGGTCGCCTTGTTGGCGGCCTTCATGCGTTTCGCGAGCTGGTGCTTGCGGCGGCGCTCCTCGTCCTTTCAGGGTACGCCGGCGCGGCGTCGGCGCAGACTTCGTTCTACGACGCGCCGAGGTCGCTGCTTCCAGGGCAGCCCGGCACGCTTGTTCGCCAGCAGCCCATCGATGGTGCGCCATTGGGCGCCGCGGCATACCGGGTGCTTTACCGGTCGACCGGAATGAAGGGCGAACCGATTTTCGTGTCGGGCGTCGTGGTGGTACCGCAGGGCGAGCCGCCGTCCGGCGGCCGCCCCATCGTCGCTTGGGCACACCCGACCTCCGGCATCGCGCCGCGCTGCGCGCCGTCCCTGGCGATATTCCTGTTCCAGCAGATCCAGGGACTACGCTCGTTTGTCGAACGCGGTTATGTCGTTGCCGCAACCGATTACCCAGGTCTGGGCACGCCCGGACCCCATCCGTACCTTGTTGGCGACAGCGAAGCCCGTGCAGTGATCGACGCGGTACGCGTTGCGGGCAACCTGCCCGGCGCAGGCGGTGGAAAGCGTTTTACGGTCTGGGGTCACTCACAAGGCGGACAAGCGGCGCTCTTCACCGGCATCATCGCGAAACAATATGCGCCGGAGTTGACGCTTCTCGGCGTGGCCGCGGCTGCGCCGGCGACCGATCTCGTCTCCTTGATGAATGATGACATCAACTCCGTGGGCGGCAAGAACATCACGGCGATGACGCTCTGGTCGTGGCATCGGGTCTACGGCGCGGCCATCGACACGGTGATCGATCCCCGCGCGATGCCCGCGGTCGACCGCCTTGCGCGCGAATGCATCGAGGGTCCCTTCGATCTGGTCGCCAGGCAGAGGACCGAGAAGCCGCTCGAGCAGTATTTCCTGACGGTCAAAGGACCTGCCCAGACCGAGCCTTGGCATTCGCTCCTGCAAAAGAATACGCCCGGCGTGCTGCCGCCCGACATTCCAGTGTTTTTGGCGCAAGGGACCATTGACCAGATCATACGGCCCGACGTCACGCGCGATTACATGAGCACGCTTTGCAAGGCAGGCAGCAAGGTGAAAATGGTGATGATGCCGAATATCGGTCACGGTCGCGCCGCCCAGGTGAGCACGATCGCGGTGGTGAACTGGACGACGGATCGATTCGCGGGCGAAGAGCCGCCAAACGATTGTGCCAGATGATTTGATCTCGGTCAGGCGATCGCCGGGTGCTATTGCGTCACCGTCTGCACGACGCTGCTGACCGGGCGGGTGGTGGCGATCGGGACCTTGACGTCCTTTAGCATGGCTTCGTCATATTCAGGCAGCGTCTGCACCGGCGCCTTGGCCTTGATCTGGACCACCTTGTAGCCGCCGGCTTTGAGCCGGGCGAGCAGGGTCGGCAGCGCGTCGGCGGTGTGCTTCTGGAAATCGTGCATCAGGATGATGCCCTTGCCCTGTCTGTCGAGCTTGGTCATCACCGTCTCCACCACCTTCTCGGGCGTGCTGTTCTTTCTGAAGTCGAAGGAATCGAGGTCGCAGGAGAAGATCGCGATGTTGCGCGAGCCGAGATAGGCCACCGCCGACGGGCGATGCTGCAATTCCGGAAACCGGAAGAACGGCGCCGGCGCGGTGCCGAGCGCGAGCTTGACCGCGCTGAAGCCTTTTTCGATCTCGTCCCTGGCCTGCTGGTCGGTCATTTTCTTGCTGTTCAGATTGGCGTGCGACCAGGTGTGCGCGCCGATAGTGTGTCCGGCCGCGGCCACCTCGCGGAGAATCTCGGGATGGTAGGAGGCATGCTTGCCGATCGAGAAGAACAGGCCCTTGGTGCACTGGTCGGCCAGCGCCTTGAGCACCGCCGGCGTGTTGAGCGGCCACGGACCGTCGTCAAATGTCAGCACCACCTCCTTGTCGGCAAGGAAATCGAGCTGCTTGAAATGCTCGAAGCCGAAACCGGGTCCGCCGGTGGTGTCGATCTCGACCACGCGGCTGACGCCGAGCGCATCGGGATTGCTGCAAGTGACTTTTTGCGCAGCTGCAGCCGGCGCGGCTGAAATAGCGCCGGTGATCTCGACCGGTGCCTCGGGCGCAGGCTTTGCCGCCGCGAACTCGGCCGGTCCCGCGGTCGCGGCGCTGGCGGTGCTCGGCGAAGCCACGTCGGGGCGCGGCGAGGAAGCCCAGAACCACACCCCGGCGATCACCACCGCCGCCACAACACTCGCCAGCATCAGGCCTAACGCATTACGCATCTTGCTCTTTCCACCTCTGCTTGGCACCGGGACGGGACCGCCGCGCCGGGCCATTAATGCGAAGGAAGTCTTAACGCCGCACCAACAGGGCGGCGTTTCGCCCATCATTTCCGCCGGATGTGGCTGTGTGACGCTGGTCACGCGGATGCGGGATGAGTGACGGACATCACAGTTGCGGCGACGTGTCCGGCGCATGCTGGTTCCATCAGAAACCGGCCCACCGCGCGGGCCAACGGGAGCCGACCATGACCGCATCATTCACCAGGACACTTCGCCAGGCCGGTTTGGTGCTGGCCATCGCCGTCTCTGTTTCGGCGTTTTCGTCCCGCGCCAGCTTTGCTTTCAGCCCAGAAGCGCAGCAGATGTGCACCGGCGATGCGTTCCGGCTGTGCAGCTCGGAAATTCCCAGCATTCCGAAAATCACCGCCTGCATGTTCAAGCATCGGACCGAGCTCAGCACCGGCTGCCGCACCGTGATGGACCGCGATCTGGCCCGGCAGTCCAGCAAGGTCGCCGCCGAGTAATCGCGCGGCGTCCGCACGGCGCCGGCCATGGATCGGAACAGCCGCGCCGGATCGCCGCAGCCGGTCTCGCCTCATAAATGCATTGCGAGCCGGATTTGCGCGGCTTATCTAGAACGCGCCGGGCTCGCGAGCGTGAAGGCGGAACAAGATGGTCAGGTTTCTTTTTGTCATTTCGTTGCTGCTGATCGCCGCACAGGCCTCGGCGCAGCAGGAGCACGATGCCTGCGCGCGCGACGTGGTGCGCCATTGCCGCACGGTGATGAACAACGGCGATTCCGCCGTACTCGCCTGTCTCAAGCAACACCGCACCCGCATCAGCAAGGCCTGCGACAAGATGCTGACCGAGCACGGGCAGTAGCTCCGCCGCCAATAACTCCCCGCGGTCATTCCGGGGCGTGCGTTAGCGCGAACCCGGAATCTCGAGATTCCGGGTTCATCGCTGCGCGATGCCCCGAAATGATGCGGCCTATTACGTGCTGCTGCCCGCGGCGGTGGCGACCACCGGCAATACCTCGCTGGCGGCGCGGTCGGGGGTGTCTTCCTTCCAGCGCACCGAGCCGAACGGCCGTTCCAGCATGCGGCGGATGCGCACCGGATCGGCGCCGAGATGAAAACCCATCGCGCGCTGGTGCAGCGCGCGCTCGGATTGGGTGGCGCGGTTGCGCTGGCGCAGATAATCGAGCCAGGTCGGGCAATGATAGCGCTCGGTCCAGAGTTCGGGATCGGCGATGTCGCGCGCGATCGACCAGCCATAGGCGCCGTTGCGCTGGCGGCTCAGCTGCACATCCTGCATCACATTGTGAAAGGCGCGGGCGTTGTCCTGGTCGACGCGGTATTCGATCTCGACCACCAGCGGCCCGCTGCGCGCGGTCAGCGACAGCTGGACCTCGGGGTCGGCGAGCAGCTCGGCATCTTCATTGCGGGCGCCGACCCGCGGCATGTGCAGCCACAGGCCGAGCAGCGGCGACAGCATCATCAGGCCGGCGGAGGCGAGCAGCGCGGCTTCAACGCCGGCGGCGTCGGTCAGCCGGCCCCAGCCCCAGCTGCCCACCGCGATGCCACCGGCAATCGAGGCCTGGAAGGCCGCAAGCGAGCGGCCCGCCACCCAGCGCGGCGCCGAGAGCTGCACGCCGATATTGAACAACGCCACCGCCAGCATCCACGCCGCGCCCGCCAGCACCAGCGCGGCCGCGGTCAATACCGGCTCGCGGCTGAGCGCGATCGCCGCAATGGCGCCCCCCATTGACAGCGCGCAGGCGCGCACCGCGGCTTCGCCGTTCATGCGCTTGCGCACTTCGGCAATGTTGAGCGCGCCGATCACCGCGCCCATGCCGAAGGCGCCGAGCATGATGCCGTAGGTCTGCGCGCCGCCATGCAGCAGGTCGCGCGCCACCAGCGGCATCAGCGCCGACACCGAACCGCCGATCACGCCGGTCACCAGCGTGCGCGCCAGCACGATCCGGATCGAGGGCGAGTTGGCGATATAGCGCACCCCCGAGACGATGGCGCGGTTGAGCCGCTCGCGCGGCAGCCGCGGCGGCTCGCTGACGCGGCGCCACAGAAACAGCACCACCAGCAGCGGGATATAGAGCACCGCATTGGCGGCAAACGCCGCGACCGCGCCGGCGGTGGCGACCACGATGCCGCCGATCGCGGGGCCAAAACTTCGCGCGATATTGTAGCTGATGCCGTTCAGCGCGACCGCCGACGGCAGCGTTTCGGTCGGCACCTGCTCGCTGACCGAGGATTGCCAGGCCGGCCCGAACAGCGCCATGCCGCTGCCGACCACAAAGCAGAACGTCAGCAGGATGTGCGGGGTGATCAGATTGAACCAGGCCAGCAGCGACAGCGCCGTGGCGCCCGACAGCGAGATCGAAAGCGAGACCAGCGCGACGACGCGCCGGTCATACATGTCGGCGATGGCGCCGGCCGGCATCGAGATCAGCATCACCGGCAGCATCAGGGCGGTCTGCACCAGCGCGACGTCGTCGGCCGAGGTCGCCATCTGGGTCATCGCCCAGGCGGCGCCGACGCCCTGGATCAGCAGGCCGAGATTGGACAGCAGGCTCGCGAACCAGATACGGCGGAACACCGGATGCCGCAGCGGCGCCCGCAGGCCGTCGGCGGCAAAACTCGGTCGGTTCGGCGGTTTGGTCATGGCCAGCCCTTGATTCCCTGCAAAGCAAACTGATGCCCGCGAAAGTCCTTGGCTGTCCAGTGGTCAGACGGCTATGAGCAGTGCCGTGGCGTTATCAAGCCATTGAAAGACAAGGGGAGGCGGTCAAATGGGCCTATCGCGGCGAACGATCCTGAAGGGTGCCGGCGTCTTGCCGCTGGCCGCCAGCGGCTTGAGCTGGGCCGCCATGGCCCAGAACGCCCCCGTGACGCCGGGCGGCGCTGAAATTCCCCGCTCCTGTTCGTGCATGGCAATGGCGATCAGGCCGCCCTGTGGATGACGACGCTGTGGCGGATGGAATCCAACGGGGTCGCGTCCGACCGGATGTTCGCGATCAACTTCACCGATCCGGTGGCGCGCAGCGACGATACCGTGCCGCAGCCCAATCATTCCTCGACCGAGGACCAGCGCCGTGAACTTGGCGATGCCATCAAGGCGTTGAAAAGCCGCACCGGGGCGCCGCGCATTGCGCTGGTCGGCAATTCGCGCGGCGGCGATCCGATCCGCAGCTACATCAAGAACGGCGGCGGCGCCGATGTCAGCCACGCCGTGCTGTGCGGCGTTCCCAATCATGGCGTGTTTGCCTGGGACGAAGGCCTCAACAATGAATTCAACGGCCACGGTCCATTCCTGCGCGGACTCAACGAGGGCGACAGCGAGGTGACGCCGGGGACCGCGTTCCTGACCCTGCGCAGCGACGGCATGGACAAATATGCCCAGGCCGACGGCCGCTTTATCGGCAAGCCGGGGGTGCCGACCGGCATCACGGCGGAAGGCCCCGCGCTCAAGGGCGCCACGAATCTGGTGCTCGGCGCCGTCGACCATCGCGAGACGGCGTATTCGCCGCGCGCCTTCCGCGAGATCTATAAATTCATCGCCGGACGCGAACCTGACCGGATCGCGATCGCGCCGCAGGCGGAGGTCAAGCTGAGTGGCCTCGTCACCGGAACGCCCGGCGGCATTCCGACCAATCGTCCGGTCAGCGGCGCATCGGTCGAGGTCTATCGGGTGTCGCCCGATAGCGGCGAACGGATCGGCGGCGTCCTTCACAGCTCACAGACCGGCGCCGACGGCCGCTGGGGCCCGGCCCAGGTCGATCCAGCCTGGTATCTCGAGATGGTACTCACCGCGGCCGGATCGACCACCACGCATTTCTACCGGTCGCCGTTTCCGCGCTCCTCGGATGTCGTGCATCTTCGCGCCGCGCGCGCCTTGGGCCCGGCGGATGCCGGCGCCGGCTGCGTCATTCTGATGTCGCGGCCGCGGGGCTATTTCGGCCTGCCCCGCGATATCGTGCTGTTCGACGGCAAGGAGCCGACCGACGTCAAGCCGGGCGTGCCGACCGATTCGCTCACCACCTTGCGGCTTTCGGCCGCAGAGGCCGGGCGTCCGGTTGCCGGCCTGTTCAATCTGGAGCGGATCGTGGCGCGGGCGTGGCCGGCCTCGGAAAACAGGATTGCGGTTGCCGAGCTGACCTATTAGCTGCTCCCTGTCGTGCCCTTCGTTGCGAGGTCCACCGTGAGCGTAGCCGAAGCCTGGGACGTGCCCGCAACGCGCCGGCCGCTGGTGCCGCCGAGCCCGCCGCGCGCTTCAGCCGACATGACCGCGCTCGGGCGGATGGCGGCGATGCGGCAAAGCGCGATCGCGACCTGGGGACCGCGCGCCTATCAGGACGATGTGGTGCAGGGCCGCTTCTTTGGCCGCAGCAGCTTCATCCTCAACACGCCGGATGCGATCCGGCATGTGCTGGTCGACAATTACGAGAATTACACCCGCACCCCGCCCGGCATTCGGGTGTTGCGCCCGATGCTCGGCGAGGGGCTTCTGATCTCCGAGGGCCGCGCCTGGAAACATCAGCGCCGAACCCTGGCGCCGGCCTTCACGCCGCGCGCCGTCGCGCCGCTGGTGCCCCACATGATCGCCGCCATTGACGAGGCGATTGCAAAACTTCGCGAGACCAGCGGCGGGGCGGTCGACCTGCGCGAGGCGATGCAGCGGCTGACGCTCGAGATTGCCGGGCGCACCATGTTTTCGCTCGGCATGGGCCGCCACGGAGCGGCGTTGCGCGACTTTGTGATGGAGTATGGCACCCGGCTGGCGCGACCGCATTTCCTCGATCTGCTGCTGCCGCTGGCGTGGCCGAGCCCGCAGGATTTCGCCCGCGCCCGCTTCCGCCGGCGATGGACCGCGTTCGTCGCCATGCTGATGGCGGAACGCCGCGCCGCCGGCAAGAACGCGGGCGCGCCGCCGCGCGACCTGTTCGACCTGATGGACGCCGCGCGCGATCCCGAGACCGGCGAAGCCTTCACCGACGCGCAGCTCGGCGACCAGGTCGCGACCATGATCCTCGCCGGCCACGAGACCACGGCGACCGCGCTGTTCTGGTCGCTTTATTTGCTCGCACTCGACCCCGAGACCCAGGACCAGGTGGCGGCCGAGGTCGCGAACGCGACCGTCGAGGGCGGGTTCGAACTGGAGCGGCTGAAATTCACCCGCGCCGTGATCGACGAGACGATGCGACTCTATCCGCCGGCATTCCTGATCGCGCGGGCGGCCGCCGCACCGGACACGGTCGCCGGCCTGCCGGTCAGGAGGAGGGATGTGATCTTGATCGCGCCCTGGCTGCTGCATCGGCATGAAAAGCTGTGGCGCGATCCGGATGCGTTCATGCCATCCCGCTTCATGGCGCCGGCGCCGCCGCCCGATCGCTTTGCCTATCTGCCGTTCGGCGTCGGTCCGCGCGTCTGCATCGGCGCGCATTTCGCGCTGGTGGAAGCCACCCTGGCGCTCGCCAAGCTGATCGGCGCGTTCCGGGTCGAGCTGGTCGATCACGAACCGGTGCTGCCGATCGGCGTGGTGACCACACAGCCCGACCGCTCGCCCCAATTCCGCATCACGGCTCGGTGACAAGCCATTGTTTGGACGCTTCCGCGATCTGATCTAGGTTCCCGCCATGAGAGATGTCCAGGCGCAATTTTCGGTCTTGAAGCAGACTGCCGATCCGTCGGTGGTCGACGCCATCCGGAACCTGATCGAGAAAGGTCAGGATAGCGAACTTAACCGGATCAACGTGCTCGATTTCTCGACGCGGACCGGGCTTGACGAAGAGCGGGTGATCTCCGGCTTTCTGCACGCGTCGCGGCTCGGGCTGTTCGACCTCACCTGGAACGTGCTCTGTCCGGGCTGCGGCGGCGTGCTCGATGCCCACAGCACGCTGAAATCGCTGCGCCATGACGACTATCATTGCGGACTATGCGCCTGCGGCTATGAGGCCTCGGTCGACGAGCAGGTCGAGGTCGCCTTCACGGTCAGCCCGCAAGTGCGGCGGATCGCAGCGCATGACCCCAACACGTTGCCGATCTGGGATTATTTCAAGCAGGTGTTCTGGAGTTCGGGCGTCGATCTCAACGAGGAATCGTTCGAGTCGCTCTCCAATGACGTGGTGCTGGATGCGCTGGAATTGCCGCCGAGAGAAAAGGCGGTGCTGTCGCTGCAGCTGCCGCCGAATTTCATCATCGTGTTCGAGCCGGTGACGCATGCCGCCCAGTTCATCGACGTGCAGGGCGAGCCTACCAAGGAGCGTCAGCAATTATCGCTGATTTACAACAGGATTCAGGCACCGGTCGGAACGATGACATTGCGACCGGGGCCGCTGCGGCTGTCGCTCGACAACCAGACCGACGTCCGGGTGCTGCCATCGGTGTTCGTCGCCGCCGATGCGCTCCATCATCTGATCGGCAAGCGCAAGCCGTTCCTGACCGCGAAGCGGATGCTGACCAACCAGACCTTCCGCGACGTCTACAAGGCCGACAATCTCAACATCGACCAGCGCCTCAAGATCACCTCGCTGACCTTCCTGTTCACCGACCTCAAGGGCTCCACCGCGCTGTATGAGCGGGTCGGCGACCTCGCCGCCTTCGACCTCGTGCGCGCGCATTTCCACGCGCTGCTGGAAATCATTTCTTCGGAGAAGGGCGCGGTCGTGAAGACGATCGGCGATGCCGTGATGGCGACCTTCAATCGCCCCGAGCAGGCGCTGGCGGCGGGGCTGCGGATCCGCGCCGCGATGGAAAAACTCAATGTCGAACGCGGCACCCGGGATCTCGTGGTCAAGATCGGCATCCATGAGGGTTCGTGTCTCGCGGTCATGCTCAACGAGCGGCAGGATTATTTCGGCCAGACCGTCAACATCGCGGCACGGGTGCAGGGCCTGTCGACCTCTCATGCGATCCATGTCACCGGATCGGTGATCGATGCGCCGGCGGTGACCGCCATCCTGGACAAGGCAGCGATCACGCCGATCCAGAAGCAGGCCGCGCTGCGTGGCATCGCCGACAAGATGGTGGTGTACGAGATCCCCTGATATTGCCAAAAGGTAATGCGGGCCGCCGGAACCGCTGCGGATTGCACCGGTTGATTTTTCGACCCATATATTCGCCGTGTCGTCGATGCGGCGGCCGACATTCTCCCACCCATACCGGTAGATACATCGATGCTCGACGGACTACGCCAATTCATTGCCGAAGTTGTTTCTCCCGCCGCGCAGCCCGATCGGGCATTTGACGATACCGGCTATCGCCTGGCGGCAACGGCGCTGCTGATTCACGTCATTTCGCTCGACGGCGAGCCGTCCGAGCTTGAAAAGCGCAAGCTTCACGGCCTGCTTGAAACCAGCTTCCGACTTGATCCCGGCACGGCCGATCAATTGATCGCATCGGCGACACTGGTTGAGGGTGAGGCGGTCGACCTCTATCATTTCACCAGCGTCATCATGCGTTCGGTGAACGAGGAAGGCCGCCTCCGCATCGTCGAAATGATGTGGGAACTGGTTTATGCCGACGGCCATGTCACCGAGTTCGAGGACAATGTGGTGTGGCGCGCGGCCGATCTGCTCGGCGTGTCGTCCCGCGACCGTATCGATCTCAAGCACCGCGTTGCCAGCGCACTGCCGGCCGCGGTCAAGGGCGATTCGGACATCGCGGACGCGGCACGCTGACATGCCGATGGCATCATGCAGGACATGAAGAAACGTTAATGTAGTCTGCGATCGGTGCCTCGCCGGTTCCGGCTGCGGCGAAATGTTGCGCTATAATTCCACCGCACCCGGCATTCGAATACGTCGTATGATTGCAGAAGGCTTGCGTCCCACCGGAGGCGTATGCTCTCGTTCCGGCCCGGGCCGTATTCTTGATCTGCCATTGAACGAAGAGCATCGAATCGTGACCGAGCGTGTGACGCTGATTACCGGTGCCTCGGCTGGCATAGGCGCCGAACTGGCGCGCGTTTTCGCGTCGCACGGCCATCGCGTGGCTCTCGTCGCGCGGCGGGCCGCGCGTCTGACCGCGCTGGCGACGGAAATCGCCGGCGCCGGCAGCGCCGCGCCGATCGTCATTCCATGCGATCTCGGACAAGCCGATGCGGGCGATCAAATAGCAGCCGCGCTGAGTGCCGAAGGCGCGGAGGTCGAGTTCGTCGTCAACAATGCGGGCTTCGGCCTGTTCGGCAACGCGATCGAAATGGATCGCGCCGAACAGCTCGACATGATCGCCGTCAACATCCGCACCTTGACCGACTTGTCGCTGCGGTTCTCCGACAGCCTCATTCGGCATCGCGGCGGCATCCTCAATGTCAGCTCGATCGCCGGCTTTCTGCCCGGCCCGGGGATGGCGGTCTATTACGCCTCCAAGGCCTATGTGCTTTCCTTCACCGAAGCGCTGCGCCAGGAGCTTGCCAGCCGCGGCGTTCGCGTGACGGCGCTCTGCCCCGGTCCGGTGCCGTCGGAATTCCAGATACGGGCAGGGTTCACGCCCGGCTATGATTCGGCGGTGCTCAATGTCACCGCGGCGGATGTCGCCAAGGCTGGTTACCGCGGCCTGATGGCCAACCAGCGCGCCGTGCTGCCCGGCCTCGGCATCAAGATGGTGCCGCTGTTGCTGCGGCTGTTTCCCCGCGGTTTCATCCTTGGGGCGGTCGGCCGCCTTCAGCTGCGCCGGCGCTGACCGGCTTCGCGGCCGGCTTCTGGCCCGCGATTTGCTTTCTAGATTCATTACATATGTGCGCCAACTCACATCTCATTAAGGATCAATTGGCTATGATTCCGGCTTCGAGGCCGTAAGCGAAGCAAGGTCGATGTCGTTCAGGTCGAAGAACAGCCCGGCACGCGTGCTGGCTTTCCCCACCGGAAGGCCTGCGATGGCCTCACGGCCAGCCACCACCTCCTTGCTGCCGGTGCTGGTCGTCCTGCACCAGGAGAGTTCGACTCCGGGCCGGGTCGGCAATGCGCTGCACGCGCTTGGACACGGGCTGGATATCAGGCGACCGCGGTTTGGCGATGCGCTGCCGGAAACGCTCGATGACCACGCCGGCGCGGTCATTTTCGGCGGTCCGATGAGTGCCAACGATCCGGACGACTATGTCCGCCGCGAGATCGACTGGATCGAGGTTCCGCTGCGGGAGCAACGCCCGTTTCTGGGCATTTGCCTGGGCGCGCAAATGCTCGCGAGACAACTTGGCGCCAAGGTCGCGCCGCATCCGCATGGCCGGACCCAGATCGGCTACTACCCGGTGCGCCCGACGGCAGAGGGATTGGCGCTCTGCCCCGACTGGCCAAGCCATGTTTACCACTGGCATCGCGAAGGCTTCGATTTGCCCGGCGGCACCGAACTGCTGGCGGAAGGCGACGATTTCCCGGTGCAGGCGTTCCGGACCGGACATGCGTTCGGCTTGCAGTTTCATCCCGATGTGACTTACGCCATGATGCATTGCTGGACTACGCGTGGCCATGACCGCATGGATGCGCCGGGTGCGCGTCCGCGTCATCACCACTTCGCCGACCGCGCCGTCCATGACGTGACCGAGCGCGCCTGGCTGAAGCATTTTCTCGATGGCTGGCTCGCCCACATGCCGCGTTCGGTGATGTCGGAAGCCGCGGAATAAAGCGATAGCTCCGCGTTCCGGCCGCGCCTCTGCCACATCGCGGATGTGCTATATCCAGGGTTGGTCCAGGCCTGCCGTCCTCAAGACATCAGTCAATGACAATACCTCGTCGCCAACGACGAGCGCGAACGCAAGGGAGATCGCCGTGACCTATCAGCATATTCTCTACGATGTCAGCGACAGGATCGCGACCGTCACGCTCAACCGCCCCGATCGCATGAACGCGTGGACGCCGATCATGGAGCGCGACGTGCGCCACGCCATGGAAGCGGCGGCGTCCGACGCAGACGTCCGCGTCATCGTGCTCACCGGCGCGGGCCGCGCGTTCTGCGCCGGCGCCGACATGGATGCGCTGAAGGGACTTGATCCCAGCGACGTCAGGCGGGCTGAAAACGTGCCGCCGTTCGACATGAACCGCAGGCCTGACTGGCAGTCGCGCTATGCCTATTACCCGGCGATTGCAAAACCGGTGATCGGCATGCTGAACGGCGCCACCGCCGGCATCGGCCTCGTGCATGCGCTGTATTGCGACCTGCGTTTCGCCGCTGACAACACCGTATTCACGACCGCGTTCTCGCGCCGCGGGCTGATTGCCGAGCATGGCATCAGCTGGATGCTGCCGCGCATCGTCGGTCATGCCAACGCGCTCGACCTGTTAATGTCCGCCCGCCGGGTCCCAAGCGACGAGGCGCTGCGCATCGGGCTTGTCAATCGGCTGTATCCGCCCGATCGGCTGCGCGAGCAGACCTATGCCTATGCGCGCGATCTGGCCGATTTCGTCTCGCCGAGCGCGATCGCCGTGATCAAGCGGCAGCTCTACGACGTGCCGTTCCAGACCCTTGCCGAGGCCACCATCGATGCCAACCGCGAGATGATGGTGGCGCTGCGCGGTAGCGATTTTCGCGAGGGCGTAGCGAGCTTCATGGAGAAGCGCCCGCCACGCTTTACCGGGAAATGAAGCCCGTCTTCGCCCTCGCGGGCTACGACGCGGCAGCCTTCGCCACGATGGGGCCTGCCGAGCCGAAGCAGGCGTAGCCTGCGAAGGCTGGTGGAGCCAGGCGGGATCGAACCGCCGACCTCTTGCATGCCATGCAAGCGCTCTCCCAGCTGAGCTATGGCCCCAAAACCTGGCGCGCCGTGGGGTGACGCGCGATGCTGAGACCCTGAACATAGTTCAGGGCCGATCTCAAGT
>Ga0182024_10010040_pt1 | contig 19400 bp, 16 predicted proteins | sample P32metaG_FD_120480 | JGI IMG/M metagenome (GOLD analysis project Ga0182024, IMG submission 120480) | Permafrost microbial communities from Stordalen Mire, Sweden - P3-2 metaG (Illumina Assembly) | ecosystem: Environmental > Terrestrial > Soil > Wetlands > Permafrost | place: Sweden: Stordalen... | reverse complement strand
GGGGGGGGGGGGGGGGGGGGGGGGGGGGGGGGGGGGGGGGACGGGGCGGCGGTGGCGGGCGCGGCGGCGGACGGGGCAACCCGATGGCCGGCAAGCAGCCCGGGGACAAGGTCTTCAGCGATCTGTTCACGCTGAAGAGCGACATCGGCAACCCCATCCTCCGGCAAACGCCGATCATGCCCGACCTGCGCCCGGCCAAGCCGGTGACGTGGGTGGAAAACGGCGTGCTGCGCAACATGGGACCGAACGCCGGCGCGAACGTCAACATGAGCTTGTCGCAGGAAGGCTCGGACCTGTCGATTGCCGACATGATCAAGCAGACGCGCCGCGGGCTCATCGTGACCTTCTTCTGGTACATCCGCGGCGTGCCGGCCGAGGATCAGCCGCTTCTCAGCACCGGCATGACGCGCGATGGCCTGTTTCTCATCGAGAACGGCGAGATCGTCGGACCGGTCCAGAACTTCCGGTGGAACATGTCCCCGCTCGTCGGGTACAACAACCTGACGCTCGTGGGCAAACCGGTCCCCATTCACACGGGCGAGGCCTACGACGGGCCCGGCACGGCGCTCGTGCCGCCGGTCCGCATCGAAGACTTCTACATGACGTCCGTTTCGCCGGCCGTTTAGGATTGCCATGAGTGCCTCACGCCGCGACTTCCTGAAAGGCCTGGGCGCATCGGCCGTCGTCCTCGCATCGAGCGACGTCATCGCCGACCTCATCGCGCAGTCCGCCAAGGGCCAGCCGCTCCAGTCGAAATTCAAGGCCCTCGCGGACATCGCGCTCGCCGAGGCGAAGCGGGCGGGCTGCTCGTACGCCGACATCCGATTCACGCGCACGATGACGCTGCCGTCGGTGGCGGTCACGGGCGGCGCGGGCGAGGGGGCTGGCGGGTCCGGGGGCCGCGGAGGTCGAGGCGGCGGAGGTGGCGGGGGCGGACGCGGCGGCGGGGGCGGCGGCGGTTTCGGGGGGCGCGGCGGCAACATCGGGCCGCCGAACGCGCCCGACGGCACGCCGAATGCGGCGGGATTCGGCGTCCGCGTGATTCACGGCGGCGTGTGGGGCTTCGCGAGCAGCCCGATCGTGTCAGAGGACGAAATCCGACGCATCGCGCGCCTTGCGGTCGACGTCGCGACGGCAAGCGCGGTGGCGAAGCGGTTCGACGTTCTGCTGGCGCCCGTGCCCGCCTATCAACTCTACTGGTCGACGCAACTCCTGCAGGATCCGGCGTCGATGTCGCAGGCCGACAAGGAGCGCGCGCTGCATACGGCCGTCGACGCCGCCTTGAAGCACAAGGACGTCGTCAGCGCCTCGGCCAACGTCACCTTTGGCTCCGAGTGGAAGTACTTCGCCTCGAGCGAGGGCTCGTACATCGAGCAAGAGACGTTCACGACGATGCCGAGTTTCAGCGTGACGGCGAAACGCGGCGATGCGACGTTGACCCGCGCGCTTCAGCTCCCCGGCGGCACGGGCGGCTGGGAGCTGGTCGAGGAAGCGCGCATGATCGCCAGCGTCGATCAGGTCGTGGACGAAGCGTTCGAGCTGGCGGCGGCGACCCCGATGGCCGCCGGCGTGCGCGACCTCGTGCTCTCGCCCTCTCATCTGGCGCTGACCATCCACGAGATCGTGGCGCACGCGACCGAACTCGATCGGGTGATGGGCTACGAGGCCAACTACGCGGGCACGAGCTTCGTGAAAGTGACGGACCTCGGCAAGCTCAAGTACGGATCGAAGCTCTTCAACATCACGGGCGACAAGGTGCGGCCAGGCGGCCGTGCCACGGTCGGATACGACGACGACGGCGTGAAGACGACGCAGTTCCCGATTGTGCGTGACGGCATCCTCGTCGGCCTGTCGACCAACCGCGAAATGGCGCATTTCATCGGGGAAAAAGAAAGCCGCGGCTGCACGCAAGCCAGCTCGTGGCGGGACTACCCGTTTCTGCGCATGCCGAACGTGCATCTCGAGCCGGGGCCGGCCGGGTCGCCCACGCCGGACGAGATCATCGCGGACACGAAGGACGGCGTCCTCATCGAGGGCGCGGGCAGCTACTCCATCGATCAGCAGCGCTACAACGGCCAGTTCGGCGGCGGCGCCTTCTGGGAGATCAAGAACGGGAAGAAGACGCGCGCCGTCACCAACGTGACCTACAACGCGATCACCACGGATTTCTGGGGCAACCTCGACGCCATCTCCGGCAAAGAGTTCTGGCAGCAGTTCGGGCTCGGCGGCGACGCCAAGGGCCAGCCAACGCAGGGCCAGAGCGTGTCGCATGGCGCGCCCTGGGTGCGGATCAAGAAAATCCTGGTGGGCGCGGCGTTTGAGTAGGTAGGAATCTCGAGTCAGGAATCTAGAATCTATGCCCACGTCCCGTCGCACCTTTCTGAAAGGGCTCGGCGCCACGACCGTCGCGCTCTACTCCACCGATCTGGTGGCCGAGCTACTGGCGCAATCGCCGCAAGGCGCGGTGCTGCAGTCGAAGTTCAAGGGCCTCGCCGACATCGTTCTTGGCGAGGCGAAGCGGCTGGGCTGCAGCTACGCCGACGTGCGGTTCACGATGACGGTGCCCATTCCCGGAGGGAACGCGTCGTTTAACGCGAATGGGGCCGGCGGTGATGCCGGCGGGGGCGGCTTTGGCGGGGGCGGCGGCGGGCGGGGCGGAGGCGGGCGTGGTGGCGGCCGCGGAGGTGGCGGGGGTCGCGGCGGCGGACGCGGCGGGCGCAGCGGCGGGCTCGGCGCGGGCGGCGGCATGCCGGCCGACTTCGATCGTCAGGCCGCCGGCTTCGGCGTGCGGGTGATTCACAGCGGCGTGTGGGGCTTCGCGAGCAGCCCGATCGTGACCGAGGACGAAATCCGGCGCATCACGGGCGTCGCGACGGACGTCGCGCGGGCGAGCGCCGTTGCGAAGAGGACGGACGTCGTGCTGGCGCCGGTCCCGGCGTACATCGAGCACTACACGACGCCGCTCGAAAAGGATCCGACGAAGGTCTCGCCGAACGACAAGCAGGCCTGGGCTCAGGCGATCGTCGACAAGGCGAGCAAGGTGAAAGGCGTCACGAACGTCACGGCGTCGCTCACGCACAGCTATGAGTGGAAGTACTTCGCCTCGTCTGAAGGCTCGTACATCGAGCAGGAGATCTACACGACGACGCCGTCGCTGAACGTGACGGCACGTGTTGGCGACGTGACCCGGTCGCGGGTGTATCCGGGCGTGCCGGGCACCGGGGGCTACGAATTCGCCGAACGCAGCGATCTGCTGGACGCGGCGGAACGCGTCGCCGGCGAAGCCGTTGAGTTCTGTTCGGCGAAGCCGCTCGGCGCCGGCGTCAAGGACCTGATCCTGTCGCCGTCGCACGCGATGCTGACGATTCACGAAATCGTCGCGCACGCGACCGAAATCGATCGCGTGATGGGCTACGAGGCCAACTACGCCGGCACGAGCTTCGTGAAGGTGAGCGACGTCGGCAAGCTGAAGTACGGATCCAAGCTCTTCAACATCACGGCCAGCAAGACGGACACGGGCCTGGCCAGTTGCGGGTTCGACGACGACGGCGTGAAGACGCAGCAGTTTCCGCTCGTGCGCGAGGGCATTCTCGTCGGCCTGCAGACCAACCGCGAGACGGCGCATTATCTCGGCGAGAAGGAGAGTCGCGGGTGCACCTATGCACAGTCATGGCGCGATTACCCGTTCCTCCGAATGCCGAACGTGCACCTCGAGCCCGGCGGCGCGGGATCGCCCACGCGCGCCGAGATCATCGCGGACACGAAGGACGGGGTGATGATCGAGGGCCTCGGCAGCTACTCGATCGATCAGCAGCGGTACAACGGCCAGTTCGGCGGCAACGCGTTCTGGGAGATCAAGAACGGCAAGGTCACGCGCATGGTGACGGACGTGACCTACAACGCCATCACGACGGATTTCTGGGGCAGCCTGGACGCGGTGTCCGGCAAGAGCGAGTGGGAGATGCACGGTACCGGGGGCGACGCCAAAGGCCAGCCGACGCAAATCAACAGCATCTCGCACGGGTCGCCCTGGATTCGCATTCGCAAGATCCTGGTCGGGGCGGCGTTTCAATAAGAAAGAAAGAAAGAAAGAAAAACAAAGAAGGCCTGAAGGCCGGAAGGTTTCAGCTTCAAGGCTTGAAGGCCTGCAGGCGCAATCCTGCGGGAGCTTCAGAAAGGTCTGCCTGAGCGCTGACATCTCGGCTGACATTCTTGTCGCTCCCGTTTCCCACGCGGATCCCGGAGCGATTCTCAATTCCCGCGATTTGGACCCGAATTTGCTTTGTAACGGGTCGGCCTCCCCGGCTGGTCTTGATGCCCATGCGAAGAGTCTTCACGGTCGCTGCCGCGCTTGCTAGTTTGATGGTCGGCCCCCGAATCGCCGATGCCAGTCCTTTCGTCATCGCGACCTTCAGCGGGTCGGGAACCAACTCGGGAGATAACGGCTCCCTTGCGAGTCCGAACGAGGTGTGGCTCATCAACTGCGAGGGGACCGGGCCCTCTGGTGTTGCGTGCCCAGCCGGCGACTTCGCGTGGGGTAGCCCGGGCGTCGGTGAGAGTTTCGCACCCTACGGCGAGTCGACGCCGGCGACCGACTTCGAGATCACGTTCAATGTGCCGATCGACCCGGATCAGATCACGCTCGGTTCGGATTCAGACTGCGCAGGACGCGAGGGCGGCGGCACGACATTTTGCACTGACGACTTGGTGCCGTGGACGCCAGTCTTCACTCCCAGCGATCCGGACTCGATCGCGTTCTTCGCGCCGCCGGGCGCCAGCCTTGCCCCCGGGCAGGAGTACTTTGTGAACATCTTCCTCGAGGGCTCGCTGCCGACGTCGGAGCCTCTTGAGTTCACCGGTGAGTGGACGGGCGGCGAATCCACACCTGAGCCAGCCAGTCTCCTGCTGCTTGGCAGCGGCCTCGCCTTCGGCGCGCGCTTCTTGCGGAAGTCCCGCACGAAGGTCTAAGAGACACGTGCAGGGGGTCAGGCCCGGCTCACGCCAGCGGGGCCAGACCCCATTACGTCATTGCGTAGACGACGAGGTTGACGGAAAACCTCGTGTTGTCTTCCGTGCGAAAGCGCTTGTTGCGCCAATCGTAATCCCACTCGCAGCCGTAATCCTTGTTCGAATAGATCACGCCGAGCCGCCCGTGGCGCTCGACCCCGCGCATGTAGTCGTGCACGAGGTCGTCCCCCCAACCGTTCAACTCGTGCCCCGTCTGGGGCGGACCGTCGAACGTGAAGAACGATCGATACAGACGATGTGAGTTGGGAATCTTCGCGAGCGTATCGGGTCCAGGAAACGCGCGCCGCATTTCCTCTTCGAACGACTTCGCGTATAGGCCGTCGACGTCGTGGTTGCAGTCGTCGGAGAAGAGCAACCCGCCCGCCTCGACGTATCGGACGAGATTCTCGCGCTCGGCCGAGCTGAAGCGAACGAGCGTGTGCCCCGTCATAAAGATGAAGGGGAACGAGGGCAGCTCCACGGAATCCGCGGCGATGACGACCTCGTCGGGGTACACCGGGATGTCGGTGTATTGCACGATCGCATCCAAGACGTTGGCGGCCACCTTGGGGTTGTACTCCCAGTCGCCGGAGTCATAGCGGAGCCGCGCGAACGCAAACTCTGACGACCCAGGCCGCACGGGAGCGGCGACGGTCCGGCCGGCGGGCGACTGCGCCCGAAGGGCTCTGGCGGACGCCACCACGCCCACGGCTGTCCCCACCAGCTCGAGAAAGTCCCGACGCTTCAGGTCCGCCATAGGAACATTCTAGCGTGGCGAAGGCGCTACCAGATCGGGCCGACCGGGACGTCTAAGATAAGAGGTGAGTCTCCTCATGCGTCGCGTGTTGCTGTTCCCCGCCGCCTTTGTCGCCTTTCTTGCGATCACCGCCCTGCCGGCGCGAGGTCAGAGCCAGGATCCAAGGCAAGACCAGCAGGCGCCGATCTTCCGTGGCGGCGTCCAGACGGTCGCGCTTTACGCGACGGTCACCGATGAGTCCGGCCGGCTCGTCCCGGACCTTCAACAGAAGGACTTCGACATCTACGACAACGGCAAACTGCAAACGATCACCGTGTTCAAGAGCGACGTGCAGCCGGTGACCGTCCTGCTCACGCTCGACACGAGCGGCAGCATGACGATGACCCTCGACCTCCTGAAGGATGCCGCCGAAGCGTTCGTCATCCGGCTCCTGCCGTTCGACCGCGCCCGGATCACCAATTTCGACGACAAGATCGTCACGAGCCCAGAGTTCACGTCGGACCGCGACGAGCTCATCCGCTACATCCACGAGGACGTCGGGTACGGCAACGGCACACGGCTGTGGGATGCCGTCGACAACAGCATGAGCAAACTGGCGAGCGTCCAAGGCCGGCGGGTCGTCCTTCTCTTCACGGACGGGGATGACGAAGGCAGCCGCCTGTCGACGTATGATGCCGTGACGAAGCGCGCGGAGTCCGAGGACTTCATGATCTACAGCATCGGCCTCGAGAGTCACGTGCTTGGCATCACGACGCACCCCGACAAGGGGATCCGGCGGCTGGCCGACGCGACGGGCGGCGGCTATTTCGAACTCAAAGGGGCGGACGATCTCGACTCGACGTTCACGCGGGTGGCCGACGAGCTGCACCGGCAGTACGTCCTCGGATTTACGCCCGAGGTCCTCGACGGCAAACTGCACCAGGTCGACGTGCGGGTGCGGCAGCCCGGCATGTCGGCGCGGGCACGCAAGAGCTATCTCGCGTCCAAGTCCCAATGAGCGGGCAGGAGTTCATCAGCATGCGGCGTCTCACACTTCTCGGAATTCTTCTGGCGGTGGCGGCGGCGATCTCCGCCAATACGCTCATCGCCCAGACGACCGCACAGCAACCGCAACAACCGACGTTTCGCGGCGTCACCCGCGTTGTGCCGGTGTGGGCGACCGTCCGCGACGGCAGCGGTGCCTTTCAACTCGACCTGACGAAGGACGACTTCGAGATTCGCGACAACGGCAAGGTACAGGCAATCGACCAGTTCACGCGCGAGGTCCAGCCACTCTCGGTCGTCGTCGTGATCGACGGCAGCTCGAGCATGATGCCGGTCTTCCAGGAAGTGCTCGACGGCGTGAATCAATTCGTCATTCGGCTGATGCCCGGCGACGAGGGCCGTGTTGCGAGCTTCGCGGACGAGACACGCATGAGCCCGGCGTTCACGACAAACCGGGACGACCTGCTGGATTACCTGCGCGATCAGTTCAACATCCGCATGGCGAATACCACGCGCCTGTGGGACGCCCTGACGGATGCGGTCTACGCGGTCGGCCAGCGGAAGGGCAAGCGGCGGGTGGTCGTGGTCTTCACCGACGGGGACGACACGAGCAGCGCCACGACCGAGGGCCACGTGGCGTCGATGGCCGCTGATCGCGATACGATCATCTATGCGCTCGCGATGTGGAACGGACAGCCGGGCGGGCGGCCAAATCCGCGCATCGAGTCGCTCGCGACCGGGACCGGCGGCGGGTTCTACGAGCTTCACGCAACGGACGACATGAACTCGACGTTCACGGGCATCGCCGAGGAACTGCACAACCAGTACGTGCTCGGCTTCTCGCCCGCGGCGCTCGACGGCAAGGAACACAAGCTCGACGTCAAAGTGAAGCGGCCGAACATGCTGGTGCGGTCGCGCAAGTCGTACGTCGCCTCGCCGGACTCGGCGGGCGGCCTGGCGCCCACACCGCGATGAACCGGGCCTCTCTGGCGGTCGCGTTCCTTGCGACGGCCGTCTGGGCCGCCGCGCCGGCGGCGCAAGAGACCGTCTACCGCAGCCGATCGGATCTCGTGTCGCTGTTCGCGACCGTGACAGCCCCCGACGACACGATCATCACCGATCTGCCGAAGGACGCGTTTCAGGTCTTCGACAACGGCCATCGACAGGCGGTGACGGTCTTCAGCCGCGAGGTTCAGCCCCTCAGCGTCGTGGTGCTGATCGATCGCAGCGGCAGCATGGTGGCCGACTCGGATCTCGTGAGCAAGGCGGCCGCCGAGTTCGTCAAGCGGCTCCTGCCGACGGATCGCGCGCGGATCGGCAATTTCTCGAACGAGATCGTGATGGCACCCGACGACTTCACGAGCGATCAGGCGGAGCTGCTCCGGGTGCTCGGGGGCGCGACGCAGCCGGCGGGCGGGTCGCCGATCTGGACGGCCACCGATCGGGCCGTCACCGCACTCTTGAAGGAAGGCGGGCGGCGTGTGATCCTGCTCCTGACCGACGGCCACGACAACCCGCTTCGCGGCCAGGTTCACACAGACGTCAAGGACGTGATCTACCGCGCCGAGTACGACGAGATCATGATGTACACGATTGGCGTGTCGAGCACGCAGTGGCAAGTCACGCCAGGGTCGTTCTCCGGGTCGCGGTCTGGCGGCCGGGGACGGTCGTCGGGAAACTCGCAGTATTCCTCGAAGACCGAAGCGCCCGATCCGAATCTCAAGAGGCTCGCCGACGAGAGCGGCGGTCGCTACTTCTATCTCACTCCCGACCAGGACCTCGGATCCCTCTTCGCGCGAATCGCCGATGAGTTGCATCGCCAGTACTGGCTGGGCTTCGTGCCGGCCAAGCTCGACGGCGATGTCCACAAGCTCGAGGTGAGGGTCATGAGGCCTGGCTTGACGGTCCGGGCGAGGCGTTCGTACGTCGCGGACTCGAGAGGTTTTTAGGGATATTGTTACCGCCATGAATCTTGACCGCCGCCGCTTTCTCGAGACCGCTGCGCTCGGGTCCGCCGCCCTCGCCACCGGCTGCAGTAGCGAACCCCCGGCACCCGCCGTGACGACGACGCCCGCCGCCGGGAGCGTCCCGGCCGCGATTCAGGCCCTGACGCCCATGACGGCCGGGGTCGTGCCCATCACGAACGACGAGCGCAAGGCGCGAATCGCGAAAGCGCAGCAGCTCATGAGCGACGCGAAGCTCGATGCGGTCTTCATGGAGGGCACGACGAGCTGCTTCTACTTCACGGGCATGCGGTGGGGGCAGAGTGAGCGTACGTTCGGCGTCGTGATTCCCCGGCAGGGCGATCTCGCCTATGTGTGCCCTGGCTTCGAGGAAGACCGCGCCCGCGAGCTGATCAACGCGGCGTTCGGCTCGGAGGTCCGCGTGTGGCAGGAGGACGAGAGCCCGTACGCGGTCATCGCGGGCATCGTGAAGGACCGCGGGATGACGCACCACCGGATCGGCATGGAAGAACGCGTGCGCTTCTTCATCGCCGACGGCGTCCGGCGAGCCGCACCCGGCGTGGAGGTCACTGACGCCATCCCGGTCACGGCCGGCTGCCGGATGATCAAGTCAAAGGCGGAGATCGCGCTCCTGCAGCGCGCCAACGACGTCACGCTCACGGCCTACAAGGCCGGGCTGTCGACGATGCGCGAGGGCATGCCGCAGGGCGAACTCGGGGGCAACATCGAGGCCGCGTTCAAGGCGCTTGGATACCCCGGGGACGTGAGCGTGCAGTTCGGCAAGTGGACGGCCCTGCCCCACGGCAGCTCGACGCCACAGACGCTGAAGACTGGCGACGTGGTGATGATCGACGACGGCGTCAGGTGCGAGGGCTATCAGGCGGACATCACGCGCACGGTGGTGTTCGGCACGCCGACGCAGCGCCAGCGCGACATGTGGGACCTCGAGAAGCGCGCGCAGGCGGCGGCCTTCGCGGCCATCAAGATTGGCGCGCCGTGCGAATCCGTGGACGCGGCGGCGCGCAAGGTACTGGTGGACGCGGGGTTCGGCCCCGGCTACAAGGTCCCCGGCCTCCCGCACCGGACCGGGCACGGCATTGGCCTCGACGGCCACGAGTGGACGTACTTCGTGAAGGGCAACACGACGCCCATCCACGTGGGGATGTGCTTTTCGGACGAACCCACGATTGCCATCCCCGGAGAATTCGGCATTCGGCTCGAGGACTGCCTCTATATTGGCGACGACGGCCCGCACTTTTTCTCGAAACCGAGCAAGTCGATCGACGATCCATTTGGGTAAATCAGCCTTGAAGGCTTGGAGGCTCGAGATGCGCGCCGGTCGTGGCGCACGTCCGGCGGCGGGCGACAGGCGACAAGCCGCGGCCGGCGGGCGACAGGACTTCGGTCGCCGCGATATCGTAGAACCCTAACGATGTTCCGACGCTTCTCGCCATACAGGCTCGCCCTCGGACGGACCGTTGTGGTGGCCGGCCTCTCCGGCGCGTTGTCCGGATGCGGACTCATCAAGGGCATCGCCATCAACAACGTCGCGAGCATGCTGTCGGAGAGCGGCACGTCGGTGACGTCCGACAACGATCCCGACCTCATCGAGGCGGCGATCCCCACGTCGCTCAAGCTCTACGAAGCCCTCCTGGAATCGGCGCCAACGAACGCCGACCTCCTGATGGCCACCTGCCGGATCTCAGCGGAGTACGCGTACGGGTTTCTCGAGATCAACGCCGATCGGCTCGGCGAGCAGGAGCACCACGACGAGGTCGTCGAGCTGCGCGACCGCGCGCTGAAAATGTATTTGCGCGGCAAGGGCTATTGCGTCCGCGGGCTCGAAGTGAAGTTTCACGGCATCACCGCGCAGCTCGCCAAGGATCCCGACGCCGCAGTGAAGCGCATCAAAGACAAGAAAGACGTCGAGCTGGTGTATTGGACGGCGGCGTCCTGGGGCGGGGCGATCTCGCTCGGCCGGGACAAACCCAATCTCATCGTCGATTTTCCGGCGATGCGAGCGCTTGCAGAGCGCACGCTCGTGCTCGACGAGACGTGGAACCAGGGCGCGCCGCACGAGCTGATGATCACGCTTGACAGCCTGCCGGCGACGCTCGGTGGCGATCCGGCGAAGGCCCGCGCCGAGTTCAAGCGCGCGATCGAGCTGCAGAAAGGCCTCTCCCCCGGTCCGTACGTCGAGCTGGCGCTCGGCGTGTCGCTGCCCGCGCAGGACAAGACCGAGTTCGTGTCGCTCCTCAACCAGGCGTTGGCGATCGACCCGGACAAGAATCCTGACAACCAGCTCGTGACGCGCGTCGAGCAGCGGCTCGCGCGCGCGCTGCTGACGCAGCTCGACACGCTCTTTGTGGGTTTGCGCCCGGTGGCGCAGCCCTGACTCTCTGGAGGCACACGACATGTCCGGTCTGAAACGTCTCGTCGGAGGCGCGCTCGTGGCGGCTGCGGCGGTCATGCCCCTGCGCGCCCCGATCATCATCAAGCTGGCCACGCAGGCACCCACCGGCACGATCTGGGAGAAGGAGCTGCGCAACCTCGGCAGCACCTGGCGCGTCGCGACCGACGGACGCGTCACGTTGAACGTGTTCCCTGATGGCGGGGCCGGCACCGAGTCGGCAACCGTCACCAAGATGCGCTTCGGCACGATTCAGGCCGCGCTTCTCACGGCTGGCGGCCTTTCGAACATCGACCCGGCGTTCAACGTGTTCACCATTCCGTTCTTCTTCGACAACGACAACGAAGAGCTGGCCGTACAGACGAAGCTGGAACCGATGCTCGAGCAGACGCTGAAACAGAAGGGTTTTCATTTCCTTTGCTGGGGCACCGGCGGCTGGGTTCAGATCTTCTCGAAGAAGCCCTTGAAGACGCTCGCCGACGTGAAAGCCGCGAAACTGTATGTCAGCAGCGACGATGCCCAAATGCAGCAGTGGTACACGGACAACGGGTTTCACCCGAAGCCCCTCACCCTCGCGGATATCGCGGCGCAGTTGAAGTTGCCCGACGGGCAGATCGACACGGCGCCCAACACGCCGTATCTCGCGCTCCTCACCCAGATCTACATGAACGCGAAATACATGCTCAAGGTGCATCTGGCGCCACTTGTGGGCGCCGTGGTCATCACGACGAAGGCCTGGGATTCGCTCACGCCCGATGACCAAAAAAAGATGACCGAGGCGGCGCGCGCGATGGAGACCAAGATTCGCGCTGACAGTCCCAAGGAGGACGACGACTCCATCGCCGCGATGACCTCGCATGGTCTGCAGGTGATCGAGCCGGATGCGGCCGCCACCGCGGAGATCCGCGCCGAGGCCACCAAACTGGGCGCGACGATGCGCGGGAAGATGGTGCCGGCCGACGTGTACGACCTCGCGGCCCAAGCGCGTGACGCCGTCCGCAGTGGCCGCGCCGGCACGGGCCGCGGCGGTAGATGAAGGCGGCCGTCGTCCGCTTCGAGAACCTCCTCGCGACGCTCGCGCTTGGCGCCGTCATGGCGCTGCCGCTCGCCGAGATCGCCTGGCGCAAGACGACAGGCCAGGGCATCCTCGGCGCGGGACCGATCGCCAGCTGGCTCACGATGTGGGTGGGTCTGCTCGGCGGCGCGGTTGCCGCGCGCGACGGCAAGCTCCTGACGCTGGCAACCGGCGAGTTCCTGCCCAAGGGCCGGCTTGGCGAAGCGGCCCACGTCCTCTCAGGCTTCGTGAGCGCCATGGTCGCGATCATCTTCGCCGCCGGTGGCTGGAAGCTCGTCGAGACGTACCGCACGGGCGGCGACATGATCGCGACGCTCGTCCCCATGTGGATCGGCGTCCTGGTGCTGCCGGTCGGCTTCGGCCTCGTGGCGCTGCGGCTCGCCTGGCGAGCTTCGCCGCACGTCCTTGGCCGCGTGATGTCGGCGCTCGGTATCGTCCTCGGCCTCTGGGTGGCTGGCCAATCGGACCTCATCAGCGCTCACGCGGTCTGGCCGTGGTTCATGCTGATCGTCGTCGGCGCGCTTTTCGGGGGGCCGATCTTCGCGCTGCTCGGGGGTCTGGCGGTCTTCGCGACGTTCACGCAGGGCAACCCGCCTGTGGAATTGCTGATCCGGGCCCAGGACTCGCTCACGAAGAACGAGTCGCTCTCCGCGATTCCGCTGTTCACGCTCGCCGGGTTACTCCTCGCCGAAGGCCAGTCGTCGGCCCGCCTGCTGCGGCTTCTTCGCGGGCTCTTTGGGTGGCTGCCGGGAGGATCGGCCATTGCGGCGGCGACGCTCTGCGCCTGCTTCACGCTCTTCACGGGTGGGTCGGGCGTGACGATTCTCGTGCTCGGCGGCCTGCTCCTGCCGGCGATGCTGGCGGACCATTACCGGGAGCGCTTTTCGATTGGCCTGCTCACCGCGTCCGGATCGCTCGGTCTGCTCTTCCCGCTCTCGCTGCCGCTGATGCTCTACTCGATCGTCGCGTCGAGCAGCGCCCCCGCGCCGATGGAGCAGCTCTTCGTCGGCGGCTTGCTGCCCGGCCTGGTCATGCTGGGGCTCGTCGCGCTTCTCGGTGTGCGCGAGTCGTTCGCCTCCGGCGCGGCTCGTACGCCCTTCGACGCGGCCGAGGCGGCGCGCGCGCTGTGGCACGCGAAATTCGAGGTATTCCTGCCGGTGCTCGTGCTGGGGCTCTTTCTGTCGGGCGTCATGACGCTCACTGAGGCCGCGCCGGTCGCCGCCCTCTACGCCCTCGTCATTCAGCGATTCGTGCATCACGACCTGCCCACCTGGAAGGACGTCGTGCGCGTCATGAGCGACTGCGTCGCGCTCGTCGGCAGCATCCTGCTCATTCTGGCGGTCGCGTCGGGGTTGACGGATTACTTCGTCGACGCGCGCGTCACCCAGACTCTCGTCGACTGGACGACGTCGCATATCCACTCGTACCTCGTGTTCCTGCTGTGCCTGAACCTCTTCCTGCTGCTCGTCGGCACGGTCATGGACATCTTCTCGGCGATCATCGTCGTCGTGCCGCTCATTCTGCCGTTGGCGATCCAGTTCGGTCTGGATCCCGTGCACCTCGGCATCATCTTCGTGGCGAACCTCGAGTTGGGATTCCTGCACCCGCCGCTCGGACTGAACCTTCTCCTCGCGTCGATGCGCTTCAAGAAGCCGGTGCTCGAGGTCACGTGGGCCACGCTGCCGATGCTGGGGGTCCTGGCCGTCGGCGTGCTGCTCATCACCTACGTGCCGTGGCTGACGATGGGGCTGGTGGGATGGATGAGATAAATGGGGCAATGGGTGAATTAGTGAATTGGTGAATGGAATGCGGCAAATGTGTGCATGGGTGAATGAAGGGCCAGAGACCTTCTGCTACCATGCCCGGCGGAGGCTCGCGCGCGGTTCCCTGCGCGCAGAGGATGGCATACATGCGGAAACATGAAATCGCGATTGCGGCGGCGCTCGTCATGATCGCCGGCTGCGGACAGTCGGCATCACAGCAGGCCGCGCAGCAGGCGGCGCAAGGCGCGCAGCAAGCCGCCCAGGGGGCCCAGCAAGCGGCCCAAGGCGCGCAGCAGGCCGGGCAAGCGGCCCAGCAGGGCGCGCAGTCGTTCGCGCAGGGCATGGCGCAAGTGGCGCAGGGCCTCAAAGCCGCGCAAACCGGCGCGGATGGCAAGCCGATCACGTCCGTCGACTTCGAGAAGCTGGTCGACCTGCTGCCCTCTCCTGCTGGTTGGGACCGCACCAAACCCGAGGGGCGCCAGACGTCGGCGCCGATCGCGACGAGCGTCGCTGAAGCGCACTATACGAAGGGCACTTCTCACGCGCATGTCACGATTACCGACTCGGCGCTCAATCAAATGTTCATGGTGCCGTTCACGATGATGATGTCGATGAACTACTCGGAGCGCAGCACGAGCGGCTACAAGAAGAGCACGACGTACGCCAATCAGCCGGGCCTCGAGGACTGGAACTCAGACAACAAGCACGGCGAGATCACGATCGTGGTCAACAAGCGGTTCGTGGTGCAGGTCGAGGGCGACGGCTTCGACAGCATGGACGGGCTGAAGGAATTCGCGAACGGCATCGATCTGAACAAGCTCGCCGCGCTGCAGTCGTCCCCGGCGTCGTAGAGCGTTCACCTCGAAGGCACGACGGACACGAAGGGCTGGCCCGGCGGCGATGCCTCTGCTCCTCACGGAACGTGACGTTCGGGCCGTGCTCTCGATGCCGGATCTCATCGAGGCGATGGCCCGGGCGCTTGCGGCCTATTCGTCCGGCGGCGCCGTGCAGCCGGTGCGGACCACGATCGAAGTGAACGCGGATCCGTCGTTTTTCGCGGTCATGCCGGCCTCACTCACGTCACCGGCGGCGGTCGGCGCGAAGCTCGTCACGGTCTACCCGGCCAACCACGCCAAGCGCCTGCCCTCGCACCTAGCGAGCATCGTGCTCCTCGATCCGGCCACGGGCGGCCTGGTCGCCCTCCTCGACGGCCGCTACATCACCGAGGCCCGAACGGCCGCGGTGTCGGCCGTGTCGGTGAAGCACCTCGCGAGGTCCGAGGCGACGGTTCTCGCGATCATCGGCAGCGGCGTGCAGGCGCGGAGCCACCTCGAGGCGATCTGCTGCGTTCGCCCTCTCACCGACGTGCGGGTATGGAGCCCGACGCCGGCTCATGTCGAGGCCTTCGTGCACGAGGCTCGCGCGGCGTCCATCACCGACGCGGGGGCCGCGACACCGCTGCCGGTCCGCGCCACCGCCGACGCGGCGACCGCGGTCAGAGGTGCCGACATCGTCGTGCTCGCGACGTCGTCGAAGGTTCCGGTGATTCGGGACGAGGACGTCGCCAGCGGCGCTCACATCTGCGCCGTGGGGGCGTGCCGACCCGACCAGCGCGAGATGCCGACGGCCCTCGTCGCGCGCGCGCGGGTGTTTGTCGACGCGCGCGCCGGCGCGCTGGCTGAGGCGGGTGACCTGCTGCTGCCCATCTCGGAAGGCGCGTTCGGAGCTGGCCACATCGCCGGCGAGTTGGGCGAGGTGGTGCTCGGCCGGACCGCCGGGCGGACGTCGGCGTCGGCCGTGACGATCTTCAAGTCCCTCGGGATGGCGGCCGAGGACGTCGTCGCCGCGGCGCTCGTCACGGAGCGTGCAAAAGCCAAGGGATTGGGGCGATCATTTGATCTGACGTGATCCGCGCCCTGTTCTGTGTCACTGCCGCGATCGCGGCCTGGCAGCCCATGGGGCCCGTCGGCCTGCGGTCGCCGGGCACTCTCTCCCGACCGGCTGCGCAAGAGACAGCCGCCGCGCTCCGTCAGCGCGCTTACGAGGCGACGTACAACCTGGACTATGACCAGGCGATCGCGCTCGCGCGACAGGCCGTCGCGGCGGCCCCGGGCGACTCGGACGCTCACCGCACGCTCGCGACGACAGTGTGGCTGCAGCTCATCTTCGTTCGCGGCGACGTCACGATCGATCCCTATCTGAACGGCACCGTGCACGAGCTGGCGCTGCTGTCTCCACTGCCGTCCGGACTGGATGCGGAGTGCCGGCAAGAAATAGCGCGCGCCATTGATCTCGCCGAGTCGTGGACCGTCCGAGAGCCGCAGAACCTCGACGCGCGCTACGAACTCGGGGCCGCCTACGCCCTCAGGGCGAGCTACCTCGCGTCGGTGACCGGGAACACCTCGAACGCGTTCGGCGCGGCCCGCCACGCGTACGAGGCGGAGGAATCGGTCCTCGAGCACGATCCGTCGCGGACAGGCGCGGCGGTCATCGTCGGCCTGTATCGGTACATCATCTCGACGCTCGCTTTGCCATCGCGTCTTTTCGCGTACGTCGCGGGATTCAGCGGCGACAAGGCGAAAGGGATCAGCCTGCTCGAGTCGGCGGCGACCCAGGGTGACAGCCAGGTCGAAGCCGGCGTCGCGCTTCTCCTCATCTACGCGCGAGAGGGCCGGCACGGTGACGCCATCCGCGTCGCCACACGTCTCGAGACGGAGTTCCCCCGCAATCGCCTGTTCACCCTCGAAGCCGGTTCAGCCGCCGTGCGCGCCGGCCGCGGCGCCGAAGGCGATGCGATTCTGTCGCGCGGGTTGGCGGCGCTCGCGACCGACACCCGTCCGCGGTTTCCTGGCGAGCGGGCGCTGTGGCTGCTGAAGCGCGGCATGGCACGCACGGAACTGGACCTGTTGGCCGACGCGCGGGCGGATCTCGGGGCCGGGGCGGCGGACGAGCCCACGGGCTGGATTGGCGGCCGCATCCACCTGGAGCTGGGCCGCGTGGACGATCTCGCGGGCCGGCGGAGCGATGCTGTCGCCGAGTATGGTCAGAGCCGGCGGCTTTGCGCGGCTGCGCACGACGACCCGTGTGTCGATAGCGCCAACCGCCTGCTGGACAAGCCTTTCCATGACAAAGGGGAGGGGCCGTAGGCGGGGTCCGAAGTGGAACGATCGGGTCTGGATCGTCGTTGAGGGTAGTAGGAGTCGATGGCCGCTACCACCAAGACGTGGATCTGGATCATCGCGGGGTTTCTCGGCGTCTGCCTGCTCGTGCTCGTCGCGATCGCGGGCACGGGCGTCTATTTCGTCCACCAGCACATCGACGTTGCCCGACACACGTCCAGCGTCGAGGCCATGCGCGAGTTCGACGCCGCGCGCGCCGCGTTCAAGGGCAAGCCGCCCCTCCTCGAGCTTGATCGCCTCGGTCATCCCCGGCAGGTCACCCCCACCGAGCAGATGCCGACGTCGAGCGTCCGACCGACCGACATGGAAATCCTCGCCTGGAACCCCGTTTCGGGCCGCGTCGTCCGCGTCTCGCTTCCTTTCTGGCTCCTGCATATCGGCCGGCGCAAAGTGGACATCCTGGACAGCAGCAATGGCTTCGACGTCGATCGCCTCAACATCGACGTCAACGAGCTGGAGCGCATCGGTCCTGCGTTCCTGGTCGACTACGTGACGATGAACGGCGAGCGCGTGCTTGTGTGGACGCAGTGAGCCCGGCCCGAGGCATTCGCGTCGGGCCTCCGTTATTCAGTCGGCCCTCTGCGAACGCCTCGGGCCGGGCTCACTGCGTTTGTATCTATGGTCAAAAAGAAAGAGCGCTTACCTCAGGCCGAAGAACTCCCTGATCCGATGAGCAAGCGACACGGCTTCGGGTCCGCGGTCGGCCTGCGCTGACGCGCGGGTCTTGTCGAGCTCGCGACGCCGGGCGTCGGCGGCCGTCGCGAGCGGTTCGACCACCTCGGGGTGGCTGTGGACGTAGGTGCGGAACGCCTCGGCGCCGATCTCCAGCACGACGCAATCGCCCCTCGCGGTGACCGTCGCGGATCGTGGCGCGCCCGTCAGGAGCGACATCTCGCCGAAGTATCCGCCAGCCGCAATGCGGGCCACCTCTCGTCGCTCGGGGCCGACGGTGATGGCGACGTGGCCGCTCTCGACGATGCACATGGAGCTGCCGGCGTCGCCTTCGCGGACGATGACCTCGCCGTCGCCGTAGAGGCGTTCCTCGGCCGCGCCGGCGAGCGCCTCGTGGACCTCGCTCGCCAGCGGCGCCAGCACCGGCACTTTGGCGATGGACCGGGCGAACTCCGCGCGGCGCTCGGGCGTATCGTGGGGCGGCTCCTCGCGGTTGTAGCGGACCTGGATGGGCCAGGGAATCTCGATGCCGCGCCGCTTGAACTCGTAATAGATGCCGCGCCGGACGCTGTCCCTGGCCTCCTCGTCGATGTTGAAGTCCATAATCCAGAAGCGCGTCCGATACGTCGTCGCGGACGCGCCGAAGTCATAGAGCAAGACCTCTGGCGGCGGCGTCTCGAGCACGTGCTTGGCTTGTGCCAGCACCGCCATCAGGGCGGCGCGCACCTCGTTCGGCGGTACCCCGCTATCCGCGCCGACGTCGACGATGAGGCGCGTGGGCACCGAAGGCTCCGAATAATTCGTGATCGCTTCTTTCGCGATGAGGTTGTTGGGCAGGATCACCAGGTTGCCGAGCTTCGTGCGGATCTTCGTGGCGCGCCAGGTGACGGCCGTCACAATCCCCTCGTGGCTGCCCGCAGCGATCCACTGCCCGACACGAAATGGCCGCTCGATCTGAATGCCGATCCCGGCGAACAGGTTGGCCAGCGTGTCCTGGAGCGCGAGACCCACGGCCGCGGCCGCGATTGCGGAGCTGGCCAGCGCCTTCGTGTCGCCTCGGAATATGTACAGGGCGACCGATCCGAACAGGGCGATGACGATCGCGTCCTGCACGATGGACGGGGCGCGGTCAGACGAGCCATCCCGGAACCACGGGTTGAATACCAGAGTCACGAGGAGGTTGATGAACGCGAGCGATGCGAGCAGTCTCTCGAGGGTACGGCCGAAGGACTCGAGGGACTCGAGGTCGGCGAAGCCGGCGAGCCCCGGCGCCTCGCCGAGGCCGACTCGCAGCAGATGCACGACGAGGTACGCGACCGCCAGGACCAGCGTGAAGAGCAGGCGCCGGCGCATGAAGCGGTTGCGGACAACCGCCATCGCGGCGACGGCCACGCCAGCGATCGCCAATCCCGCGACCAGATGCCACAAGGGATACGGGTCCAGGTCAAGCATTGAGGGCAGATCCTACCGCCATTCAGGATGAAACCCTGAAATGGGGCACTGCGTGAATGGGTGAATGGGTGACTGGAATGGGTGAATGAGTGAATGGGAGAATGAAGATCAGAACCGTTCGCTACGGCGTAACAGTT
>Ga0182024_10010039_pt1 | contig 19402 bp, 16 predicted proteins | sample P32metaG_FD_120480 | JGI IMG/M metagenome (GOLD analysis project Ga0182024, IMG submission 120480) | Permafrost microbial communities from Stordalen Mire, Sweden - P3-2 metaG (Illumina Assembly) | ecosystem: Environmental > Terrestrial > Soil > Wetlands > Permafrost | place: Sweden: Stordalen... | reverse complement strand
TGGCCAGCCAGATAAATGGCAGCGTGGCCGCGAAGGCCAGAAATGCGCCTCCAGCCGATACCTTTCGTATCCCGAACCGCTGCGTCAGGGCTCCTATCCATGGATAGGAACAGATCATCCCCAATCCAAGAGGAGCCAGGAGCCAACCGGTCGCGCTCGGCGATTTGCCACAGGCGCGGACGAGATAGATCGGAATCAGCATTTGGCCCGCGAACGAGATTCCGTTTGTCATGAACTGCGTGGTGGCGGACGCAGAGAAGGTTTTTCTCTTGAATAGCTGAAGATTGATGAGCGCCTTGTCCCCTTTTCGAATGGCCATCCTGAAGAAGGTCGCAAGCAGAACGATGGAAATCAGAAGAGTCGTAAGACCGATGCGCTTGCCCAGATGATCCGATCCGTACAGGAAGAGTACGAGTCCGGGAGAGAGCAGGGCGAAGCCAGGAAGATCGAGTTTTCTTGACCTGGTCTCTTCGCGATCATTGGGCAGAAAGAGAACCGCCAGTACGATTGCCAATACACCGACCGGCAGGTTGACCAGGAAGAGCCAGCGCCAGGAGGCGTGTTGCAGAATGGCGCCGGCGATGACCGGGCCAAGTATCGGTCCCAGCATCACGGGCACAGCGGCATAACCGATGATGCGCGCCATATGCTTTCCGGCAGCACGCGCCATCATCATCTGCGTCATCGGAGCCATCAGGCCGCCGCTCATGCCCTGGAGAATGCGAAATGCGATCAGAGAGTTCGCTGACCAGGCCAGACCGCATAGAGCTGAGGAGAGCGTGAAGACTGAGAAGCACCAGAGGTAGAGAGATTTGGCTCCAATGCGCTCCACCAGCCAGCCGTTGAGCGGGAGCATAAGAGCGAGTGCCAGAAGATAGCCGCTGGTGACCCATTGGATCGCCGTGAGGCTGCTGTGCAGATCCACGGCGAGACTGGAGAGCGATACGTTAACGACGGTTGCGTCGAGCTGCGCAAGAAAAGAGCCGAGTACCGCGACGGCCGTGATCTTCCAGACCAATGGGTCGAGGCCGCTGGATTCGGCAGAGACCTTAGTCAAGGGAGTCCAGGACCTCATCGGTGGTGCGAACGCGGGCGAGACGCGGGAAGATATGTTCAAAGGCGAAGCGATGATGCTCGGCGTTCTGGCTGGAGCAGGCATCCTCGACGAGCACAAAGGCAAAGCCGTGGCCGGTACCCTGACGCGCGGTGGACTCGACGCCCGCGTTGGTGGAGATGCCTGTGAGGACGACCGTGTCGATGCCGCGGGATTTAAGCTGCTGCTCGAGGTCGGTTCCGGCGAAGGCTCCCCAATGGCGCTTAGTGACGAGGATGTCGCCGGGCTGGAAACCAGCGGAAGGAACGATCTCCGATGCTGCGGCGGGCAGTGGCTTGTCGCCCAGATTGTGCGGCTGGTCGACGGGAAGCTTCATGAAGTCGTTGAGATCGACGCGGACATAGACGACGGGAGCGCCGTGAACGCGGAAGGCCTCGGCAAGTTTTTTGGAGTTTTCGACGACCTGTGCGGCAGTATGCGGCACGGGGTTCATGCCGACGATGGCATTCTGCAGGTCGATGAGGACGAGTGCGGTCTTTTTGGGGTCAAGCTGGAGTTCTGCCATGGTTCCTCTTTATTGAAATATTTTGAAATCGAGGGCATCCTCGATTTCTCTGGATTTAGAATACGAGGATGTCCTCGATTTTGTCAAATCCCGTTCGGGTCTCACCGCAGCAGGAACGCTCGACGCGCCGGTTGGCGGGTATTCTGGCCGCGGCCGCGGAGCTCTTTGTCGAAGTCGGCTACGAAGCAGCGACTATGACGGCGGTCGCGGAGCGAAGCGGGTCTTCTATCGGCGCGCTGTACAACTACTTTCCGGATAAACAGTCCATTGCGTACACGCTGGTGAACCAATATGCCCAGGAGATCGAGGCGCATTGGAAGCCGTTGATGGAACAGGCAGAGACACTGACGCATGCCAAGTTCGCCGATCAGTTCATCGAGCGCATCACCCAATTCGCCCAGGAGCGTCCCGCTTATCTGAGCCTTCTGGCCGCGCCAATCCGCTTTCGCCGCGACCCTGCAGCCCGGAAGGCTTCACGAGTCGCAATCGCAAATGCCTTTCAGGCGAAGAATCCGTCGCTTTCCAGGGAACAGTCTCTACTTGCTGCAAAGGCATCTCTCCAGATAGTCAGAGGCATGATGGCACTCTATGAGGAAGCAGATCCCAAAGAGAAAGTCCTGGTTGTGGCTGAATTCAAAAAGGTGTTGACGTTGTATCTGGGAAGCGTCTTGTCCGAAGACGAAGCGTCGGCCAAGTAGAGCCCAAATTCCTGCATCCGATTGCGGCCATTGCATGGGGGCACACAGTTTGGTCTCGATAGCCGACAAGTGTTCCCTTAATCCCGCCCAGCTCTCTGTTGATGCCAACAGTATTGCCTCAAACTGCGAACTCGGGCGGAGGGTCCATTCTCCATATGCGGCGTTATAGGCTGCGATCGCCGCTTGACTACAACGTGAACCAGCAGATTCTGATTCGTCGGTGTACGTATGCGATCAACAACCGAGAATCTCAATAGTTGGGACAAATGCATTTCCGTCGCGAACTCGACAGCTCACGATTCCAGAAGAATCCACTAACGCACGGTCGCAAGGTGATTGGTTTTACCGGAGTCGAGGTGAAAGGGTTTCGTGTACGGCTCGACCGGGAAGCCTTTCGCTCTCCAGCTCTGAAGGCCACCCTTGAGAATTTTTATCCGTAAGAATCCCATGGCGAGAGCTCGATGCAAGACGGATCGGCTGGTCTCATCACTCGGGCAGGTACAGTAAACGACCAGATTTTTTTCTTTAGGAAGGAGCGATGGATTCTCCCGCACCTCCTGCGGGGCAAGCCTAAGTGCGCCAGGAATGATCACGGAATCGCCCAATAAGTCGAGAGGCAGGCGAGCGTCAATGACAAGCACTTCCTGGTTTGAAGCCAACAACGCATGCAGGGCTTCCGGCGTGATGCTGTACCGCTCCAATTCACGGCGGTCCCTGATGCGTTTGGCCAGTAAGATGGCCAGCAGAACAGCAGCGCAAATGGTCGAAACCGCCAAAACCATATCTGCTTCTCCCTGACACTGCTCAGATTCACCTGATGGTTGAAGGGATTCATCATCGGTACAGAGTTGGGCCTTCATACGACCGAGACGATTGTCCTTGCCCGATCGAGCTGTGCAAAGCCTTCCTTGCACGCAGTAGCCGCGACTTTGTAGCGGCAATTGTTATTCCCGCTTCCTCGGCAATCTCTTTCATTGAGCCTTCCGATCGTAGACGAATCTCACAGACGCGCCGGTAAACTGTCGGCAACTTGGAAATTGCTGACTTCAAACGGCGGCGGTTCTCATGTTGAATGTAGTATTGTTCCGGATTGGGACGTCGATCCGTAATATCCCACTGAAGAGTCGCGCTTCCATCAATTGGCGCGTCTGACGAAATTTCTGTGCGAACGCGTCGCTTGCGAAGGATCATCAATGCGGAATTGACGCTGATGCGCGTAAACCATGTAGCAAAGCTGGAAGCTCGGTTGAAATCTCCAAAATGGACAAAGGCATTAAGAATCGCCTCCTGGAATGCATCCTCGGCATCTTCTCTATTCTTTGTAATTCTGGAGAGGGTGAAGAGAATACGCCTGGAGTGGCGATAGCAGAGCTCAACGAAAGCCCATTCGTCCCCTGCCTGCGCCGCCGAGAGAAGCATTTCTTCTTGCGCGGAGACTTTCACCGCCTTGGATGTGTCTTTCAAATTTGTCCTCCCATTTCCTTGGCAACACGAACAGTCTTATTTCGCTGAGCGCGGAGCCTCATGAAGGATTGGGGCTCCGTGAAAGACGAAGCGTCGCCGGCACTCAATCTGTACCACCGTGAAGCGCTGCAGCAAGTCATGGCAAAACGTCCTGACGGGGGACTGGAGGCCGATTGGAGCCGCAGGGTCTGAATCGCAACTCCTCCGCCGCGTCACCCGGCTCTACCTTCTACGAGCAGGCCACCAGCCGGAAGATCGCCGAGACGGTAGCGGACCTGCCGATAGTCGGGCGAAGAGTTGAAGGATCAATGTGGCTTTCTCGACTCACGGAAACGCTCCCAGCGATCAAGTAGATGCAGGCGGTCGGCTCCCTGGAAGGGCAATACCCACCCTGGATATTCTGGGGGAAGGACGCTGACTTCATCCAACTGCCTAAGCTCGTCCTCGGTGAAAGTGAGTTCGACCGCCGTGAGATTGTCCTGAAGCTGGTCGAGGCGTTTCGCGCCAACGATGACCGAGGTTACAACAGGCTTTGCCAAGAGCCATGCGAGCGAGACTCGTGCAGGACTGCACCCATGTGCTTTCGCAATCGGAGCCATCATGTCAAGGATATTCCAGGTCCGGTCTTTGTCCACGAGGGGGAAGTCGTATTCAGTCCGACGCGAATCCGGGGCTTTCTGGTTCGTCCGGCTGAACTTGCCTGAAAGCAGTCCGCCGGCAAGCGGACTCCACACGAGCAGGCCGACCTTCTGCGCTTCAAGCATCGGGACGATTTCCCGTTCGAGGTCTCGGCCGGCAATCGAATAATAAGCCTGAAGCGTGTCGAATCGGGCCAAGTTCCTGAACTCGGAGATGCCGAGTGCTTTGGCGATCTTCCATGCCTGCCAGTTGGAGCAGCCGATGTAGCGGACCTTTCCCTGTTGCACCAGGGTATCGAGAGCGCGAAGCGTCTCTTCGACAGGGGTCACGGAATCGTTGCCGTGAATCTGGTACAAGTCGATATGGTCGGTCTGAAGACGGCGGAGACTGGCCTCTACTCCGTCCATAATATGACCGCGAGAAGCCCCGATGTCATTCCGCCCAGGGCCAATTCGGCTATAGACCTTCGTCGCGATTACGACATCTTTCCGCGCGATGTTAAGGTTTTTCAATGATTGCCCCAGAATCTTTTCGCTCTCACCCTCCGTGTAATTGTCCGCCGTATCGAAGAAATTTATGCCCCCGTCAATCGAGGTCTTGACCAGATCATCGGCCCCGGCCTGGTCGACGGAGCTGATGGCTTTGAAGAGCCCTCTTCCGTCCCCGAATGTCATAGTCCCGAAGCAGAGCCTCGAAACCAGGAGGCCCGTATTGCCGAGCGTAGCGTATTCCATGGTCTTTCCTTTCTTGTGAGTCCGAAGTTTCCTTTGCAGAAGTGTCGCTCGTTGACATGAGCGCTACGTGTAGTTTTTGGGCTGGCTGCGCCGTTCGGAAGGACGTAATAATGCGGCGCGCGCGTTGGTGTCACTGGCAAAACGAACGGCCTCATTACGCTGGGCGCGGAGCCTCATGAAGCTGCGGGCTTCGGTGTAAAGTCGGCGAATGTCGTGGTTGACGATGGCCTTCCAAACGATTCGGAAGGCGGCTTTGGGGCGGAAGAAGTATTCGTCGTAGAACTTCTGGACCATTTCCATGACATACTCGACGGGCAGGCCGGGGTACTCGATGTGGGCTACCTGATGCCCGGCTTCGTCGGACATGGCTCCGTTGGTTATGAACCCGTTTTTCTCGACGTACTCGAAGAGTTCGGTCCCGGGGAAGGCATGAGCCATGGAAACCTGGATGGTCTCGCAATCAAGCCGTTTGGCGAACTCGATGGTGTTGCGGATGGATTTCCTGGTCTCGCCTGGAAGACCGAGGATGAAGTCGCCATGGATGACCAACCCGAGTTCGTGGCAATCGCGGGCGAAGTCGAGCCCGCGCTGGATGGTTGCTCCCTTCTTGATGTTCTTCAGGATCTGCGGATCGCCTGACTCGAACCCGACGATGAGCAGTCGGCAGCCAGCCTCTTTCATGGCCTTCAGCGTGTCATAGTCGGTGGTGACGCGGGAGTTGCAGGACCAGGTAAGACCGAGGGGCTTGAGCTTTTCACATAATTCAACTGTCCGCGCCTTCTGAATGTTGAAGGTGTCGTCGTCGAAGAAGAACTCCTTGATCTCGGGAAAGGCCCGCTTGGCCCATGCCAGTTCCCCTGCCACATCATCAGTGGATCGCTTCCGCCAGGCGTGTCCGCTCAGCGTCTGGGGCCACAGGCAGAACGTGCATTGCGCCGGACAGCCGCGCGTGGAGTAAAGCGCGATGAAGGGATGCAGCAGGAAGGGCACGTTGTAGCGCGTCACGTCTAAATCGCGCATGTAGATCTTCGTGGCCCACGGCATTGCGTCCAGGTCCTCCACCTGTGGACGATCCGGGTTGTGGACAATTTTGCCGTTGAGTTTGTAGCTGATGCCGAGAATTTCACTGAGCGGTTTGCCCTGGGCAAACTCGACCACCGAATAGTCAAACTCGCGGCGGCAAATGAAGTCCAGCACAGAGCACTCATTCAGGGCCTTGTCCGGCGAAGTAGTCACCGGCGGCCCAACAAAAGTGATTCGGATGGCCGGATTAGCCGCCGCGATGGCCTCAGCCAGGCGTTGGTCGCTTTTCCAGCCCACCGTGGAAGTGAACAGCACCAGGAACTCGTAGTCTTTGCAAATCTGAATGGTCTCCTCGGCTGAGACATGGTGCGGAGGCGCATCGAGCACACGCGACCCCTCCAACATGCCGGCTGGGTAGGCGAGCCAAACCGGGAACCAGTACGACTCAATCTCGCGCGTTGCCGGCCAGCGCGAGCTGGCTCCGCCGTCAAATTTCTCAAACGAGGGCGGATTCAGGAAAAGCGTCTTCAAAGGCATTGATTTCCCTTCAATTCAATGGAGTCTTTGCGGATATCCTGTGCGAGACCGACTACTATTTCGATACGAAACGTTCCGTTCGTCGCGGCCGGTCGCAGAGTGATCGCAGCGTCCTCGACATTGTTGTTGACCGTGAGAAACCTGCGTTCTCCGTGCTTAGCAGGAATCCGATGTGCCCGGCGAATTCTCACAATGCAATCTTGCGCGCCAGCTCCCGAAGGACATGCCTGTTGTGAACTCCACAACATATAAACCTCACACCCTGACTCATCATTTCGAATAGGGCGTCCCTGCCCTCCTGGCTGATCGAAACTACGTTTCTTAAATCCACAATTACCTTGAGCCCCCCTTCCAAAGCTCGAATTTCCTTCCACTCTTTTCTGAGCTCCGCCACCCATGGCGCGATAAGTTCGCCTTCGAGAACCACGCGCCATCGCCGCTCAGTTTTCACTCTTGTGATCTTCAGCATGGTCTGAATGTTGGAAGAAGCTCCGGTTTACGAATCATTGTTTGATCCTGCCTGGCGTAGCTTGCTTCCCTTCACAGTGAAGGAAAGCAGCAACGCAGGTGCCAAATCAGATGAATTCGTAAGTGATTGACTATAGGGAACAATGGAGATCGGTGGGCGTCGTTGTGTCGGAAGTGTCGTGTGTGCAAAGACGGAATGTCGGATTGGTACGACTCCCGAAGGCAGGCTCGAAGGTCAGACTCATCTAAATAAAAATCGCTCCCGAGGAAGCATATTCGGTCCTTCGTTAGGTCACTCTTCGCGGATCAATCCCCAGTTTCTTCATTCGTGTAATCAGGGTCGTTCGTTTCAAGCCCATGCGAGCGGCAGCGCCGTCTGGTCCGCCAACTCGTCCCTTGGTATCTCTCAGAATGCGCACGATCGTGTCCTGCTTATCAAACTTATCGAGTCCTGCCGCTGCGGTGCTCATACTTCCGTCGGCTAATTCCGGCACCAGGATCTCCAACTTTTCTCCGCGTGAGAGAACCACCGCGCGCTCAACAAGATTCTCCAGCTCGCGAACGTTTCCTGGCCAATGCCAGCGCGCCAGGTTGCGCATGGAGGCAGCAGAAATACTCTCGATCCTCTTCTGCGTCCGGCGGGCATACTTCTGCGCGAAGTACCGCACCAGCAAAGGAATGTCCTCGGGGCGCTCGCGCAAAGGTGGAATTCGGATGGGAATCACATTCAAGCGATAGTAGAGGTCACTTCGAAACTGTTTTTCGGCGACCATTTTTTGAAGGTCGCGGTTGGTCGCGGCCACCATGCGAACATCAACTTTCTTCGTCCGCGTGCTGCCTAGACGTTCGAATTCCCGCTCCTGCAAAGCACGCAGGAGTTTCGGTTGCACTTCCAGGGGAATGTCTCCGACCTCGTCCAGAAACAGTGTGCCCTGATCTGCCAGTTCGAGCCGCCCGGTCTTCTGCGTAATGGCCCCAGTGAAAGCGCCCCGCTCATGACCGAACAATTCACTTTCAAGGAGACCTGTCGGAATCGCCGCACAGTTGAGCTTGATCAAGGTCCGGTCTTTGCGCCGGCTGCGATCATGGAGAGCACGAGCGATCAGTTCCTTCCCGGTGCCTGTTTCTCCGAGCAGCAGCACTGTTGAATCGCTTGCGGCCACGGTTTCGACCAGTTGTAGCACATGCCGCAGAGCCGAGCTCTGCCCAATGATTCCTTCAAAGTCTGCCTCGCTGCGAATCTCTCCTTCAAGGTAGAGCTTTTCCTGCGCGAGTCTGTCCTTCAGTTCTGCGATTTCACGATAGGCCTTGGCGTTTTCGATGGCCATCGCAACTTGCCCTGCAACTCGCATTAGAAATTCGATATCCTCGGAGTTGAATGCGTTCTCATCCCGCCATCCGAGAGTTAAAACCCCCAGCGTTCGATTGCGGCATATCAAGGGCAGACAGCAGCAAAATTCGATGCCCTCCGCAAAAGCAAGGTCAAGATCTGGCCCACTCAGCTCAGTCGCCGTTCTAAATACAAGCGGCTTACCGGTTTCGAAAATCTTGCCTATAAATGAACCTTCGATCGGTCGCAGCAAATTCTCTTTTACAAAACCCTTGCTCTCCGGAAATTCCATTGCCACAGAGCGCAATTGGCGCTGTTCCCGATCGGGATGCCATATCGAGACAATGTCGCAATACATCGATTGCCGGATACTCGCCGAAATCGTGCGAAGAAGATCGCGCGTCACCAGATTCGAGACCAGCGTGTTCGTCAGGTCCAGGAGCAGCTTCAGGCGCTCGCTTTCGCGCTGCAAATCGCTGCCGGGCGGTACGAGTTCGTTAGGTTCGTAGTTGGGCTGCAGCGTTGAACTCATCTATGAATCCCCTCCAGAGACAGTGTCGCCGAACCTCGGCAATTGTCGGAGATGGTGTCGGAAAGCCGCGACACGCGGCCTTCCTCGCGACGATCTCCTCAGATAGTATCCTTCGATTCTTCAAGGACTTATGGACCCATTCATGATCGCTAATCGCTTTGGCGTTTGAAGTGCCCACTCTCCAATTGATGTATGTCACGCAATCATTGCGCATATTTATTTTCTGCCTTGCTGTCGTCATCCCTTCGTGATTGGAGCGGCCGGAAATGTGGAAGACAGTTCGCACGGTGATCGCAAGTATCTGGTTCACATTGTTCACGCTCTTCTGCATTTGGGCGAGCTTGTAAGTCTGCGCAACTATATGACCACTTCAGCGAATAAAACCACGCTCTTCGAAAATGCTCAAGTTCCTCATCACTATCAAAAGGACCGCCTCGTTGGAGCGTCCCGGTCCAAGAAAAAGTGTCGCCCAACTCCGCCAGCTGTCGAAGTTGGCGTCGGAACCGCCGACACTTCGGCGCATTCCTGAAGCACGCTGTGCCTCAGATCTTATTATTCCTCACATACTTATGGCCTAAATGCCTGCGGGAAATCTCTCGGCACCCGAAATGCTCCTATGCAGAAAGTGTGGCAGCCAGAGTTGCCTGAAGGGCCTCACGAAAGCAGGTGGGTGTGATCAGGTTCCAGGCCATCAATATCCGGCGCAACAAAGATCAAGGAAATTGACGCGAGCATTGCGCCCAAGTCTCCGAGTGAGGAGAGAACGAATGCGCGGAAGGCACTTTCGAAACCTATTTATTATTCCACCGATCCTCTTCGTCCTTTTCTCTTCTGTATCTCAGACCAATTCCCAGCAAGCGGGCTCGCATCAAGCATCCCAGCTGCCCGATAAACAGGCATTTCAACAGATTGAGGATCGTTGGAGCCAGGCGATCGCAAAGCGTGACCAATACGGGCTGGAACTGGTGCTCTCGCCGGAACTGATCGATATCTCCGCCTGGGGCGATCTGACGACGCGTGATCAGCAGATCGCGATGCTCTTTGAAAAAGATGCCGAGCCTTTGTCGCTCGATCAGCGCGTAACAAACGTACGGACGTTCGGCCAAGTGACCGTGGTCATCGGCAGTTACGATGAGCAGCTGCGTGTCAACGGAAAGCCGGTGCGGCAAACTGGCATGTTTACTCATATCTACCATAACGAGCGCGGCAACTGGTTCTGCGTCAATGCGCAACGCACAGCAGACGTGGAATCTGCAGCAGAGAAAGCGCGAGGTGCGGCGAAGCACAGCCATGCCGAGCACAGTATTACCGGCACCGGTCGGAGTGCACAGTAAAAGCCAAGTGGATCAAGGAGAAGAGACCATGATACTCGGTATTCTCACGTTCCTCCATGTTGTATCGGCCCTGCTTGCTATCGGTTTCGGGGCAAAAGTCTTGGCCGGGATACTGACTCGGGAATTGCTCAACAAATGGCCTGTTCGCTTTCTCAAATGCAGCCTCGTTACAAGCGTCACTGGGCTGCTGTTTCCATTTCATCAATTCCTGCCTACCCACTGGGCTTACATGCTCTCGGTCTATCTGTCTGCGGCGGCGGTCCTTGCATGGCGAAAGTTCCATTTCGCCGGTATATGGAGTTCGATTTTCGCAATGAGCATCCCCATTGTTCTCTACTTGGACGTGCTGGCCGTGATTGTGCAAGTCTTCAAGCACATACCGTCGTTGATGGCGCTTGCGCCGACACTATCCGAATCGCCATTCCTCGTCACGGAGTTCGTGGTTTTGATGCCGTTCGCGATGTCTAGCATATTCGCGGCAAAGCGGCTCCACCATGAACCGCCTCACCGATCGTGAAGTTGCGCTACAACTTCTGGCGCCATTGTTTGTTACGTGCACTTAACGCGAAATGCAGTCGCGAAATGCAGTCGATAGTGTCGCGCAGCACCGGCATTTGTCGGAGACCGTGTCGGAGGCATCGACACTTGACCGGCCGGCGGCCTGCTCCGCCTAACGTATCTTCCCATTCTTCAATTGCTTATAGCCAAGTCCCACAATCAGAACTTCTTGGTATCCGAAATGCCTTAATCCCAATTGTCTATTGGGTTCTGTCAAGCATGGAGTTGCTAACATAATGTTTTTTAAGACACGACGAGTTCACATCGGACTCTCTTCTCTCTTAGCCCTGAGCCTCTTGGTACTGACGGCGTGCGCCAAGAAGCAGGGCCCACCGCAAGTTGCTGCCCCAATGCCGGTGACCGTCGCGGTAGTCGAACAGCGCGATGTGTCTCTCTACGGTGATTGGGTTGCCACGCTGGATGGATTTGTCAATGCGCAGATTCAGCCCCAGGTGTCCGGGTATTTGATTCAGCAGGATTACCGTGAGGGTTCAGTCGTGCAGAGCAGCCAGGTACTGTTCGAGATCGACCCCCGGCCGTTTCAGGCGACTCTCGACCAAACGGAGGGGCAGCTTGCGCAGGCGCAAGCGCAGCTTGAGTTGGCCAAGATCAACGTAAAGCGGGACACGCCTCTCGCCGAAGCCCACGCCATAGCTCAGAGCCAGCTCGACAATGAAGTACAGCAGCAGGCGGCTCAGGGCGCTGCCGTTCGCACTGCCGAAGCTAATGTGGAACAGGCCCGGCTTAACCTGGGCTTCACGAAGGTTCGTTCTCTCGTTACTGGAATTGCCGGGCGGGCGCAGACGCAGGTTGGCAGTTTGGTTAGCCAGTCTACGGCGCTTACCACTGTCTCACAAGTAAGCCCGATTAAGGTTTATTTCTCCATTAGCGAGCAGGAGTACCTGGGACTGTCCGGACGAGTCAAGGCTGGAACGAAGGCGGACCTGCTCCGCAGCGGGAACTCTATTCCGCTGCAACTTATGCTGGGAAACGGCAATATCTACCCATACAAAGGTCAGATTGTTTTTGTCGATCGCCAGGTCAACTCGCAGACTGGAACCATACAGATCGCCGGCAGCTTTCCAAATCCGCAGAACCTGCTGCGTCCCGGCCAGTTTGGCCGCGTCAAGGCTGAAACCGAAATTCGCCACAATGCCCTGCTGATTCCGCAGCGTGCCGTCAACGAGTTGCAGGGCTCCTATCAGGTGGCGGTGGTCGATTCGAACAACACTGTGCGGATTCGAAGCGTGGCGCTTGGCCCCCAACTCGGTTCCGATTTGATCATCACGAGCGGAATCAATCCCAATGAACGTGTAGTGACCGAAGGGGTATCGAAGCTGAAGGACGGGGAGCGGGTGTCTCCGCAACCCACGACCGCTGCGGCGACAGTAACTCAGCAGAAGCCGGAAGGCCAGTAAACAATGTCAAAATTCTTCATAAACCGGCCCATCGTGGCCATGGTGATCTCCATTGTCATGGTGATCGTGGGCGTTGTCTCCATGTTGAGTCTGCCCACGGCGCAGTTCCCGAATATTGTTCCACCGGAGATTCTGGTTCAGGCAACATTTCCCGGCGCGGACGCGAAGACGCTGGAGCAGTCGGTTGCGACGCCCATTGAGCAACAGATGAGCGGCGTGGACAACATGGACTACATGTGGTCTTCGAACGCCAGCAACGGCCAGACGCAGCTTAATGTCGATTTCGACGTCAAGACCGACCCGAACATCGATCAGGTGCTGTCGCAGTTGCGGGTCTCGCAGGCGCAGTCTCAGCTCCCGAGCGAAGTGAACACGGCAGGCATTACCGTACAGAAATCGCAACACGCGCCAATGATAATCATTGCCGTCTATTCGCCCAAGGGTACCTATGACAGCACCTTCCTTGCAAACTACGGCTACATCAATCTGTCGGACGAGCTGACGCGCGTTCCTGGAGTCGCGCGCGTACAGGTGTTCGGCGCTGGGCAGTACGCCATGCGCGCATGGGTAAAGCCGGATAAGCTTGCCAAACTGGGTATCACGGTCCCTGAGATCACGCAGGCTCTGCAAGTGGAGAACAACGTAAATCCCGCCGGCCAGATCGGCGGCGAACCGATACCTCATGGCCAGGAGTTCACATACACCGTCTTGACCCAGGGGCGCCTGACGACAGCCGATGAGTTCGGAGAAATTATCCTGCGTGCCAATCAGGACGGCTCGATTGTGCGTTTGAAGGATGTTGCTCGCATTGAGTTGGGCGCTCAAACCTATAACCTGATCGGACGGTATAACGGACGCCCCGCAACGATCCTTGCACTCTATCAGCTCCCCGGTTCGAACGCAGTGGAGACTGCAAAAAATGTGCGTGCCCGCATGGCGCAACTTGCGTTGCGGTTCCCGCAAGATATGGCGTACGCCGTGGCCCTGGACACCACCAAGGCGGTCACAGTCGGCATCCACGAGATCGTCTTAACGTTGTTCGAGGCGCTCGGTCTCGTGGTGCTGGTCGTCTACATCTTCCTCCAAGGCTGGCGCGCGACTCTGATTCCTCTGCTGGCCGTTCCAGTTTCACTCATCGGAACCTTTGCCGTCTTCCCTCTGCTTGGTTTTTCCATTAACACGCTGTCTCTCTTTGGCCTTGTTCTTGCCATCGGCCTTGTGGTCGATGACGCCATCGTGGTTGTTGAAGCGGTTGAGCACCATATGGAGCACGGCCTGAGTCCGCGCGACGCCTCCTTCAAGGCGATGGAACAGGTTGCCAGCCCGGTGATCGCGATCGCGCTCATCTTGGCGGCAGTGTTTATCCCCACCGCATTCATCCCCGGCATTACAGGGCGCCTCTATCAACAATTCGCTGTCACCATCGCTATTTCGGTTATCTTCTCCGCTTTCAACGCGCTTACGCTGAGCCCCGCGCTCTGCGCTCTGCTCCTCAAACCCAGAAAGGAGAGAAGGGGGCCGCTGGGGCGGTTTTTCGCGTGGTTCAACCGAGTCTTTGGCCGTACCACTAACGGCTATGTGCGTGGGTCCGGGTTCCTGATTCGCAAGTCCGGGTTCGCGCTGGTTTTCCTTCTTCTTGTTGCAGTAGGCGCTGTTCTTCTCGGTAAGCGAATCCCATCCTCATTCCTGCCGAACGAGGACCAAGGCTATGCCTATGCCTCCATGCAGCTGCCGGAGGCCGCTTCACTGGAGCGATCGGGCGACGCCGCTGCGAAGATTGAAAAATCCCTGATGCATGTTCCGGGAGTGGGAGGCGTCACCTCTGTCGTCGGAGTGAACATCCTCAACAGCACACAAAATACTTACAGCACCGTCTTCTTCATCACGCTCAAGGATTGGGCGGAGAGGACGAAGCCCGACGAACAATATACGGCAATTCTTGCCAATCTGAACCGCACCATGCGCGGCATTCAGGAAGGTATCGGATTCGCCTTTCCTCCACCGTCGATTCCGGGTGTTGGTACTTCAGGTGGAGTCACAATGATCCTAGAAGACCGATCCGGCAGCAGCGATCTCTCGTTGCTAACGCAGAATCTCAACAAGTACTTGGCTGCATGCAAGAAGCGTCCTGAGATTGCGGCGGCCGTTCCTACATATTTACCCGATGTTCCTCAGCTGTATGTTGACGTGGACAAGGCGAAAGTGCGACAGCAACAGGTTAGCCTGTCGGATGTGTATGTAACCATGCAGACGTTCATGGGCGGCTTTCTGGTCAACTACTTCAATCGGTTCGGCCGCCAATGGCAAACCTATGTTGAGGCAGAGGGAGACTATCGGACCAACATCGACAACATCGGGCAGTTTTATGTAAGAAGCGCAAACGGCGGCCAAGTCCCGCTCAGCGCCGTCACCACAGTACGGCGAAGGACCGGTCCTGAATTCACCATGCGCTTCAATGAATATGAGGGTGCGCAACTAAACATTTCAGGGTCGCCTGGCTATAGCTCGGGACAAGTCATGGCAGCCTTGGAACAGGTCTTCAAAGAGACCATGCCTCCCGAGATGGCCTACGACTATTCGGGCATGTCCTTCCAAGAGCAAAAGGCTGCTCAGGGGGTTTCGCCTGTAGTGATCTTCGGACTTTCACTACTCTTCGTCTTCCTGATTCTTGCCGCGCAATATGAGAGTTGGAGCTTGCCGTTCAGCGTTCTGCTAAGCACACCAGTGGCTGTCATGGGGGCTTACCTGGCTCTCAACCTTCGCAGCCTTGAGAACGATGTCTTCGCGCAAATCGGGCTGGTGATGCTCATCGGGCTTTCGGCCAAGAACGCCATCCTGATCGTCGAGTTCGCGCGCGCGGAATACGCTGGCGGGAAGAGCATTTACGATGCCGCTCTTGCTGCGGCTCGTGTACGTTTTCGTCCCATCATCATGACCGCTTTCGCATTCATCCTGGGCTGCGTGCCGTTGTGGGTAGCCACGGGAGCAGGTGGAGTCTCTCGTCAGATTTTGGGCACAGTCGTTATCGGCGGCATGTTGGCGGCGACGGTCATTGCCGTCTTCCTCATCCCGGTAACTTTCTCGGTGGTGGAATGGATCAGTCACCGTCTCAGCGGAAGTGGCAAGGTCACGATGAGTTCAACCAACGCGCCTGAACACATGGCCGGCAAGGATCAGGCATGAAGCACCCACGTTTTATCGTTTGCATACTCGCCTCAACACTCTGCATCGAGGGCTGTATGGTCGGGCCTCGCTATCAGCGGCCACCCGTCAATTCGCCCGATGTCTTTCGCGCGGCAAACGCTCCGGAGATCAACTCCCAAGAGAGCTCCAGCCAGGTTATCTCCGTTGAAGAGTTGACGAAAGAGAAAACAAAAGCCGCTTCGCTCGGAGATGAGAAGTGGGCAGAGGTCTTCAAGGATCCAACCTTGCAGCAACTGATCCGCGAAGCCCTGGCGAACAATTATGACGTCAACATCGCAGCGAAACGTGTCCTGGAACAACAGGATCAAGTCGGCATAACCCGCGCGCAGCAATTTCCGACATTGAGCGGCGGCGGATCATATACCGCGCTCGGGATTCCCAGCAGCCTGACGAAGGGCCTGGCCTCCGGTAACAATGGCAAAAGCTATAACTCAAGCTTCTTTGCGGGTGGATTTTCTCTCTCGGCAGCCTGGAATCTCGACTTCTGGGGACTCTACCGGCGGCAGACTGAGGCAGCGCGTGCGCAATTGTTAGCTACCGAGTGGGGCCGCCGCATGACCATCAGCACCGTGGTAGAGGATGTAGCGACTGCTTATCTTCAGTTACGGACGCTGGACTCTGAACTCGAAATTACCCGTAGCACTGTGGAGGCGCGGAAGCAGTCGTTGCAACTGACAGAGACACTGGAGCAGGGTGGATCGGCTTCTCTTGCCGATGTTCGCCAGTCAGAAGAACTGCTCTATACGGCGACCGCGGCAATACCCGACTTCGAGCGACAGATTCAGCAGGAGGAGAACAGCATCAGCACTCTGGTGGGACGAAATCCCGGCCCTATTCTGCGCGGTGCAACTGAAGAAGTGAACTGGCCTCAACCGGACCAAATTCCGGCTGGCATACCTTCGCAGTTATTGGAGCGGCGCCCGGATATTCAACAAGCCGAAGCCGAGCTGGTCGCCGCGAATGCTGACGTAGGAGTAGCCAAGGCGCAATTGTTCCCCCAGATCTCTCTTTCGGGGATGTCTGGGGTCGCCAGCAGCCAGCTCAAAGGATTGGTCGACGGTAAGAATGCGTACTGGCTGGCGAGCGGAGACGTGGCGCAGACGATTTTCGATGGAGGCAGGCTTCGTAACAATCTGAAGCTCTCCAAAGCAGAGAAGGAAGAGCAGGTTCTCATCTATCAACAGACCATTCAAAAGTCTTTCCAAAGTGTGTCCGATGCGTTGATCGGATTCCAGAAGTATCGCGAATTCCGTGAGCAGGAAGCAAAGTTGGCTGAGTCCGCCGAGGATGCCACGAGGCTGGCAAAGCTTCGCTACAACGGCGGCTCCACAAGTTACATCGAAGTGCTGACCAACGACACCAACTACTACTCCGCCCAGCTCACCCTTGTCGTTGCCCAGGAAAACGAGGCACTCTCCATCGTGCAACTGTACAGCGCCCTTGGAGGCGGTTGGCAAGAGTAGGTGGAGTGCACAAACCCTGAATCCGTGGAAATCAGATTCGATTCGGAAAGTCGAGGTATTCATGATGCCAGGCATAGTTCTTGCAATTGGCTTCGATCCATCGTTAATGACGGTTCGAGATCTAGTTCTGCAATCCGCGGGTTACGCGGTCGTTGAAGCATCTTCACTTAAAGAGGCGGTCGATCACTTTCAGTCTGGTGACTTCGATCTGGTTCTTCTGTGCCATTCGGTTCCCGCAGGGGACAGGGAACGCCTGACCAGCTTGATTCGGGCGTCCGGATCGCGCATTCCCATTGTCTCCATCGCGAGGAGTCTCGGTGAATGCGATGCCTTCGCGAACGCGACGCTGGAGGATGGTCCCAACAGATTCCTGGCTGGGATTCGAGACGCACTAAGCAACGCGACGAAAACACCAACGGCGTGAACAGCCAATTGGGGCTTCATCCTTTTCTTGCCGTAAATCTCGACGAGATGAGAGTGCAACTGAAGAAGGACCAATCGTGATCGTACTTTGCACTGCCCAACGGCTCTTTGAACAACTGTAGTTCGCGGTTCGGATCATATTACTTTACTTCGTCGTGCTCTTCGTGAGCGCCATCTTTCCAGAGTGATCGCGCAGTAGGACGAGAGCAGTCGTGAAGTCATTTCCCCCGCTTCTGAGATTCAAGCAATTGCAACCTCTATCAGTCGTTGAAATCATCTCGGCAGCCAAGGACAAGGGGATGCCATCGGCATCGTCATTCACAAGTGGCGATAACACAAAAGGACGGGCATGGTAATGGAAGTTGGTAACAGCGAGCGATGGAAACCAAAGGCAAACCCGTGGCTGATCGCGGCAACGGTCGCGTTGGCGGCCTTTATGGAGGTTCTTGATACCTCCATCGCAAATGTCGCACTTCCACACATTGCCGGCGACCTTGGCGCCAGCACCAGCCAGGGAACATGGGTTCTCACCAGCTATCTGGTCTCCAACGCCATCATCCTCCCGGTTGGTGCATGGGCATCGAGCGTTATCGGCCGTAAGAATTTCTTTCTGCTTTGTATTACCATCTTCACCGCGGCAAGCTTTCTTTGTGGTATCGCGCCGACACTCCCTATCTTGCTTTTTGCACGTGTCCTTCAGGGCGTCGGAGGAGGCGGCCTCCAGCCAATGGCGCAGGCCATCATGGCGGACTCGTTTGAACCGAGGAAACGAGGCCAGGCTTTCGCGCTCTACGGCCTCGTCGCCGTACTTGCGCCATCTCTGGGGCCAACGATCGGCGGTTGGATCACCGACAACTACTCTTGGCGATGGATCTTCTACATCAATCTGCCTGTTGGCATCCTTGCTTTCTTTCTGGTCAGCCGTCTCGTTCAGGATCCGCCGTGGATCAAGGCCGACAACGCCAACCTTAAGAGACTGGATTACATCGGCCTGAGCCTGCTGACCGTTGCCATGGGCGGCATGCAGATCATGCTCGATAAGGGCGAAGAAAATGACTGGTTCGCCTCCAGCTTGATCCGGGTCTGCGGCTTTCTCTTCATTGCTGGAATGGCCGGTCTGATCTGGTGGGAATGGCGGGCCAAGAATCCCATCATGAATCTGCGGCTGTTCAAATACAAGAACTTCGCCATCTGCTGCTTCCTCATGATTCTGGTCGGCGGTGTCCTGAATGCCGCGACGGTACTTGAGCCACAGTTCCTGCAGCAACTGATGGGTTACACGGCAACCCGTGCCGGAGAGGCACTCGCAGGAGGAGGACTTGTGCTCCTTGTCGTGATGCCCATGGCAGGAGCGGCTACCGGCAGGTTCCCGGCAAGGAACATGGCTGCGTTCGGATTCGCTTGTTTTGCTTGTGCGTTCTACTACACCTCAACGCACTTCACGCTGACTATGACCTTCGGTTTTGCTTCCTGGATGCGAATTCTTCAGATGTTCGCGATTCCTTTCGCGTTCATCGCCATCACAAACGCGGCTTATGTCGGACTTCCGAAAGAGGCGAGCAACCAGGTCTCGGGGATCGTCAACTTCGTTCGCAACGTTGGCGGCAGCATTTTCATCGCCGTCACAGGAGCGATCGTTACCAACCGCTCTCTTTTTCACCAAGCGCATTTGCAGGAATACATGCAGCCCGGCAATCCTGCATTCGTCAGTCGAGTCAATGCGCTTACCGCCTTTTTCGGTGGAAGCGGAAAAGGGCCGGGGCCCGGCCTTATGGCGCGAGCTGAGGCTTATCAGGAACTCAATCAGCAGGCAACGGCGATGGCGTATCAGGACATCTACCGTCTGCTCTGTTGGATGGCAATCGGCATGATAGCGTGTGCCTTCATCCTGAGTAAGAACAAACCCGGCCAGGGAGTTCCTAAAGGAGAGGCGATGCATTGATGTAATCGAGGCGCAG
>Ga0182024_10010038_pt1 | contig 19402 bp, 11 predicted proteins | sample P32metaG_FD_120480 | JGI IMG/M metagenome (GOLD analysis project Ga0182024, IMG submission 120480) | Permafrost microbial communities from Stordalen Mire, Sweden - P3-2 metaG (Illumina Assembly) | ecosystem: Environmental > Terrestrial > Soil > Wetlands > Permafrost | place: Sweden: Stordalen... | reverse complement strand
GGAGGTGCATGAGCTCGACATGGTGCCGCTCCCGAATGACGTCTGGTGGTGCGAGTTCACCCCGCCGCTCGCGGGCCGCTATCGCTACACCGTGACGGCCTGGGTCGATCACTTCGAATCCTGGCGTCATGAACTCGAGCGCCGCCTAGAGCTTGCAGACATCCGCATCGCGTTGCGGGTCGGCGCCGAGTTGGCCGAACAGGCAGCGACGCGCGCCGCGGGGGACGATGCGGCAATTCTTGCCCGCTGGGCGGCCCAAATGCGGGCCGCCGCTGCTGACGGCGACCCCATCGGACCTGAGGGGCTCAAAGCCGTGGCGCTCGAGCCGGCGCGCATCGCTGTGGCCACCCGCTATCCGGACCGCACGTTGGCCGTGACGCGCTCGCTCGAGTTGGTCGCCGACCGCAGGAAGGCCCAGTTCAGCAGCTGGTACGAGATGTTTCCGCGCTCGGCCGCAATGCAGCCGGGACGCCACGGCACGTTCCGCGATGTTGAGGCGCGACTTGCCTATGTGGCAGAAATGGGTTTCGATGTACTCTACTTTCCGCCCATTCATCCGATCGGCATCGTGAACCGCAAGGGTAGGAACAATGCGCTCGCGGCGCTGCCGGACGATGTCGGAAGTCCGTGGGCGATTGGCTCGGCCGAGGGCGGTCACAAGGACATTCAGCGCGAGCTCGGCACCCTGGAGGATTTCAGATCACTGACGCAAAAGGCGCAGCAGCTTGGGATCGAAATGGCGCTCGACATCGCATTTCAGTGTGCGCCTGATCACCCGTACGTGAAGGCGCACCCGCAGTGGTTCAAGCATCGACCCGACGGTACCATCCAGTACGCCGAGAATCCGCCCAAGAAGTATCAGGACATCCTTCCGTTCGATTTCGAGAACGCGGATTGGCGCGCGTTGTGGGCGGAACTCAAGAGCGTGTTCGATTTCTGGATCGCGCAAGGCGTGAAGATATTTCGCGTCGACAACCCGCACACAAAGTCGTTCGCATTTTGGGACTGGGCGATTGCCGAAATCACCCGAGTACATCCGGATGTGATCTTCCTGGCCGAGGCCTTCACGCGGCCCAAGGTGATGCACCGCCTGGCCAAGGCAGGCTTCACGCAGTCGTACACCTACTTTACCTGGCGCATCAGCAAGCGAGAGCTGACCGAGTATTTCACCGAGCTTACAAGCGGCCCCGGCCGCGACTATTACCGACCTAACTTGTGGCCCAATACGCCAGACATCCTGCACGAGGCATTGCAACTGGGCCTGCGGCCGGTATTCGCCACACGGCTGGTGCTCGCCGCGACACTCTCCGCCAACTACGGCATCTACGGCCCGCCGTTCGAGCTCATGGAGAGCAAGCCGCGCGAGCCCGGCAGCGAGGAATATCTCGATTCCGAAAAGTATCAGCTACGGCACTGGGATCTCACCCGGGCGGACAGCCTGCGGTACCTGATCGCGCGCATCAATCGCATCCGCAACGACAACCCACCGCTGCAGGCCGATCACAGCCTGCGTTTCTGCCCGATCGACAATGAGGCATTGATCGCATACCTCAAGACTGATGCCAGCGGCGCCGCGATCCTGACCATCGTCAACCTAGATCCCTATAAGGAACAGTCCGGCTGGGTGGATTTGGACCTGAGCGCACTACAGCTCGATGAGGCTCAGCCCTATCAGGTGCACGACCTGCTGGGCGAGCAACGCTACATCTGGCGCGGGCGCTACAACTACGTGATGCTCGATCCGAAGCGTGCGCCGGCACATGTGTTCAAGGTGCGCCGACTGATCCGCAAAGAACTCGACTTTGATTATTACGGATGAAACGCGATCATGAATGACGCGGCTACCGTAGTTACCGACACCGAAACCGTCGGTCTGAAGAGCGACGATCCGCTGTGGTACAAAGATGCCGTCATCTATCAACTGAACGTCAAGTCATTCTTCGATTCGAACGACGACGGAATCGGCGACTTCAAGGGCCTGACCTCCAAGCTCGACTACATCAAGTCCCTGGGCGTCAACACAATCTGGCTGATGCCATTCTATCCCTCGCCGCTCAAGGACGATGGCTACGACATCGCCGACTACCAGAACGTGCATCCGCAGTTCGGCACTTTGGACGATTTCTGCGTGATGCTACACGAAGCACACCGCCTCGGCCTCAAGGTCATCACCGAACTCATCATCAACCATACGTCGGATCAGCATCCCTGGTTCAATGCGGCGCGCCGCGCGCCGCCCGGATCCCCCGAGCGCGACTTCTATGTCTGGAGCGACACCGACCAGAAATACCTGGGCACGCGCATCATCTTCACGGACACCGAGACATCAAACTGGACCTGGGATCCGGTCGCCAAGGCATATTTCTGGCACCGCTTCTTCAGCCACCAACCCGACCTCAACTTCGACAACGAGGCGGTCATGGATGCGGTGTTACAGGCCATGCGGTTCTGGCTCGACAAGGGAGTCGACGGCTTCCGGCTGGACGCGATTCCCTATCTGGTGGAGCGCGAGGGTACCAACAACGAGAACCTGCGCGAGACCCACGCCGTGATCAAGCGTTTGCGCGCCGATATCGACGCTTCGTACCAGAACCGCTTCCTGCTCGCGGAGGCCAATCAATGGCCCGAGGACGTGCGCGAATATTTCGGCGACGGCGACGAATGCCACATGGCGTATCACTTCCCGCTCATGCCGCGCATCTATATGGCCATAGCACAGGAGGACCGCTATCCCATCATCGAGATCATGCGGCAGACGCCGGACATTCCAGAGAATTGCCAATGGGCGATTTTCCTGCGCAACCACGACGAGTTGACCCTGGAGATGGTGACCAGCAAGGAGCGCGACTACATGTACACGATGTACGCCGCCGACCTGCAGGCACGAATCAATCTCGGCATCCGGCGCCGCCTGGCGCCGCTCATGGAAAACGACCTGGACCGAATCAAGCTGATGAACAGTCTGCTGTTGTCGATGCCGGGATCGCCCATTGTCTATTACGGCGACGAAATCGGCATGGGCGACAATGTCTTCATCGGCGACCGCAATGGCGTGCGCACTCCGATGCAGTGGAGCCCGGATCGCAACGCCGGCTTTTCGCGCGCCGACCCGCAGCGGCTGTACCTGCCGCCCATCATGGATGCCGTATACGGCTATGCGTCGACCAACGTCGAGGCGCAGTTGCGCGATCCGAGCTCGCTGTTGAGCTGGACCAAGCGCATTCTCGCGGTGCGCAAGACCAGCCAGGCTTTCGGCCGCGGCACACGTCAGTTTCTGCGGCCGGGCAATCGAAAAATACTCGCCTACCTGCGCGCCTACGGCGAGGACAGCATTCTGTGCGTCGCCAACCTATCGCGTTCCGCACAGCCGGTGGAGCTCAACCTGTCGGCTTTCAAGGGCCGCGTACCGGTCGAGATGCTCGGCCGCACGGCGTTTCCGCCGATCGGTGAATTGCCTTATCTGCTGACCATGTCTGCTTACGGCTTTTATTGGTTCAGGCTGACCACCGATGCCGAGGTGCCCGCCTGGCACGAGCAGGTGCTGTCGGTGGAAGAGCGTCCGGTGTTGGTGCTGTTCGACGGCTGGAGCAGTCTGTTCCGCGATCGGGTTGTGCCCTGGCGCATCGGCATGGCCGAGAAGACGCGCCAGCAGTTCGAGGCCGACGCATTGCCGCGCTACATTGAAACTCAGCGTTGGTACGCATCCAAGGGCACTACCATCGAACGCGCCCGCATCGCAGACCATGTTCTGTGGCAGGAAGGCAAGATCGATTGGCTGCTGTCGCTGCTGGAGATCGATGCCGGTGCCGAACGCTCGACCTACTTCATGCCGCTCGCACTGGCCTGGGAGGAGCGCGACGACGATCGGGTTCGCAATCTATCAGCTGCTGCCGTAGCCCGGGTGCGTCAACAGGCCAACGTCGGCGTGATGGGCGATGCCTTTGCCGATGCCGCTTTTTGTCGCGCCGTGGTCGCCGCAATCGCCGAGCGCCGCTGCATTGCCACAGCGCACGGCAAGCTGCAGTTCAAGCCCACGGCGGCATTCGAGCGGCTCGCCGGCTACGATTTCGCCACCTTGGCGGTTGAGCGGTTGACCAGTTCGAGCTCCAACACCGTGGTCAATCTGGCGCAGCGCCTGATGCTCAAGGGGTATCGCAGGCTGAGGGAGGGCGCCAGCCCGGAATTAGAGATGGGGCTGTACCTGACCGAGGTGGCACATTTCCCTAACTGTGCGCCGCTCGCCGGCGTGCTGGAGTATCGGGGAAATGACGGCCAGAACAAGCTGCTGGCGATGCTGCAGGCGTATATTCCCAATCAGGGCGACGGCTGGATCTATTCGCTCGAATACCTGCGCCGCCACCTGGAACAGAACCGCACCGCGCCAGTCACGGACGCGTTGCCGGTCAATGCGCACGAAGCTTACCTGGGGCTGGTTCGCGTGCTGGCGACGCGCACCGCGGAGCTGCACCTGGCACTGGCTCGCCAGACCGACGACCCGATGTTCGCGCCGCAGCCGCTGACCCGTTCCGACCTTGACGGCTACCGACAGCGGGCGCTCGACGAGACGCGCAGTGCGCTCGATCTGCTGAAGGCCAATTTGGAACAGCTCACGGGCACCGATCGCGAGAAAGCCAACGCCGTGCTGGCACTGCGCGATCGGGTGCTCGAGCGCCTGGCAGCGTGGGCCGCTGAGCCGACGGAAGGCCAGAAAATCCGCATTCACGGCGACTATCATCTGGGCCAGGTACTGATCACCCGCAACGACTTCGTGATCGTCGACTTCGAGGGTGAACCCGGACATAGCCTGGAGCAGCGGCGTGCCAAGCATTCGCCGCTGCGCGATGTGGCCGGCATGCTGCGCTCATTCAGCTACGTTCAGCACAGTGCGTTGCGCAGTGTCGCCCACGACGAGGCCGAAGCGGCCAAGCTTGCACCCCTGGCCCAATCCTGGGAGTCAGAAGCGCGTGCGGCGTTTCTATCGAGCTACGATGCGCTCGCGCGCCCGGCGATGCTGTACGCATCGGCGCTGGCAGGCAGTGGCTTGTTGGGACTGTTCGAACTGGAAAAGGCCCTGTACGAACTGCGCTACGAGCTCAGCAACCGTCCGACGTGGGCCGGCATTCCCTTACAGGGTATCCTGGCGTGCGCCGCTCAATGATTCGAATTGGTTTCAACGTCGCGAAGCCCTAAGAGGCCTTTATGCAAAGTATCGATATGCTTCTGGAAACGACGCGCGAGTTTCTGCACCAGCTGGCCGCACTGCTTCCGCGGTTGATCCTGGCTCTCGCGGTGTTGGTCGTCGGTTGGCTGGCGGCCAAGGCGGTTCGCTTTGCGGTGGAGAGAGCATTGCGCGCCGTCAATTTCCACGTGTTGTCCGAACGCGCCGGTACCGACAATTTCCTGCAACAGGGCGGCCTGCGCGGCGACACCACTACGCTGTTTGGACTGTTTGCCTACTGGCTGGTCATGCTGGCGGCACTCATCATCGCCTTCAACGGCCTGGGCGTCACCTACATCACCGACCTGCTGCAGCGCCTGGTGCTGTTTTCACCCAAAATACTGGTCGCGATGCTGGTGATCATATTCGGCTCCTACTTCGCGCGCTTCGTTGGCAGCGCGGTGCACACCTATTGCGTCGGTGCCAAGATCGCGGATGCCGACGTCCTGAGTCGGTTAGCGCGCTACCTGATCATGACCTTCGTCGTGATGGTCGCGCTGAGCCAGATCGAAGTCGGCGGCGATATCGTACAGAAGACCTTTCTGATCATTTTGGGGGGCCTGATGCTGGCGCTGGCGCTCGCATTCGGATTGGGCGGCAAGAACTGGGCGGCCGCGTTGCTCGAGCGCTGGTGGCCGCAACACAAGGCCAGCGGCGATCCGGGGGATCATCGCTAGGGTATGCCCGCCGGCCGCGGCCACGTCATGCCGTTCGGCGCGACGCTATTACCGGAAGGAGGGACGCGCTTTCGCCTGTGGGCACCCGGCAGAGCGCATGTGGAGCTCGAGCTTCACGGTTGTTCCGAGCGCCACGGGATGAAACTTCTGGAAGACGGTTGGCATGAGGTGACCGTCGCCACCGCGGCTGCAGGCGCACGATATCAGTTTGCCGTGTACGCTGACGACCGCAAGCGCTGGCTGGTGCCCGATCCTGCCTCGCGCTGCAACCCGGACGGCGTGCACCAAGCGAGCGCGGCCATCGCATAAGCATTGAGAGAGGTCTCATAGTCACGAACAACCGTGGGCCTAGCGAGTATTAGTGCGGGAACCGGTCGTGCTCCGTTCGGCCAAATGTCTGCCGGACAGTGTGCCGGTTTTTGTGCGACGACAAGCGCCGCCAGCGGCCGCCACCGGCCATCACAGTCCAATCACCTCAATGACTTAGCTGTACGGCCGGCGCGTAAGGCTGGCTAAATAGCACTCATAACGCCCAAGTCGTGAGTTCGAGTCTCACCCTAGCCACCAAGCGATCAGGCACTCCGCGCGAGGACACGACGTTCTATCGGTCGCTCGGTGCGGAGATTAAGCCCGATAGATAGTCGGCTACGCCCTGATAATCGGGGCGTGCGAAACGATTCAGGAATACACGATGGTTGGTTAGATTTGGGCGCCGATGATCAGAGGTGTAATACATCTCCCGCAGCAGATAGTCATAGTGCTGCCCAGCGAGCCACGGCACGGCCTTTCGCGCATCGCCCTGGCCTGACGGTCCGTGGCAGGATGCGCCTGCATGCCGTGCGCGAGCAGCTGCCCGTCACCCCTTTCCGGGTCAGTGAGGCGCGGCAGTGCGCTGACATAGGCGGCGACATCGGCCAGATTCTGAGCGCCCGACAGATAATGCGAGCTGGCGATCGCCTCCATGCGCACATCCCAGCGTTTGCCGTAACGGAAATCAACCAGCTGACGCAGCAGTACACGCCGGTACTGACCAGCGATCGCCGGAACATCGCCGTTGAACTCGCCACTGCCATCGGAGTTATGGCACGTAACGCACGCTTTGAACAGGTTCGCGCCGTGCTGCAAGTCGGGCCTGGCGCCCAGGGCTGCCACCAACTGTTGCTCCGCCACGGATGCAGTCCATGCCGGTGCCGGAAGGGTAAACAGCGCCGCCCATACAAGGACCTTCGGGCTCATCATTTTTCGCGTCACGCTGGTCACCTCATCCAATCAGACGATCCATTGCATACCAGCGGCCAGTATCCGCTGATGGCTACTGTGGATCCTGGACAATTATCAATCGCATTGGAGGCGGCCCCTCTTCAATCCAGGCGAGCGCGGAAGGCCTCACCGAGAGATATCGCGCCTGTGCGTGCCAACGCGAGTGACTGGGCATTGAGTGGCACCATGCCTTCTTCGACGGCCCGCGCTTCAAGCTGTTCGTCGCTTGCGCCAGAGCGCACCAGTTTGCGAAGTGCCGCGCTCATCTCCAGCAATTCATAGACAGCGACTCGCCCGCGATAGCCGGTTCCCGAGCATTCCTCGCACCCGCCGCCGTGCCAGAAAGCTTCCGTATCAGTAACGCCGAAGGCGTCTCGAACCTCCTGTTTTGGCTTCTCCACAGTCTTACAGTGCTCGCAATTTCGACGGACGAGTCGCTGCGCCAGTACGCCGGCCAAAGTGGAATTGACGAGATAAGGCGGGATGCCAATCTCGACCAGCCGCGCAACAGTCTGCGCCGCACCGTTCGTATGCAATGTGGACAGTACCAAGTGGCCGGTCAGTGCGCTCTCGATTGCTATTTTCGCAGTTTCGGCGTCACGGACCTCACCGATCAGAATCACATCCGGGTCGTGACGCAGGATGTTTCGCAGTGCTTGGGCGAAGCCAAAGTCGATGGCTGGGTGCACCTGGATCTGCACGATTCCGTCGAGCCGGTATTCGACCGGATCCTCGACCGTCAGGATGTGATACTCCCCTGTATTTAGTTCCTGCAAAGCCGCGTACAGGGTCGTCGTCTTGCCCGACCCCGTCGGTCCCGTAACGAGCACGAGCCCTTGGTTGCGGTCGATCAGCGCCCGCACCCGGCGCTCGTCGGTAGGGGAAAAGCCAATGTCGGCAAGCCGACGCAGCCCAACCTTTGGGTCGAGAATGCGGATGACGATATTTTCCCCATGTACGGCGGGCATTATCGAGACACGCATATCGACTGGGCCTTGCGGCGTAGACATGTGAATCGCGCCATCCTGCGGCAGACGATGTTCCGCCACGTTCATCGTCGCAAGAACCTTGATCCGAGCTACAACGGCCGGCAACAGCCCCCGGTTGAACTCTCCGACTGCTACCAGGGAGCCGTCGATTCTGTATCGCACATCGGCGCAGCGCTCGCGCGGATGCAGATGGATGTCCGACGCGCGCCGCAGCACGGCATTAAGGAGAAGGTTCTCTACCAGTCGTACGATTGGCTTCTGTTGCGCAAGCCGCTCGATGGGTGCGGTCGCCGGCTCAATACTTTCTTGGAGAAGCCTCTCTACCTCGCGATCCAGGAGAGCACCTTCGATGAGGGGGTAATGGGTCGCAATGGCCGTTTCGAGATCCCTTGGGCTAGCGAGAACTGCTTCGATCGCCAGTTGCGTTCGGAATCGCACCGCGGAGATTCTGTCGTTGTCCGCCGGATCGTCGGTGGCGACAACAAGCTTGCCCCCGTGCATCATCAGCGGAAGTACGTGGCGCGCGCGTGCAAAGTCAGCGGGTATGTGGGCGAGCGCGGGGGCTTCTATATCGAATTCGCCCAGGCGTACGTAGGCCACGCCGAGCTGCTCGGCTAGCGCGCGGTAAAGTTCGTCTTCAGTGACCTCTCCGGTTGCGACAAGCATGCTGCCAAGGCGAGCGTTCGGCCGACCCTCCTGTACCGTAAGCGCACGACGAACACCCGCGTCATCTACGAAGCCCGCGGCAGTCAACAGCGCGCCAATCGGCTGGCGACGCGGCGCTCGAGTGTCAGCTAGCGCGGCGCGCAAACGTGCCCTCGTAGTCGCGGGGTCCGCCGAATTGACCGGCAGCCCGGATTCTTCAATTGCTTCGGTTGATTGGGTTTGGATCATGGCTTGCTCCATCGCACACGGCTGGATCGCCGTGCCGTACGAGGGATTGTCCGCGCGCTATGGAGTGGTTACCGTGTGCGCACTCTCACTACATGGCAATAACGCAGCGAGGCTCAGGCCAGCCGGACAGTCGAGAGGGTTAGCTCCGGAGCCGCCCCGGGGCGCGCCGGAGCGCGCCGGCGCCTGCCATAGCGCTCCAGACCTCGCGGTCATTGCCGAGGCGGCGCCTGGTTGTCTAGCCCTCCTACGGACACCGGAGGCACCGCGCTTGGGACTGGCGTACCGTCTTGAAAAAAATACCGACGCCATCGCGATCAAAGCCGCGCATATGCACGCAGATAAGACCTGCTCTATGTCTCAGAACACTGGGAAATCCTCGAATCGTGGGTACATCGCGCGATAGAGTGCAGGCTCTGATGCATCTGCGAGATACGCGATGAACAGCTGATAGTCGGAGCGCACTCTACTCGGAGAACCAACTTGTCGATCACGCGACAGACCTCGCTTCCGCTAAGCGACGATCAATGTCGGACACTCGTCGATTCTCTGGTGGAAGGCGTGATGATTGCCGACGAGAGTCAGAAGATCACCTTCATCAACCCGGCGCTCGCCCGCATATTAGGGGTGTCCGCTGCGGATATCCTCGGTCACCACTTGTCCGAATTCACGGATGATGCCGCGCGGGTGTCGATGCTCGGGGAGATCGAGCCCGGTAATGCGGGCCACGCGCAAACATGCGAGCCGACGAAACTTCGAGAAGACGATAAGCCTCTTGCAGCACGGGTCTCTTCGTGGCCTACGTTTGATCGCAGACGCCGCCCTAGTGGGTGCGTTCGCCTCGTGAGCGATTTGTCCGAACTAAAGTCCATGCAGACAATGCGCGATCAACTGGCGCGCATCATTGAGAGCAGTAAGGACGGCATAATCGGCACGGACGGCAACGGGATCGTCACGTCGTGGAACAAGGGCGCTGAAGAGATCTACGGCTATACCTCCGTCGAGATTGTTGGACGGAACATCGACCTCCTGGCCCCACCTGATCGCCCCGATGAAGTCGCTCTGCTCATCTCCAGAGTTCGGGAGGACAAGCAAGTCGCTCATTGCGAGACCGACCGGATCGCCAAGGACGGTCGACGCATCGCCGTTGTCTTAACGCTCTCGTCCGCAAACGACAACGCTGAGACCGTACCTGGCACATGGACGCTGGTACAGGACATTACCGAACGCAAACAGGCCGAGCGCGACCGCGATCTGGGAGTGGCCGTCTATTCCGCTGTTCAGCGAGCTTCACTCGACGGCATCCTTCTGGTCGATTCCCACGAGAAAATCATCTCCTACAATGAGCGGTTCGTTGCGATCTGGCGGGTCCCGCCAGAACTGCTTGCCAGCAAGGCTGATGCTCTGTTGTTGGACGCAGTCGCCGGGCAGGTCGTTGACCGAAAATCATTTCTCGCGCGCGTAGCCGAGCTATACGCTGATCCGGACCAAACTAGCGCCGATGAAATCCTACTCAGGGACGGTCGTACCCTGGATCGCTACTCCGCGCCGGTCACTCTCGAAGACGGGACCTATGTTGGTAGGGTCTGGTTTATTAGGGACGTCAGCGAGCGGAAGCGAGCGCAGGACAAAATCGGGGAGGACGCCAGCCAATTCCGCGCCCTGGTCGAACAGCAGATCGCCGGCATCTTCATCATCACCATTGACGGAACGCTTGCCTACGTCAATCCGCGCTTTACCGAGTTGCTGGGCTACACGCCAGCCGAGGTCATCGGGCGGCCGTTCCTCGAGTTCGTTGCAGATAGGGACTGGGCACCGCTGCGCGAGGCGTTCGCCGTGCATTTGCGCGGCGGTCCTCCCACGACTCAGACCGTCACGGCAATCAAACGCAAAGACGGCAGTCTCGTGGACGTATTGGCGCACGCCTCAATCGCATCCTACGAGGGCAAACCAGCCTTGATTGGGCTTGTCGTGGACATTACCGAGCGCAGGCAGGCCGAGCTGGCGCTGCGGGACAGCGAGGAGCGCCTGCGCACCGTGTTCGATTCGGTCAGCGATGTCATAGTCGTTTACGATGTCGCCGCCGGCGGGATCATTGATGCCAACCCGCGCGCATTCGAGATGTTTGGGTATACGCGCGACGAGATGATGAAGCTCGACCTCAGAGTCCTGCTGGCGGGTGTTTCACCCTACACGCTTGAGGACGCCATGCCGGTGCTGAAGAGCGCCGTATCGGGCGTAGCGTTGACCGTCGAATGGTCGTGTAATGCCAAAGATGGACATAGTTTCTGGATAGAGGTGTCACTGCGCAAGACGCAATTTAGCGGCCGTGAAATTCTTTTAGCGACGGCACGGGACATCACGCACCGCAAGCGCATTGATGAGCAAGTAATCTACATGGCACGACACGATAGTCTCACGGGCCTCGCTAATCGCGCCGTATTCGTTGCTGCTCTGCAGCAGGCCATTGAGCGCGCCAAGCGATGCGCGGAAAGTTTCGCCGTTCTCTATCTGGACCTTGATCATTTCAAAGACGTTAATGACACGCTCGGGCATCCGGTCGGTGACCTGCTGCTGCGCTCTCTGGCCGAACGTTTGCGGACTACCATTCGCGGGATGGATACCGTGGCGCGATTCGGTGGCGATGAGTTCGCGCTGATTCAGGCCGGCATCTCCGAACCGCTCGACGCCGCCGCCCTGGCGGACAAGGTGCTGAAATCAATCAGTGTCCCCTTCATTATCCAGGGCAAGGAAATCCGCTCCGGCGCAAGCGTTGGTATCGCGATATTTGGGCCTGATGCTCCCAATGCCGAGACTCTCCTCTCGCATGCTGATGTCGCCCTATATCGAGCTAAGGCGGAAGGACGAGGGACATATCGGTTCTTTACCGACGATATGGACGCTGAGGTGAATACCCGGGTCAAGCTCGCGGCCGAGCTCCGCGAGGCCATGATCGCCGGCCAACTGTCTCTCGAGTATCAGCCGCAGGTCGAGGTTGATACCGGCAGGATCATCGGTGTCGAGGCGCTAGCACGCTGGCGTCATCCGACAAGAGGTTTGGTGCTACCCGACATATTCATCCCGGTAGCGGAGAATAGCGGGCTGATTGTGGCCCTCGGACGGTGGGCACTCCAAGAAGCCTGCCGGCAGATGAAAGAGTGGATCGATGCTGACATCGCTCCGCCCCTGATCGCAGTGAATGTGTCGGGGCTGCAGTTCAAGACACCGCTCGAGCTGGAAGGCGAGATCGCCGCGATTTTGACCGAGACCGCCCTGCCGCCTCAGCGGCTGGAGCTCGAGCTCACAGAAAGTGTCCTTATGGATGTATCCCGCGATCACAATATTACGCTTCAGCGGCTGCGTAAAGCCGGACACCGCGTTGCGATCGATGATTTCGGTACCGGGTATTCGTCGCTCGAATATCTTGCTCGCTTCCCAGTAGATCGCATCAAGATCGCGCAAGGTTTCATTGTCGATTTGACGAGCGCATCCAGCAACCAGGTCATTGTCAAAGCAGCGATCGGACTCGCGCACGACCTCAACCTCGACGTCGTGGTGGAGGGCGTGGAGACCGCGGAGCAGCTAAAGCTAATTAGGTCCTGGGACTGCCGGAAGGTGCAGGGACACTACTTCTCCAAACCGTTGCCCGCCAGCGAGCTAACGGCGCTGCTACGGATTGGACAAGTCATTCCCGCACAGACTCGTGCTGCCAAAGCCACGGATGTGAGCGTCGCCTAATGCGCAACGATCGCTGTCGTCGCCTTGCGAAGATCGAACGGAGCGATCGCAACGTCGACGATCAATCGACTTCAGCAGCGATAGAACGCATCAGTGGAGCGATGACATGAAGGATGAGCGTGTTCGTCACGTTATGACTGAGGCGGTGTTTTCAATCGGTATCCACGAGCCGATCACCGAAGCGCTGCGTCTTTTCGCGACGCATCCGATGCATCATTTGCCCGTGGTCGATGGATTGGAACTCAAGGGCATGCTGAGTACGGCTGATGTGCTCAAACTCGAGTATTTCCTTCCTAAGTCCGGTACGCAAGCATCCGCGGCACTGTTGAACGATCGATTTCGGATTGACACGTTGATGCGCCGGCCCGTCATAACAGCGGGGCCTGACGATTCGATTGCCGATGCGGCGTCCCACATGGAGACACACGGCATCCACGCACTGCCGGTGGTCAACGAGAACAATCGTCTGTTGGGGATCATCACGACCACCGATATTATGCAAGCGCTTTTGCATGGCATTGGCCTCAAACTGCGGCCAGAGCAACACGAAAAGAAGACCGCGCCGACGGAACTCGAGATGCGCCACGCAATAGAAGCGGCAGAGTCGGCGACGCTGCAGGGGACCGACACGGATGGCGTCGCTGCTTCGCTGTTGTTCCTGCGCGAACGTAATGCAATGCTGGAGGCATTGCGCCAAGACGTCGCTCGCTACTTGCACGGGCAGGACGCGAGATTGCACGCGCGTCTCGTCAAGCACATCGAGCGCCTAGGTCAGCGTGGCCATGAGACCGAACTTTCGATTCCGCTGTGAAGCGCCGGACACGAATAAAGGATATCGTCACTAACCGCGGACTCTAACGCCCAACGGGCGCTTGAACCCTCAAGGCGGGATCCTCCACGGTGAGAAGCCAGCTGGTATGTCCATCGAGCACCTGGTTTTCGAGTTGATCGTCAACGTCAAATTCGCGGAACGCCTCGGCGTTGTCGTCCCGAAGCGGGCGCTCGAGCACGCCGTTAGGGTCATTCGCTGAGCGGCTACATTGACTCTGCCGCTGGGGCGAGCCGAGTTCGCGGATTGTGGCCAAGATAGCCGCTATCGCTGGATCGTGTTCCGCGCGCTTCTTCTGTAGGCGCACCTCGAGGTGCGCAAACTGGCGAGCAAACGACCGGCTCCGCCGATTTCGATAAGAATATTCGCATTCAATAGGACACGTTCGGTCCCGTCCTTTTCGTAAGCGTCCGGGCACCGCCGCGTTGACATTGCATTAGGAATAAGTGACGCGGGTGTCGAGATCATGATCTGCTTACGGCCGTGCCTCTCTGCTGTCATGGGCGGGGAATCTACAAATGGGGCAGCTGATTAGTGTCATCAGCCAGCTGTACCAGATCTTGTGTGGTTTCCGATAGGCTGCCCAGAGCCAGTGGGAACCACATCTTGGGCACTTTATAGCCAATGCTGGAAACACGAGAGCGAACGCATTGGTGAGCAATCCGATCAAAAGCACGGAAATAAAGTAGCTTCGAGGCAAGGTATGTTGAAGCCAAGCGGCGATCAAAATCAGTGGCGATCCCACCGCCACGCAGATGGGCATAAGGCGGAGTTTCCATGCCTGACCGGTGCGAGTGAGAACGCTTTGGTTATTCGCCATCAAGTCGCGCGATTCTTGATCAGGCAGCCCGGTCGATTGCCGCCGCAAATTGGTGCGCGACGTTCCAAGGTAACAGTTCCTCGATCCTGTTGATCGGATGCTCAGCGATGCACTCAAGGACGTGACGAAGATAAGCTTCCGGATCCAGCTCGTTGAGCTTGGCTGAGCCGACCAGCGAGTAAATACCGGCCGCTCGTTCGCCACCCGTATCAGCGCCGGCGAAGAGGTGATTTTTACGACCGAGCGCGATGGTGCGAAGCGCCCGCTCGGCCGCGTTGTTGTCGAGTTCAGCGCGTCCGTCGTCGCGATATCTGCAGAGTGCCTCCCAACGCGAGAGCGCGTAGCGGATCGCACCGGCGAGCTCTGACTTCTTGGACAAGGGGCGCATTGTGGCAAGAAGCCACGTGTGAAGATCCGCGAGCAGTGGACCGGCACGCGCTTGGCGAGCCGCGCACCGCTCATCCGGTGGCTTGCCGCGGATCTCGCCCTCGATGGCATAGAGCGCGCCGATCCGGTCAAGGGCTTCCTTTGCGATCGGAGACTGAGTCGCCTCGTACAGATCAAAGAACTTGCGTCGGGCGTGCGCCCAGCAGGCGATCTCGCGGATCCGGCCGCTCTCGAACAATCGATCAAAGCCTGCATAGCCGTCGGCGTGCAGCGCTCCGGTAAAGCCCGCCAGATGGATCCGCGGATGCTGTCCCTTGCGATCAGGGGTGTAGCGAAACAGCACTGCCGCTGGTGTGCTGCTTGCCCATGGCCGCTCATCGCGCACGTACGTCCATATCCGTGCCATCTTGGTCTTGCCCGTCCCCGGCGCCAGGACCGGGTACGGGGTGTCATCGGCGTGCAAGTGCGTGCCGGAAAGGACGTGGCGACCCAATGCCTCGATGAGCGGTTCCAGCAGTGCATGGGCACCGCCCACCCAGTCGGAGAGCGTTGAGCGATCAAGCTCAAGGCCTGCGCGCGCGTAAATCTGGCTTTGCCGGCACAGCGGCAGGTGATCGGCATACTTGGAGACCAGGACGTGGGCCAGCATGCCGGGACCTGCGATCCCGCGGGCAATCGGCCGCGACGGTGCCGGCGCCTGCACGATCTTCTCGCAGCGGCTGCAGGCGAGCTTCGGCCTTATGTGGCGGATGACTTTGAAGCGATCCGGAATGTACTCGAGCAGCTCTGCCACATCCTCACCCAGTAGGCGCATCGTGCCGCCACAGGCGGGACAGGTGCAGGCCTCGGAGGCGAGCGGCTCGTGAAGCACGTTCTCGCGCGGCAGATGCCCTGGCAGGGGCCGACGGACGGACTTCTCACGCACTGTCTCAGGCATTGGCGCTGCGGCAGGGGCGCTCGCTTCGGTGGCCTCCAGGTCTTCGAGGGCAAGCTCAAGCTGGGCAATCTTCTCGTTGAGCTGCTCGGAGGAGCGCCCGAACTGCATGCGCTTGAGTTGCGCGATCTGCAGTTTAAGCGTCTGGATCTCGAGTTGCCGGGAGACAAGCCGCGCTTCGGCCTCTTCCAGGGCCGCCTGACCCTCGATCACGAGTCGCTTCAGGGTCTCAACGTCGTCCGGCAGATCGAACGCTGCGGGCATGCAGCATTATAATCTGTGTGCCTGCTCAATGCACGCGGAAATAGCTATAAAATAAGGCTTTTACACCATCGTCTGTGGCTGCCACGTGCGCTCAGGGCGCTTCCAATTAATCCCTTCCAGCAGCATCGACAGCTGCGCTGCCGACAAGTGCACGGTGCCCGAGCTCGCCAGTGGCCACACGAACTTGCCTCGTTCCAACTTCTTCGCGAACAGGCACAGTCCATCTCCTGACCACCACAGCAGCTTGATCAGATCACCTCGCCGGCCCCGAAAGGCAAAGATATGACCGGAGAAAGGGTTCTCGGCGAGCGTCGTCTGCACCATCGCTGCGAGACTGTGCATGCCACGGCGCATATCGGTCATGCCGGCCGCGAGCCACACCTGGGTGCCGCTCGGAAGGCTGATCACGCCCGCTGTGCCAAGCAGTCGAATACGACACCGAGTACTCGCGCATCCACCGCACCGCGCACGCGGATCGTCGCCCCCATGAAGGTGATCTCTATAAACGCCTCTGTGCTCACCGCGGGGCGCACCGCGGCAGGCCGTGAGGTCGAGACTGGCACGAGAGCAGCACCGCTCTTGTCCGGGGCTGTATCGCCCGAGATCGCTGTCATAGGTGCGTACTGCACCATCCATCGCCGCAGCATGTTCGCGTTGATGCCGTGCGCCAGCGCCAGCCCCGCCACTGAAATGCCGGGACGGTTGCACAGTTGCACCAAAGCTCGCTTGGCCGTCACGCAGTACGTGCGCCGCCCGTTAACTCCTGACTTGAGGATCAGGCCCTCAACAAGCTCCGCACTCTTCTCTGGCATAGCGTCCACTTCCAAAAACAAGCGGACACTATCCTTAAGCGCTCTTGGCTAGCACACCAGACGGCCTTGAGATGACGCTTACTCCTTTTCCGTAATTGTCCGCTCTGCGTCGACATGGATGATTGCCGCCCCCGAGCTTCGCATGTCGCAAGAACCTTTTCTGGAACGGGCTTCGTGACAATCAGACGACCCGAAGTGTCGGCGCTTTAAAAGTGGTCTTCAGCCCCCGTCCGTATAGCTCCGCTTCAAGGCAATCTGGTGTAATCAAGCGTCGCCTTGGGTGAGCTCAAGACGATCAAATGGCTTTGCTGGCGATAATCCATCGCCGCTATCTATCGAGGCAATTGAAAGAAACAACCACGAGCGCGGACTCCGGAGACTATATTACGGCACTTTCACAAGCGGGAGCGACATGTGAGCGCAGCAATCGAATCAAAGTGCCCTTTCCATCACGCGCCCGGCGGCGGTACTTCGAATAAGGAATGGTGGCCGAGCCATCTGCCCGTGGACTTGCTGCATCAGCATTCCTCGAAGTCCAATCCGATGGGCCGGGATTTCAACTACGCGAAGGAATTCAAAACTCTTGACCTCGCCGCGGTGAAGAAAGACCTCTCGGCACTGATGACCGAGTCGCAGCCCTGGTGGCCGGCAGACTTCGGGCACTACGGCCCCCTGTTCATTCGTATGGCGTGGCACAGCGCGGGCACGTACCGCACCGGTGACGGCCGCGGTGGCGGCGGTAGAGGGCAGCAGCGCTTTGCGCCACTCAATAGTTGGCCGGACAACGCGAGCCTCGATAAGGCGCGACGCCTGCTCTGGCCAATCAAGCAAAAGTATGGCCGCAAGATTTCCTGGGCCGACCTGATGATTCTTACCGGTAACGTAGCGCTCGAATCGATGGGCTTCAAAACCTTCGGTTTTGCTGGCGGCCGGGAGGACGTATGGGAGCCTGACCATGACGTTTATTGGGGCACCGAGAAAAAGTGGCTGGGTGCGGACACGCGCTATTCCGGACAGCGAGAGCTCGCCAACCCGTTGGCCGCCGTGCAGATGGGCCTCATCTACGTGAATCCGGAAGGCCCGGACGGCAAACCGGATCCGGTGGTCTCCGCTCGAGACATTCGTGAGACCTTCGCTCGCATGGCGATGAACGACGAAGAGACGGTGGCCTTGATTGCGGGTGGCCATACCTTCGGCAAGACCCACGGCGCGGGCGAGGCTTCACATGTGAGCGCAGAGCCTGAAGCAGGTGACCTGGAGGCGCAGGGCTTCGGCTGGAAGAGCAGCTATGGCACGGGCTGGGCGGGCGATGCGATAACCAGTGGCCTGGAAGTTACCTGGACCAGCACGCCTACGAGGTGGAACAACGACTTTTTCAAGAACCTGTTCGGCTACGAATGGGAGTTGACGAAGAGCCCGGCCGGCGCGCACCAGTGGCGGCCGAAGAATGGCGCGGGTGCCGGCACCGTGCCGCACGCGCACGATTCCTCGAAACGGATCGCGCCTTCCATGCTGACGACTGACCTCGCACTGCGTATCGATCCGGCTTACGAGAAAATCTCACGGCGCTTTCTGGAACACCCGGAACAGTTTGCGGAGGCGTTCGCACGTGCATGGTTCAAGCTAACGCACCGTGACATGGGTCCGCGTGCACGCTATCTCGGCCCGGAAGTGCCCGCAGAAGAGCTCATCTGGCAGGACCCGATTCCGGCGGTGAATCACAAGCTCATCGACGAGCAGGACATTTCCGCGCTCAAGAAAAAGATTGTCGCCTCGGGACTCACAGTCTCGCAGCTCGTTTCAACTGCGTGGGCATCAGCCTCTACCTTCCGTGGTTCCGACAAGCGCGGCGGTGCGAACGGAGCTCGTATCCGGCTTGCGCCCCAGAAGGACTGGGCGGTCAATCAGCCGGAGCAACTGGCGCGCGTACTGAAAGCCCTCGAAAGCATTCAGGGCGAGTTCAACAGCTCGCAGACAGGTGGCAAGAAAGTGTCGCTCGCCGATCTGATCGTTCTAGGTGGCTCCGTAGGTGTGGAGCAGGGGGCGAAGAACGCCGGTTATAATGTAACGGTGTCGTTCACGCCTGGACGCACGGACGCTTCTCAGTCCCAGACCGATGTGGATTCCTTCGCTCCGCTCGAACCGATCGCTGACGGGTTCCGCAACTACCAGAGGACTCGCTACGCAGTACCGGCCGAAGCACTGCTCGTCGACCGCGCGCAGCTGCTAACACTGACCGCCCCCGAGATGACGGTGCTCGTTGGGGGCCTGCGCGTACTCAACGCCAATGCAGGGCAGTCCAAGCACGGCGCCTTCACCCACAAGCCGGCGGCGCTGACGAACGACTTCTTCAAGAATCTGCTCGACATGCGTACGGAGTGGCAAGCCGTGTCCGACGCCAAGGAAACGTTCGAGGGCCACGATCGAAAGACGGGCGAGCTCAAGTGGACCGCCTCGCGCGTCGATCTGGTGTTCGGCTCCAACTCGGTGCTACGGGCACTAGCTGAAGTGTATGGAAGCTCGGATGCGCAGGAGCAGTTCTTGCACGAATTCGTGGCGGCCTGGACCAAGGTGATGAACTTG
>Ga0182024_10010037_pt1 | contig 19403 bp, 24 predicted proteins | sample P32metaG_FD_120480 | JGI IMG/M metagenome (GOLD analysis project Ga0182024, IMG submission 120480) | Permafrost microbial communities from Stordalen Mire, Sweden - P3-2 metaG (Illumina Assembly) | ecosystem: Environmental > Terrestrial > Soil > Wetlands > Permafrost | place: Sweden: Stordalen... | reverse complement strand
CGGTGGAACCCGTGACCGATTGCCAGGCGCGAACGCTATGCGCAACACCATCGTGCCTACCGTGTTGGCCGGATACGGATAAGTGCTGATCCGCCAATGTGCAGTGAAGTGCCGGGCGGGGCGATTGAGTCTGTGCTTGCTTCGATCGTACCGGCGGGGCGTTCCTTCGGCCCTGATGGTGCAGGCGAGAGTCGTGTGTGGCTTTAGCGTCGTCAGGCATTGCCGAAAGAGCTCGGTCGTCGCGAGTATGGCAATTCGGCGCATAATTGCGGGCATGAGCGAAGACATGCCGCCAACATTCTTCATTCCCAGTTGCGCGCCAGAGGAGCAAGAGAAGGTTTATGCGTCGATGGCCAGAAGTTGCAATGTGCATGTACCCGGCCCAGGCCGACGACGTTACGCGATCGGGTGATGAACAAGGGAGGCGAGGGGCAGAAAACAGTCATGATTACGATCCACTTCGGAAATCAGCCAGAGAAACGAGAGATTCGCCCTGATCAAGGGGTGACTGGTTCAGGTCCCTTCTACGTATACGTCCACCGCGATAACACTGGTCGTATCTTTTACGTCGGTAAGGGGACAGGACAGAGAGCATGGAAAGGCGACCGGCATCCCGTGTGGGATCGGTACGTGCAGGAGCGTTCGGGCGGAACCCACACGGTCCAGATCGTTTCTTACCATCAAACCAGCGATGAGGCGGAACATGAAGAGCAGAAACTGATCAGCCAGTATGGTGAGCAACTGGTCAACTGGATCAATCCCGGTCGCCAGTTTGACTATCCTGCCCTCAAGCGGTTCCATGAACTACGGAATGCTAACCGCATCTTGTTAGACGAAGCGAAGAGAATCGAATCCTCTGACCGCAACCACGGGTACAGGCGTCGGCAATCCAGAAGCCGTCTCGACGCTTGAGTCTTGCTCATGCATACACCTTGGGAAGTGCCGCTCGCGATATTAATGTTTGCAACCGATAAAGGTAGCGGGACCTGGGGGCGTTCGTAGGTCCTCACTGTAAAGGGGTTTACTGCCACTCCCGTTGCAGAATTGTTATTTGGCGAGGAGAGGTCGTTGAGACTATATGATTCTGAAGAAGGGAGACAACATTTTCGTTGCACATCGACGGCTCTTCGACGGAGACGTCCCGAGGTTCTTCGTAGGCCAGGTTGATGACTACGAGGTCGGCGTCGTCAAGGCCACAGGGCACTCCTTTGTCCGGGACGAAATGAGTGGCCTAATGATCGAAAAGCCTGATGCGCGGACGAGGATTCTTGCACTCTCCTCGGGAACCCTGATGGTCTATCAGTTGCCTGACACGGTGGACACCGAAAACCTAAGATTCGTGATGATAGATGGCAGCGTGGCGGTGACAGACCGTAAGGGGTTCACGATGAACGTATCGGAACACGCCCACGACGGGCGGGTATAGGAGATTCGCGAGGCGGCATACTCAGCCCTTGTGGATTTCTCGTCCGTTCGCCGCTTCCCCAACGACTTTCACTCCGGGACGCTCGTCAGCATCATGCTGCAACACGGGCACATCAACGCAGCCTTCGACTATGTGATCCATTGCGACGTTCCGTTCAGCTTTCCCTTTGGATACGCAACCAACCTGATGCATAAGCTCGATGACGAGCGTCGGCTAACCGTGCTCCGCCGCGCCATCGACGCTTGGCGAGCATCTCGGGACGGCGAGCTGATGCCAAAGCACGGTATTCCTCAAATAGGCGGGCAATCCGACCTCATCCCGTTGCTCCATTTGCAATTACACTTTATCCATCTATTCCAATGGCAGTGGAAGATCCTCCCCCCGGAAGAGGCGCTGACCGTTGTCCGCGAGATCGTACGCATTGCGATGGAGCAGCCCGACTTGGGAACATCGGCTGGCTACGGGGAAGACATCCGCATCACCTCCAGCCGTGAACATGTTTTGTTTGAGGTTCTCCATATTCTTCGCCATCTCGACGCTTCTTTGGCCGAATCCCTCATCGCCAACCATGAACAACTCGCCGTCGCCGCCCGCCGGTATCCCGACGGCCACGAGACTATCTATCAAGAGTCCGAGGAACGGCGCAAGCAGTTGGTGGCCTCCGGAGCGACCTGCGGCAGCGGTTTTGTCATGGCCGGAGAGCCGCGCGACTTCGCCTATCAAATGGCGCTGCGGCAGTCCTCGCAGGGAGGCGACTTTGGCCCATCCATCGACCACGCCCTCGAACGTTATCGTGACGATACTGCCCCCGACAGCCCCAACCAAGCGCCCAAGTCCTTCTGGCCCTCGACCTGTGCCTTCCGGACTATCCTCTACAGCGCCGGAAAACGCTTGGGCCCGGAAGCCGTGATTCTTCTCGACCGCATTCCGGATGACGACCTACGCCTCTTCGCTCAGATCGAACTTGCCGCCGCCCTTGCTGGTCTACCCGAACTCCCCGAAACCTGGCGAAAGCAGCGACGGGAACCCCCAACCCGACACTCAGCCCGGGCAACCATGTAGGCGATATTGTGGCAGCTGTTCCATTGGCCAACCCGCCGCACAACACCCAGTCTGGGTAACGTCGTTCGTACTGGGCATGACGACCGTCTCCGGGTGCCGATCAGCCACATCCTGCTGGAAGCGATCGACCTACCGGGCCGGGGCATAACTGATCAACTCCGGCGTCGATACACGTGGCATGCTTCGAGCAAGGTTGCCCCCAACCCCCGGCTGGTCCCATGGGCGGTGATCGAGTTCGCTACTTGGGCGTGATGGGTGAGCCGGTCGAGCGGCCCGCACCGGTATGCCGCGAGCACGGCGGGTTAAAGCCGCAGGCAAAACCAAGGCATCCCTGAGCCCAACTAACAACCAGGTGCGCGTCCTGGGGTGAGGCGGCCTCTCCTGGCTGACCGGTCGCTGCTTGATAAGCGGCAACACTGATACACACCGCTGTGCTGCCTCGCGCGGCGACCGCACCCAGATACGTGTTGATGTCTGATCAGAGAGCAAGCGGCACTGGCGCGATGACCGGCGGCGGGAAGGGCGAGTTAACCGAAAATCCTGTATTTCAGGAACTAAAGAACGCGGCTAATTTGCCGAAGGCATCTCGACGCTATCGATGACGAGCACGGGAACGGGGCCTTTAGTCGATTCGAGCTTGAGCCCAAGCTGCTCCTGAATAGCGGTAAAGATGCCGGGCGGGGCGTCGAGAGAGGAGGGAGCCGAGGCAGCGGCATCGTCCGGGGTCCATCGCAAGCTGAGGTCGTAGCGCCCGCTGAGGCCGGTCTGGTTCAGCACCACGCGGCCCAGCATCTGCGCCAACTCGCGCGCGAGGATGCTAATGGTGTCGTCGCTGCCCGCGATATGCAAGTGCGTCCGGCCTGGATCGATGGTGGTGCCATTGATCTCCGACGGCTTGAATTTGGGACCGTTTTTCGCAACGACCAGGGCATAGACAGGAAGCTGGCGCGTCTCCTGGTGGGCCTTCAACTGGAACCTATCGGCCAACAGCGCCTGCACCATCAACTGCTTCTGGTGCCGCGCCTGCTCAGTTGGCAGTGCGTGTAACTGCGCATCAACCAAGGGGTCGGACTTCGCGTCGATGTCGAACATGATGGAGTCAAGCCAGGCCGGACCCCCCAGAATCTGCGAGTCGGGCAGGCCGTAGGCGAACTGAATGAGGTCGCGGAGTGCGAGGTTGACGGTGCGGAAGTGGCTTTCACCCGGGTCGTTGAAGATGTGATGGCCACCGTCGGTTGCCGTGTTGTTGATGTGGATAGAGGCAACATCGAAGGTTTGCGGCGCTGCTGTGGTCCGGGCCGGGGCACCTGCGCAGAGGAGGACAATTGCGAATGTAGAGATGAGACGGGTGGGCATAGGTGATCTTCAGTTTATATTTGGCGGACGATTGCGCTCCCGGGCGAACCTCTCGCGTACCGGGTGACCAGACCGTGCCCACACCGAGACCTTAAGCAGGCTTTGGCCAAACCAGGGAAAGTCGGCTGTAGCCTGGCAGAGATGCTGATACCTGTGCCGATTCATTCGTGGAAATCGAGTGCCGGGCCGGGCCAAACTGCTTGGCCGGAATCACTTCCTTGGCACTCCCTGATTGCGTCTGCGATCGGAGGAGCCATCATCGGCATGATTAGGCTATGCCAGCGAACTACAATCAGGTAAGGCGGTTGTGATGCGACAGACTCAAGCACCACACAAAGTGGGAGACACGGTTCGAGATGTACTCGAATACTACCGTTGCTATCTCTCGCGCAATCGCGACCTTGCTAACCACTCCAAGCAATTCCTGAAGCGTGAGAACAGCGACCCTAAGGCTGCCGAAGCTGAAGCTGTCGTGTTTTCGTGGCTCCGTGCAGAGAAGCTGGAGCCACGCCTGTTCGAGGACGCAGGCACCGGCGGTCCTGACTTCCTCTGCACTCACTCTGGCAGCGACCGCTTCCTCGTTGAGGCGACATCATTGGATTCAGAGATGGTCTCGGAGCGGTCCCGTCTGCCAGCGCAGATCACCGGCCCCGGCGGAGGTGCATTCGCGCTCATAACGGACAAGCTGAAGGCGAAGGCGCAGAACAAGGCATCTCAGCTTGCGGGCCACGGTCTACCCACCGTTCTGGCAATCACCTCTGATCATGCGTTTGCGAGTATTCTTCTTGACCGGCTGGCCGCTGAGTACTTGATGACCTCGGCTCCCCAGATCAACGTCCCTCTGGGTGGCGGCCCTACACGCATGACCACTGACCTCCGGCACTCAGTCTTCCAGCGTGCCACCGGCCTGCTCGATGCTTCAGGAGCGCCCATCATCAAGCCTTCGCTGAGGAGCATTGGTGCCATACTACTGATTGCCGCCGATTACCGCGAGATGCGGATAGTTGGCCTGCTGCACCCTGACGCAGCGAACACCTTCAATCCCCAGTGGCTCCCCATGATTCCGTTCGTGAAGTTCGCGGGGGTGTTCTCGCACACCAACATCGCAACGGAATGGATACAGTCTGATGATGGGCATAGGGTAGCGACCTTCCCACACCGGCACCTTCGGTAATTGGCAGAAGCCAACCGTTTCGAGCTCCATCATTCGCCGACTCAAGGCGCGGACTGCATACCTCAAGTCAATCGAAGTGATGAAACTTCTCGGGGTAAGCCGCAAGACGCTGTGCGGTTGGGTCAGAGCCGGGGAGATACCGGCAACACGGATCGGCCCCGACAACAAGTTTGAGCCCTTGGAGTTAGCTCATTGGCTCGAAGAGAGGCAGTTGGGGCCGCACCCTGCTGTCTCGGGGGGAGGCAGCGGCTGCCGCTTGGGCGCCAGACTTGTGTGGCCTGCCACAGCATCCGGGATTGGAACGAACCTGCGCCGGGCGGCCAGGTATCTGGAAGCTGAAACCACTAAGGCTATGAATTGATTTTTAGGGGAGAACCCAGCCTTTTAACCTCGGCCTCAAACTCCTTGTGATCTTTGATCTCGGCTCGCAGTTTGGAAAATACGAATTCAAATACACCAGTGATTTGATCTGCAACTTCGACACAGCCCGCTTCGGTCAGACCGTGGAGACCTTCACTTACAAGGCTGTAAAGCCGTTCAAGCGGATTAATGCTGCCAACCTTCAGATTATCTGGATACACGGTTGCAGCTACCTTCAGCTTGTCCTGGTATGGGGTGTAATCCGTCGAAGCAGCGGCCTGCCGCATCTTCGATACTACTGCGGCTTCTATCCCGCGAGTCTCCGCGAGGGACGCCGCGACTTCAATCAGTTCGTTAGTCTTATCTTCGACCACGCGGCGGATGTAGGCGACAGCGGCCAGACCGAAACCATTGTGCCTACAAATGAGACCTTTCCTGTACAGGGTGGCCGCATCTTCGCCGAGGTTCTTTTCCAATCCCGCTGGCAGAACCGTGGATAGCGCCGGATATTGCCCCACCTTCATCACTTCCACCTCCACCTCAGTTTCAGAGGGCGGAGGGGGTGGAGTACGACTCAACCCACCCACGTATCGAACCGGTTCAAGACGCTTTTCTTTCTTGACTACCTTGTAAATGACGGTCAAACGGCTTCTATCGCACAGGCCACAGTGATAGGCAAAAGACTTTATAGAAAAGTTCCGTGAATTCACGTTTTCGGGACCGTAGGTTTTCGTCCAAGTTGTTTCTTTCTTGCAAGGTCCATTGCACTCGAAACTGATTTTGGCGGGCAATGCAAAGCCGTCCACGCATTCCACCACGTACAAAGGCGAGCGCGTGATGAACTCTTCGGGTGTGACTTTCTTTTTCTCGGCCACGCCGTCTGATGCTTTGGTCGCACCGGTTCCTGGTTGGTTGACGTCAGCGCACACGTTCATGCTCCTAAAAGGAAGTCTATCAGTGGGTACCGGCTGCCCGGCCAGCCCCACGAGTCTTCTGAGGCGGCCCGATCAGCGGCTGATCCCGAGAATTTTGTAACGGGAATAGGCGGCGGAGTATATTTGTGCAAATCCCAGCTCACACTTCACCGTCCGCATGGGACATGAACGAAGAGGTCCAACCCCATGAAAGCCTTGGCTCTCTTGTTTCTGCTGAGTACACCGATCGCCTTCGCCAAAGACAAACCTGTTTACAGCTACCAGGACGGCGTTCTCCAATCCTTCCGCACAGAACAAACCGGCAAGCGTTGTTCCAGTGATGCCACCACCAACGGTACCGTCAATGCAAATACAGATAACGACGGGAACACCAATGGCACGGTCAACACCACCACGAACGGCAGTACTACTTGCCGAGACACGCAGCGTTTTCTCTATACAGTGAAGGTGGCCGAGAACACCTTTGTCCTGACCCCAGCGGAGTCAGGAAAAGGCACGGCTACCGGGATAGCGACACTGGGGTGGAGTCGCGTCTTCGCTAAGAACAGCGTGCTGGCCTACCAGCTTCCCGGCACCCGAATCCAGATTCGAAGCGATGGGAAACGCTACTTCGTGAAGGTCGGTGACCGGGAGTCGCTGTACTCGATCGTTGGGGCGGAGTAAGCATGCCTCCCACAACAATCGCCCAGACAAACGAACGCATCGACAATTTGCACAAGCAAGTAAAGTTCTTGCTGAAACTCGTGGGGTCGGTGTTTGCTATCTGCTTTCTGCCGTGGATCGGCTGGGTAAGCTTAAGCCTCAACAGCATGAACGGTGACATCCGTGCCATCAAGCAAGCTGAAAAGATCAACGGTACGGAAATTGTCAACCGTCTCGAAAAGCCACCCTCGATCGACCAGCTCAAACATGATCTGGAAGTAACGAGCGCAAAGCTTGAACTTCAAAAGCTCACCGTCAATCCAAAAACCAAGGTTGAGCCATCCTCATTTACAGGGTTAGACACTGCCCTGCTGCAGGTAACGAAAAACCATCCGGATCTGCCCCAAGCATGGAACGCAGCCGCGCAGCTTGTGTCCTACAAGAGCGCGACCTTGACAAGCACCCCAGCGTCGCTCCCGCCATGTGACATGAGCAATATGAAGCCAGGGCAAAGGGTGATCAATACCCCTGACGGTGTCGTACATCTTGAAGGCGGGTATTTCTTTGCAAACTGCACCTTGACGTTGGAAGACTTGCCGCCTCAGCCGCAACCACCGAAAGGCAAGTTCAGCGTTGTCTTTCCGACTGTTCACCTCGACAACGGAGTGGTGATCTATAGAGGTGGCCCGCTGGCCGAAGGAAATGAACTTTTCGACTTCACCAACTGCCGGTTTGATATCGGAGCAAGCGCCATCCCGCCCCGCCCGGTGCAAGACCTTTTAGAAGCGGTGTTGAAGCAGGGCGATCTGCAGAAGGTAGAAGTAAACCTTTCTGGCGGGAAGCCAGCTTAACCGCCGCCATGCCAGAGCCAAAACTCTACAGTTTCTCCACCCACATCGGAGCCGCGTGTGCCAAGCAGTTCAGGACCTTCGCTGACCTGGCGGAGAAGTTGAACATGGATGTCACTGACCTGGTGCGCCAATGCAATGCGAAAACACCGCCTTCGAAGGCCCTGGTCAAGGGTCTGGGGTTTCTTTTGCGTTGACATGCTGCGTCCGGCTGCTATTCTTGGCGTGAGGCTGAAAGCTGTTTCCGCGTCAGCCCACTCGGTCCAGTCTACTGGGCACATTGCAAGGGCGAGATCGATCCGACCCCTGCTCAATTCCCGGCTCCCGGAACACACCGGCACTACCCCGCAGATCACGACAGAAAGAACTGTTAGGAGTAGACACATGCGCGAGTTGTGTGTGCGTGCACTTCAACTTTTCATCCGATTCTTCAAGCATCTCAGCGTTAATCTTCCACAGATTAACGAATGGGCAAAATTGGTTTTGACTATCGGCTTGATTTACAAACTCTTTAAGTAAAAACAGAAAGGCCGGTGTGGGAAACCGGCCTCTTTGCTGCAAGGTGGTTGGCTATGCGGCATCCCGGCATGACCAGCGGTTCCCTAATAACAAATCGGTGGTACTCGGGGTCGTCCGGCCCCTCGTCGACGCGTCAGAGCGAATCCTAGAGGGTCGTTGTCCCTACCTTTTAGGGGGCCAGGTCAATCGGCGTGAAGCGAATTTCTGTGGGCGCCCCTGAGCTTATGGGCTTCCACCAATGTGCCCATTTTTGATGGTCGTTGAAATTCAGAAGCAAGAACGCCTCTTCATTCGAAAGCAACGCAAGTTCCTTGAGGTAGCCCGTGACAATCTTTGCAACCGTGTCTGGAGGCTGCGAGCCGTTTGGCTGTTCGCTTACTTCATAGATCAGCACTTTGATGTCGCCCTTTACACAACGGAGCTTATCGAAGGCCCAATCGATCGCGCCCATGGCGCTGAAGCGATGCTGCCATTGGGATTCACAGAGGATTCTTGGGCCATAGCCTGATTCCCACAATACGAAATCCAACAAGTATTCTCCTTTGTAAGGCCCTTTCTGTGGCCACAAGGCCCATTCTGAGCGGCCAGAAGCAAGCCCATTACCGTGATCTAATTCGATTTCTCCACCGGGGTTGGATCGGATCCTCTCGAATGCCCTCCAGACAGCCCATGTCCAATCAGGATCGACTCGAAGGAATTCAGGGACGCTCTGCCCCAACATCCTGGCGAGGCTGACTACTGTGCGCTCGGTCGCAATCGATTGTGGCGTATGCATCCCTCTGCCCATATGGCCCGCATTATACTTCTCTGGATGCCGCCCCCATACAGCTTCTCCACCCACATCGGAGCCGCCTGTGCCAAACAGTTCCGGACCTTCGCTGACCTGATGCGGCAGTGCAACGGGAAGACACCGCCATCGAAGGCCCTGGTCAAGGGTCTGGCGCGGGAGCTGGACATCAATGAATCGTTTCTGGATAAGCTGGCGGAAGAAGTCAGGAAGGATCTGGGGGTGAAATGAACTCGGTCCCGCAGCGACCTGAACGTGTCCGGCCTTCAGAAATTTGTCACAGGCTTCGCCGGTGCAGGGTCGAGATCATGGTCTATGTACATCACGGTACTGAAGGTGTCCTGTGCAGGGCCGTTGCCCTGGCCTTCGTGAAGAAGGATGCGTTGACTTCCATGCGTCCAAGCGAAGTTTGCCCCCCGCCAATTTGCTCCGAAACCGTTCTGGTAATCATCGGGAGATTCGACGGTAGACTCTCCGTATTTTGCCGTGAACGAATCTTTGAACGCACTAAGGAGATGAGCAGGAAACAAAATTGTCACCCTGTAGAGTCTGCCATCAAGAAACTGATAGACCACGGCAGCAGCGGTGGCCGATCCGATCATTAACCCATCCGGATTGGCGTCGTTTTTCGGCGATCGGTCAAAAGGAATGGAAGACGCGGAACTACATGCGACCGTGTTAGGCCCCTGAACACCTAGCCCCACCGCCCATGGAAAATTTCGTGGGGCATGTTGTTCCAGAGCGGCCAAATCATCCTGGGACTTCTTAACTTCAAGGATGGCGGCATTGATAGCATCTTGAGCCGCTGCCTTATCTTGCTTGCCCCTCACGGCGTAAAGCTCAGACTGCAAAACATCCACGTTGGCTTGCGCCATTGAGGGTTTTATCCTGGCCCTTGCATCATCACCCAGGTATTTACCGACTGCGTCGATTTGACCTTTGGTGAAACACGGCGTCGTGGGACTGGCGAGCTGGAACTGCTCCAGAGTCATCCCCAGGGGGTTCCCCTTGAAGCTGAAACCTTCAGGTGTGTTGCTGGTTGCGGCCAGACTGGTGGTGGTTTGAGCCGTGGCACCTGCTGCCGCGACCAGGAGGATTGCCAGGGTGGTGCTCGCTGCGGCGAGGCTGATGAATTTTCTCATTTCTTCACCATCGACATTCCGCGCGCGTCCATCATGCAACGTGCGTTGTACGGCCACGCTTCCACCACTACGATAGGGCCCGCCACTCCGGCCAGTTCCCCCGTGGAGGTAATTATCCCCTCAGAACAAGCGCTATGATTTGTTATGTGCTCGACCTCAAAAGTGTTTACGGAAAACTAGGCCGCGCTGAAGAACATTTCCAAGCGGTCGACGCTGAAATCAGTTCATGGATGAAGGATTGCACGTATAGTTTCGCCTTCGAGCACAACGCTGATTTCACACGTCATGCGGTCGTCTTGAGAAGGGTTGGCCCGGACCCCGATCTGCTCAGATGGACTCTGATTATCGGTGACTGTATCAATAATTTGCGTATCAGCCTCGATCACCTCATTTACGCGGTGGCGAAGCACGAAACGCGAAACAACCCGACCTGCGATATAGAGAAGCTCGCCTTCATCATTGTCGATAAGCCCGAACTCTTTATGAGCAAGGACAACCGCAAGCGGCTGGAGGGGTTGAGCGACGAAGTCATTGATGCCGTAAGGAACTGCCAGCCCTTTATCCGAAAGCACCCCGTCCTTCCCCCGGCACTCACGATTTTGAGGAACTTCTCGAATGACGACAAGCATCGGCTCTTGCGAACTGCTAATTCCGCTCCGACTATCTTGAATTTGGAATTTACCAGCCCAAGACTGCGTGAGGATAAGCGAATCATCCCTATTTCCGAACCCATCGAGAACAACGCAGAGATTTGTGTTGTAGAGTCCCCCCAGCCGGATCCACAACTCAGATTTAAGGGCCATTCTCTCGGAATGGAAGTAGCACTCTGGCACGGTACGCGTGATGCTAACAGCGACCCCATGGACGGAAGGACTGGGTATGCTGGCCTCTTGCCGATCCTGATTAGTGAGGTCAAATTTGCTATTGAGACTGTCCGAGCAGCCGTCAAGTGAGATTTGCTTTATCTCCACGAAATGCCCACCGAGAACCTGGTGGGCACCATCTCCCCGCGAGTTTGAACCATTTCACGGAGAATTTGCCTAAGGCAGAAGCTCTGGGGGCGAAGATCGTGCTGATAAATAAAGGCTTGTCGTCATCGAGCCGTGAACCGGTCCAAGCTACCTCGTAACCTACCAGACGCAGGCGAAGCGGGTAGAACCACCATCCGGCCAGATCCCCCGTGGTTAACGCCCACCAAGGCGGCATCTCGGTCGATGATGTGTCCGGTGAGAGTCGCTACGCAGGTAGAGCCTCGTTCAAGACGATCGCTCCAGGGGCATCCGGACACCGCTGGTCGAGAACAGGCTGAGCGGGGCTGCGCCGTCCCTTGAGAGAGGCGAGCGATGAGCACCTCTGATGCTCGGCAGGCTTTGAGGAGCCACGAGTTTCAGAACCCTAGTTCGCCGGTACTCCCGCAGTCGCACAAAGCTCGACCCAGAGTCGACCCCCTTCCGCCCGCTTGGCCTTCTCATCAGAGGCGATGCAGGCAAGCACTGCATCATTGGCTTTGATGGGACTGGCGGACATGGCCACCGCGTAGGCCTCAGGTTCGCCGCGTTGATTGGCCCCTACTGCCCGGTTGAATTTCTCCTGCTTGTCCTCAGCGATGTCCTGAAGACTTTTGCAGGCGGGTGGCATATCGTCCGAAAGATCCTCCTGCATCTTCTCCAGCTTTGCCTCAACTTCTCGATCCTTATCGGTGCGAACGGCCACCCGTGCCTCATGGATGTATGCCGTCCGTTCTTCATAGGAGCTGGTCATGGCAACCTGCAGGATTGGGGCGTAGCCGGAACTCAGGTGTGTTTCGTAAACGTGATGAGCCGTAGCGCCCGCCGCTACGACCAGGAGAAGCGCCATGGCGGTGACGCCGATGCGAATGGGTTTCATGCCTTGATCTCGGTGGCTGGGCCCGACCAGGGAAGATCGGCGGTTGCCGCGATCCGTGCCCATCCGGCTGTCCTCATCTTTTGTCTCCGGGCTTCGGCGGAACAATCGCCCCCCTTCAATCGACCTGTGCCGAGGTTTCGATCTTGACAATCTGCTCACGCAACGCTGAGGCCTTGGCCATAAGGGCGTCAGCCTTCTGGCGAGCGGCATCATACTGTGGAAAATCTTTGAGTATCGCCGCTATGTTCAACGCCTGCCTGCCCTTCTGCCCCGCCAAGCTTTCTTCACTTCTTAGCCGTTTGAGCGTTTGCGAATCGGTTACAGCCATGTGGTTCTCTCTTTCCGCGTCATGCTCGCTTCATCCCTGGAAATCGACAGAGCTGATCTGCATATCCTGATGATGTCAGCATGAGATGCTTTTACAGTCTTGCTACTTGCATCGGCTTCAAGGTGGGAACGGTCACGGGTGAACCCCGCGCCCAGAGCACCAAAGTAAGGCGTACCTCCACATGCCACGACGAATCGCGGGGATAATTCCCCACGGAGACCGCACGCCTCCGTGAGTGGCCTTGCTCGTGTGGCAAAGGCCCGTAAAGAAGGGTAAAGGGTCCAGAGTAGATAATCGTGATCACGACAATGACCATGATGACCTGGGAAGAACTCCGGACAGAGTTAGGGTGGAGTGACGCTATGATCCAGTCCCTGCTTCAAGTCCGAGACTTCACGAACGCACGGCGCAACAAGCACACAGGCGGATACATATCTGGGCGATACCACCGCGATCGGGTGCTGGCCGTCGCTTAATCGACCGAGGGCTTGGCGGCCAAAAGCTGCAGGCAAAGACGAAGGCATCCTACGCCCAACCACTCACCGGCAGCGCGTCTCAGGGCATTGTAGAGTGATTTTTCCGACAGACGTGACCAAATGAGGCTGCCCCTCTTTCGCTGCCTGGTGGCTGGTCGATTAAACGGCAACGCTGATACACGATGCTGTGCTGCCTCGCCCGACGACGGCACCCAGATATGTGTTGATGATAATCGCCGATGTTCGGTCTACCGAAAATGTCGGGACAACCACCGGATTAACTGCTGGTCAGTCGAAAATTGCCGATGAGAGAAGGCAAGTACTGCTGTGAGCAGAACGGGCGCTGTTTTCAATTCAGTGGAAGGCTCCCACAACTTCATAGGGACCTTGCTCATCATTGAAATGGAACTGGCAGATCCTCCACTGAAAACGTGGGCGGCAGAATATGTGGAGCAACCTTTGCCCCGATTTGAAGTCTCCCCCGCAAAAGTCGTCTGACCCATGGCCGATGTAGAGGCCGTGATCCGGCTCGCATTGGAGAACTCCGGATGCTGAAAGAGAACTGGGCTGGCGAGGAACGCCAAGCCGTAGACACAGCAACCGGCCCCAGTGCAATCGACCTGGCGGTGCGAACGGAACTAATCCGTGTGCTCTATGGCCGGGCCACCGTGCCGCTTATCAACGTTGTGGTCGCGGTCATATCAGCGGGATTGTTGAGGGGGCTCTATCCTGTTTGGGTCACCGTCGCCTGGGTGTCCGTAACCGTAGTCGTCACGGGGTTCAGACTGGCCCTTTGGCTGCGGTTCAGTCGCAGTCGGCCGGGGGCCATCGAACCGTGGGGCTTGGCCTTCACATTAAGCACCTCACTAATGGGTTGTCTTTGGGGCCTGCTAGCCTCCATCGTCTTCGTCACAAACGACCCTGTATATCACCTGTTCGCCGCCTTCGTGCTGGGCGGGATGTGCGCTGGTGCAGCCATGCGGAATTCGCCGCATCTACCTGCGTACTACTGCTTTGCGATTCCGGCCGCTCTGCCTATGATCGTCGGCCTGCTGACGCGCGACCGCGCGATGTCGGTCGGGATGGGTGCCCTATTGCTGATCTTCGTCGTCGTACTAACCATCGTTGCCCGGGAGAACAACGTGCGGTTTACCGAATACATCCGGATAAAAATTGAACAGGACGTACTGAACGACGACCTGAAGCGGCTTACGCTCGACCTGACCAAGCAGGTCGACGAACGACGCAAGACCGCGCTCGCGCTGGAGGAAAGCAGCGAGCGGTTCCACGCGATTGGAGACAATGCTCTGGATGCGATTATTATTTCGGATTCCAATGGCGAAGTCGTCTTTTGGAATCCCGCCGCCGAACGCATATTTGGCTATAAGACCGACGAGATCATCGGTAGCAACATACACAAAATATTATCCCCAGTGCGCTTTCGCGAGAAGGCGATCGAACGCTTCGCGCACTTCGTCAACACCGGACAGGGCGACGTTTTGGGCAAAACTGTACTACTCGGCGCTCTTCGCAAGGACGGAACCGAATTCCCGATCGACCTTTCGGTGTCCTCCATGAACCTGGGCGGAACTCGGCACGCGCTCGGCATTCTTCGTGACGTCAGTGATCGCGAGAAGGCTATGAGGGTGTTGGAGGAGCGGGGGGCGGAACTGAAGGAGGCTCAGCGCCTCGCCCACATCGGAAACTGGTCCTATGATCCGCGCAACGGCACGACCGTATGGTCGGAGGAGCTTTTCAGGATATTCGGACGCGAATCCAGCCTGCCCGCGCCCAGCGCGGTTGAATACACCACACTGATAACGCTGGATAGCGTTGCCAAGATGACAGCCGCCATGCAAAGGTGCGTCGACAACGGGGAGTCCTTCGACATCGACCTGGAACTCTTGCGAGCTGACGTCCAAACCAGTTGGGTATCGATGCGCGGGGAGGTGCGCCGGACTGGCGACGGTGAGGTGCATTTGAGGGGCACCGCCCAGGACATTACCATCCGAAAGCGGGTCGAGGAACTTGCCCGCGACCAGGAATCCATGTTCCGTAGCCTCGTCGAACAGAACATGTCCGGCATCTTAATTGTTTCCGAGGAGGCGACGATTACCTATTTGAATCCTGCCGCAGTCGAGATGCTCGGCTTCCGCCAAGCCCAGTCAGTGATCGGCCACCCTGCAGTGGAATTCATCAGCGATAAAGACACGTCGGCTGTGGAGGCAGCCATGCAGTCGCTCATAGAAGGGCGCGAAAAGTTTGCCGAACTCGCGGTGACGATCCGGCGAGCGAACAATGAAGGGCTGGAGGTCCTGGCCAAGAGTGCCATTGCGACCTTTCAGGGGAAGCGGGTCATCATTACAGTCGTTATGGACATCACCGAGAGAAGGCGCAGTGAGGAAAAGGTCGTCAAACTCAACGAACAGATGACAACCGCTTTGGCCGTGTTGCGCCGCCACCAACATGACCAGACAGCAATCGCTAAACTCAGCGATATGTTGCAATCCTGCCGATCAACCGCCGAGGCATATCCGATCATAGCCGCCACTGCGAACCTTCTGTTTCCCAGTGGGACGAACGGAGCCTTGGCGCTAATGGAAGCCACAGCAGCGCAGGATCTTACGCGGGTAGCCGCGTGGGGCGCAGACCAAGAAGCCACCCTGCCGGGGTTTCTGCGTGAGGACTGCTGGGCATTGCGGACCGGCCAATGCTACGAGGTCGACGGGCCCGGAAACGCTGCTCAGTGTCACCACTTCAGCAAGGTCCAGTCGGCCCCCTACCTTTGCCTGCCGCTCATGGTCCAAGGCAAGACCCAGGGATTGCTACATTTGGCTCTCGCCAAAGGAGGCGCTATTGACAGCGAACTGCGCCAGGTCATGAATTCGTTTGGAGACGTGGTCAAGCTGTCGTTGGCGAATCTCGACTTGCGCGAATCGCTCGCCGAACAAGCGCTCCGCGACCCTTTAACTGGCCTGTTCAACCGACGATACCTTGTCGAAACTCTCACTCGCGAAGTTCGCCGCGCTCAGCGGACTGGATCGTCGCTCACGATCGCCATGATGGATATCGACCATTTCAAGCGATTCAATGACACCGAAGGCCATGACGCGGGGGATTTGATATTGTCGGGATTGGGTGCCTTTCTTCTTGGAAACCTCAGGGCCGGTGATATCGCATGCCGTTATGGCGGCGAGGAATTTCTCACGGTGCTGCCGGAGTGCGATCTCACGACAGCGCGGGAACGCATGACGAAGTTCTCGGCACTGGTAAAGGGTAAGGCGCAAGCGTTCCGGGGCCATACCCTGCCGAGCGTGACGCTGTCGATCGGCCTGGCCAACTTGAGCAACGCAATATCTACGGGCGAGAGCCTGATCACGGCTGCGGACGAAGCGATGTATGCGGCGAAGAACAACGGTCGCGACCGTATCGAGATTTTCCAGATGCCGGTGCCGAAAGGAACGCTGTAAGTGGCGGAATAAGATTTAGTTCTGGTCGTTGCACCTGAGGATTTGGGGCCTGAATGAACCCATATAGGCGCTCGTGGAAGGCGTAAGCGAGGATGAAGCCGATCGCAAGATATATGGCCGAGTGTATGAGACGCTTGCGGAGTTCTTCCAGGTGTTCGATCAGGCTCATGCCCGGCAGCTCGGCACGAGTGAGTGCAGATCGGGTTTTTTTGTTGAGATCGTCCATGAAAGTGAACCTCGATCAACACCCCGATCTTACATCTGAGGATTCCTTGCAGCGCTTTCACCGTCCGGGATCGTTTGCCGGTAGGGTCCAAAGGTGTCTATCGCGTACACGTCACAGCACAGCGCTGGACCTGTGAAGCTCAGCCTGGATGCATGCAGTCGTGCGTACCGGATACGAACCGCATCGGCCACTAGCTGGCAGGGACTACAGTGCAACTCGCAACAAGACCGAGTCGCGGTGAAATTCAAGAAAATGCTTTTGCCCACTGGTGAATGTCCCGACGTTCACGACCCGGTCCGTCGCCACCCCCATACGGTTCAGCGAAGGAGCGTGAGCGACCGGCGAGACGATCAGGTCACCGGAATTCTCGAAACCAATGAATCCGCGATCAAACAGGTGGTCGATCGTCGGGGTTAGCAGAAGGCCGTTTTCCCCATTGAGGCGTTCCTCATTGCTTGAATCGCGCCAGGGCTTGCAGTGGCTTCCGACCAAATGAACCGGGTTATTGACGCCGGTCACTCGACAACGGTTCTCTATTTGCATGACCCGCTGCTTGAAAAGACCTTGTCCTCGCCTAGCCACGATGAGGGCTGCACGATCGGTGTCCGGGATCAGCGAATCGGATTCGATCGTGGCTTCGATGTGATGCTCCCACATCTCCAGGTCTGCGCTTTGGGTTTGTGGGATCGCCTCGGGATTCAATGCCGCGCTGTGGCCCGCGATCGATGTGGCCTCCTCGCCAATGAGTCCGATGAGGACTTCGGCCAGAGGCGCCAATATCTCGGTCAGGTATATCGATTGCAGGCCATTCCCCGATTGCTGTAGCGCCGAGTACCGGGTGGGCAGCATGGGGCGGAGGAGGTCGATATGATCCTTCGGACGAATGCGGTGTATGAGTGGGGCGAAGTTCACCCGCACGCGCCAGCCAATTTTCCCCCAGTTCAGGCCGATGCCGCCGAATTCAGCGGGCCTGGGGCTCTCGTAGCAAAAGGATGCGGCGGTGCCGATCGCAACAATGCGGGTATCAACGAAGGAGAAGATTAGATCGCCAGGTGCAACTTCTCGCATGAACTCGTAGAAAGGATTCTTGGCTCCATTGGCGTTGCGTTTCGGGGACCAGAGTAACCGCCGTCTATCTCTTGCCGGAATGTCTGGTTCTGGTTGACCCACCAATAACGCACGAGCTTTCACTCCGCCGGGTTCTCGATGCACTTATACGTCATTTCGTGCCGGGCACAAAGAAACTTAGGTGGCAAAGGCTGGACGAGTAGCGGGGGCGCGGCGAATGGCACGCTACCGTTGTCACCGGCTTCGCACCGTGATTACCCGCCAACAAGGGCCGTGCACCGGATTAATCCTGGCAACATCTGCCTGTATGGTTTGAGGCCCAGAGCGGCGTCATGGACAGTCCAGCCATAGAGAGTGCATGAGATGTACGGGGACTATGTGGCTCGCCTCCAGCGGGACCAAACTGAATCACCGCACCAAGGTGAACTTCAATCGCATAGACTTCGATCAGGATGACCGCGTCCTCCCCCCAACCTCGGGTCCCATCAGAAGAGATCGCCGGACTTGTGGAGCGGGTCACGTTCTTCAACCCTGAGAGCGGCTTCGCCGTGCTCCGCGTGCAGGTTCGAGGGCAGCGGGATCCGGTGACGGTCCTCGGTTCATTGCCATCCGTGAGCGCCGGGGAATGGCTGACAGCAGATGGCTGGTGGGTTCGGGATAAGGAGCACGGTCTCCAGTTCAAAGCGAAAATCCTGAAGACGATTCCACCAACCACGAGCGAGGGTGTCGAACGATATCTGGCCAGCGGTTTTGTAAAAGGCATTGGTCCAGTCCTAGCGAAGAAGTTAGTCACACACTTTGGGGCAGACGTGTTAGGCGTGATTGGCGACAATCCTGCCAAGTTGGAGACCGTCGGTGGAATCGGCCCCAAACGTCGCGAGCGGATTGCCCGTGCTTGGCATGAATCAATGCAGATACGGGAGATCATGCTCTTCCTTCACAGCCACGGTGTCAGCACCGGGCGAGCGGTCCGAATCTACAAGACCTATGGAGAGCAGGCGATCGACAAAGTACGGCAGAACCCGTACACCCTGGCAAAGGACATTTATGGCATCGGCTTCGCCACGGCGGATCAGATTGCCCACAGCGTCGGAATTCCGAAGGACTCGCAAAATCGGGCCCGGGCCGGGATTGACCACGTTCTACTGGGGGCGACCTCGGAGGGGCATTGCGCTCTGCCACTGGAGAAGCTGAAGGTGGCTGCAGTTAAGTTGCTGGAGGTGCCGGAGGAGACGATCGAGCAGGCCTTATCGCAAATGCTGACGAGCGGCTTTCTCCTGCTAGAAGAGATCGACGGCGAACCACTGATCTTCATGCCTCATCTTCGGAGGGCGGAGGACGGCATCGCGGCGAAGGTCAGGCGGTTAGCCACAGCCCGGGTGGCTTATCCTCCGATCGACATGGAGAAGGCCATGGCCTGGTGCGAGCAGCGGACGGGAAAGACGCTCGCCCCGAGCCAGCGGGAGGCGTTGAAGACAGTCCTGTCCAATCGAGTCGCAATCATTACGGGCGGGCCCGGCGTGGGTAAGACAACCCTCGTGAACTCGATCCTGCTCATCCTTCGAGCCAAGAGAGTGAAGTGTCTGCTCTGCGCTCCGACCGGGCGGGCCGCAAAGCGTCTCACCGAGACCACTGGACTGGAAGCTAAGACAATTCATCGCTTGCTAGAAGTCGATCCGGCCACAGGAAGATTCATG
>Ga0182024_10010036_pt1 | contig 19404 bp, 15 predicted proteins | sample P32metaG_FD_120480 | JGI IMG/M metagenome (GOLD analysis project Ga0182024, IMG submission 120480) | Permafrost microbial communities from Stordalen Mire, Sweden - P3-2 metaG (Illumina Assembly) | ecosystem: Environmental > Terrestrial > Soil > Wetlands > Permafrost | place: Sweden: Stordalen... | reverse complement strand
GTAGAGCGGCGCCAGCCACAGCGGCAAAAGGAACTTGAGTCGGGTCATGGTCGCCTCCTGCTCCGCCCCGGAGTCGGTTCCGTGCTGTTATCGACCCGTCGCGGTGGGAACCTTCATCACAATTCGCAAAGCGGGTGCTACAGGCAAAAGCGGCGAAGCCCATCGGCCCTGGGCGTCCAGGCGGAATGCCCGATTTCGGTCGTTCATTGCACGATAAGCGGGCGTCCCGCCTCAAATGCGCGGACCCCCCTTTCGCACTCTTCGTTGCCAAAAGGTGTTTCGTATGAAGGGCTTCCGGCCGCCCAAGCCTCCTCGGACGGGTACCGGCATAGGGGTTGCAATTATCGGCGGAAACCGCTTGGCGCCACCTTCTCCCGGCCGCGACGGCCGATCCGTGGTAGTCCGCGGTTCACCCCGAGGCCGCTCTCATGCCGCGAACGATCCTTGCGTTGACCGCTCTCCTCTGCTCCCTTTCCCCCGTGCTGGCCGGCCTGTCGCCGCGGACGACGGCCCTTCCCATCGACGACAAAGGCAGTGGCCTTTGGACGGCCGCGCTCCCGCAAGACAAGCCGCTCCCCCAGGACGTGGTCCAGGCGGCCTACCCTCGGCAACACAACGCCGAGTTCCGCATCACCTCCCGGACGGAAATCACCGTGGACGGCCGCCCCTGCTGCTATGCGGACGTGCCCAAGAACGCGACCATCCTGAAGATGGAAGTCGATTCCGACAACGGGACCATCGCGACCATCCGCTTCCGCTCGAAGAAGTGACGCCGGGCGACCTTCCGGGAACAGTAAAAGCACACAGACCTTCTGGGAGGGTCTGTGTGCTTTTAGTGCGCCGTCGAGGTTGACGTGGCGAGCCGCCGGTGCTCCGTCCCGGCGAAATGAACCCGCCGGCTCGCCGATCCGATCATTTCGGCGCGGCCGCGGCCAGGATGCGGAACGACGCCGTCTCTCCCTGACGGACGATGACCTGTCGGGTCTGGATGCCGGCGAGGCCGCCTTCCACCGGGTAGGTTCGGAGTTCGCCGTCCGGCCCGCGCACGTCCACCATCAGGGTCTGGGTCTGCTTCGGCATCGTCACCGTCACCACGAGCGGCCCGGGAAGCGGCTGTTCGTGGACGGTCGAGCCGTAGGTGACGGAGTGCGGGGCGACGGCGGGCGGCGCGACGGCCACCTGGGGGGCGGCCCAGTAGCCGGCCACCGCCACACCGGCGTTGGCGCGGTCGAATTTCGAGACGTTGTTGTTGGGTTGCTGCGCCAGGCCGCGCCCGGCCGTGGTCAGGAAGACCGCGCCGACCATGAGGCCGCCGAGGACGGGCATACGAGAATAGATGCGTGAAAGGAACATGGAAACCTCCGTTCGCGCCGTTCCGAGACCGTCGGCGGAATCCACGCGCCGGGACCGCGACGGCGGTTCCCGCGGATGCGTGGCACCGAGCCTCATCTGGCGCGCCAGTGTCCGAGTTTGGAAAAAAGAACGCTTGGTGTTGCCGAAACCGCGGACGCGGCATCGCTAAATGAGGAAGCGTTGGAGGACGATGACGAGATCGGACGGGGGAGGGGCCAGCAAGTGAGCCAGGTCGGCGGCGGCTTGAATGCGGGCCGGATTGGGATAGACGGCGATGCCAGCGACGGCGAACGACCCGCCGGCGTCGCGGTCGGCCGTGACGGGACGGGATGGGACGAAGTTCTGATGCTGGGCCCACGACTTGACGCAGCCCCGATTTTGCGCGCGAGGGGTGTCGTCGGCTCGCCCACGGGCGTGTTGAGCCTGTGCGTTGCAGCAGCAGCAGGAGGCTTTGTGTTTGCCGGCGGGAGCGGCCGCCCTCGCATGGCGAGCGTCCTTCGGGGCGGACGGGCAGGCATTGCCACAACAGCCCCCGGAGGCGGAGCAAGCGAAGCCGAAGCAGAACGGCTTGACGGAGTCGTTAGGGCACTGGCAGCGGAAATGGGGCAGGCCGGCGATCAACGTCATGACCGCCGTCAACCACAAGAAGGCCGCCCGGGTGATGCTGCCGAATGCGTTCATCACTCACCCCATTCCAACTTCCACGCTATTATACCCTTTCGGCCCGTTGGAATCCGCCTCAAAACCAGGACGCCCCTCGATGACGGCGATATCGCATCGCTCGCCCCGCATAGGCCGCACGACCGGCGCAGGCCGACGCGGGGACGCGGGCGCCAATCGCACTTCATCGGCGGCCGCCAATGCGGCCTATAATTCTCGTGAGGGCGCCGCCGGGCGGATTTCCGTTCCTTGATCCCTTTTTGGAGACAAAGCGATGCATCGAGACACGTCGCGTAGGGATTTTCTGCGCGGGGCCGCGGCAGCGGGTCTGGCGACGGCGGGGGCGGCGGCCGTGCGCGGCGCGGACGAATCGGCCAAGGAGGAGCCGCAACACGATCGTTCCGGCGACTACCCGCGCGACCACCCCGGCGCCGGCGGGCCCGTGGGCAGCGCGACGGATCGCGGCAAGCTGGTCCCGGGCCTGTCGCGCAAGGCCGGCGACCCGCCCGTCCCTGTCGTGACGCCCGACCTGGAGAAACTCGCTTTTGAGATGGTCGATGGCGTCAAGGAGTTCCACCTGCACGCCATGCACACCCGACGCGAGTTCCTGCCCGGCGCGTGGATGGACGTCTGGGGCTACAACGACCTGTGCCCCGGCCCCACCATCGAGGTGACCGAGGGCGATCGCGTGCGGATCGTCATGCACAACATGCTGCCCGAATCGACCATCCTGCACATCCACGGCCTCGAAGGGCCGAACCGCATCGACGGCGTTCACGGCGTCACCCAGGAGGCGGTCCCGCCCGGCGGCAAGGTCGTCTACGAGTTCACCCTGCACCAGCACGGCACGCTCTTCTACCACTCGCACGGCCCCATGCAGGAGGGGCTGGGCATGACCGGCCTGTTCATTGTCCATCCGAAGGAGGCGTACCAGCCGGCGGTGGACCACGACTTCGCCCTGACGATCCAGGAATGGGCGATCATGCCGCAGAGCACCATCCCCAACGTCACCTCGATGGAGTTCAATTGGTTCACGCTCAACGGCCGTTCCGCCCCGTACATCACGCCCCTTCTCGTCCGATTGGGCAGCCGGGTCCGCATCCGCTTCGTGAACATGAGTCCCATCGACCACCACCCGATGCACCTGCACGGCCACACCTTCTGGGTCACGGGGACCGAGGCCGGCCGGATTCCCGAGACGGCCTGGTATCCGAGCAACAACGTGCTGGTGGCCGTCGCCCAGGCGCGGGAGATCGAGTTCATCGCCAACAACCCCGGCGACTGGGTGCTGCATTGTCATATGTTTCATCACATGATGAATCACATGGCGGTCATGGTCGGCCCGATGGCCTTGCAGATGGGCGGAATGCCGGCCGGCGCCAACGCCCAGTCGGGCATGGGCATGACGCAGGGCGGCCCGGCGCTGTCCAAGGAGAACGGCGCAAGCATGGGGCGCGGCATGGGCGAGAACACCAGCAACGAGCGGGCGGTGATGACCGGCATGAAGGACATGAAAGACATGCCGGGGATGAAGGACATGCCCGGCATGGACATGTCGGGGAAGAGCGTGCCGGGCTACCCGGCGGACATGATGGATATGCCGATGCCCTATACGGCCGCCGACCTCAAGAAGCTGAACAAGCCCGAAACGCGCGGCATGCGCCGCAACTGGTTCCACGGCGTCGAGGCGTTGCACACCATCGTCCGCGTGCTGCCGCCGGAGCTTTACGATCAGGTGGTTTCCGGCAAGGGCGACGTCAAGCCGGGGGCCAGCGTGCCCGGCGGCGGCGAGGGCGAGATGTCGGGGATGCACCACCACTGAGCGCCTCCGCGGTCAACCGCCGGGGCCGCCCGTCCGGTCTTCCAGGCTCCGTCCGCCCTGCCCGCTGATGGGATCGGGTAGATCGGTGCCCTGCTCGCGTTGCGGCGTCCGGCCCTCGCTCGGCGAGCCGGGCGGCTCGTCCAGCCCGTCCACCAGGAGCAAGCCGAGGATGGCCGTCTCGGATCGCCGCAATTGCTCCTGGGCCTCGACGTAATCGACGCTGATCTGGAAGTAGGTGCGCTGGGCCACCAGCACCTGCGGCCAGGCCGCCGTCCGCTTGCGGAAGCTGTCCAGGTACAGCTCGTAGGCTTCCTTAGCGTCGGGGAGGCTGTGGCTCCGGTATTCCTCCACCAACGCCAGGGCGGTGCGGTAGCGGGCGTAGGTCCGTGCCAGCCGCTGCCGCAGCGACAACTCGACCCGGCAGACATTCTGTTGGGCGTAGGCCAGTTGGGCGCGGGCAGTGTGAATGTTGCCCTGGTTCTTGTCGAACAGCGGCAGGCGGAGGCCGAGTTGGACGCTGGTCACGTCGTTGCGCGTCTCGAAGTCGTAGCCGTTGGCCACCTGAACCTGGACGTTCGGGATCGGCTCGACCTGTTCCCGTTTCAAACCGATCTGGTTGCGCGCGACTTCCGACCGGGCGACCTGTAGTTCCGGGCTGGCCTCCAGAAGGTGGGCCAGGGCCGCGTCATAGTCCGGGGCGGCGCCCGACGCCTCCAGATCGCCCTGTAGCCGTCCCAGCGGTAGGCAGGCGTTGCCAACGAAGGCGGCGAGCTGTTTCCACGCCGCTTCGTAGAGGGCGCGGGCGTTTTCCAGGGCCACCTTCTCCTGGCGGGCCTCGATGCGGGACGCCAGTACGTCGGGCCTGTTGGCGGCCCCGACGTTCTGCAACTGCTCCGTGGTCGTCACGGCGTCGTCGGCCACCTTGAGCAGGTCGGCGCGCACGTCGAGGAGCCGCTGCATGGCGAGAAGCTGGTAGTAGCGCGTACGGACGCCGTTGAGGACGCGGTACTGCTGGGCCAGCGCCTGGGCCTCCATCTGAGACACTTCCTGGCCGAATTTGGCCCGGTTGAGCCGCAGCTTGCCCGCCGTCACGATGGCCTGGTCGATGAAAAGTCCTTGCAACTCTCCGGCGGTCCCCTGCACCCCGATCAGCTCGCTGGTGTAGCCGACCGTGGGGTTCGGATAGAGGCCGGACTGCAAGGCCCGGCCGCGCGACGCCTCGACGTTGGTGGCGGCCTGGGCGAGGGTGGGGTTGCCGGCCAGGGCCATCTGTTCGAGGTCGGCCAGGGTCAGTGGGGCGGCGTCCTTCGGCGGTTCGGGGTTCGCGGCGAACAGCGCCGGCGACAGACAGGCGCCAAAGACGAGAACCGTCCACCACGCCGGAAGTCGGGTGCGCATCGGTGCATCTCTTCGCGGTGAATCCATTCGGCCGGAGGGTCCGGCCACTGTGCTGCACATTTATCGGCCCGCGTGACGGCCGGCCTTATTGCCGCGCCGCTCTTTCCGGGGCCGGCCGCCAGTCCTGCCCGTCGGGGACAGGGATCGCGACGGATGCGCCGGAGGCGTAAGCGACGGACAAAAGACCGTCGCTTACGCCTCCGGCTCGGAAAGAAGATCGCTTGAACCTACACTAATGGATGACGCCGTCGAGGAAGACCTTCGCCCTGAAGGATGCTTGCCATGAATCCGACGAACCGGACGCCCGACGGGCACAATGAAGGCCGCAAGGCGATCCCTTTGTCCCTGACGGCGCCGGCTGCCGTGGACCCGGTTTGCGGCATGACGGTGGATCCCGCAACGGCGCGGGCGACGCGCACCCACGACGGCCGCCCTTACTACTTTTGCTGCCCGTCTTGTGCGTCGAAGTTCGAGGCCGGGCCCGCCCGCTACCTCGCCGCGCCGGCCGACCGACCCGCGGCCGCGGCCCCGCCGGGCGCCGTCTACACCTGCCCCATGCACCCCGAGGTGCGCCAGGACCATCCCGGCGCCTGTCCGAAGTGCGGCATGGCCCTGGAGCCGGCCGGCGGGGCGGCCCCGACGACCAAGGTGGAATACACCTGTCCCATGCACCCGCAAATCGTGCGCGACCGGCCGGGCAGCTGCCCCATTTGTGGCATGGCCCTGGAGCCGCGCACCGTGACGGTCGAGGAAGGCCCGAACCCCGAGCTGGTGGACATGAGCCGCCGCTTTTGGGTCGGCGCCGTCCTGAGCCTGCCGGTCTTCCTGATCGCCATGTCCGACATGCTGCCGGGCCGCCCACTCCATGCGCACATGGGCGTTCTCAATTGGATGCAATTGGTCCTCGCCACCCCCGTCGTCCTCTGGTGCGGCTGGCCGTTCTTCGAGCGAGCGTGGGCGTCCGTCGTCCACCGCAGCCCCAACATGTTCACGCTGATCGCCCTCGGCGTCGGGGCCGCCTACCTCTACAGCCTTGCGGCCACGGCGGTCCCGTGGGCCTTCCCCGAGGGCTTCCGCATGGGCGGAGGTGTGGAGACGTATTTCGACACGGCCGCCGTGGTCACGGTCCTGGTCTTGCTGGGGCAGGTCCTGGAACTGCGGGCGCGCGGCCAGACGAGCGGGGCGATCCGAAAACTGCTGGGCCTGGCCCCGAAGACGGCGCGGGTGGTCCGGGCCGACGGGCATGAGGACGACGTGCCGCTGGAGCAAATCCGGCCCGGCGACCTGCTGCGCGTGCGGCCCGGCGAGAAGGTCCCAACGGACGGCGTCGTCGCCGAGGGCCGCAGCTCGGTGGACGAGTCGATGGTGTCCGGCGAGCCGATCCCGGTAGAGAAGGCGCCCGGCGCGAAGGTGGTCGGCGGCACAATCAACGGCACGGGCGGCCTGCTGGTCCGCGCCGAGAAGGTCGGCCCGGACACGCTGCTGGCGCAGATCGTCCGCATGGTGTCCGAAGCCCAGCGGACCCGCGCCCCGGTGGAGCGGCTGGTCAACCGCGTGGCCGGTTATTTCACCCCGGCCGTGCTGGCCGTCGCGGCCCTGACCTTCGTGGCCTGGGGCGTCTGGGGTCCGGCCCCGAGCTGGGCGCACGGCCTGGTCAACGCGGTGGCCGTACTCATCATCGCCTGCCCCTGCGCGTTGGGCCTGGCCACGCCGATGGCCGTGATGGTCGGGACGGGTCGCGGGGCGGAGAGCGGCGTGCTCTTCCGCGACGCCGAGGCGCTGGAAGTGTTGGGCAAGGTGGACACGCTGGTGGTGGACAAGACCGGCACGCTAACCGAAGGCAAGCCGCGCCTAGCCGTCGTCGAGCCGGCGGCCGGTTTCACGGAGGACGAGCTGCTCCGGCTGGCCGCCGGCCTGGAACGCGCGAGCGAGCACCCGCTGGCGGCGGCCATCGTCCAAGGCGCCGAGGCGCGCGGCCTGCGGCCGGCCGACGCACGCAACTTCCAGTCGGTGACGGGCAAGGGGGTCGTGGGTGAGGTGGACGGCCGCCGCGTGGCGCTGGGCAACGCCGCACTGCTGGCCGAACAGGGGGCCGACGCCGGCGGACTGCAAACCCGTGCCGAGGCGCTGCGCGCCGACGGCAAGACCGTGATGCTGGCGGCCGTGGACGGCCGACCCGCCGGGTTGCTGGCCGTGGAAGACCCGATCCGCGCCTCGACGCCGGAAGCGATCCGTTTACTCCGCGACGACGGGATGCGCGTCATCATGCTGACCGGCGATAGCCGCGTCACCGCCGAAGCCGTGGCCCGGCGGCTGGGCCTGGACGAGGTGATCGCGGAGGTGCTGCCGCAGCAGAAAAACGAAGTGGTGAAGCGGCTCCAGGCGGAGGGGCGGATCGTGGCGATGGCCGGCGACGGCGTCAACGACGCCCCGGCCCTGGCGCAAGCGCAGGTCGGCATTGCCCTGGGCACGGGAACCGACGTGGCGATGGAGTCGGCCGGGGTCACGCTGGTCCACGGCGACCTGCGCGGCGTGGCCCGCGCCCGCCGCCTCAGCCGGGCGACCATGACCAACATCCGGCAGAACCTGTTTTTGGCCTTCCTCTACAACGCCCTGAGTGTGCCCGTGGCCGCCGGGGTGTTGTTCCCGTTCCTGGGGCTGCTCATCAGCCCGATCTGGGCCAGCGCCGCCATGAGTTTCAGTTCGCTGTCGGTGGTCGGCAACGCCTTGCGGCTGCGGAGGGCCCGACTCTAATATACGATTCGGATGATAGGGTCCGTTTAGCCGCGACCCGGAGGGGAGCGCGGAGGTCGAGCGCTCCCCTCCGGGTCGCGGCTAAACGGCGCCGCCGATGCCGCCCGCGGGCCGCTCGCCAGGGGGATTCCCGTCCATGAAGCGCGTCCTCCCGATCTGCCTCGCCCTCCTGCTCGCCGGCTGCTCTCCGAAGCAGACCCCGCCGCCCCTCGAAGCGCGGGCCGCGGCCGAAACGCCTCCCACCGCTTCCCCGGACGCCGCCGCGGACGGCCAGCCGTCCCCCGCACAGGTCTTCGAGAAACGGATTCTGCCGATCTTCAAATCGCCCAACCCGTCCAGTTGCGTTCAGTGCCACCTGGCCGGCGTCGATCTGAAAAACTACATCCTCCCGTCCGCCGACAAGACCTTCCAGTCGCTGCGCGACCAGGGACTGATCGACCTGGACCGGCCGGAAAAGTCGAGAATCCTCGCACTGATCGAGATGGGCGACGCGGATCGATCCGGCGCCGCCCTCATTCAACAAAAGGTCCGCCGGGCGGAGTACGAGGCGTTCGCCGACTGGATCAAGCGCGGCGTCGCCGACCCGCGGATGCGGGCGTTGCCGAAGCTCGACCCGTCCGAGGACGCGAAGCCGAAGCGGCCGCCGGAAGTCATTCGCCACGACCGCGAGGATCGCCTGCTGTCGTCCTTCGAGAACACCGTCTGGGCCATGCGTTTCCGCTGCATGGGCTGCCATACCGAGGGGACGCCCCAAAACAAGAAGAACGTGGCGGAGTACGGCGAACGGGTCGCCTGGATGAAGGCCGCGGGGCCGGAGGCGACGTTGGCCTACCTGCGGCGGAGCAAGCTCCTCGACGCGGACAAGCCGGAGCGCAGCCTGCTGCTCCGCAAGCCGCTCAACGAGGTCAAGCACGGCGGCGGCCTGAAGTTCCAGCCCGGCGACCAGGGTTACAAGGCGTTCCGGGCCTTCCTGGACGACTATGCGCGGGTCGTGAAGGACGACTACCCCGACGCCGCTTCGCTGCCGAAAGACGGCGACGAGCCGGCCCGGTTCGGCACGGACTGTTGGCTCAAACTGACCGACACGCCCGACGCCTGGGCCGACCGCCTGCTCCAGGTCAACGTCTACGCCCGGAACTCTCGGCAAAACGGATGGGAATCGTCGCCCATCGCCTCCAGCGACCGGGCCGTGTGGGGCAAGGGCCGGCTCTGGCAACACAACCTGACGCTGTTGGCCGCGAAAGGCTCCGACCGGGCGGCCGCGTGGGAGGCCGGCAAACCGACGCTGCCGCGCGGCAAGTATCTGGTGAAGGTGTACGTCGATCGGCGCGGCCGCCTGGCGGCGGACTGGATGGCCGTGCCGGGCGAGGACGATTTCGTCGGCCAGGCGGAAGTCGAATCCGCCTGGCCGGAGGGATACGACCGCATGACGGCGGTGGACGCCGGGGCCGTGCGAAAGTAGGCCCGACATGGGAGAAAACGGACAATGACGGCCACTCGCACCGCCCCCCGGCTGGGCGCGGTCTATGCCATCGGTGCGGCCGCCCTGTTCGGGGCCAGTACGCCGTTCGCCAAGCTGCTCCTGGGCGACGTTCAACCCGTCCTGCTGGCCGGCTTGCTCTACCTCGGCTCGGGCTGCGGCCTGACGCTGTGGGGCGTGGCGAACTGGCTGCGTTCGCGTCGCCGCGGAGGGCCGGCGCGGGAGGCCGGCCTCAAGCGTTCGGATCTGCCCTGGCTGGCCGGGGCCGTGTTCTTCGGCGGCGTCCTCGGCCCGGTGCTGCTCATGCTGGGTCTCGCCGCGACCGCCGCGTCCACCGCTTCGCTGCTTCTTAACCTCGAAGGCGTATTCACGGCCTTGCTGGCGTGGTTCGCGTTCAAGGAGAATTTCGACCGCCGCATCGCCTTAGGCATGGCGGCGATCACCGCCGGCGGCGTGGTGATCTCGTGGGCGGGCCTGCCGGAGCCGGGCGTGCCGTGGGGCGCCCTGGCCATCGCCGCAGCCTGCCTCTGCTGGGGCGTCGACAACAACCTCACCCGCAAGGTGTCCGCCGCCGACCCGCTCCAGATCGCGGCCATCAAGGGGCTGGTCGCCGGGCCGGTGAACCTGGCCGTCGGGCTGGCGGTCGGCGCGACCCTGCCGGGCGTCCTGCCCGTGCTGGCGGCCGGCGTGGTCGGCTTCCTGGGCTACGGGGTCAGCCTGACCCTATTCGTGCTGGGCCTGCGGCACCTGGGGACGGCCCGGACGGGGGCGTACTTCTCGCTGGCGCCCTTCGTGGGAGCGGCCGTCTCGCTGGCGGTGTTCCGCGAAGTGCCCGGCGGCGCCTTCCTGGCGGCGGCCGCCCTCATGGGGATAGGCGTCTACCTGCACCTGACCGAGAAGCACGAACACGAGCACGTCCACGAAGCGATGGAACACGACCACTTGCACGTCCACGACGCCCACCACCGACACGAACACCTTCCCACCGACCCGCCGGGAGAGCCGCACAGCCACCCGCATCGCCACGAGCCGATGCGGCACACGCACGCCCACTACCCGGACATTCATCACCGGCACGGACATTGAGGGCGGGCCGCCGATCCATGGTCCCGGGCAAAACCCTGATGAGTGTTCTCGACCACGAATCCGTCATCCCTCGACTTCGACGTGACCACGGGCGAACGGACGGGAAGGGCCGGAAGCCGGGAAGGCCGACGACGAGAGCGGCGCCGCGGTTGGCGGGGCCGTAGGCGCGGCCGAGAAATCGGTTAAAAGAGACCCATGAAAAGAGAACCGCCGCGCGGGTGGAGGGTCCGCGCGGCGGCTCCGTGCTCAGGAACTTTACACCCCGACCTGGGAACTAAGCAGGTTGGGGCGTTGCAATAGTGGTATCGGCCGTCCGTCGCGGTCGGCGTGAAGGAATTGTGAAGGGGATCGCCCACGCCGCTCACGGACACTCTCAACTGGACCATGAATCAGGCGCCGTCCGGCAGTAAAGACCACAGAGAACACAACGAGTCGAAAGGACGTAACAGGCAAAGGGGCGGCGACTTCCTACCTTAACATCTTTGTGTCTTTGTGGCGAATTCCGCGGACTCCCCGGAGGTCAGCGTTGCTGGGTCCCATTTTCAACCGCGAATTTCTCACGGTGCCGCGCCGCGCCCGCCATTACGTCCAGCGGACGGCCTACCTGGGGACGCTCTGGGTCGTTGGCCTGACGGCCTACCAGACGATGATCGGTTGGACGCGCCCCGCCACGCTCGGCGAGACGGCTCGTTTCGGGGCGGTGCTGTTCCAGCTGCTGACGGGGCTGATGCTGGCGCTGTTCCTGTTCTTCTCGGCCCTGTCGGCCGCCAGCGCCGTGGCGCGGGAGAAGGACCGGCGCACGTTCATCCTTCTGTTGATGACCGACCTACGCGACTCGGAAATTGTCCTCGGCAAAATCCTCGGCAGTCTGTTGCCCATCATGCTGCTGCTGGCGACGACGCTGCCGCTCTTGATGCTGCTGCTGCCGCTGGGCGGCGTCAGCGCCCAGCAGGTGATCCAGGCCGTGCTCGTGGCGGCGGCGGCTTCCCTGGCGGCCGGGTCGCTGGGCGGCCTGGTGGCGCTGTGGCGCGACCGCACCTTCCAGGCGTTGGCGCTGACCGTGCTTCTGGTGGTGTTCTACCTCTGCCTGGCGCGCGGCGCGGCGTTGCTGCTGGGACTGATCCCGGCCCTGGCGGATCAGCCGGTGTTGGCCTGGCTGGAACCGTTCGAGGCGCTGCGCACCGTCCACGACCCGCTGGCGGCCGGCGTCGCCCCGGCCTATGTCTTCGTCGGCGTCATGGTCGGGCTGAGCGCCTTGCTGGTCGGCTGGGGCGTGCTGCGGCTGCGGGTGTGGAACCCGAGCGGCGAACCGATCCAGCAGCGCGAACGACCGGACGAGGAGGCGGAAGCCAAGGAACGCGCCGACGTCGCCGCTTTGACAGCATTGGCCCGCCTCGAGAATCGTGGCGCGTGGCGCGTGGCGCGTGGCGCGAGTGGAAACGTCCGCCCTTCTTCTCGCGCCACGCGCCACGCGCCACGCGCCACGGCAGACGGGCGGACGGCCCACTCCGCCCCCGGCGGCGTGCGCACGGTCGGCCCGAACCCGATCTTCTGGCGCGAGACCGCCACGCGCGCCTACGGCCGACGGCCGTTGATGGTAAAGACGGCCTATTTTGTCGTGTTGGCCCTGATCTGTTACTTCGCCCTGGCGCCGCTGTGGGGCGGGACGCACGTCCCGTTCGCCGCGGCTTACGGCCTCGGCCCGGTGGGCGTGCTGAGTCTGCTGCTGGTGGCGGCGCAGGCGGCCACGGCCATCACCTCGGAGCGCGACGCCGGGGCGCTGGACCTCCTGTTGGTGACCGACCTGACGCCGAAGGAGTTCATCTTCGGCAAGCTCGGCGGCGTGCTGTGGAACACCAAGGAATATCTGATCCCGCCGCTGGTCCTGGCCGGCGTCTACGCGGCGTGGGGTCTATTGGCGGCGACGCCGGCGGGCCACAAGGACCTGGCGGCGTCGATGAACGCCACGGCGCTGGTGTGCGTGGCCGGCGGTCTACTGGTGCTGATGGCGTTCGTGATGGTGCTGGGGCTGCACGTGGCATTGCGGACGCCCAACAGCGGGGCGGCGGTGGTGCTGACGCTGGGGACCGTCTTTTTCCTATCGCTGGGGACGTTGTTCTGCCTGGCGCTGATCGTGCTGAGCGGCCGGTTCGAGTACCAGTGGCTGAGCTTCATTTTCTTCCTGGCGGCGGCGATCGGCGGGTTATGGTGGGTGCTGAATGGAACGCGGCCGTCGTCGGCGCTGACGTGGGCGAGTTGGTTCTGCCCGCTGGCCGTGTTGTACGCGGTGATGAACGTGGTGGTGGCCCGTCCGGGATCGCAGGAGTCGGCCGACCCGCTGCCGCCGTTTGTGGTGGTGGTGGTCGCGTTCGGCTTCGCGATCACGGCCATGCTGGTGCCGCTGTTGAGCGAGTTCGACGTGGCCCTGGGGCGCACGACGGGCGGGGCGGAGTAGGGGCGGGGTAACCCCGCCCCTACCGGCGGCGGCCGGAAAAAACGGCGAAAAAATGCCCTTGCCAGCGCGGGGGCGTTCTGCCATAAAAAACAACTGCCGCCGGGGCGGCCCCTTTAGCTCAATTGGCAGAGCAGCTGACTCTTAATCAGCGGGTTGTAGGTTCGAGTCCTACAAGGGGCACTTTCCTCCCTCCCTATCACCGAATCGTAGCGGGCATCAACGTCCGTTTAGCCGCGACCCGGAGGGGAGCGCTCGGTCGGAGCGCTCCCCTCCGGGTCGCGGCTGAACGACGCCGTTTACGGGCGCCCCCAACCGGACCATGAATCAGGGCGCGAGCGGGTCGAAGGGGTCGGCGGCCAAGAGCGACGCCGACAGGCACACCCCGGAGGAAGCGGTGTGAAGTTGTTCCGGTTGCACGGGTTGTCCCGTTATTCTATAATCCCTCTCCAGTCCGCGGAGCGGCGTGATTTCCTTTTCATGGCCTTGAAGGGTCTTATCGTGAGCGAAGACCGATACCTGTTCACCAGCGAATCCGTCTCCATGGGCCATCCCGACAAGGTGGCCGACCAGATCAGCGACGCCATCCTCGATCACTGCCTCAAATACGACGACAAGAGCCGCGTGGCCTGCGAAACCCTCGTCACCACCGACCTCGTCGTCGTCGCCGGCGAGATCACCACCGGTGCCAACCTCAGCCGCGCCGTCGTGGACAACCTCGTCCGCGACGTGGTCCGCGAGATCGGCTACGTCGATCCGACCATCGGCTTCGCGGCCGACACCTGCCAGGTCATTTGCAAGATCCACGCCCAGTCGCGCAACATCGCGGCCGGCGTGGACGTGGGCGGCGCCGGCGACCAGGGCATGATGTTCGGCTTCGCCTGCAAGGAAACGCATACGTTGATGCCGCTGCCCATCTACCTGGCCCACCGCCTCGTCGAGAAGCACGCCGACCTGCGCCGCAGCGGCGAACTGGGTTTCCTCCGCCCCGACGCCAAGAGCCAGGTCACCGTCGAATACAACGGCGACGACACTCCCTCCCGCATTCACACCATCGTTCTCTCGACGCAGCACGACGAAAGCGTCATGGGCAAGAAGGACAACCGCGATTACTTCTCCGACGACGCCCGCAAGCTGATCGTGGACAAACTCATCATGCCGACGCTCCGCGAGGAGGTCCGAAAGGAGAAGCGCTGGAACCTGCTCGACGGCAAGGACAAGATCGAACTGGTGCTGCCCGGCCAGAAGCCGCCGCGGGCCGACGACAAGACCATCCTCTGCCACATCAACCCGACCGGCTGCTTCCTCGAAGGCGGCCCGCACGGCGACTGCGGCCTGACCGGCCGCAAGATCATCGTGGACACCTACGGCGGACGCGGCCGCCACGGCGGCGGCGCCTTCAGCGGCAAGGACCCGACCAAGGTGGACCGTTCGGCCGCCTACATGTGCCGGTACATCGCCAAGAACGTCGTGGCCGCCGACCTCGCCGACCAGTGCGAAGTGCAGCTGTCCTACGCCATCGGCTATCCCGAACCGATCAACATCTGGGTGTCCACGTTCGGCACGGCCAAGCGCGGCCTGACCGACGAGCGGATCGCCCGGCTGGTCGGCCAGCACTTTAAGCTGACGCCGGCCGGCATCATCGAGACGCTCAAGCTGCGTCGGCCGATCTACCGCGACACCGCCCGCCACGGCCACTTCGGCCGCGAGCTGGAGGCGTTCACCTGGGAGAAGGCCGACAAGGCCGAGGCGTTGCGCCGGGCCGTCGGGCTGGCCGCGGCGTAAATGGAACGAGTCCGAGCCGGAAGCGTGAGCGACGGAGTTTTCATCCGTCGCTCACGCTTCCGGCTCGGATTCAATCCAATCCCAAAAACTCGCGCATGTAGCGGTCGTACTCTTCCTGGCCGCGTTCCGTGCTCAGGTCGATGCGCAATTCGTTGATGACTTTGATGCTGTAGTTCTTCAGCCAGTCCGTCCAGCAGTCGGCGCACACCGTCTCGTAAATGCGCCGGCCGATGTCGTCTTTCATCGGCGGCGCCTTGAGCTGGCGCGCCTGCGGACCCACCGGACAACCGGGACGTTGACATCGAAAGCCGCCGCCCTCGCCGTCGGGTCCGGCCGCCGGCCGCTTCGACGCCGGGGCCGCCTCGCCCAATTCCACCAGCATCCGGGCCATCTCGTCGCGCGGCATGTTGTCGCCGCGCTCGTCGGCCACGTCGAACCCCTGATGCAGCACCCGCACCGCCTCGTCGCGCTGGTTGTCGTGGAGCAGGGCGAGGGCCAAAAGATGGTACACCTTGGAAAAGGTCGGACTCAGCTCCAGCGTCCGCCGGAACGACCGCCCCGCCTCGGCGTATTGCTTGTCTTCCATCAGCAACTGGCCGAGCCGGTAGTGGCCCAGCTCGTTGTCGGGGTCGTCGCCGGCCATCTTGCGGAACTGGCCGATCCGGTCTTGCAACTGACTCATGGAAGCGTCTCTCTCGGATGGGCGGCCGGGTCACTTCGGTTCGACGACCGTCAGGCTCAGTTCCTGCTTGGCGCTCTTGTTGGCGAGCTTGTCGGTGGCCGTGATGACGAGGGTGTACTTGCCGGCGCGGTTCGGCGCCAGCGGGAAGGAAAACGGCAAGGCCGCCTTGTAGTCTTCCGCCAATCCCTGGTTGACGTCGATCACGAACGGCTTGGCCAGCGTCGGCTTGCCGGTCTCGTCGCGGATGGTCATTTCCACGAGCACGTGCGCCTGCGCCTGATCGCCCGCCTTGGCGCCGGGGTTCGTCTGGAAACCGACCGCCGTAAAACCGACGATGAAGCCCTGGCCGGGGACGGCGACCGGCGGCGCGGGCGGGGGGCTGGCCGGCGGCTTGTCGTAGAACAGGGCCGTGCGAATCAGGCCGAAGTGCGGCGCCGTCAGCTCGAACTTCTTTTCGAGGACGGCCGGCTGACCGTTCTTGGCGAGCTTGTCCGCGACGGTGACGCGGACGGTGTAGGTCCCCGGCTCGGTGTCGCTGCCGACGATTACCTGGCTCCAGTTCGGCAGATGGTTGCCTCCCATCGGGAGCAGCGCCTTGCGTTCGACGGGGGTTTCCTTGAAGAGCGACTTGTTGTCCTTGTCCAACAGTTCCAAGGAGGTGGTGTAGGAGGCGGTGCCGTCGTCGCGGGTTTGCAGGCCGTCCACGTCGAAGGCGACGAACACGATTTCACCGGGCAGCACCTGCGTGTCGGTGCGCGCCTGGCCGTAGACGCCATAGGTGAAGCGATCGTTCTTGATCTGTAGCGCGCCGACGTCGGCGGGCGCGGCGGTCAGCACGGCGGAGACAGCGAGAGCGGCCCACATGGGGTAGGTCCTCATTACGACGAGGGGTGGAGGGACCGTCCGGCGACGGGTTCCCTGTCATTGTGCATGGACGCGCCCCGACCCGCCAGTGCAAAAAACAAACAAGCAACCTTGTCCGAGCGCCCGTCACAAGCCGTCGTCGCCGTGGCGGATCGGCCGGTGAATTCCGCGGCGACGGGGGCCGGGGCAAAACGGCGGGTATTTCGACCTTCCAGGCCCAGCTCAGGAGGGTCGCTTTCGGGCCTTCTCCAAGCGCTTGACGAAGGCCGCGTGGGCGGGAGCGGCCAGCCCCTGTTGCACGGCCGCAACCAGCCGCGATCCGTCGCGTTCCAGCAGGGCGGGCGCGTCGATCCACAGGCCGGGAAAAACGCGGGAGCGGGCGACGCCCTTGCGGTCGGGCCGGATCGTCCGCCGGGACGGAAAATGGAACCAATGCAATTCGCGCTCTTCGACGCACAGCACCAGATACTCCAGCACGCCGGCTCGTTCGTAATCGTCGCGCTTCTGATTCATGTCGATGGCGCGTGTGCTGTAGGCGATCTCGGCGAGTAGTTCGGGCGCCCCTTCGACGTAATCGTCTTCGGTGGTGCGCGACCGGCCTCCGTACTCGGGAAGGATGCGCAGGCCCAGGTCGGGTTGCGGCTCGCTCTCTTCGCCCAGGAGGATGGTCGCGTTGTCGCCCGCCTCCACCCCCGTCGTGCCTGCCTGATAGAGGCCGAGAAGGAGGCCCAGCCGATTGTGCGAGGCCCCGTGGAGCCAGCGTAGGGGCGACGGCATGTAGACGGGCGGCGACATGTAAACGACGCCGCCGATGAGTTCCGCCCTCACGTTTTTGGGACATGCCTCGTAGCGCCGGTGGAACTCGGGCTGTTTCATGCGGTCGCCATTGCAAAGGAACAGCGAGTTGTTCTCGGATGACGGATTGGCGACCGAAGGCGTGGGGGAAATCGTGCTCATGTCATGTCTCCATCGTCGGCGATTGCATCCGGCGCTTCAGACTGCCGTTTCTCCTTATGCGTACTGCTCCGGCAGGGCCGCCACGATCCGCACGGTTTCGACGCCGACGCGGACCACCTGCCCGACCAGCCTCACGATGTATTCCGGGTCGTCGGAACGGTTGGGGTCGGAGCGGACGCCGCTGCGTTTGTCTTCCGACGCCTGATACTGGTCGATGACCCACTCCAGGGCGTTGCGGTTGCCGAGGCGGTACAAAAACGTCTCCGGCGGGACGCCTTCGAGGGTCAGCGTCGGGTTGACGCGGAGGGCCGTCTTGTCCTTGCTCAGACGCATCTTGTCTTCGACCTTGTACGACAGCGGCGCGCCTTCGGTTTCGACCCACCGGAGCGGGTACGGCGTCAGTTGTTCGTAGTCGAGGTGCAGGCGGGCCAGCTCCTTGCCGGCGGCGGCGAAGGCTTGGAAGTCCGGGGCGAACGGGATGCGCGGCAGGTCGCGCTTGAGGTTGTCGGCGAACTTGGTGCGGTAGCCGGGGTGGTGCAGCAGGCCGTAGACGTAGTAGAAGAGGTCCCACTTGGTGATGGCGTCGTCGCCGTAGTGGCTGCGGAACTGGTTCAGGGACCAGTCGGTGATGTTCTTCGCGGCGGTTCGTGCTGTCCAGGCCGCAAACATGAAAGCCAGGCTTCCCGGTTTTCACCGGGCAGGCTGCTACTGCTTGAAATCCAGAAGCGCATGTTGTAGCTTCATGCCGGCGTCCCAATCCAGGGTGTCACCCTCGTAGTAGCAGAGGTATAGCCCCTGGAGGTTGGAGGGCAGCGTTATCCGCTTGTCCACCACGAGTATCACCTTCTTGTTGTAGAGGACGAAAGCGGCACCGATCTCTATCAAGACGTTTTCGTTGATCTTGGATGTCGTTGTCGCGTCGGTTGTCGGGGCGGCCTGGTCGAATGCTACGTTGATGATGCCGGCTTGGCACTCACGCATCGCGTTGAATATCTTGTCCGGCACCGGGATCGCTGTGGACTCCTGCCGGATTGCGACCACTGGTTCCATGTCGCCGTACTTGACGGTGGTTTCGATTTGCTCAAGTATCTTCTTGTTCTTTCCGTGCGTGATGAAGACTTTCAGCTTGCCCTTTGGTTTCGCCGGAACGGCGGGTTGACTATTTGGTGCGGGCTGGTTGGCGGAACGGGGCTCGGCAGATGGAGCCTCCGCAGCGGCTTCGCCGTTGGCCTCTGCCGGGCCTTCTCTTACATTGGGAAGGTTTACCCTGTCCATGTTCAGGAAGGCGTTGCCCTTGATTTCATGGACGGCCCCGAGAAACTGAGCGTCATCCAGGAACACTTCCCACAGCAATGCGGTCTTGTCGTCCGCCACGCCGAACTCCCTTTTCAGAATACCTTTCGCAAACTCTGCTTTGGGTATCTGCTTACCGCTGAAACGCTGGTATAGGTTCGCCAGCAGCACCGGCGCTTTTGCGGCCTCCACCATCGCTTGCTTCCGGTCCTCTTCCGACGTGGGTTCAAAGACCCTTTGACCCAACTCTGTGATTTCGATCTTGCCCTTCACCGTCCTTGTCAAGCCGTAGATGTTGGACGCGGCGATTAGCTGATTGAAGCCGCTGCTTAACGGAGGCTTCCCAAGCACGTCAGCTAGGGTTAGCTTGTCAGTCGCCTCCGCCCCGTTGTTGCTGACGATGGCTTCTCCGATGCGAACGGACTCCCGAAGGCCGTTCGCTGGCACCGCCTTTTCCGTTTTCTGTCGAGGCATCGTCGTTTCTCCAAGAGAGCGAGCAGTTCCCTTGCCTCCATGCCGACCAATCCGTGAGTTTTACACAATCCTGCTCCTTTGAGGGCGATTAGTGAACAGACTAACAGATTCGGCCTTTATCCGCAAGACAAAACGCACGTTTTCTCTCGCTAGCCATTGCCCATGTTCATCGACGCGATGTAGTACGGCGGCAGTCGGAAGTCGTCGCGCAGGGTGCCGTCGGGGTGTGAATCTTTTACTTGGGTGACTTTCACGCGGCGGCGCGGCGGGGTTGGGACCAGAAGCCGTCCCAGACCTTGCCGCCGCTGACGTACAGGGCACGCAGCGAAGCCACCGTGGCCGCT
>Ga0182024_10010035_pt1 | contig 19405 bp, 13 predicted proteins | sample P32metaG_FD_120480 | JGI IMG/M metagenome (GOLD analysis project Ga0182024, IMG submission 120480) | Permafrost microbial communities from Stordalen Mire, Sweden - P3-2 metaG (Illumina Assembly) | ecosystem: Environmental > Terrestrial > Soil > Wetlands > Permafrost | place: Sweden: Stordalen... | reverse complement strand
GTTCAAGCTACTGTCTGGCTGCCCCTTGCGAGCTGGGCTCAGTATTTCATTACGCTTTAGCCAGTCCTTCACGTAACGCGGGCTGCTTGCTATCGTTTCTGGTTGACGTCAACCTGACGTTTCTGCAAAGCCCCTCGGCTCAAAGCGCTTATCATTTAAGTAAGTCGCTCACCGTTGATGCATTTAGTTTATCGCATTCAAATCTCATTTCCACTCCCCCATTGAATTTTTTTGGATCAATTTTCGCCCGTCTTAGAATGGCTAAACGAGCAGCTTTTAGATCGCTCATCAATCGTCAAGCACCCGGCCTGAGCCACTCACCTTATTTGGTGTCATAATATATACTCTCGTACAATTTAATCTATCGATCAGTAACACTTGCTCAAAATGCCAGAACAACGAAGTGATTGCAAACAGATCAACAAGACCACTTTCTACCTCGTGCGTGGTGACATTACTCGCCAGACAGTGGATGTCATCGTGAACGCGGCGAATTCATCGCTGCTCGGTGGTGGTGGCGTGGACGGTGCCATTCACAAGGCAGGCGGACCACAGATTCTCGAGGAGTGCCAGAAGATACGAAATCGGCAGGGCGGCTGTCCAGCAGGTAAGGCGGTGATAACCGGCGCCGGGAAATTGACCGCACAACATGTAGTGCACACGGTCGGCCCATTCTGGAGCGGCGGCCAGCGTGGTGAAGCTGAAACTCTGAGCAACGCTTATCGAAACAGTCTTGACGTGGCTGCCCGCGCGGGCAGTAAAACCATCGCGTTTCCATCTATAAGCACAGGCGCCTACCGATTTCCAGTCGATCAGGCAGCTCCTCTGGCGCTTCAGGTAGTTGCCGATTATTGCCGAAGTCACGAAAGCTTCAACGAGATACGCTTTGTTCTCAATGACGCATCGACGTACTCAGCCTACCAGCAAGCTCTTGCTGATTTGCTTGTGTAAAAATCGCATATGCAGACAAAAGTTTGTCAATCCAACCTCCGCGGCAGTTGCGTGGATTGAAAGTGGTACTAGTTCAAGATCTAATGTAACGCTGACTGATTGACAATGTCTCGACACCCTATAATGTCCACCAGATATGCAAATGAGTCGTGAGGCGGAAGATATGACTGATAATACAGGAACGGCAACTGCTGAGGGTAACTCGACTGCTGAGAGACGACAGACTCGTCTGACTCAGCCAGACTTCACGTCCTATAAGAAAGCGAACGCTTATCCTGGACCGTCGTACTTTTTTGTCGGTCATTCATATGATGTGGAAATCTCGGATGCTCACAACGCGCGCCTGTCTCACCGAATCGACGCCATTCGCACCCTTTTTCGGGAGCAAATACAGTGGGTGCCTGTGCAATCAGCCTTGAGCAATGAGCAATTTACGGCAATCCTGACCAGGTTCGAACAAGACCTCCTGCATCGCATGCCCGAAAACGCTTTGATCGGACCGGCCATCGATGAGCGCGGCAACGAAATCGCCCATTCCTTCACGATATGGCGCGAAGAGCGCAGAAAACCACGCTCGCTGGAAGGACTACCAGGCTAAATTGGTCCAGGCCTGGGCACGTCGGCTGGGAACGCAGGCATCTCACCTGCTGCGTCGAACTTAAAGACTGTTCAATTCCACATTACGCCATCATGAATCTCGCCTTATATTCCTGTTAACTCCAAGCAGGACAGGGCATCGATATGGATTTTAATAGTGCTTTCGCTGACAGTGCTCAATCGTGCAAAAACACAATTGATGCATCAGCTAAGTTTTTGCAGGATACCTGGGAGCATCCCGACTGCCGGCTTCGTCAAGCTGGCGTCGTTGCTGATGGCACAGTAGTTGGCGGTTTGAAGGCAACTGCCGACCGCATTGCCAATCACCCCGAGGATACAGCGCGGCAAGCGGCTATTGCCACTACCTTAATGCTGGGCGTCGGACTGCTTCCGGTCGAGGTTCCGGCGGTGGCTGCGGGAATGGCTATCGCCGGCACGTTGCTCACTTGCAAATACGTCTTTGATCTAGGGCAACAACTTGGCGCAGACCGCCAATTTCAAAGCGCACTGAATAATGTCTGGAACAAGCATGACGCATCTACGTGGCATTCGTCATGCGCAGCCTCCGAAGAAACCCTCGGAAAACCAACATTCGACTTTGCTCTTGCCACTATGTGCGGTGCAGGTGGCTATAAGTTGGGTGCTGGTTTGCGCGCGCTACCGCCGCAGTCTGGTCTCCAATTAGCCTTAGCTTCCGGCCGGGGCGAGACAGTGGGTCCGCTGGCGCAAGCCGGAGAAGGGACCTTCTTTGCGATGAGCGGAAGACATGGACTGGAGGTTCGGGAACCGAGCTGGATGTCGCAGCAGTTAACGACAGTGTTTGAAAGTTTGGGCGAACTCTCCGGCAAAACTGGTGATGACCTGGTGCAACATAAATCGCGGCTCCTAGAGATAAACAAACAGTTGACCGAATTTTCGCAGACTAATGAACCAATTTCGGTTGCTACGGCACAGAGATTAAGGCAAGCCGAAGTCAACTTTCGTGATGTTGTAAGACCGGTGCGCGAAGACCTCAATTATGGACGAGAGGAGTTTGTTAACTGTCTTATGACGGACGGGGCAGACGAGGCATACTTTGCAAAGCAGGACATGATCAGTGGAATCCTCCACAAGCGCTTGCGGGGATATGGTTGGGATGGCGAGAGCAAAGGCATGATTGATAAGGAGTCTTTGTTCGACAAACGAGATGGCATGCAAGCACAGGGACGCGTGTCAAATCAAGTTTCCAAACTGCTGAACGATGATAATCTTGATAGAAACTCACATGCAGTGAACGAGCTTGTCAAATCACGATTGACCAAAACAGAAGCACAGGCACGACTAGAGGATTGGCGCGGCATTCCCATCCAAGGCAATGCTGCAGGCGACAAGGTCGGCGGCGACTATCTATTCGTCAATAAGGATACGGGAGAGTATTATCCGCTCGACGTCACCACTCGGGTTGAGAATATGGACCCTCGTTCTGTGGTGGAAAGCCTGACTACCAATCCGAATATGCGTTTCGTAGACAAGAAGGTGCCGAAGGAGCGCACCGAATGGGCGATCGGATCGATCGAAGATAAGGTATGGAACCAGAGAATCGACTACGAGTCAGTCGGTGATTTGGAACAACAGCAGCTGGCAAAGATTCTAGGAGCTACGTTGTCTACGAAATCTCCCTTAAACATCCTCGATCTGCCCTTGCCATCCAACAACACTTTCCAGCATCCGACCATGACATTGTATGAATTGTCGCGCTTTCGAGACCAGCTCCAATCGCAGGGAATGACTGACTGGGCAACGGCGGTCAACAAAGCAATGGAATCGGTGTTAATGGATAATAAGGGACGCAATAGCATTCCCAATTCGTGGCATCAGATTGTATTTGGGGCGTCGGCTATCAGGTGATGGCACTGGGGCCAATTGATGCACTGGAGGACAGCGTGATCCAAAGCTCTTCATCTTGGGTAGGCAGAACCATCGACGACTGTCATATAGAAAGTCAGTTTGCCGATGGTGCCTTCTCCTGGATCTACCGGGCACGTGAGAATTACACGGACCGCATACGTCTTTTCAAAGTGGCCAAACCAGAGCAACTTATTCACCAAGATGGGTTGGATCCTTTTTGCACGCAGTCCCTTGCTATCACTGATGGTGACATCAAACTTGTCAAACCGAACACAAACGCACTGCTAACCTCACAACATTCCAGACTATATCCCAGATTGGATTCCGGACTGGTTCGGGTCGGCAAACTGCATGTCGACTCAGGGCGCTCCTACTTTAGTATGGAATATCTTGGAAAAACAAACTTGCGCCAACACTTGCAAACAGAGAAGATGGACATAAGCATTTTCGCCAACCTGGCCTGCCAACTCGCCGAGATTAGGAAGCCTCACAAGTTTCAATATCACGGGGATCTGAAACCAGAGAATATCATGGTCACCGGGGATGGTATCAAAGCTATCGACCCAGGCTATTTCGGTGCCATGGAAAGCGAGCAAGGAGAGTCGCTCGAGGTTGCAGTAACGACGTCATGGTATTACCCTTTTCTGAAACCAGATGATCTTTTCGCGTTTGGCTTGATCTTCTGGGAGGCAGTGCTGAAAATGCACCCGCTCTACAGCATATTCATCAGTACCGCAAACCGAAGGATCGATGGGCAAATGGACAGCAGAAGCTCTGACCTGACGATCTCTAACGAGGACGTCATAGCCACGTTTCGCGAGCTGGGATACGACATAAAAAGTCATTCAAGCACGGTTGATTCATACGCAGTCGGTTTGTTTATCGCTCACTTCAATAAGAGAAAGCAGCAAGATCATCCGTTAGAGAAGCCAAAAAAGGAACAAGAAGAAAAACCAAAACCAGTTGTTAAAGCATCGGCGAGTGTTCGTGAATGGATTGGTGCGCAGGCACCAGCAGCGCGTTTGCTGCTTTCACCACTTCTGCATTTGCCTCGACCATCTGATCTGCAACCGGGCATTTCACCGATCCTGGAGCAGGTGCTATTGAAGGGATTGCGAATGCGAATCGACCCTGCCACCAATGAAGTCGTGATCGGGCCGGGTTTCGAAAGTTTCGCCCAGTGGTTCCAGATCCTCACCGCCATGCCCAGAGAGATCCCTGTCGTCTAGCCTAGCCGCCTGGCAGGAATTGAAAATGCCAGAGCCTAAGCCCGTGTATGAAAGTTGCTGGCACGGAGGCTACAAATTCGTGTTTAGGTGTGATGATCGCAACCCAGAGCAAAGCTGAACCGCAACGATCAATCCACGGTTTCTGACAAAAGATCATCGAATTCTGGGAATTACATCCTTTCCTTCACGCAGGCGGTGTAGCTCCTGCTCGACCTCTTGTTCAGTAACTTTGTAGAAAGCTAGAGCACGCTTCTTTTCGTTTTCATCTGCAAACATCTCTGTCAATTTAGCGTCACCTTTGAGCAACTTGCGCGCCAGGCTCTTGAGTTTATTTTTCCTTTGTCCATCGGAAGCCTGTTCGCCGGCTGTATGAATATCAACAGCGATCTCATGCGCGCAGCCGCCGTCCGGATTTTCCAGAGGACTGATAGACATTCTTATGGTGCCGATTCCGGCCTTAAGTGCATCGAATCGATTCACATAGACGCGCAATTGCAAGGGCATCTTCGCAGTCAGGTTTAGATCCCTATCCTTAATTACCGCTGACCATGAAGCGTTTGTCCCCGTTGAAAATTGAGTTTGCGATAGGTAGTTATATTCCTCGCCTGCTTTAAGCAATGTGGCACCGACAATATGTCGGCCCTCTTTACCAATGAGCGAGTCTGCGATTGCTGAACCGTCAGCGACTATTACCACCCCTTCAGCCAGAGCTCCCTCAATATCCAAAGTAATGTAAAACGAAATGGTGCCACCGACCCAAAAATGATCGTCGTTAAACGTTTCAAACAATTTCAACTGTGGCGACGAGAGTAGCTTGTTGTCTCCCATTCTTCAATCTCCAAATCAGAATGGCTGCGCATCCAGAGCCTGAACAAACAAAAACACCATCCGACTTGCATCGCGATGGTGTTCTGCTACTGCCTGGCTGCCCCTTGCGAAGTGGGCTCAGTATCTCATTACGCTTCAGCCAGTCCTTCACGTAATGCGGGCTGCTTGCTACCGTTTCTGGTTGACGCCAACCTGACGTTTCTGCAAAGCCCCTCGGCTCAAAGCGCTTAACATTTAAGTAAGTCGCTCACCGTTGATGCATTTAGTTTATCGCATTGCAAATGCATTTCTACTCCCCCTTAGAAAATTTCAGGAAGTTTTTTCTGTCATTCCAACATGGCTTAGGAAGTGTGTTTTGTCATCTTGCAAAAATGCCAAGCGCCCGGCCCAGGCACCAAATCTGATGCCGACTTGAATATATCCACGGCATACACCATACGTATATTTAGTATCTGTTTCCGAGTGATACTCAAAATGGCAGAGAGGTTTTGCCGTTCGACGATGGCTTGTGATAGCCACCATCACCGGTGAGGTGCTGCTCAAATCCGTAATCATCCAATATCGCCAAGTAAACGCACTGTAAGATACAGGCTAGCTAGCAGCACTGTATGTGATACCAGTGTGAGACCTTTGTAAAATAGCGGTCTCCTGGAAACTCTATCCGTTAGCTGCCGCCGGTTTTAGGCATAATCTACGTACCGAGCTACGGCTTCTCGCGAGTGAAAAATCGGTAATCTTTACAAGGTTCTCAGATCGGTTCAGAAGCTGATACACCGCCCCTGCATCGCTATAGACTATCTATTATGCTAAAAATCAAACACATAACATATATATGCGCTTCGTTGCTACTCACCACTTCGGCTTTGGGCGCGCTGGCTGTACCTAATCCAGTTATGCCAGCCGGTCTGGAGCCGGTCGTGCCGGTGACTTCCTGGACCGACCAGAACAAGCCTGTGCGGGCCGTGCTGCTTTGTATCCACGGGCTCGGTTTGCACAAAGGCACCTTCGCCCAGTTCGGCCAAAAGATGGCCGCTTACGGCATTCCTACCTACGCCCTTGATGTCAGGGGATTTGGTGAATGGCAAGAACCAAAAAAGCGCAAAATAGACTTTGATGGTGCTCTTGGCGATATAAAGGCAGAGCTTGCGCAACTCAAAAACGCTTATCCCGGCAAACCTGTATTTATTCTCGGCGAGTCGATGGGAGGCGCGATTGCGCTGCGAGCCACGGCAATGTATCCAGACCTGGTCGCTGGTCTGATTTCCTCTGTCCCTGCCGGCGATCGCTTCCACCAGACGAGTGCCAAATTAAAAGTGGGGCTGACTGCCTTGTTTGGCGGTATGGACAAGCCAATGAAGATGGACAAAACAGTCGTCGACCGGGCCACCCAGCGAGAAGACTTGCGTCAGTCGTGGGAATCCGATCCCCTGGCTCGCATGAACCTGACGCCACGCGAGCTGATCGAATTCCAGGGCTTTATGCAGAAGAATTTTGTCTTCGCCAAAGATATAAAGGATCGACCCGTCCTTTTTATTCAGGGCGCCAACGACAAACTGGTGCGTCCGGAAGGCACATGGCAGCTTTGCGAAAGCCTTTCCACCCCCAGGCGTGAGTTGGTTTTAAGCAAAACTGCCGAACACCTGATTATTGAAGAAGGTCAGTTCAGCAAACAAGACCTGGCCTTTGTAGAAAAGTGGATCGACAAAAATAGCGCTGTCGCAACCGCATCCACTGCTGCACCAACGGCCAGCGACTCGACCGCTGCAGATGCCTCCAATGCCATTACCGGCGTGACGGTCTCCAACGGTGTTCCCCAGACATCCAACACTTTTGCCGCGACACAATCCGCGCAGACACCACTTAAGCCACCGGCAGCGCAATCGTCTAAAGCTGCTTTTGAATCAAACGTCCCAGTTCCCAAAATTTCTTACTGGATTGAGCTTTATCGAGATGGAAAAGTCTTTCGTTGCAACAACAAAAGCTCCTTCAAATCCGGAGACGCAATTAGATTTCACATTATTCCGAAACTAAGTGGTTATGCCTATTTGATGATGAAGCATGGCACCACTGGTCGCAGTGCCACCTTGTTTCCAACAGCGGAAAACGGCACTGACAATTTCCTTGCTCAGGGAAAAGACTATGCGGTGCCGACGAAAACATGGCTGAAGTTTGACGGCAACCCGGGCATGGAAACCTTGACACTTTTCTTCGCCAAAGAGCCGATTGCTCCTTACGAGATGGTCAGTCGGCAGCTTGTCGCCTACATATCTCCCGAGCGAACTGGAGCCAAAGATATAGTGCCGACACGAATGCGTTTGAGCTGGGATAATCCAGACCCCTTAATTGTGCCGGATAATTTCTCCGGCGCGACGCAACTAGGCGGGCCAGGCAGCAGTCTGGTGAACGTCTCTTCCTCGGATCCTCTGGTGGCACTTGATATTGCTCTGGCGCACCACTGACGCACAAAGAGATGAAGCGATCTAAAGTAATTCTCGCTGCGCTTACGTCCATGACTTTTTTTGCCGGTCCAGTTCAGGCTGATGATGCCATTACACATGGTCCGCGGCAAGTTGCTCCTGGAGTGGAGTGGACCACCTTCCAAGATTTGAAACCAAATGCGGTGGCAGCAAACACGCCCATAAAACAGAAGTGGGCTGTCGTTATCGGTGCCTCCAAATTTCAAGAACACAAGCTCATCGGTCCTGAGCAGATGGATGCGGCCGCGCGCGACTTCAACGACTATCTGCTTGATGCGCACGGCGGTCGCATGCACCCTGACCACGTCAAATTGCTGACCAACAGCGCCGCCACCAGGCAAAACATTATGTCCACTCTGGGCAGCTCGTGGCTTGGCAGTCTTGCCGGACCAGACGATCTGGTGATCGTATTCATCTCCACAAATGCCTTTCCAGCCACCGACGACACCACATATCTTTGCGCTTACGATTGCGCTCTCGACAATATTTATTCCACATGCATCTCGATGCAAAATTTGATGGATACATTGAAAAAGTATGTGCCATCGCATCGCATCTTGCTGATTGTGCAATCTGCATATAGCGGTGCTGCTGAATTGAGTGGCGCCAAGGCATTGAGTGGCGCTAAGGAATTGACAGGCGCCAAGGCCATTTTTAGCGGATACAACATTGATGTAGACAAAGTCGCATTGGGCAAAGGTTACATCATTCTCTCTTCCAGTCAGCCCGATCAAATCACGTGGGGCGATGCTTTTTCCAGGAATCTAATCGCCGCTTTACGTTTGCAAGATGGGCTAATCAACCTGCAAGATGCCTTTGCCATTGCTCGAAGAAAAACGGAGACTGAAACTGGAGCGGCGGGTAAGAAGCAAACACCGACGATGAAATCTGATTGGTCAGGCAACAATCTGGTTATCGGCGCACCACCGATAGAGCAAGTCTCCGCAATACCATCTTCGGTGGCGTCATTTGTTGCTGCTGAATCGCATTATCTGCGGGCCAACAACGCGCTGATCAAAGGCGACAAGGCTACGGCCGCCTCTGAATATCAGGCTGCTATTGGAGATGATGGCAAATATGCAGATGCCATCTGTGACTATGGCGCCCTTGAATTCATGAACGAGAAGTTCGATCATGCGGCTCAACTCTATGAAAAGGCGATAGCAATTCGCCCCGACGATGAGCTTATGCATGCCAACTATGCTCGAGTGCTTGCCGCTCTTGGTCAAGCCGACAAAGCCAAGGCTGAGCTGCAAGCTGCTTACCGATTGAACCCTAAAGACCTCAACGTGCTGGCTGCTCTTGGCTCCCGCTACGTTGCCGACAGTGACTTTCCGCAAGCCGAGGAAATGCTTAAGCAGGCAGTGCAATTGGCACCCAACTCCGACTCTTTGCATCAGCGCCTCAGCTATATTTACTCGAAATCCGGAAACGGTACCGCGGCCCTGCATGAGGCTCAGCAGGCAGCCAGACTGAACCCCAAATCGGTGACGGCGATCCTAAACCTCGGTTCCATCGCCCTCATGAACGGCGACAGAACTCAAGCGCTAAAAACCTATCAGCAGGCGTTGCAGCTCGAGCCAAATAACCCGGATGCTCATTTCTTCCTGAGCAAGTTGTACGAGGCTGCAGGCGATTGGAAACGTGCTTTGCATGAATTGAACAGTTTCCTGCAATGCTGCCGCACTGACGATCCAAGGGGTTTGGCAGCCCGCCAGCACTTTACCGAGCTTGCTGCTCATCAACAATGAAGTAGATGTAGAAAGCTTTCTTCACTATAATGTGCTCGATTTATGGATGGAGGAGAGAAAGCATGGCAGATAAGGGTAGTAAGGCGGAAAAGGAACCAGTAACGGTTGATCAAGATTCGCCGCCGGCATTGACCCTGGAAGTCAAGACCGCAAGTGGTGAGATTTGGGGGCAAATTATCGCTTCCGCAAAAGATTTCAAAACTGGTTCCAAGGGGTTTTATGCCAACGGCAAGGTGACTAATCCCAAAACTGGGGCCCGTTACCAACTAGGCGCCAATATCATTCTCATTGGCAGCAAAAAATAAGCAACAACTTAGAATCATCAGCGGCTGGGCAATAGCAGTTTGGGCAAGAGGCTCCCAGGATCAAAGATCCTGGGTAGCTGGCTTTTTAGGGGCGGCCGGAGGCAGTTCTAAGGCTCCCTGGGCTGCTGCAGATGCCAGCGGGCGCACAAAAAAGCAAACCCGGGAGGTTAATCCCAGGTGCCTCTAGCCCTAAATTTTTGGAAGAGAGAATTTGGCGCTTTCCCTCTTCCATGCCTTGATCATAATTGGCACCCCGTGACAGCCCTGTGACACATTTTTGATTGATGGCTAATAAACCTGGCCGCCTTTGTCACGGGCATGTCACGAGCAGCCACTATTCTGATGTCATGGAAAGCGGCGCTGACCCATCCAAAAACTTAGGGCTAGAGGCTCCCGGAACGAAAGTTTCGGGATTGTCTTTTGTCAGCTCTTTTGTCTGCAGACTCTTCTTTCTGGGATTTCCTTCTCAAGGGAGGGTTGGGGCTTTTTGGCCCCTACGCGATTTAAACGAATTGTTTAAGTCTTTTCCAATCAAAATCAGCCGCGGAGTAAGCCCTAAAACCTTGACTGGAACAGTTTTACGGCGAATTTCGGCTATGGTAATGCGGCAAAAGTTTTAAACTAATTCGTTTAAAGCACGTAGGGAACTCTGAACGGATTGCCGACCTGCCAAAAAAAGTTGTGGTGTTGCCGTTTGCCAGACAGATTCGCTTGTCGCCCCGGCACCATTGGCGCAACGCCGCTGACCGCACCAGGGGTGATACTGCTGTAAGGATGTGCGTCAGGCGGAAGAATGACGGTAAAGAATACAATTAGCCAAAATATTTGTTTAAAATTGAGCGCCATCGATTTATTCCCTGGATTACGTGCTTGTTGACGTGACAAAAACAGATCGGTTCCAGTTTGTTGCTAGACGACGACGTCTAAAGCGATCGGCGGCAAACGAAACTGCCCCAGATCAGCCTGCAACTTCTCGATGCTTGTAAACACCAGACTTGAGATGCCCAAATCGCTGGCGGCATCAACATTCATCGGTCGATCATCTAAAAACAACGTCTGACTGGCGTCTAGACTGATTTGCTTCAAGCAGTGCAGATAGATTTCTGCTCCTGGTTTGACAAAGTTGATATCGCAAGAATATGTGTATTGGTCGAATTGCGGCATCCATTTGCAACTATCCAAATACTTACGAATCTCAATTGGCATGTTGGAAATAATTGCTGTGATGATGCCGTTTTTACGCAAGTCGGCTGCCCAATTGGCCATTGTCGAATTCGGGCGAGACCAGCTCGCATTATCCAGTTCAATAGCTTTGGCAACACTTAATGGGGACAAGCTGATGCCAGACTTTTCAGCGATTTTGTGCCAGTAACCCGGCCCGTCAATCAAACCCAAATCGTACTCGTCACGCCGTTGCCAATAGAGCGTCTTGAAGTGGCTTAAGTCAATGTTGCAGACTTGCGCCATAGCTTCAAGGTCTGACTCCAGCTGGGGAGCACAGAGAACATTTCCATAGTCGAATAAAACTGCTCTCACTTGCGCCATCGCAATCTCCAGCTTGGGCTAGCCATAATCATATCGTATGTATGGCAGCAACGTCTCTCACTGCCCCATTTAACGACGACTGAACTGAGACGGCATCGGCAACTGCCGGGTGCAGATCAGCCAACCGCAACAATAGTAAGGATATTTCCTTCAGGTGGCAAGCAGCGACACTCTGGCTATTGACGGTCGTTCAAATGACATGTCGGGAGGCAGGGACCGACAATTTTGAGATCTGGTGGCGCCTGTTTAAGATTACGGGGTACACTCTATATAGTCTCTATGAAGTCTGCAACAGCACCAGCCGAGAAGCAAATAGCCGTTCCACGGTTGCTTTCGCCTTTGAGTTTTCTCAACTCCTTTCCTTTGCGACTGACGGTCGCATTCTTCATCGCCGCTCCACTATCATTGCTGATTTCAAGTTCAGTCTATCCTCTGGTTGTGCCTACGTTGGCCGATCAACTGGCCGAAGAAGTGGCAGCTGAAATGGGTCAGGAAACGACCAGCGCTTTTCAAACTTTACGCATCATCACCAAACACGATCTGGCCTGGTGCTATGTCACCACCAGCGATGGCACTGTGGTGCCGGTGACCAGGCCATTTGCTCCCAATCTGTCGGAGTACGAATTGCGCCCGCGCGAGTTTTCCATACGTGGTTTCAGGTACTACGAGACTGTTCGCAAACTGAATGATAACGACACGCTGCACATTGGTGTGCCCCTGGATCAATCATGGGAAGCATTCGACTCGTCCCCTGCCATGTTTATTTTTGCCATGCTCAAGCCGATTCGACTGGGCGTTGTCCTTTCCACACTGGCCCTGGTCTTCTTGAGTATCTTGGCCCTGGTTGAAGTCTGCCTTTGCCTGCCTTTGCTGAACGTTATCAAGGCAGCCGGCACCCCTGGAAAAACCCGACAGCTCTCGACACCACTGGGAACAGTGTCTGAAATCAGTGGCCTGGTCAATACCTTCAAAGAGCTGAATATGCAGCATGAGATTTTGAAGAACAAGGGCGGCGACGAGGCGCGTTGGCGGGAGCGCAAGGTAGACGTGACAAGGGCCCAGGCGATAGTGTCGGAACCTACAGCCGCACTGGACAAGCAACGTTCCAAAGTCAGCCCTTTGATGCGTTCGTTCGAATACGAACTGAGTTCGGCACAGACCAGCAAGGTTTTCGCTGAACAGGCTTTGGGCGGGCTACACGAAAGATACCCTGATGTCGTTACCCATGCTGCCTTTTTCAAGCTCGATAAAGACTATCAGCCCACCATTTGCGCCTCCATCGGTCTGGCCGACGAATCTTTGAAGATGCTGCAAGAGGTCGATCACAGGGAAATAGCCCGCGGTACCTTCGCTAAGAGCAAGTCAGCAGACATAGGACCAATGCTTATCCGCAGATTGGGATTTGAGGAAATTGCTTACATAAATTCAATTCGACGCATCCTCTACTTCCCGATCAAGAACAAAGACGAAGACCTGGCTGCCATCGTTATCTTTCTCAAAGATGAAGAACAGGTAAACGCCGATCAATTGAGAGCAATTGAAAGATTCCGCGACCAGATTTCCAACTTCTTCCATAAACTGCAAATGATGGAAGAGGCAGAAGAATCCGATTGGACCGATCAATTGACAGGGTTACGCAATCGGCAGTTCTTCGCCGATATGATGATGCGAGTGATAGAAAAATCGCAGAACGACGACGACAAACCGGTTTCATTGCTGATGCTCTCAGGGGATTTCCTTGATGCCGGATTGCAAAATCACGATTCGGACGTCAGAGACAGATGGATGCAAGAGATTGCTCGCATACTCAGAGCCAAGCTGGATGTAAGAGACCGTATCGAGCTACTGAATGAGCCCGCTTGTTATGCGGTGCGCTATCAAGGCGACGAGTTCGCCATTGTCGTCGAGAATTGCGTGCAAGCGAAGGCTCTCAACATCGCTGAAAAAATAAGATCAGCTATGCAGGCAAATGAGCAATGGGCGGGCGGCGTTCGCGGTCTGACGGTCTCAATCGGTTGCGCCACATTTCCTGAAAATGCTGACAGCGCAGAAGATCTCGTCGCCAAAGCGCGCAAAGCATTGCTCTATATCAACGAGCAAATGGGAACCAACAAAACTTGCCATGTAGACACGGTGCCGGACGATTTCAAACCGTCTCGCAGAGGTTCAGCCTTCAGTGGAGAGCTCGGCGTTCTCGACTGCTCAGGACTGCTGCAATCGATTGCTGCCAGTCAAAAGACAGGTTTGCTCAGCGTTCAAGACGACACCGGCAGAACTTTGATGCTCACCTGGGAGAAAGGCAAACCAAAACAGGCAAAGCTAGGACAGCTGTGCGGAGTGCCGGCAATCATCGAATTCGTGGTCACTTTCGAGACGGGCACGTTTGCTTTCCAACAGAGAGCCAACGCCGTTTTGGAGGGCGCCGGCAATGAGATAGTCGACTCCCTGGAGAGGCTTTTACTCGAAGGTGCTCTGGCTGAAGATCACGTTATGGCAGCCAAACGGCTGATCCCCAATATGGATCTTTTGGTGCGCGCCGTGCCCGGCATCGACAACGCTTACCGCTGGTTGCGCCTGCAAGAAGATCGCGAAATTTCGAAAGAAGAGTTGAACGTCATGCGTATGCTGATAGACCTGGCCGACGGTACACGCAACCTCTCCAAAATATTTGAAGAGCTACAGACGGTGCCACCATACATGATCTGGCGCGCTGCTGGTCTTTTGGTGGAAAATCGCTTGCTTCAGGTGAAGAGACTTTAGCCTTTTGGTGGCTTTCCTGCTTTGACCGCACTCGTGTCCGTGCCAGAAGCAGCGGCGTTTGTTTTCACCAGCCTGTGAATCTCCTTTTGCAGCCTTCTCAACTCCTCCATTCTCGGTTTGCTGCCGAAGTATCCCTCACAATACACATCAAGAAATGCCTCGAGGGCAGGATCGAGTTGAGGATTGACCCGGGCGCCAATCTTAGCCCGCTCTGTCACTACCGCTCTGAATCTGAGCTTCAAATCGTCCGGTGTATCTGCGGGCAGACGCACCACTTTCAAAGGCTTCAGATCTTGCAAGACTTCGCGATACACTTTCATTTCCGGCGTTATCCCTTTCGCTTGCGCCCGCCATCGCCCTATCATTTTTGTCAGCGCCTTCACTACCAGGACGGAAATGACAAGCGACCCGCAGCCTGCAACTGTAAGGACAATCCAGTCCCAGACCGTCTTTGGTTTGTGGATGCCGGGGCCCAATTCTTGCCCCTCTTTCTCATTAGGAGTGAATTTCAAGCCTGACATGGCTTCCACTTTCTTAGTGATGTTGCCTATGTCATAGCTATTTTCCTTGACTAGTGCGGGCAGATAACCTTGAGGTGTGGCATCAAAGGGTATCCATCCGTAATCACCAAAATAGATTTCAGCCCAGGCATGCGCATCTTTGACCCGCACTTCACGCATTCCCGTGAGAGCGTTGAAATCTCCTGGTGCGTACCCTCTAATCAATCTGGAAGGGATGCCTACTGACCTTGTCATCATCACGAAAGCCCCGGCAAAATCCAGACAGTCTCCGGCTTTGCGATTGTAGAGAAAATCTCTGGTCGTATCGGTGGCCGTAGAATCAGGTTGCGCCAGCTCGTACTTGAAGTTCTTCTGCAAATACTTATTTATGTTTTCGCTTTGCACAAACCAATTGTTGGTGTCACCGGCTACGGTGGCAGCAAGCGTGGCAATTTCAGGAGAAAAAGCGTCTGGCAGTTGCAGATACTTCAATTGCAATCTTCGCAGCGCTTCCTCGTCATTGGGATCTAGCGGATAGACGCGACGAAGAGCTTTGAGGTTATAGATGGGAATTTTGGAGACGGCACGATAATGCAACTTCTGGCGCAGCGGGCTGGCTGCTCTTACAACGCCGTAGGAATCGACAGTGATAATCGGCGTGTCTAACCCGAGCTGCTGAGCAATCACGGCTACCGGCACAATTTTGCCTACCTTGCCCACGACCTCTATGTCTTGAATGACATCCATGCCCGGATATCGCTTCGGCAGCCCGATCAGATCGCTCAGTTGATAGGGTCCTTTGACTGGCTGTTTCAGCTCATCTAGATGCTTATCGGCCGCGATGCTGTTGGTCCACGTGACACCGTCGTAGGTGTCATAAGAGCAGCGCTTGAGATAACAGGTTCTGTTGCTGGACACCTTCAACATGAGCTCATTTGTGGGACGATCGTGAGTGTTGGCACTGAGCGCGGAATCATCTGCGTTCTCGCTAAAAAAGCTATTCCGGTGCGTTTGCTGCCCACGTTGAGCCGATGCACCGCTGCCGCTGCCGTTGCCTTTGCCATTGCCTTTGCCGCTATCTGTGCCTGCCTTCTGGTCACCTTTCTGTTCGCCTTTTTCTGCCTTGCCATCTTTCTCGCCGGCTTTTCCCTTCTTGCCACCAATGCCGGGAGTCCTCAGATTAGCAGCCGCGTTTCTGTCACTGCCGTCATCACTCATGTCCGGTTTAGAATTCGGTTTCAGTTTTATGTCTTTGCCGGGGTGACTTTTCTGATCAGGTTGAGGCCCAGGCTTTTCTTTATCGCTGGCTTTTTGCTCTTTGCCCGCCTTGCCCTTTGCCTTTTTATCTTTAGGCGAAACACTTTTCAACGGTGGCAAGTTCTTCTGCTCAGTCGGCTTTCTGGGGGGCAGTCTGGCACCATCTTTTATATCCTTGGGCTGGAAGAAATCCTTGCGATCTGTAGGAGCTTGCCCAAGGCGTTCTTTGTGCTCTTTAAAATCGTATGGCTTTCGATTGCGAAACACAGGCGGCAGCGGATTGGAAAAGTCCTGACTGTTGCTCCAGTTTTGCAAATTGGCAAGACACAGATCCAATAAATAGTCGACTCGTGGCACAAAAAGGAAGAGAGTAAACGTCAGCACAGGCACCAGACATAGTGTCAGCACGACATTGCCCCCGGCAGCGCGAGAATAAAGCTTTTGACTGCGTGAAGCGGAAACGGCCCGGCTGATTGGCTTGGCCAGCCACATTTGCGTTGTTCGCGAAAGACAGTCGAAATAGAGCATCAGCGATCCCAGACAAATATAGGCGACAACGCAGCCACCAAAGAGAAGACTTCTGGCCACCGGTGCAGAAAGACACATAAGCATCAAGCCGATCGTCGAGGAAAAATTGAGATCGTTGCGCGAACGCAGTTCAAAACTGTGACAGACAAAGGTGCCTGCCACTTGATGCACAAAGGGAGTGAGAAGCTCAAGCTGACCAGAGCTAAATGGGTTGAGCAGATCGTTGATGAAATTGCCGCCGACGGCCAGGCAACCGATAACTGAGATGCGGTGCAACCAGACATTTTTCTCCTGCCTGTGTTGGTAGCTCAAATAGCTGCCGCTGAAGAGTAGAAAAACATAAAGGGCTATGGCAGGGGGGCTGGTATTAACAAAGAAGCAACTGACTCCAATACAAACTGCCGACATGGCAAATACAATCAGCCGCAAAGCGATGGAATCTTCCGGTGGCTCCGGCAGTTCGACGGGCTTGCTTGCTTTTTCCTTTACTTTCTTCATAAAGCTATGATCTCAGCGACGGTGTCAAATTCGGCAATTACAGTGGCATTTGCCAATAACTCGCTCAAAGACAGCTCCTGGGAAGCCGTCGGTTGGGGGCGTCCCGATTTTGCCACTGGCGCTTTTGTCTGCGCGCTCTTAGCAGCGTCGACTGAGTATCCATGCCGGTCAACGAGCACCAGGCGAAGGGGATAGACAATCGTGTCACCACGACCGGGAAGATACTTCATCACCCCTTCGGCAGCCGGGACGATGGAAAGAAGCGGTCTGTCAATTAGTCCAGCCACGGCCTTGGCGGTGTCGGCTTCGCTGCGCTCTTCGCGCGGTACATCCGCCAAGGTCAGTGGCTCAACTCTTGCCAGCACCTCAGACAACCAGGCAATTGAGCGCGGAATCTGAGGCAAGTCAGACATCAGGTGGCAGACAGCGCGGCTGTCGATAGCCGGATGCAAAGACAGTTCAGGCAAAACGCCCAGTCCATAACCTAGATGAACAAGCGAGTGGAGAAGTAAAACGGCTAACTCAAACTGATCTGTGCTCCTCCAGTTAGCGGTCAGATCGATCATCAAGTCATAAACGGGCAAGACCTCCGAGTCAAACTCACGCACGAGCACTTTGCCGGTCTTGGCAGTGGATGCCCAATGGATGTGGCGCAAACTGTCACCGGTGCGAAATTCACGAACACTGCGAACGCTGGTTGAATGAGTGGTGACCACCGAAGTAGCTGAGGCGATGCCCATAAGAGAATTGATGCCACCAATTTTGTGCAGGAAATTTCCAGAGATGGGTGAGACGGAGGGATGAACTGTGATTTTTCGATCGCTGCCGTCCTTTTTGATGGAGAGTTTGCGGCACCACCAGATCAGTCCCAGTGGAAAGCAAGATATAAGCTCGACATTGCGCAGATAGTAAACACCTCGCCTGAGTGAGGTGGTGGGGAAGTTAAACCAATACTCCCCGAAAATATGCTGGATCAACACTGGCTCTGGTGCCAGCACCGACTCTCCTTTGCCTGACGGTGTGCGGCGCAGCAGATCAACGGTCAGGCGAACCGATTGCAAAGGAATGATCGCCGTTATCAGTCCTAACTTGAGTGTTCGGCGTAAGCCGATTTGCACATCAGCGCGATCGGAAACGAGGGTTTCATCGGGCATCGAGCAAAGAGCTTCAACGTCGAACAACTGCAGGCAAGGAATCGTAAGACCGAGAATATTGGCCACGCAAAATCCGGCCGCCAATAAGTAAATCCACTCGTTGGCTATGTAAGCTGCGAACAGATAAAGCGTCAGAGCAGCCATATTGAGCAAAACAAATCTGGCCTCGATAATAATGTAATAACCGAATCCGACAGGGATTCGTCGGGGCTGCCGCACCGGCCGCGGTGGCACAACATTGAGGTTGGCGGCGTTTACAACCGACATGTCGACCGATGGAGCAGTGGGTGGAGGTGAGTTAGCCTGGGACGTTGACCGTCTCGAGGACCTTCTCGATGATTTCTGCATGGCTGACCTTGTTCGCCTTTACTTTCGGCACGATGCGATGGCCGAATACATAAGGAGCTAAGAATTTGATATCGTCAGGTTTGACAAAATCGCGGCCATCAACAAAAGCCGCTGCCTGTGAGGCTTTGACTAAGAGCTGGCCGCCCCGCGGGCTCACACCTAGAACCACAGATGGATGGCTGCGCGTGTTGTTGACAATTTCGACAATGTAATTAATCAAGGCCTCGTGCACAAAGACCTTTTTGACGGCCAGCATGCACATCATTACATCTTCGGTGGTGAGAACAGCTTCAGCCTCGAAAGCGCCTTCGGTCAAGGTTTTTTTTATGATCTCAGCTTCTTGAGCAGGTTTAGGATAACCCATGGACATGCAGATCATGAAGCGATCCAACTGTGCTTCAGGCAAGGGAAAAGTGCCGTGATGCTCAATCGGATTTTCAGTGGCCATGGCAAAAAAGAGTTCCGGCAACGGTCTGGTGACACCATCTGAGGTGACCTGTCTCTCTTCCATGGCCTCGAGAAAGCTGGACTGGGTACGCGGGGTGGCCCGGTTGATCTCGTCGATGAGCAGGATATTGGTAAAAATCGGGCCGTGAACGAAATGGAATGCGCCCTGTCTTTGATCGAAGACGCTGACGCCGGAGACATCTGAGGGCAAAAGGTCGGGCGTGCATTGAATGCGTTTGAAAGTGGCTTGTACAGACATAGCCAGGCTTTTAGCCAGAAGTGTTTTGCCTACACCCGGCACGTCTTCAAGCAGAACGTGTCCACCGGCAAACAGGGCAATAGC
>Ga0182024_10010034_pt1 | contig 19409 bp, 15 predicted proteins | sample P32metaG_FD_120480 | JGI IMG/M metagenome (GOLD analysis project Ga0182024, IMG submission 120480) | Permafrost microbial communities from Stordalen Mire, Sweden - P3-2 metaG (Illumina Assembly) | ecosystem: Environmental > Terrestrial > Soil > Wetlands > Permafrost | place: Sweden: Stordalen... | reverse complement strand
GCGATCGCTCCAGTCGCCGCAGTACTACATGTGGCGGGTCGGCCGGCTCTTCGGCCCGCGCCAGCGGTTCGGCGTTGAATTCGAGTTCACGCACCTCAAGGTCATCGGCGACACGTCGAAGTCCTACGTCGCCTCGGGCCAGATCGACGGCGTGCCGATTCCGAGCGGCGCCTCGCTCCCCATGAACGCCGAGGTGCAGGAGTACCAGATGACGCACGGGCTGAACTTCCTGATCGTGAACGCCGTTGGACGCTTTCCAATCCGGTCGAGCCACCGGCTGTCCCTCGTCACCCGCGCAGGCCTCGGCACGACGCTTCCGCACGCTGAGACGGAGGTGCTCCAGGCGTTCAGCCAGCACTACGAGTTTGCCGGCCTCGGCGTCGAGGGATCGGCGGGCCTCGCGGTCAAGCTCAGCCACCTCGTGTCTCTCGTCGCCGACTACAAGATCTCCGAGGCGCGGCCGCGGATCACCGTTGTCTCCGGCACGGGTCAGACGAGCGCGCTCACGCAGCAGGTCGCGATCGGCTTCGCCGTGGGCTTCGCGCGCTGATATTCTCCGTCGGTGCTGACTGCTTCTTGGGTTCTGGCGCTGTCGCTGACCGTCCAAGCCTCGACGGCTGCGGTTCGTCCCAATTCCGAGTGGAGCGACGACCGGCCCTTCACGCACATCCTTCAAAACCTCGGCACCGACTTCAAGAACGTCCCGACGAGCACCAACGCCGCGATCATCGGGGTCGGCGCGCTCGGCGCCATCGCCGTCCACCGGTACGACGTCCCGCTCTCGAACTGGGCGAAGGCACAGGGCTCGTCCTCCTACACAGAGATCGGCTACGTCACGGGCAACGGCTTCACGCAGGCCGGACTGGCGATCGGCACGTATGCCATCGGCAAGCTCGCTCACGACGACGAGGCGATCCACATCGGGAGCGATCTGATTCGCGGCCAGTTACTGAACGGCATCTTCACGGAGAGCGTCAAGCTCGCGGTCAACCGCACGCGGCCCACGGGCTCTCCTTACTCATTTCCGTCAGGCCACACGACGGCGGCGTTCACGACGGCGGCCGTGCTCCAGGCGCATTTGGGATGGGGCGTCGGCGGCGCCGCGTACGCGGCCGCCGGGTTCGTCGGGTGGTCGCGCCTTCGCGGCGATCAGCACTGGCTGACCGACGTCGTGTTCGGCAGCGCGATGGGCATCATGGCCGGGCACACGGTCACGTTCGGGCATCACCTGCCCGTGCGGGTGATGCCGTCCCGGACGCCGCGCGGCGGTCCAGCAGTCCTCGTCCAGTGGGCGCCAGGTCCGGCCGCCGTGCGGCGTTAAAAGCAGTTCAGGCCCGGCTTTCGGCAGCAGGGCCAGACCCCGTTGCGCCGAAGCCGCCGCGAACCGCGCGGACCGGCTTCGCGGTCTCCTGCCAGTCGGCCCGCACGAACGGCATGACGACGCCCTGCGCAAGCCGATCGCCGCGGACCACATGGACCACGCGCTGGGTGAAGTTGAAAACCTCGATTCGGATCTCGTCCGTCGGACCGCAATAGTCCTCGTCGACGACGCCCACGCCGTTGGCGACCATCAGACCGCGCTTGAGCGGCGTGCTGCTGCGCGCGAACACGCCCAGGAAGTGGCCCGACGGCACTTCGATCACGAGCCCGGTGGGCACGAGGGTCACCTCACCCGGCTGGATGTCCAGGTCCGCGCTCGCCGCCAGATCAAACCCTGCCGCGCCCGCCGTCTCGTACTTCGGCAGCGGCACGGCAGGATCCAACCGATGAATGCGCACCGGCGTCATTGGCCTCCGCCGCCCTTGCTCAGCGGCGCGGGAGTGTTAGCCGGCCTCTTGAAGAGCGACAGCACGTCTCGCGTCCCTTTGTCGATGTAGGGCACGCCCTTGTCCATCCACTCGGGCTTGGGCTTGCCGAGCAGGTAGTGGTCGAAGTACTCGTCCATGTGGACGGTCCAGTACTTCATGTCGTCGCGATCGCGAAGCCCATGCGGCTGGCCGTTGAAGCTGAACATGTAGGCTTCCTTGCCCAACCGTCGTAGTGCGGTAAAGAACTCGATGCCCTGGTACCACGGCACGGCGTCATCCGCGTCGTTCGCAATCGTCAAGTACGGCGCATGCACGTTCTTGACGGCGAAGATCGGCGAGCTCTCGATGAAGTCGAGCGGGTCGTCCCAGGGCGTGGATCCGATCCGGCTCTGTGTCTTCTCGTACTGGAACTCGCGCACCATGCCCGTGCCCCAACGAATGCCGCCATAGGCGCTGATCATGTCGGCGACCGCGGCACCCGCCTCGACGGCGGCGAACACGTCGGTGTGCGAGACCATGTAGGCGATTTGATAGCCGCCCCATGAATGGCCCTGAATCCCGATGCGCTTCTCGTCGATGAAGCCCTTCTCGGTGACCGCGTGAATCGCCGGCAGGACGCACTTCATCGCATCCTGTCCCGGATGGCCCGTGCCGTACACGATGTCCGGCTCGAGGACGACATAGCCGTTGCTCACATAGCGGGTGACGTTGATGCTCGTTCCCGGTGCCGGAGCGCGATAGCCGTGGAGGCCGGCCGACAGCTCCTCGTAGATGTAGACCATCAACGGGTATTTCTTCGACGGATCGAAGTTCTCCGGCTTGATGAGGAGCGCGTCGAGCTTCTTGCCGTCGGCGTTCGTGTAGTCGATCTTCTCGGCCGTGCCCCAGTTGTATTCGGCCTGTTGGGGATTGGCGTCCGACACCTTCCGCGGCGTGCGGAACTCGCTATCGCTCACCCACAGGTCTGGAAACTCGTCGAAGCGCTGCTCGGTGAACACCACGACGTCGGCGTCTTTCGCTTTCGTGGGCGCGCCGACCTCCTTGTCGATCATCATCAGCTTTTCTGGCGCGGCCGTGCCGCTGAGCGCGACGCGATAGACCCCAGTCGCCCGCGTGTCTTCGTTGATTGCCGAGAGATAGAGCGGCTTGGCGGCCGGGATCGGCGCGCTCGGGGCGCCGCCCGCGCGGCCGCCGCGGCCGCCACCGGCCTCGTCGCTGCTCATCGGCCGGTACCGGAAGACAAGGCCTTGCTTCCGGCCCTCGCCGTTCGTCACCATGCGGGCGCCGGTCCCGTCCGGATGCACTTCCCAGATATCGAACTGGTCGTAAAGCAGCACGGATCGATCGGCGTCCGTCCACCCCGCCACCCCATACGCGCCCGGCAAGTCCGGTGTGTCGTGATTTTCGAGGAAGAACTTCACCGGCAGCCGATCGGTCAGCACGGTTCGTGTGCCATCGGCGATGCGATACGTCATCCACTGGCCCGTCGGCTCGTCGAAGTACAGCACGTAGGATCCGCCCGGCGACAGCGAGGCATTGCCATGGAAGTGTTCGAGGATCTTCCGGCGCGTGCCCGTCCGCTCGTCGACGAGCGCGACGTCGTCGTACGTCGCGTCCCACGACATCTCCTGCTCGTACGGCAGGTCAGACGTGCCGATGGCGCGAATCGCATCGGTCCCCGGGTTGACGGTCGGCAGATCCGGTGACGCGAGTTGGACGAACCGCCGATCCAGCAGTTGGACGACGGCCCGATAGTTCTGCTCTCGTGCCTGCTGCGCGCGCACCTTCTGCATGGGCTGCAACTCGAGGTCGTGGTAGTTCCACAGGTCGACCTGAATGGCCTTCGGCGCGTTGGGATCGGCGGGAGGCGGCGGTGGCGGCGCAGTCCCAAGGTAGAGCCGCGTGCCGTCATCGGAAAAGCGGGCGCCGCCGTACTCGCTCACCGCCATGCCGGCGGGCATGCCTTTCGTGGCCGCCGAGACCAGCTCGACAGCGGCGGGATCGCCGGCCTTCCAGTAATAGAGCCGATACGGCGAGACCTTCTTGTCGTACTCCGCCGCATCGCTCAAGAAGGCGAGCTGGTGGCCGGCCGCGTCAAAGGCCAGATTGTTGTAGTGACCTCGGCCCTGATGGAGCGCCACGGTCGAGCCGTCCGCCATCTTCCGTGCAAACGCCCCATCACTTTCTGGCTTCGCGGACGACACGGCGTAGGCCAGCCACGAGCCATCTTTGTTCCACTGAAAGTCCGTGACCTCGGCGATGGTCGTTTCGTCGCCGGTCGCGAGGTTGCGGAGGACGAGATCCGAACCCGGGTCCTTGCGCTTCTCAGGTGCGGCCGCGCCAGGCGCGCCCTGGGCAGCGGTCGCGTTCGCGGTGGCCGCCGGCGGCGTGCCGGTGCCGGCCGCGCCCCGGGCCGCTCCGCCACGCCCGGCCCCGGCGGCGCCCCCCCGGCCACCGCCGGCCCCGCGGCCGTTCGCACCCGGGCGGTGATAGGCCAGCCAGGTCGACGACTCGTCCGGCAGGCGGAATTGCGCCACGCGATCGACCGTGGTGACCTTCCCGTCGGCCAGCGTCATGATGCCCATCGAGGTCCGCGCGGCAGTGGCGCCGCCGGCGCGCCCCGGCGCTTGGGACGTCGGGGCCTCTTCGGCGCCGGCGTTGGCGTCGCTCGGCTCGTCGGCCTTCGGCGGTGTGACCGTAAAGATCACGAGGCTTCCGTCAGGCGTGAACGTTGGGTTGGTGCCACGGGGCGCGTGGTAGTCCTTCCCAGTCTTCAAATTCCGCACCACGAGGTCGCCGTCCTCGCCTTGCGACGTGAGTGCATAGGCGAGCCATTGGCCGTCCCGCGACAGCCGCGCCCCCGAAATCGATCGCCAGTAGTCGTACGTGTCGTAGGACAGCGGACGCTTGACTGGCGCTTGGGCCGATAGGAACCGCGGCGCCGCGACAAACACGAGCATCGCCACGCCACCCACGACGAGTGAACGCCACCGGAGCCAGGAATGCATGGAATCCTCCTCGAGCGGCGCTTATTATGGCGCAACCGATGCGCGATTTGCGGCTGACCGGAGGACCGGCGATGGGGCGTGCCTTGGTCGCCCTCTTGCTCGCGGCGGGCGCGGCCAGCCCTGCTGCCCTCGAAGATCGGCCACGGGCGCGCGACCTCGGCATCGCCCCCGGGCTCGGCCAGCCCGGCCCTCTCAACGCGATCACGGATGTCGCCGGCGTCGCCGTCGGCCACACGACCGTCGTCGAGGGCGACACCGTCCGAACGGGTGTCACGGCGATCGTGCCGCATCCGGGCAACCTGTTTCGCGAGAAAGTCGCCGGCGCGGTCTTCGTGGGTAACGCCTTCGGCAAGCTCGCCGGCTCGACGCAAGTCGACGAGCTCGGCACGATTGAGACCCCGATCGTCCTGACGAATACGCTGGCCGTGGGCACCGCGGTTGACGCGGTCGTCCGGTGGACCCTCGATCAGCCGGGCAACGCGGACGTGCGCTCGGTCAACGCCATCGTCGGCGAGACGAACGACGGCACCCTCAACGACATCCGTGGACAGCACATCACCCGAGAGCACGTCCTCGCCGCCATTCGCGACGCCAAGACCGGCCCGGTCGAGGAAGGGTCGGTCGGCGCCGGTACCGGTACCATCGCGTTCGGCTGGAAGGGCGGGATCGGCACGTCCTCTCGACGCGTGCGTGTCGGATCGGAGGACTGGACGATCGGCGTCCTGGTGCAGACGAACTATGGGGGCCGCCTCACGATTGCCGGCGTGCCGGTCTGGAAGACCCTCACGCCGCCGCGCACCGCGCTCGACGCGACCGCCAATCCTGCCGACGGCTCCTGCATGGTCGTGGTTGCCACGAACGCGCCGGTCGACGCGCGCGACTTGAAGCGCCTGGCGGCGCGGACCATCTTCGCGCTCGCCCGCACCGGATCGACCTACGCCAACGGGTCGGGTGACTTCGCGATCGCGTTCTCGACGCATGCGGCGCTGCGCGTCACGAGCACAACGGGCGTGACGTCTCGCCTGGCGCTCGGCACGGACGCGATGTCGAGCCTCTTCGAGGCCGCCCTGGACGCCACCGAAGAGGCCGTCGACAACTCCCTCCTCCGCGCGACCGACGTGACCGCGAACGGGCGCACGGCGCACGCCTTGCCCATTCGGGAACTCCGCGACCTCCTGCGCCAGTACGGCCGATAGCGGGCTCGCCGGCCCCGTTCGACGTCACCCGCCTGAACGAGTTCTGCGCGCTCTTATGCGTCCGGAAGGCCGTCCAAGAGCGGCTCGAGCCGCTCCAACCGGCCGCCCTTCTCATCGCACACTGCGAACGTGGCGCGACCGGTCGGGTTGTACATCGAGACGCCGGCGTACTGGCCCTTCTTGTCGATGATGTAGAAGTTTAGGGCGAAATTGGGCAAGCCACGCTCGTTCTGCTGGCGCTTGTCGACCGTATTGCGCTTCACGCGCTCGAGCGCCGTCAAGCCCGCGTCCCTGGGATGCGCGCCGCGGCGCATCTCCTCGATGATGAGGAACGAGCACAGATTGTAGAGATTGGCCTCGCCGCGCCCGGTCGACCCGGCCGCGCCGACGGCGTTGTCCACGTACACACCCGCGCCGAGGATCGGGGAGTCGCCGACGCGCCCCGGCATCTTCCAGGCCCGACCGCTCGTCGTCGTCACGCCGCAGATGTCGCCCTTGGAGTTGATGCCGTTGCAGTTGATCGTGCCGTAGAGATGGTTCTCGTTGATCCGCTCGGCGATGATCATCTCGCGGGTGACCTGCGCGATGGCGGCCTCGCGGTCGTCCTCATTCGCGATGGCGCGTAGCGGATCCGTCTTCGCCTTCCACTCGAGCCACTTGGCCCGAGAGTTCGGCGTGTTGAGATCGGCGGTGATCTCGAACCCCCACGTGCGGGCAAACGTCGTCACGTCCTTGCCCACGAGCAAGTAATGGTCCGTGTGCTCCATCACGGCCTTGGCGACGAGCGACGGCGTCTTCACGTGCTCGCTTGCCGCGACGCCACCCGCCCTTTTGCGCGGACCGTGCATGCACGACGCATCGAGCTGGACGATGCCATCGGCGTTCGGCAGGCCGCCGAACCCGACGCTGTCGTCGAGGGGATCCAGTTCGACAATGTTGACGCCGGCGATGAGCGCGTCGAGCACGTCGTCGCCGTGCGCGATGCGCTCGAAGGCCGTTTCGACGCATGTCTTCGGACCGCCGTTCGTGAATCGATGGCCATTGGCCGAGGCGACGACGACTGGAGGGGTCCCGAGGCGCGTGATCATCGAGGGCAGTCTACACGCGGACGACGGGAAGGCATGAAGGCTTGGTTCAAGGCTTGAAGGCCGGATGATTACCAGCGTCCGTCGTCCCCGGTTTGACCGTACTGAGTCCGGCCCGTTAGGATCACCGTTCGTCTGATGCGCAACGTTTCGATCGAGACCATCCGCGCGGCTGCCACCCGTATCTATCCCACCGCGATTCGCACGCCCCTGGTGCGCCTCGATCCGATCAGCCGCAACGGCCCCGAGGTCTGGCTGAAGCTCGAGTCGTTTCAACCGATTGGATCCTTCAAGATTCGAGGCGCGGTCAACGCCCTCGCGCAGCTCACGGCCGACCAGACACGGGACGGCGTCTGGACGGTGAGCGCGGGGAACGCCGCACAGGGCGTTGCCCTGGCTGCGCGCGAAGCTGGCGTTCACGCCTCGGTCCTGGTCATGGAGGGCGCGCCGGCCGCCAAGCTCTCCGCCATCGAGCGGCTCGGCGCGTCGATCGTCAACGCGCCTTTCGACGAGTGCTGGCGCACGGTCGAGACCCACGCGTCGGCCCGGATGACGGGCCGGCTCGTCCATCCGTTCGACGACGACGCGTTCATCAGCGGGAATGGGACGGCAGGTCTGGAGATTCTCGAGGACTTGCCGGATGTCGACGCGGTCGTCGCCGCGATGGGCGGCGGGGGGCTTCTCGGCGGCATCGGCTCGGTGATGCGGGCCTTGCGGCCGGGGTGTCGCGTCTACGCCGCCGAACCCGGCAATGCCGCGCCGCTCGCGGCGTCGCTCGCCGTCGGGCATGCGACGCGATTCGAGGGCTGGAGCCGGTCGTGGGTCGACGGGGCCGGCGGCCAGTCGGTGCTCGCCTCCATGTGGCCGATCCTGTCGGCCGTCGTCGACGAGTCGATCGTGGTGCCGCTCGACGACGCCGCGCGCGCGATGAAGCTCGCGGCCGAGCGGGCGCACGTGGTCATCGAGGGCGCCGCGGCGTGCGCCGTCGCCGCGGCGATCTCTCCACGGATGGCGGCGCAGGGCCATCGCCGCGTGGTCGCAGTGGTGTCCGGCGGCAACATCGACCTCACGCGCTTCGCGTCGCTTGTGGGCGCGTGCGCATGACGAGCGTTCCCGCGCGCCTTGCGCGCCTGCCTGAACTCGCCAACGATCTCTGGTGGACGTGGAACCCGGCGCGCGAGGCGTTCCGGCGACTCGACTACTCGCTCTGGCGGCAGACCTCTCACAACGCGGTCCTGATGCTGCATCGGATCGCGCCCGAAGCGTTCGAGCGCGCCGCGGGCGACCCCGGCTACCTGGCGACGTACGACGCGGCGATTGCGGCGCTCGACTTGGCGCGATCGACCGGCGCGGGCGTCCGGACGTGGTGGACCGAGCACGTCTCGACCGACACCACGCAAGTCGTCGCGTATTTCTCCGCCGAATTCGCCCTCCATCAGTCGCTGCCGATCTACGCCGGCGGCCTCGGCGTCCTGGCCGGCGACCATTGCAAGGAAGCGAGCGACCTCGGCGTGCCGCTCATCGGCGTCGGGTTCATGTACCCGCAAGGCTACTTCCGGCAACGGCTCTCGCCCGAGGGCTGGCAACTGGAAGCCTACGAGCGGATCAACTGGACCGACGCGCCCGTCCGGCACGCGCAAACGATCGACCAACAGCCGTGCGTCGTGCTCCTGCCGCTCGGGACACGAAGTGTGCTCGTTCAGGTCTGGGAGGTTCGGCTCGGGGGCACGCGGCTCATCTTGCTCGACACCGATCGGGAGGAGAACCAGCCGTGGGATCGCGAGCTCTCCGCGCGTCTGTATGGCGGCGGGCAGGACACCCGCCTGCAACAGGAGATCGTGCTCGGCCTCGGCGGCGTCCTGGCGCTCCGCGCTCTGGGACTGACGCCGGCCGTCTGGCACCTGAACGAAGGGCACGCCGCGTTCGTCGTGCTCCAGCGGCTGCGTGACTTCCTCGCGGCCGGGCGATCGTGGGACGCGGCGCTGACCGAAGTCCGGCGCACGACGGTCTTCACGACGCACACGCCGGTGCCGGCCGGCCACGACGCCTTCCCGTTCCATCTCGTGGAGCAGCAGCTCGCCGGCTGCTGGGGATCGACGAACGGCCATCGCGACGACTTCCTCGCGCTCGGGGGCTACGACAACGGCGCGGGCGCGCAATTCAACATGACGGCGCTTGCGATGCGGTCGGCCGGCGCGATCAACGCGGTGAGCCAGCGCCACGGCGAGGTCACGCGCGGGATGTTCGCGCCGTTGTGGCCCGATCGCGCGACGGCCGATCGATCCATCGGCGCGATCACGAATGGCGTGCACGTCCCCACGTGGGTCTCGGGCGAGTGGTCACGCCTCTTCGAGCGCCACGTGAGCGCCGCCTGGCGCGACCAGTACGAAGATCCGGCGCTGTGGGCCCGCGTCCTCGAAATTCCGGACGACGACGTCTGGGCGGCGCGACAAGCGCTGCGCACGTATCTCTTTCAGTTCATCCGCGAGCGCGCGCGCGAGCGCTGGATCGGCGATCAGGCCGGCGCCGCCCGCGTCGTGGCGGCGGGCGCGATGCTTGATCCGGGCGCGCTGACGATTGGCTGGGCGAGGCGGTTCACGCCGTACAAGCGGGCCGACTTGATCTTCCACGATCTCGATCGGTTGACGCGCCTCCTGAACGACGCGCAGTGTCCGATTCAACTGGTCTTCGCCGGCAAGGCCCATCCGGCGGAGGAAGCGGGCAAACACCAGCTGCAAGCGATCTTCCGGCGCGCGCTCGATCCCCGGCTCGGCGGCCGCGTCGCATTCGTCGACGACTACGATCTGCACGTGGCGCACTACCTCGTGCAGGGCTGCGATGTCTGGCTCAACACGCCGCGCAAGCCGCTCGAGGCGAGCGGCACGAGCGGCATGAAAGCCTCGATGAACGGCGCCTTGCATCTGAGCATCGGCGACGGCTGGTGGGCCGAGGGCTTCACGGGCGCCAACGGCTGGCAAATCGACGGTGCGGCGACGGGTCCCGAGCCAGAAGCCGCGGATGCGGCCGACGCCGACGCGCTCTATCGACTCCTCGAGCACGACGTCGTGCCGACGTTTTACGAACGCGACGCGCGCGGTCTGCCCCGCCGCTGGATCGCGATGGTCAAGCAGGCGATCGCGACCATCACGCCGCGCTTTTCTTCGCGTCGCATGCTCAAGGACTACGTCCGGAGCGCCTATGGGCCCGCGCTCCGGAAGTCGGACGACAAAAGCCGGCAGGTATAATCCTTCTCGTGGCCCGCAAGTCAACCGAATCGGTTCGCTGCACGCTGTGCGGCAACAAGAACGTGACCGAGCCTCGCGGCGACGAGCGCTATTGTCGCGACTGCTGGGACAAGAAGATCGCGGTCGAGGACATCGTCGCGCGCGAGTTCACGCTGAAGCGCTACATCCGCGCGCACAGCGCCGAGAAGTACCTCGTCTATCACTCCACCCAGAAACGGCCGGTGGGCCAGCTCCTGGTGCTCGACGACGGCTACGATCTGTTCCTGACGCTGATCCTCTATCCCTCGTTCGCCTGGGACGACGAGTCCTACCATCTGGAGCACGATTCCGAGCACCGGACGTATGCCGAGATCCTCATCGACGTCGTCGCCGCGGACGTGATCGAACCGTGGGGCGGCGGCAAGTGGCACCTCGAGGTGTTCCGATCGGCCTCGGCCGATCCGGAGGACTGGAATGGGGAAATGTAGAGTGCGAGAGCCAGGAATTGAAGATTGACGATCGGGTCATTGACGATTGATTGAAGATTGAAGATTGACGATTGAAGATTGACGATTTCGGATTCCAGATTTCACATTTCAGATTTTGGATTTCAGATTAACGCCTATGCCCCTCGACATCCCTGCCATCCAGAAGATCCTCGCCGCCGAACACGTGGACGGGTGGCTGCTCTACGACTTTCACGGGTCGAATCCGATCGCGGTCTCGCTGGCCGGGCTGGCAGGCCGTCACGTGACGCGGCGGTGGCTGTACTTCATTCCGGCTTCGGGCGCACCGCGGAAGCTCGTGCACGCCATTGAGTCCTTCATGCTGGACGGCTTGCCTGGGCAGAAGCAGCTCTATGCGGGCCGGCTTGAACTCGAGCAGGGCCTTGGCGATCTCCTGCGGGGCACGAAGGTCGTGGCGATGGAGTACTCACCCGAGTGCGCAATCCCCTACCTCTCGCGCGTCGATGCCGGCACGATCGACCTCATCCGGCGACTGGGCGTGCGCGTCGTCTCGTCGGGCGATCTCGTGGGCCGCTTCGAGGCCGCGTGGACGTCCGCGGCGATCGCCACGCACCGGGCGGCGTCCGAGCGTCTCTACCGCATCAAGGATCGGGCTTTCGCGTACATCGGCGCGAAGCTGTCCGCCGGCGATCCGGTCACCGAGTACGAAGTCCAACAGGAAATGGTCGAGTGGTTTCGGCAGGAGGGGCTCATCGCCGACGCGGCGCCCATCGTGGCCGCGCAGGAACATGCCGGCAACCCGCACTACGCGCCGAGCGCAGCAGGGCCGGCCCGAGTGATCCAGCCCAATGAGATCGTGCTGCTCGACCTCTGGGGCAAACTGCCTCAGCCGGGTGCGGTCTACGCCGACATCACGTGGACAGGCTTCGGCGGCGAGGCCCCCGAGCCGATCGCGAGGGCGTTCGGGGTCATCGTGGCGGGCCGCGATGCGGCGGTCGCACGCGTCCAGGCGGCCGTCAAGGCTGGTCAACCCATCCACGGCTTCGAGGTTGATCGTGCGACGCGCGATGTGATCACGGCGGCCGGGTACGGGGACAACTTCATCCATCGGACCGGACACAGCCTCGGCGAAGAGGTCCACGGCAACGGCGTCCACATGGACGACTACGAGACCCACGACGACCGGCAACTCCTCCCGGGTACCGGGTTCACGATCGAGCCCGGGATTTACACCCCGGCCTTCGGAGTCCGGACGGAAATCAACGTCGTGGTGGGTCCAACCTCCGCGGACGTGACCGGGGCCAGCCAGCAGACGCTGGTCCGCATCGCGACGCGCCGATAAGCCGGCCCCTCAAGCGTGCGTTTCACAACTCGCTGCAGGCGGGTCCTGCCGCCGAACAGCCCCGCCCGGTGCTCGCCGCCAGGCCGTCTGACGGGCGCGGGCTCCGCGCCGGGCGGGGCGGCTCCGTTCGGCGTCACCCACCTGCTGCGGGTGGCGGGTCGCGACGTATCATGAGTAGGTGCCGCGGGATCGGATGCGCGGACGGAGCCATTCCCTTATGTCGACTTCGAAGTCAGGCGTCTTCTACGGCACGCTCATCTCGCTGGTGTCCGTCATCGCGGGCATGGTCATCGCGTCCAAGCTGGACTTGACGCCCTCCTCGTTTGCCGCGGTCAACGTGCCGGCCACCAACAGCGCGCCACTGACCGGCCCGATTGACGCGACGACCTTTCGGACGATCGCGCACAACCAGAGTCCGACGGTCGTGAGCGTCATCATCACCGGCCATCGCTCGGGGGCGTCGCTCGACCAGTTCTTAGGCGAGCAGAATCCCTTCGACAACAACCGTCGCCGCGGCGGGCGCGGCAACGGCGGGCCCGGATCGAATGGCGGCGGCGCCGACCAGGAGGTCCCGATCGAGGGCGCTGGGAGCGGGTTCATCATCGACAAGTCGGGCTTCATCCTCACGAACGACCACGTCATCGAAGACGCCGACTCGATCACGATCAAACTCGACGGAATGGGCCAGTTGGAGGAGGGCCTGCCGGCCAAAGTGGTCGGTCACGATCAGTTGAGTGATGTCGCGCTGCTCCAGCTCACCCAGCTGCCCAAGGGGCCGCTGCCGGAGGCGAAGTTCGGGGATTCGGCGCAGATGGCGGCCGGTGACTGGGTCATGGCAATCGGCAACCCGTTCGAGCTGTCCAACACGGTCACGGTCGGCGTGGTGAGCAGCGTCGGCCGCCCCATCCCAAGAACGTCGACCGCTCGCGGCATACGAAGCGAGAACATGATTCAGACCGACGCCGCGATCAACCGCGGCAACTCAGGCGGCCCGCTGCTCAACATCCGCGGCGAGGTCATCGGCATGAACACGCTCATCTACACGGACCAGTCGTTCGGCGGGGGCGGCGGGAACGTGGGCATCGGCTTCGCCATTCCGATCAACCAGATCCGTGACCTGCTGCCCGGACTCAAAGCCGGCAAGGTCTCGCGTGGACGGATCGGCGTCTCGGTCAACCGCATCCCGCTCCCGAAGGACCTGACCGACCAGTACGGCATGCCGAACCAGGAAGGCGCGCTCATCTCCCAAGTCGTCCCGAAGGGACCCGCCGACACCGGGGGCATGAAGATCAAGGACGTCGTCGTCGACGTCAACGGCCAGAAGGTGCGCGACGACAACGACCTCGTCAACTTGATCATGGCGTCGACGCCCGGGGCGACGATTCCGATCAAGGTCTACCGCGACCGCAAGCTCATCACGCTGAACGTCACGATCGGCGAACTGGATCTCAATCAGGAGAACGCGGCGCCGCAGACGCTCACGACCTTGCGGATGCTGCCAGACGTGGAGACCAAGAAGACGGCGGTTGGCATCTTCGTCGCCGATGTCGATGCGACCGTGGCCCGTCAGCTCCACCTGCCGACGGACACGCGTGGGGCGCTCCTCATGGATCTCGACCCGCGCGGCGACGCGGTCCAGACGACCGCGGGGCAGTTCATCCAGGGCGACGTGATTCTGAGTGTCGACGGCCGCGCCGTCACCAATGCCAAGGACGCCGTCGACGCCTTCGCGGCAATCCCGGTCGGCCACACGGCCACGATCATCCTGTGGCGCGACGGCGAGCAGCAGGTCGCGCTCGTGAAGAAGCATTGATTGAGCACGAGGTCAAGCTCGCTTTCGGCAGCCTCGAGGCGGCGCGGCTCGCCGTCACGTCCGCTGGCGGCCGCCTCGTCGTCCCGCGGCGGCTCCTCGACGATCGGCTCTTCGACACGCCGGATCGGCGGCTGGGACAGGCCGACAAGACTTTCCGGCTGCGCCGCGAACCCGCTCGCGCCCTTCTGACGTTGAAGGGACCGACCCTGCCGGGCTCCGTGAAGTCGCGCGAGGAGACGGAGACGGCCGTCGCTGACCCCGAGGCGATCGAGCGCATTCTGACCGACCTCGGCCTCGAGCTCGCCTTCCGGTCGGAAAAATATCGGGAAGAGTACGCCCTCGACGAGGCGACGGTCACCGTCGACGAGACGCCGGTCGGCGTCTTCGTTGAAATCGAGGCCGCGCCGGCGGTCATCGACCGCGTCGCCCGCCGGCTCGAGCGGACGCCGGCCGACTATCGGCTCGAATCGTATCCGCGTCTCTACGCGGCCTGGTGCGCGGCCCACGGGCGTCCACCGGGCGACATGACGTTCCGCTGACGCGGCATGCTGCCCGCCCTCGTGCTCGCCGCAGGCCTGGGCACGCGTCTGGATCCGCTGACTCGTCTGGTCGCCAAGCCCGCCGTGCCCCTCGGCGAGCGGACGCTCATCGAGCGCCTCCTCGAACACCTGCAGCGAGAGGGCGTGTGCGACGTCGTCCTCAATCTCCACTACAAGCCCGAGACCATCACGGCCGTCGTGGGTGACGGCCGGCAGTTGGGGTTACGGGTCCGGTACTCGTGGGAGCGCGAGATCCTCGGGTCGGCCGGCGGGCCAAGGCGTGCTCTCAGCCTGGTCGACTCAGACACATTCTTCCTCGTCAACGGCGACACCTTGTGCGAGTTTCCGCTCGGCCCGATGCTGGAGGCCCACGAGCACAGCAGCGCGGACGTCACGTTGGCCGTCGTGCCCAATTCGGCGCCGCAGCACTACAACGGCATCCGTGCGGGTGACGACGGGGTGGTTCGCGGCTTCGAGCCGAAGGGCGCCGCGGCTGGCACGTGGCATTTCGTCGGCGTTCAGGTCACGTCCGCCACGGTGTTCGGGGCCCTTCCGGACGGCGTGCCAGCCGAGACGATCTCCGGCCTCTACCGGGGATTTGTCGCGACGCAGCCTGGCCGCGTCTGCGTCTACCCGGTCGCGTCGCCCTTCATCGACGTCGGAACGCCGCGCGACTACCTCGCGGCCGCGCGCCGGTTTGTCGGGACTGGCAGCGACGGGGCGGCTGGTTCCGGCACCGTGCGGTGGCCGGGCGTCCAGGTGGCGCCTGGCGCGCGACTGACCCGCTGCATCGTGGCCACGGACGTGCCCGACGAGGTCATCGCGACGGACGCAGTCCTGGTGCCGTCCCGCGTCGCCCGGGCCGACGAGCGCGTCATCCGTCACGGATCGGTTGCCATCTTCCCCTTCGAGTCTCTGCCGTAGACTGTCGCCATGCACGACGCCGTCGCGCTGGCACCCGTGACGGAGTATCTCGCACGCGTCGGCGCGTCCGGCGCGCGCGTCGTGCCCCTCACGGGAGACGCCTCGGATCGGCGCTACGTGCGCATAATCGCGGACGACGGGTCGCGCGCCGTGCTGGCGATTCATGCCGCGCCGTTCACGTATGCCACCATGCCGTTCGTGAACGTCGCTCAGCTCCTGTCTGAGATGCCGGTGCCCGTGCCCCGGATCCTCGGACACGCCGACGACCTCGGCGTTCTCGCGCTCGAGGACCTGGGCGACGTGACGCTCCAGGCGCACGTCGGCACGAACGCGGCGGCGGCGCACGCGTCGCTCTATCGACTCGCGGTGACCTTCATCGACACGATTCAACGGCGCGGCCGGGAGTTAGCGGGCGCGCGGTACGTCCCGTACGGCATCGCGTTCGACGAAGACAAGCTCACCTGGGAGATGGACTTCTTCGTCAAGCACTTCCTCGAGGCCTACCGCGGCCTCGTCCTGTCCGCGGAGACGCGTACGGCCCTGCGGCACGAACTGGGCGTTGTCGTCTCGGAGCTGGCAGCTGAGCCGCGCGTCCTCTGCCACCGCGATTACCACAGCCGGAACCTCATGCTAGCCGGCGACCGGCTGTGCATCATCGATTTTCAGGACGCCCGCATGGGCCCTGACACGTACGACCTCGTCTCTCTGCTCAGGGACTCGTATGTCGACATCGGGGCGGCCGATGCCGATGCGCTCATCGACGACTTCCTGGCCCTTCAAGGGCGCGTGACCGAGCGCCAGGTATTCCGCCGGCGGTTCGACCTCATGGCGGTCGAACGCATTCTCAAAGCGCTCGGCACGTTCGGGTATCAGGCGACCGCGCGTCAGAATCCCGTGTACCTTCAGTACATTCCGCGCACGCTCCGTTACGCCGGTGAGACGCTTCGCGCCCAGGCGCGCTTCATGCGCCTGCATGAGATTCTCGCGGGCCTTCTTCCGGAGCTCCGCTAGTGTCGGCCGCCTTCGGCTTGTCGACGCACCTCTTCCATGGCGATCGCCTGAGGCGCGCGCATCTGGAGACAATCAAGGCGCACGGCTTCGACGAGGTCGAGCTCTTCGCCACGCGCACGCACGTGGACTACCACGACGCGCGCTACCTCGACACGCTGCAGGAGGCGCTCAGCGCCACCGGCATCAGGGCCGTCAGCATGCACGCGCCGATCTGCGAATCGTATGTCGGCGGCGTGTGGGGCCGTGCGTACTCGAATGCGACCGGCAACACCCCGCAACGCCTGGAAGCCGTCGACGAGACCAAGGCCGCGCTGACCGCGGCGAAACGTCTGGGCTGCGACGTCGTCGTGCTGCATCTTGGCTTGCCGGTCACCCAGGACGTCCCGCCGGGCGACAACGACCGCGCGGCCGTTCGCCGAAGCCTCGAGGCCTTGGCCGAAGCGTCGGCCACCACTGGCGTCCCCCTCGCCCTCGAGGTCCTGCCCAACGATCTCTCGGACCCGGACGTGCTGCTCCACTATTTCGATGAGCTGGAGTGGGCCGGCGGCGTGTGCCTGGACTTCGGGCACGCGAATCTTCGCGACGGCGCTCCGGAAGCCGCCGAGACCCTCTCCGGTCACGTCGTCACGACACACGTGCACGACAACCGTGGCACGCTCGACAACCACCTCGTGCCCTTCGAAGGAACGATCGACTGGGCCCGGACGCTCACGGCGATGTGGAAGATCGGGTACAGCGGGCGCTTCATTTTCGAGGTCGCCGATCACGGTGATGCGATCGGCGTGCTGCGGCGCACGGTTGGCGCCCGAACCCGGCTTCAGGCCATACTTGGTGGGTTGTCCGAGCCGCTGCCGTTCGAAGAGGCGGACTGAGCCCTCACCCTGTGTACATCGAAGACATCGCCAGGCACGACGGCCAGTCCGTCACGGTTCGCGGCTGGCTCGTCAATCGCCGGTCGAGCGGCAAGATCCACTTCCTTCAGGTCCGGGACGGGTCCGGCTTTCTCCAGGCGGTCGTGTCCAAGGCCGCGGTTGGCGACGAGGTCTTCGGCCGCGCCGACCACCTCTCGCAGGAGAGCGCCATCGTCGTGCACGGCACGGTGCGCGCCGATTCGCGAGCGCCGGGCGGGTACGAGCTGGACGTGTCTGGCCTCGAGGTCGTGAGCGAGGCGCACGACTTCCCTATTACGCCCAAGGAGCACGGCGTCGATTTCCTGATGGATCGGCGCCACCTGTGGATCCGCGCCGCGCGTCAGCACGCTGTGCTGCGCATTCGCCACGAGGTCATCGACGCCGTCCGCCACTACTTCAACTCGCAGGGTTTCGTGCTGGCCGACACGCCGATCTTCACGCCCTCGGCCTGCGAGGGCACGACGACGCTCTTTCCGGTTCAATACTTCGATGACGCCACGGCGTACCTCACGCAGAGCGGCCAGCTCTACAACGAAGCGAACGCGATGGCGCTCGGCCGCGTCTACTGCTTCGGCCCGACCTTCCGCGCCGAGAAGTCCAAGACTCGTCGCCACCTGACCGAATTCTGGATGGTCGAGCCCGAGGTCGCCTACGCGACCCTCGAGGACATCATCGCGTTAGCCGAAGGCCTCGTGACCGCCGTCATCGCGCGCGTGCTCGATACCCGCAGGCGCGAACTCAAGACGCTCGAGCGAGACACCTCGAAGCTCGAGACGATCACGAAGCCGTTTGCGCGCGTCACCTATGACGACGCGGTTCGGATCCTGAAGGAGAAGGGGTTGCCCTTCGAGTGGGGCGGCGACTTCGGCAGCCCGGACGAGACCGCCCTGTCGGAGCACTTCGCCGGACCCGTCTGCGTCACGGGCTATCCGACGGCCATCAAGGCGTTCTACTTCAAGCCGCAAGACGGCCGGCCCGACGTGTCGCTGTCGGTCGACGTCCTGGCGCCCGAGGGCTACGGCGAGATCATCGGCGGCGGGCAGCGCATCGACGATCTCGACCTACTGCTCACACGCATCGAGGAGCACCATCTGCCGAAGGAGGCCTACGAGTGGTACCTCGACCTTCGCCGCTACGGCAGCGTGCCGCACGCCGGGTTCGGCATGGGCATCGAGCGTGTCGTGTCGTGGATTTGCGGCCTCGAGCATCTGCGTGAGGCGATTCCCTACCCACGCATGTTGTACAGACTCTATCCGTGAGATCGTCAATCTCAGATCGTCAATCTTCAATGCGAACGACTCGCCTCCCATGAAGGTAGGGTTCGTCTCCCTCGGCTGCCCCAAGAACCTTGTCGATGGCGAGGTCATGCTCGGGCTGGCGCGCGAGGCCGGTCACGAGATCACGGCCGATGCCGCGACGGCCGACGCCATCGTCATCAACACGTGCGCGTTCATCGACGAGGCCAAGGCCGAATCCATCGACGCCATCCTCGAGATGGCGCGACTCAAGCGCGATGGCGGGTGCCGGAAGCTGATCGTCACCGGGTGCCTCGCCGAGCGGTATCGCGATCAGCTGAGAGCGGAGATCCCCGAGATTGACGTCGTCCTCGGCACGGGCGAGGTCCTCGGGATCACCGGCGCGCTCAGCGAACGCGGGTCACATGAGGCGGCGCCCTTGACGTTCCATCGACCGGCGGCGCCCCGCCCCACGCCGCCTCGCCCGACCTATCTCTACGACGCGTCGACGCCCCGGCTGCTCACGACGCCGGCGCACTATGCCTATCTGAAGATCGCCGAAGGCTGCGACTACACGTGCGCGTTCTGCATCATCCCGACCCTGCGCGGCGCGTACCGCAGCCGCGATGAGGACTCCATCGTCGCCGAGGCGGAGCGCCTGGTGGCCGGCGGCGTGCGCGAGCTGCTGCTCATCTCGCAGGACACGACATTTTTCGGTAACGACCGCGGCCTCCGGAACGCGCTCGGGCGGCTGCTCCGGCGGCTGAACGGCATCGACGGCCTCGTGTGGATCCGCCTGCTCTACCTGTATCCGACGACCGTCACCGACGATCTGCTCGACGTCAT
>Ga0182024_10010033_pt1 | contig 19409 bp, 17 predicted proteins | sample P32metaG_FD_120480 | JGI IMG/M metagenome (GOLD analysis project Ga0182024, IMG submission 120480) | Permafrost microbial communities from Stordalen Mire, Sweden - P3-2 metaG (Illumina Assembly) | ecosystem: Environmental > Terrestrial > Soil > Wetlands > Permafrost | place: Sweden: Stordalen... | reverse complement strand
TGGCGCACGGCCGAGCACTTAGTGAAAAACTGGAAATCGATCGCCGGGTAAAGTAGTGGTATGGCGCTTCGACGGATAGCTCTGCTATTGGTTCTGCCGCTATCGCTCTCGCTGGCTCAAGACAACGATGAGGAGGCCAAAAAGAAGCTCCTGGCCGACCCTCGCTACCAGTATTCGCAGGCTGAACTTTTCGTGGCGGAAGGAAACTACGCGGAGGCATTCCGTCTTTATAAGCTCGCAGCGGATCAAGGACTGCCCAGGACTACAAGGAAGCCGCACACTGGTACAAGCTCGCGGCCGACCAGGGTCACGCCGCAGCCGAGTTTAATCTAGCCTCCGAGGTCGTCTCGATTCTTCACCGCGATCTTAGCGGTGTCGGCATCACCATCGGCGCCAGCCAGGTTGAACCACATGTGCGCCTGAACGTAGTCCTCGGCGACGCCCTTGCCGTTCGCATACATAACGCCGAGATTGAATCCGGCATCCCGATGGCCCTGCTCGGCAGCTATGCGATACCATAACGCCGCTTGCTGAGCAAGCGCGGCCCTGAGACGCATCTGGGAAAGTGGCGGCCAGACTGCGTCCCCATTACACGCTGGGCAATCTCGCCGCCTTAAGAATATAACTGCAGGATACACCAATAAATGGCCTGAAAGTTAGTCGCGCGGCGAGGATCGCGCTTTCTGACTTACTCCACGGTTAGAACGCCTGGCGGACCGGCGCTGTCTCCCGGCGAGACCATTCCGCATCCAGACCTCTGCGTATCCAGCTCACCACCTTCGCGAATCCGAAGATTACACCGAACGCGATAGCGAAGAAGATCAGTGGTGGTACACACAACGCGGCCAGGACCACCCACGCCTGGCGCCATCCCATGGCTCGATATTCTGAACCGAACCGATAGGTTTCGGTATCGCGCTCCAGCCGTGCTTGATACACGTTCTCGCAATTGGACAACTTTTGGGGGATTTTATGTTCCGCCGCAGCGCTCTTGCAAATTTCGTAAGCCGCCGAATCGCGAACGAAAGCTCGATTGCGCTCCTTGGCTTCATCCCACAGCGGGAACAGAAGGATTCCAATCGCATAAATTACCCAGCCGGCGAGCGCGATGCGCACCAACCATCTGCGGCAATTGGATGCTTGGAATTTCCCGAAAGACATTAGTTAGCACCGTGGCCGGTCAGGTTCACCAGTCCGTCGTTATTAAACGTCTCCTGAAGACGGCTGAGCATTCTTTGGCCTTCTTCGAGTCTTTGCGAATCTTGGCGCCCCCTGCGCTCCCGCACCGTCCGTGTCAGCATAAATGTTAAGCCGGTCAACGCAACTACCGTGAAACAGCTTAGGAACAACCAGAACAACATGAAACGTGCCATCCTTCCCAGTTTTATGAAATCTTGTTTGATTTCATCGCTGAACTCATATTGCCGCAGCCGTGAAGCCGCAACAATGGCGGAATTTTCCTAATTTGTTGGTATCAACGGCCACGTACGATCGGTACTTTCTGCCTATTTTATTTTGATGCACACATTGCGGATTTGAATCGCCGGCAGTCATCGCGACACGTCGGTCAGGCGATCCAGATGCGGATAGATATCCAGGCGCTCCGGGGTCTCGGTAGGGCCCGACACCACCTGGCCGATCCCCACATGGAATTGGGTCGGCCGCACACGCTCGCAGTATCGAACCGAACCGGAAACCGTGGATTTTTCGAACAGGATTTCCACTTTGGCGCCCACCGGAAACGGATAGGGAGCCGTCACTCGAAGACCGGAAGGAGAGGTATCCAATACCTGGGCGACGGCCATGCCAGTGATGTTGTTTTTAATTACGCCGGCCCCGCAAACTAAACGCCGATTTTCCGTACGGCGTTCCCAGCGTCGCTTTTTGTACTCGCTGCGAACCTTGACCATGAGGCAATGCTATTCCCCCCTTCAGTCTCGTGCAATAGCAAGCCCGTCATGGAATTTCCGGCCCACCAACCTACCGCTTTGGCCCGGTACCGATAGCGCTGGCATCCCCTCCAAAAGATGTTGGAGTAGAATTGTTCAGATGATTTCGATCAAGCCAGCGACGAAGACAGCCTCATTTCTATTCAAAGGAACGCTTCTGGTGTTCGCGAGCGCGAGCCTCTTTGCCCAGGGACGAGCAGGCCGCGCGGGTCCTCCGCCGAGTCCCCAAGCGATCGCGCCCATGGATATGACCGGCTATTGGGTAGCGGTGGTAGTAGAAGACTGGCGCTATCGGATGCTTCCGCCCATCAACATTACGAAGGTCGTGGCCGGCCGCGGCGGAGGCCAATTAGGTGTGCCGATCAATGCCGAGGCCCGCAAAGTAGCGGCCGCATGGGATCCCGCAAAAGATGAGGCTGCCGGCGAGCAGTGCCGGAGCTACGGCGCCGCGAACATCATGCGAATGCCCGGGCGCGTTCACATCACTTGGCAGGACGATCAGACATTGAAGCTGGAAACGGACGCCGGAACGCAGACGCGGCTGTTTCACTTCGGCGCGCCGCAGGGCCAGGGAGGAGATTGGCAGGGTGTTTCTCAAGCCTCCTGGGACACTATCCCCGGAGGGCGCGGCGGAGGTCAGATGAGCGGCGCATTGAAAGTGGTGACCAACAAGCTCAAGCCCGGCTATTTGCTCAGAAACGGGATCCCTTATAGCGCGAACGCCACGGTAACAGAATACTACGATCGCATCGACGAGCCGAGCGGCAACACGTATTTGGTGATCACCACTACCGTCGACGATCCGATGTACCTCACTCAGCCTTATCTCACGGCCACACATTTTAAGAAACAAGCGGACGCCTCGGGTTGGAATCCTACTCCCTGCGCGGCTCGATGACAAGGAGATTCAAATGAGAACACTTACAACCGGTTACTTACTGATTCTCATCGTCAGCATGAGCGCGAAGGTTTTTGGCCAGGGAGCCCCGGTGGTGGAAGGCACCGGTGTCGACATCTCCGGGTCATGGAGCCATGGCGGACATCAAGACGCCGGCTATCAAACGGCCGCGGGCGCGCTGGTGGACTACGGCGGCATTCCCATGAATGAGGCGGGCCGCTTGTACGCGCTGGCCTGGGATGCTTCGCGGCAAACCCTGCGCACCGAGCAGTGCGCCGGTTATACCGTGCCCTACGCGTTTTACTCTCCGGGTAACTACCGCTATTGGGAGGAACGCGATCCTTATACCCAGCAACTGGTCGCGATTCACATGTACTTCCAAACTTCCGAAGTGAATCGGACAATTTGGATGGACGGGCGTCCGCATCCGCCAGCCTGGGCCGCCCACACCTTCGCGGGCTTCTCGACAGGCCAGTGGAAGGGCAACGTCCTCAACATTACGACCACGCATCTGAAACATGGGTATGTCCGCGGAAACGGCGCGTCCCAAAGCGATGAAGCGATCGTTAACGAGAGTGTGATCCGCCATGGCGACCGGCTCACGTATTTCGGCGAGACCATCGATCCGGTGTGGTTCGATGGACCGTTCACTAAAACCGTGATCAATCTCCGTAACGTTATCGATCCCACCGCCTGGCTTTACGCCTGCGAGGACGGAGAAGAAATCCTGGCCAGAGCCGAAACCAAGGTGCCGCAGTATCTGTGGGGACAACATCCCTACCTGCGGGAGTACGCGGACAAATACAAGGTGCCGCTGCTGGGAACTCTGGGTGGCGCGGAAACCACGCAGCCGGAATTTATGGCGAAACTGAAAGATGCCGCTGCCACAAACGCCGCTGCCATGGCTGAGACGGTTCCTGTCAAAGGCGCTCCTCAGCAATACAACCACGAGACCGGCGCCGAACCCAACGATGGCGAAATTCACATTTTGCCGGTGCAGGGGAACGTGTACATGCTGGTGGGCGATGGCGGAAATATCGCCGTTCAAGTGGGCGAGGAAGGCGCCTTCGTAGTGGATACCGGAGCGGGCAAACTTTCCGACAAGGTCCTGGCCGCCATCCGCACTCTTACGCCGCGGCCGATTCAGTTTATCGTCAACACCAGTCTGCATTCGGCTCACACGGGCGGGAATGCCAGGCTAAGCGCCGGCGGAAAAGACCCCAGCATTCAAGGATCGTTCTTCGCCGGCCAGGCCCCGCGCGAGGTGACCGGTTTCTTCGTGAACGTGGGGGAGAGCGCAACCCTGATCGCGCAGAACAACGTGATGATCCGGATGCAGGATGCCAAGGCGCCGGCCGACATGGTTCCACCGGATACTTATCTCAGCGGGCGCAGGAGAAAGTGGCATAACGGGGAAGGCGTAGATATGTTCTATGAGCCTTACGCCAGCACCGACGGCGATACCATCGTGCATTTTCGAGGATCGGAGGTAATCGCCACCGGCGACATCTTCGACATGCTGCACTATCCGTTCATCGACTTTAAGAGCGGCGGCTCCGTGCAAGGTGAGATCGAGGCGCTCAACAACCTTCTGGACAAAACGGTCTACAAGCATGATGAGGACGGCGGCACCATGATCATTCCCGGACACGGAAGATTATCCGATGAATATGATCTGGGCGAATACCGCCAGATGGTGTCTATCATCGCCGATCGCATTCAGGCGGCCATCAAATCGGGCGCAAATCTCGATCAAGTAAAAGCGGCTCGGCTTACCGCCGACTACGATACCCGCTTTGGAGCCGTGTCCGGTCCCTGGACCACCGATATGTTCGTGGAAGCGGTCTATACCAGCTTGAAGCAGAACACGCGCATACAGTCGCCGGGCGCACGATAGACTCCGTTCGGGAGCTCGCGGCATTCGCGACCGGCCGGACGCCGGGATGACGACTTTTTCGCACCGGAGGGGTTTCATCCAGAGGGGGGCCGCGCAAGCCGGACAGCACGTCCGCCCTATTGCTTATAATCATTCGGGAGGAATCAAGCGCACATGAAGCGTCAACGCATGGCTGTGCTGTTGTCTTTTTCCTGCATCTTGGCAGCGCCGTTAGTGGCGCAGACCACGATCGGGGGCAATCCCTGTAATTCAGCATCCGCGAACGGGCCTTATGCGGTAAGCATCAATGGAAGGCAGGTTACCGCCGCGGGGAGTTTCACGAACGTATTTCAGGGCAACGGGACGGCTACCTTCGACGGGCTTAGCGCCGTGACCATCACACTAACTACCGATACCAACCAATCTGTCGCCACGCCGGTGACATGGTCCGGGACCTATAGCGTGCAGTCCAATTGCGCCGGGGTCATCACCATCACCAAGGGCGGCAGCGCTACGTTGAATCTCGCGATGTATGCGAACGGCGCTGATTTTTTAGTTACGGGGAACGACGCCTCATACTCTTATTCGGGCACAGGAAATGCCCAGCCGGTGGGCTGTTCGGCCGGCCTGGTGTCGGGCGTCTACACTTTCAACGCCAGCGGCTACACCCTTTCCGGTACGTCGGTGACTAGCGCGGCAACTCTGGTGGGCTTGCTGCAATTTGACGGGCAAAGTCACGTGACGGTGAACGTGAACGTTTCGCCGGCCAGCGCCAATCCCGCCTCCGACACACTAACCGGATCGTACTCGATATCGTCGAACTGTCTGGGATCGGCCACGCTCAGCGACTCAAAAGGCAACTCGTACGTGATGAGTTTGAGCGCAGAGGACGTTACTCCTGTCGCGAGTCCTTTATATGTCTCGAACATTATCGTGGGACTGGCGCAGAATTCGAAATTAGTCGTGAACGGAGCCGGACACGCACTATACGGGCAGCCCGCGGCGACCTCGACGGCAGCCATACGGCCGACAAAATCGCCGGTCAACACGCGGGGATCGGAAGCGTTGGCATTGGTCGACCATCGGGGAGGACGATCATGAAAAACTCACGCGCCGCTTTCTTTATCGCCTCTGCCTGCCTGCTAGCCGCGCCGGCGTTCGCCCAGATCACGGGCGGCAGTTGCAGCGCCTCGAACTTGAGCGGGGCCTACACGCTTAGCCTCAGCGGCCGGGCGATTTCGTCCGCCGGGAGTTTCGCGGGATCTTTTCAAGGCGTCGGCACAATCACTTTCGACGGCGTGAGCAATGTCACCCTCACCGGGACTGTCAACACGAATTTAGCCACCGGGAAGACATTCACATATTCGGGCACTTACACGCTCCCGTCCAATTGCCTCGGCACCATTACGCTGACGACCGGAAGCACGGCCACATTTTCACTGGTCGTGTGGAGTAGCGGCCAGCGATACCTTTTGGCGGGATCGGACGCCACTTACATCTATACGGCCAACGGCACCAACATCAAGCCGGCCGCCTGCGCAACATCCACGCTATCGGGTCCTTACTCTTTCGATGCGAGTGGATTTACCGTATCGGGCACTGCGCAGACCGGCTCCGCCGACGAGTCCGGCGTACTCCAGTTTGATGGGCAGGGAAACGTGACGGCCAGCTATACCCAAACAGCGGGCGGGACTGCGGCGGCTTCGCTTTCCTCCACGGGAACTTACTCACTCGGCTCAAACTGCCTGGGGTCGGCGACACTAATGGATTCTAACGGCAGGTCGAACGCGCTCACCTTCGCGGTGAACGGCCTCTATGGCGGAACTCTGGTGCTGATCGACGCCAATTCGCAGTTCGTCCGCGACGGCTCGGCAGAGACGGCCGCGACGAACCCCACGCAATCCATTGCCAACGTCGCCAGCAACGTAGTCAACTATACGCCTGCGGGAAGCGTCTTTGAGCTGTACGGAGTGGGCCTGGCCACCGGCGAGACGCAAGCCAGCACGGTTCCACTGCAGACGACGCTGCGGACCACCACCGTGACGGTGTACTCCAGTGCCGCCCCGAACGGAGAGCTCGCGCCTTTGTACTACGTCGATACCGGCCAAATCGACGCCCAGATGCCTTGGGATGTTCCCGCCGGAACGGTGGCCACAGTGATCGTCAAGAATGGGACAGCCACCAGCAACGCCGCGGCCGTATATGTTCCCGCCGCTGGGCCAGGCATCAGCGTGTACAGCAACAATCGCGCGGTGGTCGTGAATAAGGACGGCAGCGTGAATTCGGCTACCGATGCGGCTGCGGTGGGCGATGAAGTGGTGGCCTACTTCACCGGCGGAGGAGCGGTGAATGCCTCCGGCACCCTCACAACCGGCCATGCCTCCCCGAGCGGGCTCTCTCCGATCACAGAATATCCATCTGGCAGCTACAGTGTCACGGTGGGAGGCCAGACGGCGCAAGTCGCATACATCGGCTTGACGCCGGGCTCGGTGGGACTGTATCAAGTGAACTTCTTCGTGCCCCAAATTGCCAAGGGAACTTACCCGTTGGTGATCACGATCGCCGGGCAAGCATCCAACAGCCCGGTCATGACCGTGTCGAATTAGCTTGTTTCAAAAACGCGTGACTTCCGTGAAGTGGAAGTCACGCACCTTCATGGCCGGCACCACCATGTCGAAGATCTCTTCTCCGGAAGCGCGCTCGGCCGGAGAAAGCGCCTCTACGTTCTTGAGCAATTCGATCAGGCCCTGATTGAAGCGGAAGTTCTTGAGGCCGGAAACCAGCCGGCCATTCTCGATCAGGAATGTGCCGTCGCGCGTCATGCCGGTCATGATCTTTTCGTAGGGATCGACTTCGCGGATGTACCAGAGGCGGGTGACCAGAACGCCACGCTCGGTGGAGGCGATCATATCGTCCACCGATGTGGAACCTCCTTCAATCACGATATTCAATGGCGATTCCCCCACTTCGTTTGGAAGCGGGAACCCGTGGCCGGTAGGTTGCACGCCGGCGCGAGCGGCGCTGGATCGCGAATAAGCCACTTCGCGCGGAACGCCGGCCTCAACCAAAGCGAGCTTTTTTCGCGGCACTCCCTCGCCGTCGAAAGGAACGCCGGCTTGCAGCGGATGCGCCACGTCGTCGTGGATGTGGATGTTCTCGCCGAATAGCTTGGTGCCCAAGCGGCCGGTCAAGAAACTGCGCTGATCGCGCAGGGCGGTGGCACTGAAGTCGCCAAACATCTGGCCCACCAGATCGAGCACGGCGGCCCGTTCGAGGACCACGGTATACCGGCCCGGCGGAATCTCACAGGGATCCTCGGAGAGCCGTGCCTTATCGCTGGCGCGGCGGGCCAGAGCAGACGCGTCGAAGCTGGCGCAGGAGACGGCTGAGGCTTTGGCCCAACCCGAGCTATCCTTGGCGATCGCGGTGATCGAGAACTGTGCCAGCGTTTCGGAATGCCAAGCGGCGACACCTTGGGAATTGAGAATCGCTTCGACGGTTTCGCCTGTGGAGTAGATACCGGCGGCGGTCTGTCCAGCCTTCTCGACGACGCCGATGGCTGCCGCCACCGCACGAGCGCGGTCCAGGGGCGAGGCGGATGCAGTGCTGGGATCGAACCGGTGAATGCGAGGAACAGGGGTGGGATCGGCCAGCGGCAACAGATCGGGATCCGCGGCGGCGGATTTAGCGAGCGCGACCGCCTGTTCCACTACCGTGCGAATGGAGGCCGGGTCCAAGCGGTTCGTACTGGCGCGCGCTGTCCGGTGATCGATCGACGGACGGACGGAAAGCCACTGCGTCTGCTCGGCCACGTTCTGGTGAATGGTGTTGTTGGCGAAGCGCGTCAGCGCGTCGCGGTGCGCGCCGAAGATGGCTTCGATTTCCGAAATGCCCAGGGACTTCGCGGCCTGTTGCACGACGCCAAACAACTCCCGGCACCGAGCTTCCGTCAAAAAGAGTTGTTCGGGATCATCCGGCATAGCCCGCTCCGATTTTCATGTTGTGGAACCGCGAAGGGCTGGCGCCATGTCCGGTGCCGATCACCTGCTCGGGCTGGCCTTTGCCGCAGTTGGGAACTCCCCACAATGTCCAATGATCGCGATTCGCCACTGCCGAGCAAGCGTTCCAGAATTCGGTGGTGATGCCACTGTAGGTTGGATTCTTGAGCATTCGAACCCGTTTGCCGTCGCGGATCTCCCAACCGATTTCGCAGCCAAACTGAAAGTTGTAGCGCTTGTCGTCGATGGACCAGCTGCGATTCGTCTCCATGTAAATCGCGCGGCTCGCTCCGCCAAATACCTCTTCGAGAGTCTGCTCGCCCGGAAGAACGCTGACGTTGGTCATGCGAATGAGCGGCAGGCGCGACCAGCCGGTGGCGCGCATGGTGCCGTTGGAACGCTGCTGCCCGATGGCCGCGGCGGTCTCGCGCGAGGTCATATAGCCGACGAACTGGCCGGCCCGGATGATATCGGCCGATTGCGCCGGGACCCCTTCGTCGTCGAAAGCGAAGGTACCTAAGCCGGGCCCATGCTCGATGCGCGCGTCACAAACTGCATTGACCAGGTCAGATCCGTAGCGAAGATGATTCAGCTTGTCTAACGTCAAGAAGCTCATGCCGGCGTAATTGGCTTCCGAGCCGAGGACGCGGTCGAGCTCAATCGGATGGCCGATCGATTCATGCACCTGCAAGCCGATCTGGCTGCTGTCGAGTATTAAATCGAAGCGGCCTTCGGGGCACTGATCGGCCGAGTGCAACGCGGCGGCCTCGTCGGCAACGCGCGGCGCATGCTCGAGCAGCGCCAGTTCCTGGATCAGCTCGTAACCCTTTAATTGATGTTGTCCGCCGAACGAGTTCGGATAGGATCGCTTCTGGAGCTCGCTCTCGCGAAAACTCATGGCCTCGAAGCCGGCTCCGCTGAAGGTGCGAGTCTGATCGATGACGCTGCCGATGGAGGAGACGAATATTTGCCGGGAGCGGTGGAAGACCATGGAGGTCTGCGCCAACGTTACGGCCGTATTGCGGCGCAGCTCGTCATCAGTTTTCATGAGCAACGCGAGCTGCTCCTCGACCGGGATAGTAAACGGATCGATCCGGCACGGGGAGACCCAGGTAGCCTCGTACTTGTCCTCGGGGGCGAGCACGACATCTCTTTTTTTAGCGAGCGCGCTGGCGCGGGCGATGCCGAATGCGAGCTCGGCCGCGGCTGATATGCCAGGCTTGCTCAAATCGTCGGTAGCGGCAAAACCCCAACAGCCATCCGCCAGCATACGGATTCCGAGGCCAGCCGACTCGGAACTGGAAACCTGTCCCGGCTTGCCATTCTTGGTGGATAGATCGCGCTCCTGGCTTTCGATGAGCCGCACATCCGCATAGCTGACGCCGGGGTGCAGAGCCGCGTCGAGCGCTTCCAGAGCGAGCTGTTTCATGGATACCAGAATAGCGGGTGAGGGAGCCCACGCGACTGTGGTAAATTCGCAGGTAATGAAAATACTCGGTATTGCGCTGCTTTTGCCGCTGGCCGCGATCGCTCAAAAGGTGACTGTGGAATTCGATCAGGCCGCCGACTTCACCAAGTACAGGACCTTCGCGATACGCATGGGTCAGCTGCATAGCAAGAATCCGTCGTTGAATAGCGAACTGGTGAAGAAAAAGATCGACGCGGATATCACGAGTAATCTGATCGCCAAAGGTCTCACGCGGGTTGAAGAAGGGCCGTCGGATCTGAACGTACGCTATACGCTCGGATCGGCACGGCGCGTGGAGACGGAAGCTTATCCAGCCGGATGGCGCGGCTTCGGGACGCGGATCGTTCGAGTGCCTTACGCGGAAGGCACGCTGGTGCTGGACCTACGCGACCCGAGTACTCGTTCGCTGGTTTGGCGCGCGATTACCACAGAGGAAAAAAGCGATCCCAATCAGCTGGCGGGCAAGCTGGACGATATGGTGAGGAAGTCGATCGACAAGTATCCGCCGAAGAAAAAATAACGGGCGGCGTTTCGGATTTATCGGCTTAGAGCAGCCGGAAGTTCACTTCGATGGTGGCCTGAACCGCGACCGGTTTGCCGTCTTTTTTGCCGGGATTAAATCGCCACTTTTCGACGGCTTCGATGGCCTTCTGGTCGAGCCCCAAGCCGAGCGGGCGAATCACTTTCAAGTCGCGCGGGTTGCCATGCTCATCGACGACGATGAAGAGCACGACGGTTCCTTGGAACTTGGCCTTGCGAGCCTCTTCGGAGTATTCGGGTTCGACCTTAAAGATCACGGCCGGAGGGGACACGCCGCCACCGATCCGGTAAGCGCCGCCACCCATTCCGCCGCCATGACCGGGCCCGAAACCCGCACCCGATCCCGATCCGACACCGCCGCCGCTACCGGTCCCGATTCCGGCGCCGGAGCCTGTACCATTGGAGGCAATAAGCGATTTCGACAGCGGGTCGCCCAGCGCGTCCACGTTAATCTTGGGGATATTGGCATCCGGCTGAATGACCAGGGTCGGCTCCATGACCAGCTTTGGATCCGGATTGCGAATCACGGCTGCGGGCGGCACGAATTGCCGCGTGGCGAGCTTGGGCAGCTTTCCTTTGCTCGCAGGTGTAGGCGAACGATCGCCGCCACCCCCACCGCCACCCATCGTATTCTTTTTCACCGTCTGCTGATAGGGAGCTATGTCGGGAGCAATTAGAGCGACCTGCTGCTTCACGATGTTCTGGACGGTCTTGTTGGTTCCGACCAGAAACAGCAGCGCGATTACGCTGACGTGGATGAGGATCGACGTCAAGCCGGCGCGTTTTTCCTGTCCCCCGTAAAATCCCCAGATATCCTGAACCGGTACCGGCGTAGACGTTACCTGGAGAGGAGGCAGTTTCGGCGGGTGGATGAATTCCTTAATGTCTCGAATGAATGAGCGATAGAAGGGCTCTTCTAAACCTGCCGCTAAGAGCCGGCTCAGGTGGTCGTCCGCATCCGAACTTTCAGGACTGTTCCCACCAGGGTTTCCCATCGATGGATCATGAGCTGCCATGTTGTCCTAATACACCTCAGATACGTTCATTTGATAGACGTTCTCACGCTCACCAAAAGTTGCAAACGAAACTATGAGTTAATTCTATCACTTCCATAAAAATGTCAACAGCCCCTATGAAAAATGGAATGGGCCACCCTACACTGAGTGGAGTACCAGATGGCATCTAAACCTCTCCTGATTTTCGACGGGCGCTGCGGCTTCTGCCGGATCTGGATCAATTACTGGCGGCAGCTCACAGGGAGCGAACTGGGATACGCGCCGTCACAAGAAGTTGGACCCCAATTCCCCGAGATCGCTTCGGAAAAATTCAGCCAGTCGGTATTGCTGGTGCAGCCGGACGGCCAGGTGGCAGAAGGCGCCAAGGCGGTTTTCCTGTCGCTCATGTATGCGCCGGGATTGCGCTGGCTGTTTTGGGCCTACGAACATGTTCCCGGGTTCGCGGCTGCGGCGGAGGCTGGCTACGGGCTGGTCGCTAGACACCGCAACTTTTTTTACCAGGTGACGCGGTTCACGTTCGGGCGGCGAATCTCGGTTCTGCGCTACGCCAAGACCGAGTGGCTTTTCCTGCGTCTGCTAGCCGCAATCTATTTGATCGCGTTTGGTTCCCTGGCGGTGCAAATCGAGGGGCTGGCGGGTGCGCGCGGAATTCTGCCGGTTGGGAGGTATCTGGCGGCGGTCCAACAAAGCTTGGGCGCGAGAGGATATTGGCTGGTCCCGACCATTTTCTGGGCCGCGCATACGGACACTTTTCTGCTGGCGGCGTGCGTGGCCGGGGCGGCGGTTTCCGTGGTGTTAATGCTCGGTTACCTGGAGCGCCTTTCGCTGGTTTGCCTCTACATTCTTTATCTTTCGCTATCGACCGCCGGCCAGGATTTCCTGTCGTTCCAATGGGACATTCTGCTGCTGGAAACCGGTTTCCTGGCAATTTTTCTGGGGGGCTCATTTCTGGGGAACTCAAGGGTCATGGTGCTGTTATTCCGCTGGCTGCTGTTTCGGCTGATGTTTCTCTCGGGCGCGGTGAAGCTGCTGAGTCACGATCCGTCGTGGCGAAACCTGAGCGCGATGAGCTTCCATTACTTGACGCAGCCGCTGCCGACGCCGCTGGCCTGGTACATGTATCAACTGCCGTTCGGGTTTCAGCGCGTCTCCACGGCAATGGTGTTCGTGGTGGAACTAGCGGTGCCGTTTCTATTCTTCGGACCGCGCATGTGGCGATTCTTTGCAGGGTTCGCAACGCTCGCGCTTCAGGCTCTGATTTTCGCGACCGGCAATTACACCTTTTTCAATCTGCTGGCGATGACGCTGTGCCTGTTCCTTTTTGACGATGCGGCTCTTTCGAAATTGAAGATTCCGTTGCGCCTGCGCGCGGCGCGAACGCATCGAGCGGTGGTGGCGTCCATCGCGGTTTTCGTCCTGCTGGTGAGCGGGGTGGAATTGTGGGAGATGCTGTTCAGCGATTCGCCGGAGCCTATTTCGATAACGCGCGCGGTGGCGCCGTTTGACGTCGTTAACACCTACGGCCTGTTCGCTGTGATGACCACGACACGGCCCGAGATTATCGTCGAGGGGTCGAATGATGGCGTCACTTGGCTGGACTACAAATTTCCGTTCAAGCCTGGCGATTTGCGCGTTGCGCCGCGCTGGGCAGCGCCCTATCAACCACGCCTGGATTGGCAGATGTGGTTCGCGGCGTTGTCGAATTACCGGAATTCGCCGTGGTTCGGCAATTTTATGGTGCGCCTGTTGCAAGGGTCGCCGGAAGTCTTAGCGCTGCTGGCCTCGAATCCGTTCCCGTCGGCGCCGCCCAAGTACGTGCGCGCCCAACTATTCGATTATTCGTTCACCGATTTCGCGGAGCGCCGCGCCACCGGCGATTGGTGGAAGCGCAGGCCGCTGGGGCTGTATTTCCCGGCGATCTCGCTCGCCGACGTGCAGACCGTCCCGTGATCGGATCGCTGGAATTGCGATAGACTCGATGGACGTATGCAGGCTCCAAAATTACTCTTATTGCTCTCAAGTATTGTTGCGCTCGCGTTCGCGCAGAAGCCCAGCGCGGGGACGCTGAACATCTATGTCATCGATGTCGAGGGTGGAAATTCGGTGCTGTTCGTTCCGCCGTCGCACGAATCGCTGCTCATTGATACTGGCAACGCCGGGGCTCAGGCTCCCCGGGATGCCGCCCGGATCATGGAGGCGATCCAGGACGCCGGGCTTACGCAAATAGATCATCTGATCATTACGCATTGGCACGGCGATCATTTCGGCGGCCTGCCGGAGCTGGCTCCCAAAGTACCGATTAAGGAGTTCATCGACCATGGCCCGAACGTGCAGCCGGGGGAATTGGCCGACGGGTTCCTGAAAGACACGTACCCGAAACTTATTGCGAACGCCAAGCACACCGTCGCGAAGCCGGGCGACAAAATCGCCATGGCGGGGCTGGATGTCCGGGTGGTGACTTCGGCCGGGCAGGTGATTCAGTCGCCGCTCCCAGGAGCGGGCAAGCCGAATCCGTATTGCGCCAGCTACAAGCCGGGCGACAACAATGCCGAGGACCCGGAATCGGTCGGAGTGTTCGTCACGTTTGGGAAATTTCGCACTGCCCATCTGGGCGATTTGACCAAGAACAAAGAGTTCGAGCTGATGTGTCCCAACAATCGGCTCGGCACCGTGGATGTGCTATTGGGCCTGCATCACGGACAGGCCAGTTCGAATTCGCCGGTGGTGGTGTGGGCGCTGCATCCGCGCGTCGCGATCATGAACGACGGCACTCGCAAGGGGGGCGATCCGGAGGTGATGCAGACGGTGCACTCGTCGCCTGGCCTGGAGGATCTCTGGCAGTTGCACTTCTCGCTGCTGAGCGGACAAGAGTACACGCAGCCGGGAATGTTCATCGCCAATACGCTCGACGATCCGCAGCAGACTATGCCGATCGCTCCGATCGCCGCCCCGCAACCTGGCCCGGGCGTGCCGCCTCCACCGGCGCATAATGGCAAAGCCTATTGGATCAAGGTGTCGGCGCAGCAGGACGGGACGTTCACCGTGACGAACGCTCGGAACGGATTCAGCAAGACGTATAAACCGGAGAAGTGAAGCTCGGCGCGGCTATTTTTTCTGCTGCGGGCGAGGCTCGGAGGCCGGCGGCACGATGCTCTTCATCCGCATATAGGACACCATGCTTCCGTAAATCTCGTTGTTGTGGGCATAGTTGAGAATCAACAGCCCCATGCGGAGGTTCTTCCGGGACTGGCCGCCTTCCGTGGTGATGTCGATGGTTTCGGCGCCCGAGGCATCGGTCAGGGCGTTGTACGCGCCTTCGCAGTAGGCCACGGCATCGTTCAACGCTTTGATGAACTCGGCCTTGGTCGCGAGCTTCTCGAGGTTGGCGCCATTCGGATTCTTTTCGAGCTTGGCTTGAGAGCACCACAAAAAGTTGTAGTTCGCCAAATGGCCGACCTGCTGGCCAAACGTGCGCACTTCCTGCTGCGGGCCGGGGCGGAGATCGTAGAACTCTTCCGGCATCTTCTCGGCGGATCTCAAAATACTATTGAGATTGTTTTTATAGGCGGTGCGCAGCCAAGCCGACAGCGGATTCGCGGCCGCGTCCGTTTGGGCCGCTAACGGAACTGCCAGGACTCCCAACGACACGATTAGCACGAATTGTTTTTTCATTTTCTCCTTGTGGTCGAGCATCTATTTGCGCGAGTCCTTCCCACAATGTGGCTCACGGCTTTTCCATACGGATCTCCACGCAACGGCAGCGCAAGTCAATCCAATCGATTCTATCTCAATGGAAGTGCGCGAGTGCGGCTGGAACGCGCGCAGGCGGCTACACGGCCATGGGGGCCAAACGGTTGTTGTTTCGGAGCAGCGCTTCCACCTGCTCGCCGCGCAGTGCGGGGCCGTAAACGTGTCCCTGCACTTTGTCGCAGCCCAGCACGCGGACCAGATCGAGCTCCTGGCGGGTCTCCACGCCTTCGGCCACAACCCGCAGATTCATGCTGTGCGCCAGGCGCACGATGCTCTGGACCACGGGCAGCGAACCATCCGGCGCCTGCAGGCTGCGCAGGAACGACTGATCGATTTTGAGGCAGTCCACGGGCAACCGATTCAAGTAGCTGAGGGAGGAATAACCGGTGCCGAAATCGTCGATGGCAATGCTGACTCCGAGGTCGCGGATTTGCGTGAGGCGGGCAGCGGACTGCGGAAGGTTCCGCATAACGTAGCTTTCGGTGAGTTCGAGCTCCAGGCATGCCGGCGGCAGCCCGCTGAGCGCCAGCGCGGCGGAAACGGCCTCTACGAAATCGCGCCGCTCGAATTGTAACGCGGACACATTCACCGAGACTCGGACGGCATGATGACCGGATTCGTGCCAGCGCGCCGCTTCGAGACAAGCCGTGCGGATGACCCACGAGCCGAACTCGATGATCAGACCGGTCTCCTCGGCAATGGGGATGAACTGATTGGGCGATATCGTTCCATAGACCGGATGCCGCCAGGTCAGCAATGCTTCCAGGCCCTCCACCTTTCCGTTCATGTCGACCACGGGCTGATACAGGAGCTCGAACTCCTGGTTCTCCAGCGCCCGGCGCAGAGCATTTTCTAAGCGCAGGCGTTCCAGATCCGAAGCGCGGTCTTCGGCGCGGAACACTTCGCAGTCGTTCTTGCCGTTGTTCTTGGCGTTGTACATCGCCAGATCCGCATGGCGCAGCAATTCGGCGGCGTCCTGGCCGTGCGTGGGAAACATGGCCACGCCGATGCTGGCGGTTACGAACAGCTCGTTTTCGTCGAGGCGGTGCGGGGCGCGGAAGGCGTTCAAGAATTCCTGCGAGGCTTGGATGGCGGTCTGTTCGTCGGGTTGCCGTGTCAGAACGATGGTAAATTCGTCGCCGCCCATTCGGCCCGCCAGGTCATCTTCGGTCAGCAAGCGCTTCAAGCGCTCGCCCACTTCCTTGAGAAGGCGATCGCCCATGGCGTGTCCGAGCGTGTCGTTAATCTGCTTGAACCGGTCCAAATCGATGAACAGCACGACCAGAGTGCCGGAACGCTCCTGCGCGTTGCAGAGTGCATTTCTGAGCAATTCCAGGAAATAGGACCGGTTCGGCAAACCCGTAAGCGAATCGTGCCGGGCCTGGAACTCCAATCCATCGGTCAGGCGCCGCTGTTCGATCGCAATGGCCACTAAGCGGCCGGCCAACTGCAAAAGATCCCGATCTTCCTGGGCATGCACTTGTCCCCGCCGGTAGTGCAAGGCGACCATTCCAAGTAAAGCGCCGCTGGGGGAGCGAACCGGCGCCGACAGACAGGACTCCAACCCAATCTGAGTGGCGAAGTGCGAGCGTTCCGCCCAAAAGGGACAGTGGCGGATATCGTCCCAAAATACGGTGGATCGCGCCACCTCCGCCGTCACCAGATCGGATGTATCGCGAAGCACGCGCACCGGCCGCAGAAGGCGAATGGTCTGGGGCGGAAAGCTGGGAGCCGCCGTCCACGCGAGCATTTCCTCTTTCAACAACAGCAGGGAGCAAAGCGACTGCGCACGCTGCCCCTCCACCATATGAACCACCTGATCCAATATGGCTTCTAAGGGATGGTTCTTGGCCACCATCTCGAGCACGCGGTTGCGGCTCTTCTCCAGGCTTTCGGCTCGCTGACGTTCCAAGTTGACTCGATGCTCGAGCACGCAACGCCCGATGCTTCGCGCCATCAACTCGATCACTTCCTTCTCGGCGGCAGTGAACGGGCGAGGCTCCCCGCTAAAGGACGATGAGAAGCTCAATGAACCAAACAACTCGGAACCGATCCAAATGGGCGTTCCCAGGTAGATTTCAAAGTCAGAATGCAGTTCGTCGCCAGGGACCGGTTCGGAAGAAGCAACGGTGCGCAGGCGTCCGGACATGTCGAGGGAATGCGTGGCGCGCAGCGGGATTCTCGTCCCCGGGCGCAATTGATCGGAGCCAGTGGCGGAGTGAACCGCGGCCGTCTCGCCGTCGATCTGGAGAATGGCGCCGACCGGCAAATTAAACAGGCGGGAGCCGGTTCTCAAATGATCGTCGAAGGCGCGCTCAAGGGTTGGATAGCTGCTGGTGCTCAGACGGTGGAGCTGCCGCAGGTGTTCGGTGAACTGAGCCAGTTCGATCGATTTCATCGAAAGGCGCGCCTCGGCATCGTGCAGCGCATCCTGATCGTGGGAAAAATCGGATACCGGCGCCGGATGCCCGCTGTCGAGGACGGCGACCGGGCGGCCCTGTTCAAACAGCAACCGCCGCACTCCTTCTAAAGGGATGTACTGGCCGCCTTTGGTGACCAGGTTGACTTTCAGACTCTGGGGCGACCCGCCGCCCAGCTGCTCGCGAATCTGCTCGCGCGACAGCTCCCAGGACTGGGGATCGAGCAACTCGCTCAGATTCTTTCCAAGCGCTTCGGCGCGGGAGTATCCGCTGATGCGCTCCCAAGCACCGTTGATTTCAATAATGTTTCCGTCCAAATCGTAGGAGCACGCGAACTCAGACAAGTCCAGCGTCAACTTACGATAGGCGGCTTCAAGAAGCGCAAGATCGGGTGTTGCCATCCGCTCTATCCATTTAGCCTTTAGTTTGCTGAAATCTCAATAGCGCCTCGGCCTGCCAGTAACCTTACTATCTTTAGCAGAAAACCGGCGCAGAGGGTACCGCGGCACGGGGAGCACGTACCAGGCGGCCTAGCACCTGGATATGCGAAAAATGGGGCTTTTCGAGGCCACCGCGCGGGCCCGACGCCTCACCCGGCTCATTCTCCCATTACCTTAATAATGACTCGTTTGGGGCGCTGACCGTCGAATTCCGCATAGTACACCTGTTGCCAAGGGCCGAAATCCAGCTTTCCGGCGGTCACGGGAACGATCACCTGGTGGTGCACCAGGAGGCTTTTCAGGTGCGAATCGCCATTGGTTTCCCCGGTCCGATGGTGGCGATAATCATCGCGATAGGGCGCCAGCTTCTCCAGCCACTCGTCGATGTCGGCGAGCAGGCCGTCCTCGGCGTCGTTCACCCATACGCCGGCGGTGATGTGCATGGCCGAGACTAGAATCATCCCCTCCTGAATTCCACTCTTTTTTAGTGCGGCGGTTACATCCGGCGTGATGTTGATGAACTCGCGGTGCCGTTTGGTGTTGAACTTTAGATATTCGGTGTGGAAGCGCATACCTGTCGATGATAGCCAAGCTCGTTGACATAAATTGCGGTACGCTGATCGAGAGTCTCAGATGAATTCAATTTCCGCCTCGCTGATCGCGGGCCTGCTCCTCGTGGTCGCGCCGCATCGCGCATCAGGCCAACCTGGACCAGTGGAAAGTCCATCGAATATCGAGTGCCTGGAGCATCTGGAGATCCCGGACTATCCGCCGTTGGCACGTCAGGCCCGTATCCAGGCCATACAGACAGTTAAGGTGCTTCTCTCCGATCAAGCGACCATACAAAACGTCGAACAAAGTCTACAAGGAAAAGTGATAAAGTTTGACGGGCTCTTCAAAGAGGGTGCAGAGAAAGCCGTCAAGAACTCCCGCTTTTCGAAGACCTGTGGCGGGAAAACTATCACGCTGGTCTTTCACTACGAGTTGCGTGAGGATGACAACAAGTCGCTTTTCGCTTTCGGGCCTCCGAATCACTTTTGGATACGGGCCGGAC
>Ga0182024_10010032_pt1 | contig 19410 bp, 19 predicted proteins | sample P32metaG_FD_120480 | JGI IMG/M metagenome (GOLD analysis project Ga0182024, IMG submission 120480) | Permafrost microbial communities from Stordalen Mire, Sweden - P3-2 metaG (Illumina Assembly) | ecosystem: Environmental > Terrestrial > Soil > Wetlands > Permafrost | place: Sweden: Stordalen... | reverse complement strand
GAACTCGCGCCGATCTTCAGCTACAACAGCGGTCATCCCTTCAATCTTTTGGCGGGAGCGGATGTCAACAGCGACGGACATTTCACCAACGATCGCCCGCCCGGCGCCGGCCGCAACACCGGACTCGGCCCGAGTTTTACCGATTTCGATTTGCGCTTAAGCCGCGCGTTTAAGCTGGGCGAGAAGGCATCGCTTACGTTTACCGCGGAAGGCTTCAACCTGGCCAACCACACTAACTACTCCAGTGTGAACAACGTGGTCGGTCCAGATTTTTCCGCACCCTTTAACGTTCACGGCAACGCGAGCCTCTATCCCAATCAGCCCCTGGCTTTCACGGCGGCGTTCCCCGCGCGCCAAATTCAACTCGGAGTGCGCCTTTCCTTCTAGCTTGCAACTTATTTGAAGGACTGGCTCATTCCGAATTGCTGAGTTGCCGAGGCACTGGCTCGCCAGCTGGGCAACGCATTTTCGCCGGCTTTTCGTCCTGGCTTTCTTCAGAAGATCCAGGGCGAATGCAGTCTGAATATGGCAGCGGGAGGAAATCACCTATGTGGCAGGTCACCAAGCAAGTGGTTTTGTTTGCGGCAGCCGTGATGTTGTTTTTTGTTGCGGCGGCCAGTAGCGCGCGTGCGCAAGCCGGTGTTTCGACGCAAGCCGGAACTTTGCCGGATGGTGCGACTTATTTGATCGAAGTGCCAACAAACTGGAATGGCACTTTATTTCTCTATAGCCACGGCTACGTTACGCCGGGCTCCGCGAATCCCGCGCAGGATGTCGGCGATCCGCTGACGCGATTTTTCATGCTTTCGAGTGGCTATGCGTTGGCCGGCTCTTCGTACGCCACCACGGGGTGGGCCATCCACGAAGCGCTGCCCGATCAGATCGCGGTGCTCGATCGATTCGACAACGTTGTCGGACATCCAAAACGCACCATCGCTTGGGGACATTCGCTCGGTGGCATTATCACCGCGGGTTTAATTCAGCGCTATCCCGATCGCTTTGACGCGGCGCAGCCGATGTGTGGCGTGCTTTCTGGCGGCGTGGCCACCTGGAATACCGCGCTCGATGGCGAATTTGTTTTCAAGACGCTACTCGCTCCGGGCACCGGGCTACAGGTCGTCAATATCGCCAATCCCACGACGAATTTTGAACTGTCGGAAGAAATCCTTGCAGAAGCGCAGGCCTCGCCGCAAGGCCGTGCTCGGTTGGCGCTCGTGGGCGCGGTTTCGGACCTGCCAGGTTGGTTTACGCCATTGTCTCCGGAACCCGCGGCCAACGATTACGTGCGGCAGGAAGCGAATCAATTTCTCTGGGATCAACAAGTAGACTTTCCGTTCATTTTTGCATTTCGCGCGGAACTCGAAGCTCGTGCGCAAGGTAACGTTTCTTGGAACACTGGCGTTAACTACCGACGGCAACTCGAGCATTCCATCGGCGGCGAAGAGGTTCGCGCGCTTTACGCGCAGGCCGGCCTCGATCTCGAAGCAGACCTGAAGACGCTGGAGGACGCCGTGCGCATCACCGCCGATCCAGAAGCCGTGAAATATCTCGAACGGAATATTATTTTCAACGGGCAGATTCATATTCCGGTGCTCACGCTGCATACCAAGGGCGACGGGTTGGTTGTCGTACAAAATGAAAGCGCTTACAAGCAGGTTGTCGATGAAGCGGGCAACGCTGAATTCTTGCGCCGCACGTTTATCGACCGCGCCGGCCACTGCGCCTTCACGCCGGCGGAAACGATTGCTGCCGTTGGGAAACTCATGGATCGTCTGGACACCGGCAAATGGCCAAGCGTGGAGGCCGCTGACCTCAATCAGACTGCCGCGGCGCTCGGGCCCGGCTTCAACGTTTTTGCCGCGGGTGCCGGTCTTGTTGCGGTTCCCCCCGCATACATCGACTTCAAGCCCGGCCGCTACCTTCGCCCGTTTGACGCGATCACTCGCGAGTGTGAATTCGGGTTCCTGTGCAGTGATTCTTTTTTGCGGTTCGACGCGCATTAGCAGTTGCGTACGGATCTCGTGTACCCCTCGGAGCCTTAGCGCGAGTCACAAATATATGATATAAACTAACACTTTGTAGCTGAAATCGCTAAAGAAAGCCTTTCGCCCAACCGCGCTCATGAAAAACTGTGCCCTATTTGATCTATCCGGCCGCGTCGCCGTCGTCACCGGCGGCTCGGTTGGGCTCGGGCGTCAAATGGCCGAAGGCCTTGCTGAAATGGGCGCGCATTTGGTGCTTTGCGCGCGAAAAAAAGAGCGCTGCCAGCAAGCCGCTGACGAATTGCAGAAACTTGGCGTGCGGACACTCGCGCTCGCGTGTGACGTTAAGCAACCTTCCACCATTCGCGATGCCGTCGATGCCGCGTTCTCGCAATTTGGATGCATCGACATCCTGATCAACAATGCCGGGACTTCTTGGGGCGCGCCCGCCGAAGACATGACTCTTGAACAGTGGAACAAGGTCATCGAAACGAACCTCACCGGCACATTTCTGTTTTCGCAGGCTGTTGGCAAAATCATGATCGCGCAGCGCCGCGGGAAAATTATTAACATCGCCAGCGTTGCCGGTATGCGTGGATCACCGCCCAGATTTTCCGCCATCGGCTACAGCTCCAGCAAAGCGGGCGTCATCATGTTCACCAAAGATCTGGCCTGCAAGTGGGGAATGCACAATATTCAGGTGAACGCCATTGCGCCAGGCTGGTTTCCGACCGACATGTCCGCGAAAGTGATCGAACGGAACAAGGAGAATTTGCTGGCTGCAATTCCGCTAGGCCGTTTGGGCGGACCAGAGGATCTTAAAGGGGCCGCGATATTCCTGGCATCCAAAGCTTCCGATTTTGTCACCGGACATACACTAGTGGTTGATGGAGGGCAATGCGCCTAAGCTTAGGCGCGGCTCGCTATGAACATCCCGCTTACGCCATTGCGTTTTCTTCGTTACGCGGAGCAACAATATCCTCGCAGAACCGCGGTGGTCTGCAATGAAAATCGTTACAACTACGCGGAGTTCGCCGATCGCGCTCGGCGGCTGGCTGGCGCGCTGGTTCAGAAGGGCGTTCAGCCCGGAGATCGCGTCGCTTTCCTCTGCACCAATTGCCACCGCTTGCTGGAAGCATATTACGGCGTTCTCGAAGCCGGTGCGGTGCTGCTTCCGCTGAATGTCCGGTTGTCGGCCGCCGAACTCGGGTACATTTTGAACGATGCCGGCGCCACCACTCTCTTTGTGGAAGAGCAATTTCTCCCGCTGGTTGAAGCCTTGCGCAGAGATCTCACGTCCGTTAAAACCTTTGTCCTTCTTGAAGGTGCTCCCAAGGGAACATGGCTTCTTCCGCAAAATTACGAAGAGCTGCTCGCCGCGGCCACGCCACATCGCGCCGACGTCGCCTCTGTCGATGAAAACGCCGTCGCCGAACTTTTCTACACCAGCGGCACTAGCGCCCATCCCAAGGGCGTAATGCTCACACACCGAAATATTTATCTGCACGCCATGCACGTTTGCATGGCGTTTCAGATTCCCAACGCTAACGTTGAGTTGCACACCATTCCGCTGTTTCACGCCAATGGCTGGGGCGTTCCGCATTTCCTCACCGTGCTCGGCGGTAAGCACGTAATGATTCAGCGCTTCGATCCCAAAGAGGTTTTTCGCCTCATCGAAAAGGAAGGTGCGCGCACCTGCAGCCTGGTTCCCATCATGGCAACCGCTCTAGTCAATTGTCCGGAACGCAAAAACTACAATCTCAGCAGTCTTACGCGCATTGTCATTGGCGGTGCCGCTTCTTCTCCCACGCTCATCCGTGAAGTTGAAGAAGCTTTCGGTTGCCAATGCTTCTCAGGCTACGGACTCACCGAAACTTCGCCAGCGCTTTCGCTCTCACCCATGAAGGAAGGCATAGGGTGGGAAGGCGAGCAGCGCTATGTCGGTCAAGCGATGACCGGGTTCCCGGTTCCTGGGGTTGAGATGCGCGTCGTCGATTCGAACGACCATGATGTTCCCGCCGACGGCCGCTCGATTGGCGAAATTATTGTGCGTGGCGACGGCGTGATGGAAGGTTACTGGCGCCAACCCGAAGCCACCGCCGAAGCCTTTCGCAGCGGCTGGTTTCATACCGGAGACATGGCCACGCTTAACGAGGACGGCTACTTCCTGGTCGTCGACCGCAAAAAAGACATCATCGTGAGTGGCGGCGAAAATATTTCTTCTTTGGAACTCGAAAAAGCCATCCTCGCGCATCCCGCCGTTCTCGAAGCGGCTGTGCTTCCCGTGCCCGACGAAAAGTGGGGCGAAGTTCCCAAAGCGCTGGTAGTCCTCAAGCCGGCAGCCCAAGCCAGCGAATCCGAACTGCTGGGCTTTTGCCGTTCTCGCCTGTCGCATTACAAATGCCCGCGCTCGTTCGAATTCGTCGATAACTTGCCCAAAACGGGCACCGGCAAAATTCTTAAAAAAGATCTGCGCAAAAAATATTGGCATGGACAAAATACGCTGCGGCCGGAAACCGCATCGCCCAAGAAAGGCGCCTGAGCTCAAATCATGCGCGACAAAATTGGGTAACACCGCACAGAAGAGTTTCGCTCCGGTTTACGGGAAGGAGTTCCGCTTATGGATTTGAATTTGACGCCCGAAGAATCCGCCTTTCGCGACGAGCTTCGCGCCTGGCTCGCCGCCAACGCTCCCAAAGACTGGCCCGCTTGGCGCGAAAAGCCGCTCGAGGAATCCTATCCATATCTCCGCGCGTGGCAGCGCAAACTTCATGATGGCGGCTGGGCCGCGGTTTCCTGGCCCAAAGAGTACGGGGGCCGCAGCGCCACGTTGATGCAGCAATCCATTTTTTGGGAAGAAATGGCGCGCGTCGAGGCTCCGCCCATGGCTAATTCGCTTGGCCTTGGCCTGATCGGCCCCACGATCATTGCCTGCGGTACCGAAGCGCAAAAGAAACGCTTCGTCCCCAAAATTCTTAGCGCCGAAGAAATTTGGTGCCAGGGATTTTCTGAACCCAACGCCGGCTCCGATCTCGCCGGTCTGCAAACCGAAGCGCGCCTCGCCGGCAACCACTACATCGTCAACGGACAAAAAGTGTGGACTAGCTACGGCTGGGTCGGCGACTGGTGCGAATTAATCGTTCGCACCGATCCCACCGCCGCCAAACACAAGGGCCTCACCGCGCTTCTGGTCGATATGAAATCCTCCGGAGTAGAAGTTCGCCCGCTTCGCCAAATGACCGGCGAATCTGAATTCAACGAACTTTTCTTCCGCGACGTTAAAGTTCCGGTCGAAAACGTTTTGGGCAAAGTAAACGACGGCTGGGATGTTGCCATGAGCACGCTCATGTACGAGCGAGGCTCGTACGGCGCGCGCCTGCATCTCACCTTCAAGCGCTACATCACCCGGCTCATCGAACTGGCTCGCACCACGCAGCGCAATGGCCGTCCCGCCAGCGAAGATCCGCTCGTCCGGCAAAAGCTCGCGCAATGCAGCGCCGAAATTGAAATTATGCGCTTCAATCAAATGCGCGCCTTCAGCCGCATCACCGCCACCGGCGTCCCCGGCCCCGAAGGCAGCATCCAGAAAATTTTCTGGAGCGAACTAAATCAGCGGCTGCAGCAAGTCGCACAGGAACTGCTCGGTCCGTACGGCCAACTGCTCGCCGGCGATGCGCACGCCATCGACACCGGCCTTTGGTCGTATGCCTACCTTCGCGCGCGCGGTAACACCATCGAAGCAGGTACTTCGGAGGTCCAGCGCAACATCATCGGCCACTTTGTTTTGGGCTTGCCGAGAAGTTATTGACGCGCGCGACGAAATCGCAACGCCAAGACTTTACGTTACAAAAGGGAATCATATGCAATTCGGATTGAACGAAAGCCAGGAATTTCTCAAAGATAGCGCCCGCAAATTTTTCGCCGGCGAATGTCCCAGCGCGGAAATACGCCGCCTGATGGAAACAAACACCGCCTACGACGGAGCGCTGTGGTCCAAACTCACCGACCAGGGCTACACCGGCATTGTCTATCCCGAGGAATACGGTGGCGTCGGCCTCGGCAAGGTCGAATTGATGCTGCTCATGGAAGAAGTCGGCCGTGCCCTGCTTCCCGGCCCATTTTTCTCCACCGTAGTTCTCGCCGGTTCCATCATCGACGCCGTCGCCACGCCTGCGCTCAAGAGGAAATATCTCACTCCCATATGCGAAGGAAAGTCTCGCGCTACCGCAGCCATCCTGGAAAAAAATGCCAGTTGGAATCCACGTGACATCCAGCTCGCCGTCTCAGACTACAAACTCACCGGAGAAAAACTTTTCGTCTCAGACGCTGCCGTCGCCGATTTCATCCTAGCCGTCGCAAAAGAGGGCGTCTTTGTTGTCGACGCCAACGCGCCCGGCCTGAAAATCACTCCCATGTTTAGCATGGACCTCACCCGCAAACTCTATGCGATCGAATTCCAAGACACCCCCGCTGAGCCGCTCGGTCCACTAGCAAATCTCCAGCGCGCCTTCGGCATCGCCGCCGCCGCGCTCTCGGCCGAATTAGTCGGCGGCATGCAACGCACCCTCGACCTCACCGTGGAATACGCCAAAACTCGCAAACAATTCGGCAAGCCCATCGGCATTTTCCAGGCCGTCCAGCATCAGTGCGCCGATATGTATCTCGAAACGGAAAGCGCTCGCAGCGCTGTCTATTACGCAGGCTACGCACTGGAAGAAAATACTCCCGATGCCGCTGTCGCCGTCTCCATTGCCAAAATGTATGCGAGCGATGCCGCGCGCACCGTCGGCAATCGCGCCATCCAGGTCCACGGCGGCATGGGCTTTACCTGGGAAAACGATATTCACCTGTATTACCGCCGCGCCAAAGCTTCCGAAACCGCATTCGGCGACGCCACCTTTCACCGTGAACGCATCGCGTCACTGGTAATCGACGCTCCGGCCGCAGCCCAAGCTGCACACTGATCCCAGCAGGGCGCGGCTTGCGGCGCCCCTGCTCGCCCGAACGTTAGAAGTCACAACGCAAAATTCAGGTTTGTCTCAAAAAAAGAGAGGATAAATGTCCGACCTGGTTGCCGTCACAAAACAGAACGAAATCGCCATCATCACCATCAACAATCCCCCGGTAAACGCTCTAAGTCCCGGGGTCCCGGAGGGCATCTCCGACGCCCTGGATCAAATCGCCAAAGACGACTCCATCAAAGGCGCCGTCCTGATTGGCGGCGGCCGCACTTTCGTCGCCGGCGCCGACATTAAGGAATTCGGCAAAATGACCAGCGGCAAGCCGCGCGGCGCCGGCCTTCTTCCTCTGTTGCTGAAAATGGAAGACAGCTCCAAGCCCGTCGTCGTCGCCATTCACGGCACTGCGTTCGGCGGCGGCCTCGAACTTGCTATGGCCGGCCATTATCGCGTCGCTGTCTCCAGCGCACAAGTCGGTCAGCCAGAAGTAAAATTAGGCCTCATCCCCGGAGCGGCAGGCACGCAACGTCTGCCCCGTCTCGCAGGCGTCGCCAAAGCCGTGGAAATGTGCACCACCGGAAATCCCGTCAAAGCCGAGGACGCCCTCGAATGGGGCATCATCGATAAAATTATCAACGGCGATCTTCTATCCGCCGCCATCGCCTTCGCGCAGGAAGCCGCCGCAAAACCCGCTCCCAAAACGCGCGACCGCTACGAAAAGTTAGGCAACGCAGCGGAAAATGCCGCCATCTTCTCCGCCGCCCGCGAACTCTGCGCAAAAAAGGCCCGTGGCCTAAAAGCTCCGCAAGCCGCCATTGACGCCATCGAAGCCGCAACGAAACTGCCGTTCGACGAGGGCTGCCAGCAGGAACAAAAACTGTTCATCGACTGCCTTTTCTCCGATCAATGCAAATCTCTCATTCACGTTTTTTTCAGCGAACGCGAAGTCAGCAAAATTCCTGACGTCCCCAAAGACACGCCGCTCCTCCCCATAAAATCCGCCGCGGTGGTCGGCGCAGGCACCATGGGCGGCGGCATCGCCATGGTTCTCGCCAATGCTGGTATTCCCGTCACGCTGAAAGAAACTGATCAGTCCGCTCTCGATCGTGGTCTCGCCACCATCAAATCCAACTACGAAAATTCCGTCAAACGCGGCCGCTTCACCGCCGAAGCAGCCGCCGAACGCTTGAATCGTATCAAGCCCACGCTCGCCTATGACGATTTCGCGAACGTCGATCTCGTCATCGAAGCCGTCTTCGAAGGCATGGCTCTCAAAAAAGAAATCTTCGAGGAACTCGATCGCCTCTGCAAACCTGGCGCGATTCTCGCCAGCAACACGTCCACCCTCAGCATTGACGAAATCGCCGCCGCCACGAAACGCCCCGAATCCGTTATCGGCACGCATTTTTTCAGCCCCGCCAACGTCATGCGCCTCCTCGAAATTGTTCGCGGCAAGGCCACCAGCAGAGAAGTCATCGCCACCTGTATGAATCTTTCGAGAACTCTCGGTAAAGTCGGCGTGCTCGTCGGCAACTGTCGCGGCTTCGTCGGCAATCGCATGTTCGGCCCGTATCGCCGCGAAGCACAATTTCTGGTCGAAGAAGGTGCCGCCATCCCTGCCGTCGATAAAGCCCTCACCGATTTCGGCATGGCCATGGGACCGCTGGCCACTGGCGATCTCGCCGGACTCGACGTCGGTTGGCGCATCCGCAAGGAATATCGCCACCTCGAAAAACCCGGTATCCGCCAGCCTTTTGCCGAAGATAAACTTTGCGAACTCGGACGCTTTGGCCAAAAAACCGGCCTGGGCTGGTACAGATATGATGCTGATCGCCGCGCCACTCGCGATCAGCTCGTCGATCAACTCGTCAGCGATTGGGTCAAGGAAGCCGGCATTCCGCAGCGACAAATTTCTTCGGAAGAAATCACCGACCGCTGTCTCTACGCGCTCGTCAACGAAGGTGCCCGCATCCTCGAAGAAGGGTTGGCCCTTCGTGCCTCCGACATCGACATCATCTACCTCAATGGCTACGGGTTTCCCGCCCATCGTGGCGGCCCCATGTGGTACGCCGACACCGTTGGCTTAGAAAAAGTTCTCGCCCGCGTCGAAGAATTTCACCGCCGGCATGGCGAACTCTGGGAGCCCGCTCCGCTCCTAAAGCGTCTGGCAGAACAGCGGAAATCCTTTGCAGAGTTCGCCAAAACCGAATCCGCAACCGCCCATTCGTCATAACATGTTTTGGAGTGCGCCGGCTTGCCGCCACGTGCGATTTTGTAAGGGAGCACCATGCTACGCATCACTTCGGCATGATCAGTCAATCCTCAAGGAACTGTTTTTGGAACTAACAAAGTAAAATCAGAATTCGTCCCCGGGAGCTCCAATGAGAGAAGCCGTAATCGTCGCCAGTACCCGCACCCCGTTAGCAAAATCGTTCCGCGGCTCCTTCAATTTAACCCGCCCCGAAGATCTCGCTGCTCATTGCATAAGGGACGTCCTGAAAAAAACTCCCCAACTCGACCCTGCCGAAATCGAAGACGTAATCCTCGGCTGCGGCCAACCCAATGGCGCGCAAGGCCACAACATCGGCCGCACCAGCGCCATGCTCTCCGGCCTCCCGACCAGCGTAGCCGGCACAACCATCAATCGCTTCTGCTCCTCCGGCCTCCAAGCCATCACCGTCGCCGCTCACCAAATCATCAACGAAGGCGTTGACGCGGCTATCGGCGGCGGCGTCGAAAGCATTTCCATGCTGACCCGCGACAATAACCCGCACCCCACGCTGCTTGAAAAATTACCTGGCATCTACATGGTCATGGGCAACACCGCCGAGGTCGTTGCCAAGCGCTACAAAATCAATCGCCAGGTTCAGGACGAATATTCTCTCCGCAGCCAACAACGCACCGCTCACGCACAAAACGAAAATTTCTTCGACGCCGAAATTGCTCCCATCCAGGTCACCCGCGGCCTGGTCGACAAAAAAACTGGCGAAATCGCCAGCAAGGAATTCGCTACCGTGAGCCGCGACGAATGCAATCGTCCCGATACCACGCTCAAAGGCCTCCTCGCCCTCAAGCCGCACTTCGATCCAGATAGCGGCCGGGGCAGCGTCACCGCAGGAAACTCCAGTCAGCTCTCTGACGGCGCCAGCGCGACCTTATTAATGTCCCGCCAGCGCGCCGACCATCTCGGCATCCCCTATAAACTAATCTTTCGCGGATTCCAAATCTCGGGCTGCGAACCAGACGAAATGGGCATCGGCCCGGTCTTCGCCGTCCCCAAGCTTCTCAGGCGCGCCGGTCTGAAAATGAGCGACATCGATCTTTGGGAACTCAACGAAGCCTTCGCCGTGCAGGTCATTTACTGCCGCGACCGCCTCGGAATCGATCCCGAACAACTAAACGTCAACGGCGGCAGCATCTCCATCGGCCACCCTTTCGGCATGACCGGGTCGCGCATGGTCGGCACCCTCGCCAGCGAAATGGCCCGCCGCAAATCCCGCTACGGCGTAGTTACCATGTGCGTTGGCGGCGGCCAAGGCGCCGCCGGCCTCTTTGAGCTTGCCGCCTAAGATGGCCGCTCTCTTTCTCGTTCGGCACGCGCAAGCCTCGTTCCTTGGCGACGATTACGATAAATTATCCGCGCTCGGCGAATCCCAAGCAGCGCTGCTCGGGGAATATTGGGCTAGGCGCAAATTGATTTTCAATCGTGCTTGTGTCGGCCCACGCGTGCGGCACCGAGAAACTGCAAAATTTGTGCGCGAAGCTTACGTCACGGCCAAACTCGACTTCCCGAATCCCGAAACCTTCCCGGAATTCGACGAATACCAGGGCGAAGAGGTTCTGCGCGCCAGCCTCCCTGCGTTACTCGAATCCGATCAAACCATTCGCGATCTCCATGCCGCTTTCCAGTCCGCTCCCGATCGTTTAGCGCAGCGCCACGCCTTCCAAAAATTATTCGCGGAAATCATCGGAAAATGGGTCTGCGGCGAAATCTCTCCCGCTAACGTCGAGTCTTGGCCCGATTTTTGCGCCCGCGTAAATTCTGGCCTCACGAAATTTCTCGCCGCTGGCTCTTCGGGCGAACGCGTTGCCATTTTTTCTTCCGGTGGCCCCATCGCCGTCGCTATGCAGCGCGCCTTAAATCTTTCCTCCGAGAAAACCTTGCAAGTAAGCTGGATGTCGCGCAACTGTTCCTGGAGCGAATTTCTTTACTCCGCGAGTCGTTTCACGCTCAGCAGCTTCAACGTCCACGCCCATCTGGACGATCCCGCGATGCTCACGCATCGTTAGCGAGAATGTCACATGAGCGATTTGCTCGATCATCCCGTCCAAATTCGCCAAGGCGAGGAACTCGATCTTGCCAGACTAGAACCTTACTTGCGCGCGCAATTTCCCAACGAGACCGGCGGGTTAATCGTCCGCCAATTTCCCAGTGGCCACTCCAATCTCACCTACTCCGTCAAAATCGGCGAGAGGGAATTCGTCCTTCGCCGCCCTCCGTTTGGCAGCAAAGTAAAATCCGCTCACGATATGAGCCGCGAATTCCGCGTCCTCGCCAAACTCCACGCCGTCTATCCGCCTGCTCCCGAGGTCTTAGCGTTTTGCGAAGACGAATCCGTGCTCGGCGCGCCCTTCTACGTCATGCAGCCCATCCATGGCATAATTCTTCGCAAAAATCTTCCGCGAGAAATAAATTTCGCGCCGGAAAAAGCTCGTCAGCTCAATGAATCACTGATCGACAATCTAATTCGGCTCCATCAAGTCGACTATGCCGCCGCCAGCCTGAGCGATCTTGGCAAACCAGAAGGTTATTTGGCAAGGCAAGTTCGCGGCTGGATCGAGCGCTACCACAATTCCAAAACTCACAACTACTCCGAAGTCGAAAGAATCTCCGCATGGCTTCAGCAAAATATGCCTGCCACGCAATCCGCCAGCCTGCTCCACAATGACTACAAATTCGACAACGTCGTCCTCGACCCCAGCGACCTCACAAAGATCATCGGCGTCCTGGACTGGGAAATGGCCACCCTCGGCGACCCCTTAACCGACCTCGGCACCACGCTCGCCTACTGGGTCGATCCCACCGATCCTTCAGAAATAAAAGAAAATCTCTCCGATATCACCACGCAACCCGGAAGTTTCACCCGCTCGGAATTAGTTCAGCACTATGCAAACAAAACCAACTGCAACACCACGCACATCCCTTTCTACCTGGCCTTTGCCCGTTTCAAGCTGGCTGTAATCGTCCAACAAATTTTCTATCGCTACCAACAGGGGCTGACCCACGACCCCCGCTTCGCGGCGCTCCCAGCCCGCGTCTCCGCCCTCCTCCACGCCGCGCAAAGCACGACCCAAACCAGCCAAATCTAATGTTCCGCAAAGAGTGACGAATTCGAGGCAAGAACCTGAGCGCACGGACTGAGATTCCGAGGTTGGACGGGCTTGTATTCCGAATTGGACGACCCCATACTCCGAAAACAGCCGCTCGGAGGATTGATTCCCATTGACTGCTCCGACCGTAGAGCCGCTCGATCCTACCGTGACAGTTAATTACGGGCTGGCTGTTAGGCTTGCGACGAAACTTTCCAATTCGATCGCTTCTACTCCGCGAGCGACTGCCTTTGTGGCCTGGGCAGAGCGCGACTTCCCGTAAACTACCATCAGACGGCTCGAGCGTTTTTCCATCGTTCGGCGCAAAGCGAGAAGTGGGGAGGCCATCGCGGGGCGCACCGTTTTCCCGGCCTTACATTCGATCAGCCATAGTCCGGCATTCGGTCTGGGTAGGAGAAAATCGACCTCCAGGCCCTGATGATCGCGAAAGTAATAGAGCTCTTTCCTGCCACCCCGGTTCACTTGGCTCTTGAGGATTTCTGCTGCGACAAAACCTTCCTGACCTTGTTGAGCTTCTGCGCCCTGGACCTGTGCAATTCCTTGTTGCCGACCCTGGTCTCGAGCTCAGATGGATACGGACGCCGCAGCTGTTTGAGTTCTGGAAAACGGTTCGACCCCAGATTGCCCATCCAGAAAAACCCATTAACCGAGAGCAATTTCTTTACGAGACCGCGTACATTGCCTCCGAGTGGCGTGGACGGACCGGCGAATGTTTGGTTTTGCTTGAGAAGTATCACTGACTCAGAGACAGAGTATTCGGTGCAGTGCCGAGTGATCGTAAGTTTTGCGAAGCATTTCCGTGACTAAATTCTTGAGAATCAGTCAACCAATTCCTTACTATCACCAAGTGATTTTGAAAAATCGATGATGTTGGACCCAGCGGTTGAACTGGCGTGATCTCGGTCGCTGTATTAGAATGAAAACAAGAATGTTGCGTTGTTCCCCGGTAGCTCAATGGTAGAGCATTCGGCTGTTAACCGAAGGGTTGCTAGTTCGAATCTAGCCCGGGGAGCCAAATTCTCCTTCTCTTTCAATTAGTTACCGACGGCCTTCGCTCCTTCCGTTTTTCCGCCCGGCCGAAGGTCATAAAAACGTAATACTTTCTTTCGGCCATAGGCCTTCTTGTTCGACTTCTCAACGGCTTGCCGCACTTAGTCCTTATTCGTGGTAATTCGCATATTTCTCCGCGAGGTTTTATGAGACAGCTGAATCCCGGTTCAGAGAAATAACGAAATCATTCACATAGACATGTGACACGCGATGTGTCACAATCCGAGTATGCCGAACGTAAACATGCGTCAACTTCGCAACACCCGCAAGCTCAAGGCTTGGCTGCGGGCTGGCAAGACCGTGGAGCTTCGAGAGAGGGACAAGCTGATCGCCCGCATCGTACCCGCTCCGAGTCAGGAAGCAACCGGGGAACTGCCGGATTTCGCTGCGCGACGCAAGAACATTTTTGGCCACCGCGTCTTACTTGGCGCCGATCTTTTGATCGAAGAGCGGGGCCGTTATTGACGATTTACGCCGATACCAGTTTTTTCGTCTCGCTTTATGTGAAAGACACCCACTCGATCACAGCCGACCAGATGTTGCGCGGCGGCGAACGCCCGCCGATTACCCCGCTTCACACTGCCGAATGGACGCATGCGATTGCGCAGCATGTGTTTCGCCGACAGATGACCATGGCCGAAGCAGATCGGCTCCATCGCGACTTCGATGATGACTGCACTGCACGAATCTGGCGAACGATCTCGCTTCCGGAAACTGCCTTAGAGGTATGTGCCGATCTCGGCCGACGGTATGGACCCAAACTCGGCGTCCGCACGCTCGACAGCCTGCACGTCGCCTGCGCTCTCGAACTCAATATGAAGCGATTTTGGACCTTTGACGACCGCCAGAGGAAACTGGCAAAGGCCACGGGCCTTGATATTCGCTGACAACGGATTACATCGTTGATTTCCCTCTTCCACTTCTTCCGGAGAGAGATCTGCTACGACCCCAACAGAATCATGCCTCACCGGCTTTGAGGTGGGCGATTGACTTTGCGCAGAGGGGTTCTGCGCCGAGGTGAGCACGTGGGCAAGAAATAGGCCGAACAGAAAGACTGCGGGAAGGCGTGAGATGCATTTAGTGACGGTGGAAACGTGCATATGCGGCAAGAATATAACATTGGGTGTAAGTCCTTGGAAGTGGATCTCGGAGAGGTGACCAACCTCCCCCTCACGGTTCAGAAACCAGACACCTCGCCGGCAGTGTTTGCCAGCATTTCAAATTGACAGGGTGGGCGGCGTTAATCGTTCAAGTGTCCCGACAGAACGCTGACAAAGCAGAACCGAGGGACAACGCAGTCGTTCTTCCCTCGTATTCGTTTCCGCACAATCGCGCCAGCATGATTTCCTTGACGCGTACCGGAGTGATGCCCTGTGATATTCCCGTGAGAGAGGATGGTCAGCCTGTTCTAACCTACGACGTCATTCATCCTGAGATTCAAGCGACTGTGCTTGTCCCTTGAGAAAAATCTCGATTCGATTTGTAGTCCACACCGCGACGCCAGTACCGACAAAATCCGCATCTTCTGTCGACACTGCACATGCCAGTCCGAGTGCTGTGGCGAGCATTGGCCAATCACTTTCGTCTCGACCGCGCAACCGCTGTCGGGCTTCGCTTTCAAAGACGGCATAAAGTTCTGGAGTAACCACCTTGATGACGTTTCGCAAGTATTCGAGCGATGCCGAAAGGTCGGCGTCGGCCTTCCCCCGCTTTTTCAAGAGGGGAGGTAAATATTTCTCGGCGTCATCGAAGGCGACGTCAGGTGCGAAGAAGCGGACACCTTGACCCGCGTAGGTGTCGATGAGCTGCCGAACTCGTCGCCCCTGGACGCCGCGAATAAGGATGTTCGCATCGAGAACGATCATCTCAGCGGGATGCGCCCTTCCCGCGGCGACGCGGCTCCTTGAAATCGGCCACTAGTTCCTCCTCGTCAACATCCGCGAGTGCACCGGCAAGACGGTCCGCTACCTCCTTCAGTTCGGACCAGATAGATGCTATCGCATATATCCATACGCAATAGCTGCTAAGACATATCAATATTTGTGTCCATAATATGCTATAGTAGCTGTACAAGGAGTCTCAGATGCTTAAGCAGATTGGAAAGAGCCTGCAGCAGACGCGAACCGCCCGGGGTTTGACGCAGGCGGAACTGGGGGCTCTGGTCGGCCTGCCGCAATCGCATATTTCGAAAATCGAGCGCGGGGAAACTGACTTTCAATGGACGACGCTAGAACAGATTGCCAATGCTGTGGGGCTCTCCCCTATTCTTGTCCCCACCGGGCTGGTTCCCCTGGTGGAAAGCCTCGTGAGCGGACGCGGGGGAAAAAGCGAAGATGAGCCGGTGCCGCTCGTCGGGAGCTTGACGGAAACGGAAGGATAGAAGGAAATTTGAGATGCCTACGCTCAGAATCAAAATTGGGAACCGTCTCGTCGGCACGATCACGAATGTCGTGACCGACAAGAATATCTTTGTGTTTGATCCGGGATATGTCGAAGACGAGCGCCGCCCGGTACTCAGCCTGAGCTACTACGACATCGAGCGAAAGCTCATCACGAGGCCAAGAGAGGTTCAGCGGCGCCTGCCTCCTTTTTTCTCGAATCTCCTTCCCGAGCGCGATGGCGTGTTGCGCGACTATCTCGCGCAGCGCGGCGGAATCAGTCCGGAGAGAGAATTTCCGTTGTTGTGGCTCGTCGGGGCTGATTTGCCGGGCGCCGTCATCGCCGAGGACAGTGAAGGACAACCGCTGCCACCGGAAGAGAAATCGGAAACGCGCGAAGCGAACAAGGAAGAAGTGCTGCGATTCTCTCTCGCCGGCGTTCAACTAAAATTCTCCGCGATAGGCCGGATCGGAAGACAACTTCGTATTCCAGCCCAGGGGCGGGACGGCCAGTGGATTGTAAAACTGCCGTCGCCAAGATTCTCCAAGGTGCCGGAAAACGAATTCGCGATGATGACGCTGGCCAAGGAAGTGGGAATCGATGTGCCGGAATTCGGGCTCATACCGGTCGACTCGATCGCGAACCTTCCGCCTGAATTCGCGGAAGACAAAACGAATGCGTACTTCATCCGGCGTTTCGATCGCGGACCGGACGGAGAGCGGATTCACGCGGAGGATTTCAATCAGATTTACGGACAGTATCCGGAAAAGAAATACGAGGAGCACGGATACACCGGAATGGCCAAAGACATCTGGGCGCTTCTCGGTGAGAAAGGGCTGGCGGAATTCATTCGGCGTATCGTTTTCAATGCGGCAATCGGGAACGCCGATATGCATCTAAAAAACTGGTCTCTGCTTTACCGCGACGGCCGAACGCCGACGCTTGCGCCCGGTTACGATTACGTTTCCACAATGCGGTATTTGCCGGACCGAGGCTTGGGCCTGCCGCTCGCCGGAACGAAGGATGTATCCCGTATGGACGATAAACTCTTGGAAAAAGCATCTGTGCAAGCGGGTGTTCCTCGAGGCTTGGTGAAAGACGTAGCGCACGAAACTGCGCGCGCGTTCATTCATACGTGGTCGCAGCACAACGCAGGATTGCCGATCGACGATCTCGGGCGCCGCAAGATCGACGAGCAACTCCGGCTCGTGCCACTTTTTAAGGAGCATGTTGTCAACGGAAAACCAAAGCGAAAGAAAAGCTAGACTGTGAGTGCCGAGCCTAGTCGGCATGCGTATGGTCAACAACAATTGCGAAGACGACATCGCCGGCGGCCAAGTGTTCTTGACAGTGGGGGCAGTCGTTCCGGAGACCAGCCATCGTCGTCTGTCATAAAAACGTAATACTAATGGTGGTGAATGACGGCAAAATGCGAACGAAACGTGAACAAAGAAGGAGAAAGTGATTCGTCCCGTTTCATCGCAACTTGCTGAATTCCTTCGATTAGCACCAACTCCGGCAAGTTCTGATTAAATTGGTGGTTAGGGTGTTAACCGAAGGGTTGCTAGTTCGAATCTAGCCCGGGGAGCCAAACTTCTTTAGCCTCAATCAATTACAGAGTGTGGGTAGAGCATTCGGCTCTCGACCGAATGCTTGGGGTGTGCGAAGTAAAATCAGGACTGCAAGTTGGCGAAGCAAAGACACTTTTTTGTAACCAATCCGATGCCAACAACTGCTGTCATAAAAACGTAATAGTCGCACCGCACTCATGCCCCCACCTTTGGCTGCTGCTGGTTGCGGAGGCTAAGATTTACTGCCGGAAGAAACGGGCGAAAGTAGTAGAACGTTCGCGTGTAACCGAATGCTCGATCATGCCCACCGCACTGGGTGCGACAAAGTACGGTCGTTGACTCTCTCCGGTAACGGCGCGGTGCTCGCGCTCGCCATATTCAACAAGGGTTTGGGTTCAAGCTCGACGTTTCCGCATTCGTCGAATCCCCGAACTGTATAGGCCTTTCCGAGCATGTTTTTGAACAGCTTTTCAGTTCCGAGTTCATCTTTTACACCCGGCGGGAATGTCGCCGGCGACATGCCGACCACCTTCACGTTATCTCCGATCCGAAACTTCGGCTTAGCCGTAAGAAAAATACTGTAACCCAGTAGCAGATACCATATTCAGTGCTGGTCTTGAGTATGGTATGATGAGGCGTTATGGAGACAGCACGTAAGATCACTGTTGAAGTACCGCTCGAGCTTCTCAAGAAAGCGCGACGAGCCAGCGGTACCGGTATCACCCAGACCGTCCGTACCGGGCTGCAGTTAGTTGCGGCTTCGAGGACTTACGCTCGCTTACGCCAACTCCGAGGCAAGGTTCGCTTCACGCGCACGGTAGCAGAACTGAAAGCCGACCGATGATCGCGGCTGATACGAGCACATGGGTTGCTTTCTTGGAAGGCGGCGCAGGCGAGGATGCTCAGCTACTCGATAAGGCCCTGGAGGACCGGCAGGTGGTTATGGTTCCCGTTGTGCTCACCGAGCTGTTAAGCGACCCCGCGCTCCCTACAGGAGTTGCCCAAACGCTCTCAGAAGTGCCATTGATGGAGATGGAATCTGGCTACTGGCGACGAGCAGGAGGGTTGCGAGCGAAGGTGTTGGCGAAACGCCGCAAGGCACGCCTCGGCGATGCGCTGATTGCCCAAACCTGCATCGACGGAGGCGTTCCTCTTCTTACGCGCGACCGTGACTTTCGAGCGTTCGCCGAAGCGGCGCGCTTAAATCTCATATTTCGATCGTGAACGGGCTGATCGGGCTCTAGGGGTTTCCATGAAGATATTCCTAGAAGCGATGCTAAGGGACGCACACAAAGTTCGATATGTGTCAACGAAGGGGAGCCAACTTCTCCCGATTTTTCAAATGCTTACAGTAACCTCCGTTTTTTGAAATCTCGGAACATTTGGAACACTCGCAACAACTTCGACCTTTTTGGCCTCCGGCGATTCAACATCCGCCCGGAATTTCGTGTCTTTCGCCCTTCAGATATCTGTTGGTTATGGTCTGTCGCACCACTGGTGGTTACAGCTTACGACTAGTACTGATAATGCCACTAATGCAGAGTGCTGCTGCGAGAGCAATGCCGACGCTGTGTGCGGCGACCGCGTCTGATGCGAAATCCCGCTGGTTTCTATGGTCCATCGCGCCTCTTTGGGGTGCGCGGTCCGGTCAAGGAAGTTCGGACGCATGAGAGCTTCGGAATGTTAACGACAGCAGCAACGCTGGTTAAATGTGGCAGGTCCCGATAAAACGCGGAACCTCGTCGAAGTTGACGATGGCCTAGAGGGAACTTTTCCGGTTTGGCGACAATTCACTCTGAACAGCTGAATTGGCCATGCTATGCTCGCAACGCTAAGTCCCCCCAATTTTCACCAGCGCTTCCAGTCAAGAGAGGTCGATATGAAAGTAAGACGAATCGCCAATGTGTCTTGCCTGCTGTTGTCGCTGACTGTTTTCTCCGTTTCCCCTGTCAGACTGGCGCAATCCGCACAGTCGGGTGATCAGCAGTCACTTGCTGCGATTCGCGCCGCCTGCGCCGAGGATGCAAAGAAGCTGTGCGCGGGAGTGCAACCCGGTGGGGGCCGAATCGTGGCCTGTCT
>Ga0182024_10010031_pt1 | contig 19410 bp, 12 predicted proteins | sample P32metaG_FD_120480 | JGI IMG/M metagenome (GOLD analysis project Ga0182024, IMG submission 120480) | Permafrost microbial communities from Stordalen Mire, Sweden - P3-2 metaG (Illumina Assembly) | ecosystem: Environmental > Terrestrial > Soil > Wetlands > Permafrost | place: Sweden: Stordalen... | reverse complement strand
TGTGAACTTCGGGACGAAGCTCGTTTTGACAAGAAGCACCGCGAATACCAGAAGAGATTCTTGGATGAAGTGCAGGTCTATCAGGATGTACAGGCCGTAGAGGAGCGGCGGCGCTTGAACGGGAAAGCGCCCAAGGTGCGATTCCTCAGTGAAGAAGAGCGACGGGGGTGGGAACCGGGGCCTCCGACATCAGCAAGCGATCCTGCACACCACAGGGAGAACGATCATGCCCAAAAAGATTAAGGTTGTGTGGGTCGGTGGCACGCCAATAAGCCCAATCAGCGCCAAGAAGCGAAGGGAAATCGACAAAAGCATAAGAAAAAAGTTTAAGCAACTACGCCGGCGGTACCCCGAAGTCCACGGCAAAATCGTGGACTTCATCAGCCATTCCATGCAGGACGGCACGTTGTACTTTACTGTCCGGTTTAAGGATAAGACCGACTTCTCGCTCCGCTACGCCTGCGACATGTTCGTTGTTGGAGCTGACTTCTGCGACGTGAAAACCGGGGACTTCGAGATGATTCGCGAGTACATAAGGCCGATTCCAAGATAGAAACGATAAGTGAAGCTGTATCCAACACTCGCATCCGGCCCGCAAGCAAGCAACAATGACACGGCAACATCCGCCCAGTGCTTCTGGAGTGCTGGCGCGCGTGCGGCAAGGCTGCCGACTCCGCAGAGCGGCTGTTGAGAGTGTTCCACAGCGACGACCAACTAGCGGCGCTCGAGGTCAATGCAGAGGCGTTTGATCGCTTGTCTGTCGTCCTTCATTCTGGTACACAAACTCCTTTTCATTCTATGTTCGGGCCGCTGTCCGCCTGGCTCAATTAGGCGCTGCACCAAGAAATTCCCTGACATCATCGACGTTATAGAACCGCTTTGGCTCCACGTGGATTGTTGTATCCACAATTTCGGCCCACTGCGCATTTGGCGGGGGCCGCCGTCGTGTTTTATCGGAATTGTTTTTTGTTGGCCGCCTCGATACTCCATTTTCCTGAGCAGTCGGCTTTTTTTTCGTGCTATTCAATTGAACGGGCAATGTGTTAGCGTCGCCAACGCACTCTGGAAATAGTTCATATGAGAACTATTGCAGGTTCTGCGGAGGCTTATCATGAACTGCAAACGTTATGCGCTACTGGCCACCATCCTGATCGCTGCATGCGCTGCGCCTCTTGTCTCGCTGCCGGCAGCCCTGGATCCGATTACCATCCGGGTGGTGGGAGATCCTGTTTCGGCAGTGGATGGTCTGGTGAGCCTCGCCCAGGATTTCAGCCGTGAAACCGGGATCAATGTTGTGGTCGAGAAGGATGGATTCAAGGACGCGCTCGAGAAAGCCACCCAGGATCTCAGTTCCAAAACCGGGACGTACGACATCGTTCTTCAAGAGGGCGCTACGCTCGACAAATTCGCAACCGAGCAATCGATATATACGGTGGACGAACTTGAGAATCTCACCGGAAAGAAAGCCGATTTCGAGGCGGACCTGTTTCCGAAAGCGTGGCGCGATCTCTCCTGGTATCAGGGCGTCCGGTATGGATATCCGGTGGTTGCCAACACCATGTACGTCATCTACCGCCAAGACATGGCCGATGACCCTGCGGAAAAGAAAGCATTTCACAAGCGCTACGGCTACGAACTCAAAGCGCCGCAGGATTGGAAGGAATATCGGGATGTGGCTGAGTTCTTCACCCGTCCGCAAGTTGGATTTTACGGAACTCTACTGCAGGGGAAGCGCCATCCCGCGGTTTGGTTCGAGTGGCTGAACTTCGCATTTTCATTTGGCGGCGGGGTGATGGAAAAGGAACATGCGTGGGAGTATGGCCCTGTGATTATCAATTCACCGGAAACGGTGAAGGCCCTGGATTTCTACAACTCACTGAAGAAATTCAGTCCTCCCGGAGTTGCAAATTTCATGTGGGATGATGCTAGCGCACAACTGCGCGACGGCCGCATTTTCATGTGCATCATGTGGAGCGATGCGGCGCTGCACATCGAAGATCCAAAATCGTCCACGGTTGCGGGAAAGGTGGGTTTTGCACCACTGCCGGCGGGGAAGGTGGGACGCATCGCACAGGTGGCCGGAGCGAGCTATCTGGTGTCGCGCTATTCCCAGCACCCGAAGGAAGCATTCGAATTTGAGCTCTGGATGCTGAAGCGGGAGAACCAGATCAAACTGGAGTTGGCCAAGGGGCCCTCGGCGCGCCAATCGGTCTATCACGATGAAAAAGTTCAAGAGCTGCCGTACGCGCGGGCGCACTCCCAGTCGCTGAGCGTTGCGCGGCGGATGACGGACACCGCGCCGGACACCGCGCAAATTTCCGGAATCATCCAGACCGCGGTGAACGATGTGATTAGCGACCGAAAGACCTCGCGGCAGGCGTTGGACTGGGCAGCCCAGGGCATCAACGAGGCGCTTGGCGCCAAATGTCCGCTCAAATATCCCGTAGCTAGATAAGCAAGTGCACGATCGCAAACATCGCGGCGGGTTGCTCTCGACGAGGAGGGTGCGCCAGGTTAGCGGCGACGGCAGAGGGAACTGGAAGAATGAGCCACGCGAAATGGAACGATGTCTCTTAGGATCGCGTCGCGGTGACTTGGGGAGTTGAGCCCTTGCCAAGAAATAGGGGAAGGCATTATAGTGGCGGGGCTGAATTTGGAAATAGTTCATAACGGAACTTAGGCTGGGTGCGCTGGTCGCCGGTTCCGCGGTGTGCCGTCTCGATCGGCCTAAATAGCGATGCGCGGGTGTCGCCGGGCCCTTTGAAAAATTGAGGAGTTTCGCCGAGCATGAAAGCCCTTGTTAAATACGCCCCAGGAGAAGGAAACGTTGACGTCCTGGACGTCGAGGAGCCGGTGTGCGGGGAAGACCTGGTAAAGATCGAAGTGGCCTTTTGCGGAGTGTGCGGAACTGACGTCCACGTGCTCCACGATACCTTCCGCAATTATCCTCCGGTGATATTGGGGCATGAGTTTTCCGGCACGGTAGTGGAAATGGGCCGCAATGTGAAAGGCGTAAAGCTGGGCGAACGGATTGCCGGCCTGGGCGCCTCCGCAATCATGTGCGGACAGTGCGATTACTGCCAATCTGGATATTTTCTTTTTTGCGCCAAGCGCCGGGGCATGGGCCACGGAGTGGACGGGGCGTTCACCCGCTACGTTCTGTTGCGTCCCGATCAACTGTACCGGATACCGGAGCACATCAGTTTGGAAGAGGCGGCGATCAGCGAGCCGTTCGCCGCGGCGATTCAAGCGGTGACCGAGATAGCGCACGTGCGGATCGGCGACGTTGCTTTGATCTCGGGTCCCGGGCCGATCGGGCTGCTGTGCTTGAAGCTGCTGGCAGCGGAAGGTGTAAAGACAGTGGTCGCAGGCGCAGCCGGTGATGAGGCGCGACTCGAAACGGCGCGCCGCTTTGGCGCGGTCGCAACTGTGAACGTAAGCGAGGGCAGTCTGGCCGATGTGGTGCGCGAGCAAACCGACGGCCGGGGATTTGAGGCCGTGTTTGAATGCGCCGGGCATCCCAACTCCGTGCGCGGCTGCCTGGAGGCGGTTCGACCGCTGGGACAATATACCCAAGTGGGGATTTGCGGCGGGGAGATTCAGTTTCCGATCGATCAGATATTTTATAAGCAACTACGTCTGGCGGGTTCGGTGTGCTACACCGCGAAAACCTGGAGCCGGATGATGAAGATTTACGCGCAAGGACGGATACGGCTGGACGATCTGATTTCCGTGAAGCTTCCGATCTCGCGATGGCGCGAAGCTTTCGATCTGATTACCGAGAAAAAGGCGCTGAAAGTATTGATGTATCCGGAGTAGCAGGGCCGGTGAGTGATGGTCGAGCGCAAAGTCACGCGTTGCGCGGTGAGATTAATTTTCTGCGTGCCGGAGAAGCAGTGGCAATGAGCCCCACTTCCAGTCTTCGACAACCCAGCTATAAGAGTCCTCTGTATGAGATGACCCAGACGACGTCCACGTGCCTGTGGAACGATTCGGCGGTGGAGTCGGAATTGAAATATTCGATCGAGCATGGCGGCGTGGGCGCCACGTGCAATCCGGTGATCGTGCTGGACGTGTTGAAGAAGGAACCCAAACTTTGGAATGACCGGATTCGGGTGTTGGTAAAAGAGATGCCTACGGCCACCGAGGACCAAATCGCCTGGAGGCTGGTGGAGGAGATCTCGGCATTGCGAGCGAAATTGCTAAAGCCGATATTCGACGAGCAACGGGGCAAGAACGGGCGCCTCTCGATTCAGACCGATCCGCACTATTACCGCGACTCCGTGGCGATGCTCAAGCAGGCCAAACGGTTCAGCGAGCTGGCACCAAACATGATTGTGAAGATCGCGGTTACCCAGGCGGGAGTGGCGGCGATCGAAGAAGCCACCTACCACGGGGTGAGCATTAACGCGACGGTGTGCTTCACCACACCGCAGTGCATCGCGGTAGCGGAAGCGGTGGAGAGGGGCTTGAACCGGCGGGTAAAAGAGGGGAGAGAGATCGCCAGCATCAGCCCGGTATGCACCATTATGGTCGGCCGGCTGGATGATTGGCTGAAAGTCGTAGCGGAAAAGAAGAATATTATTGTGGATCCGGGGTATTTGGAATGGGCGGGAGTTGCGGTCTTCAAGACCACCTACAAAATTTTCCGCCAACGGGGATACCGAATGCGCCTGCTCTCCGCGGCGTTTCGCAACCACATGCATTGGAGTGAAATGATTGGGGGAGACGTGGTGATCTCGCCGCCATGCAAATGGCAGATGCGATTTAACGAGAGTGACGTGCCAGTGAGCCCGCGAATCGATACGCCAGTGGACGCGAAAGTGTTGCAGCAACTGACGGCTAAGTTTGCGGATTTCGGGCGTGCGTATCGCGAGGATGGATTGTCACCGGCGGAATTCGATACGTTTGGGCCCACGGTGCGGACACTGCGCCAATTCATCGAAGCCTGCCACGAATTGGCCGGGCACGTTCGCGACATCATGCTGCCGAACCCCGACACAGCCTAAGGCCTTTAAGGTGCGGCGCGACGCACAGCCAATGTCTCTTTGCCCAGGAATTCATGGGCGATGTAGCGAGCGGGCGTGGTATTTCGTCCTCGCAGGGCAATCAGCGCGAAACTCACCAGGTCGGGCCCGTACAGTTCGGGGTGGAAGCTGACCGTGCCAATGCACGGGCTGGCGGGATCAGCGACGATTTCGGTCATTGCGGCGCTTCCTCCGAACCCTACGATGGCGATGTCCCGGCCGCCGCGAGCTTTGTCGACCGCCTGGACCGCACCGATGGCGGCTTCGTCGTTAATTCCCGCAATTAGCAGCTTCTTGGCCGATTTTTTACTGAGAAACGTTTCGACCGCGGCTCGCGAGGTTACCTTGTCTCCGCCACTGTCCAGATGTTGGACGGATTTTTGCGTCAGGGTACCGAGGCGGCTCTCAATTCCTCTCACCACGCCCACCAGACGGCTCTGCACCGTTCTGCCCGCGGGAGGTGATTCCAGGAGCAGCAAGTCATCCGGTTGGCCACGCCAGTGTTTGGCGGCATAGTCCGCCAATGCCAGTCCCGCGGAGAAACCGGCGCGGTAATTGTCGACCCCGAAGTACAGCGAACCGTGATGGGGATTGACCACCGAAATCAGGGGGATTCGCGCGCGTGTGAAGATGTCGGCGATCACCGGGGCGACCTGCTCGAATAACTGGAACTCGATGACCAGGTCAGGCCGGTTTTCGGCGATTTCTTCGGCGTTGGTGACGGCCTTTTCGGCATTGCGATCGTTGTCCCATACCAACAGATCGATGCCCGCCGATGCGGCCGCTTTCTCCAGGCTTCGTTGAATATCCACGGCCAGGGAAATTTGCGTGGAAAGGTTGGCGAAGGCGAACCTAAGCCGCTTGCGCAGCCGGTTCACCCGGTATTGGTGACCGGTCTGATTGAGATAGTCGCGCGCGACCAAAGTGTGCAGGATCCGGTAGGCAGTAGTATGCGGAAGGCCAGTCCTCTGAATGATCTCCTTGAGGCTGAGCGACTCTCCTTCCGCTCCAAAGCAATCGAGCAAATCGATGGTCTTGGCAACGATTGGAACCAGATATTTATCGATTTCGCGGTTGGCTTCCAGCGCCTTACCGCCACGTTTCGATTTCATTTCACAGCACCCCTGTTGAATCGGCAGTATCTTGTATCACGATATGGGCATGAAGTTTACACGCTTTGGAGCCAATTCTCCGCGGCCGGGAAATCCCGATCCGGGAGCCGTATTCAGGACCGCACGTCGACCCACGTTCTTTTTTGCGAACTGGCAAGAACTGCATCCAAAATATGCAACTGGCGGATGCCGTCCGCGAAGCTCGGGTATTCGACCGGCGCGCTCGGGTCGCTGATGGCTCGGTAGAAGCGCCGGAAAACCTGCTTGAATGTGTCGTCGTACCCCTCGCTGTGGCCCCCGGGCAAGTCGGCATAACTGGAGGCCTGGGGCGGGAGGAGCGATGGATCCTTAATAAGGAGTTGGTTGGGAGAGTTCCGCTGGCCTACCCAAAGTTCGTCGGGGCACTCGGCGTTCCAGGCCAGGGACGCTTTGGTGCCAAAAATCTCGACGAACAGGCGATTTTTACGTCCCGCCGAAATCTGGCTGACGGTCATCGATCCCTTGGCCGCTCCGCCCAATTGGAATATCATCGCCCCGAAGTCTTCGGTTTTCACCGGGAATTCAGTGTAGTCGGAAGGGCGCAGCGTCTTGCCGGTAAAGGTCTCGACCGACCCCTTCGGTCTCTTGCGCATTTTACGGAAAGTGGTCAGGTCGGCACAGAGCGAAGTGATACGATGCCCGGTAACGTGTTCCACCAGGTCGCACCAGTGGGTACCGATATCCGCGAATGCACGGGAGGGACCCGACTCGACGCGCCAGTTCCAGTCGGAGTCATATAACAGCCAATCTTGCGAATAGGTGCCCTGCACCACGGAGATCTCGCCGAGTTCACCCGCTGCGCACATCCGCCGCATGTTTTGCGCCTGAGGGTAAGCACGGATGTTGTACAACGTGCAATTGGCCAGCTTCCGCTCGTTGGCCATTGCGATCATCGTCTCCGCCTCATCGACGCTCGACGCGAGAGGCTTTTCGCACAATACGTGCTTGCCCGCTTTCATCGCGGCGATGGCCATCGGAAAGTGCAATTCGTTGGGAGCGCAAATGTGCACCGCACAAATATCGGGATCGGCGAGAAGTTCGTGATAGTCGCCTGTGGCGCGCTCGATGCACAGACTTTCGGCGAATTTCCGGGCGCCCTCGGCGGTCCTGCCCGCAACGCCCACCACCTCCACATTTCCAAGCCTCCGCAGCGCTTCGGTGTGCACCCGGCCCATGAATCCCAGCCCGAAGACCGCGACCCTTAATTTCTTCATCGGTTCCCACTTTCAGCGGGGTAGGAGCGCAAGACCTCCGCCGCCCGCCCGGACAGCATCCAACCGCAAACGGAGCGTGGAACAACGTCGAGTGCCGGAGAACGGCCTTGACGTAAATTCGGAACCGAGTATAGTTGCGAACGACCTGGCTGTCTTGAAAATAGTTCAAAGGCGAACCGTGGGTTTGTGAGACCGTCGGCCTCCGCGGTTATTGATGTCCTTTTGAGGGCGCACAGCCTGCCGCGTATCGATATTTCCAGCGCGGTGGTGGGTCGCGCTAAACAAACGCCGGCCACATCGCTACAACCGTCCTCCATCTTGGCGGCCGGAGAATTCTTCGGAGCCTTGCAATGAACAGAATGTTGATCTTCTACGCCTTCACGATTTTTCTCGGGGTCATCCTGGACCTGCACCTGGCCATGAACAGCGCGGTGGGCAACGCACTGCAGAACCCGCGGGTGGCAAACGCGGTGTTCTGGTTGATTGGAGCAGCAACTGCGGTGGCGATCGGAGTATCGGGCTGGCATGTTGGGGCGCTCGACAACCTCAAGAACGTCAATCTGGTATTGCTCACGGCGGGCGCTTTGGGGGCATGCCTGGTGTTTGCAATTATTTGGTTGATTCCGCAAGTGGGCGCGCGGGGCGTATTCATCACGCTGCTCGCGGGCCAGGTGCTGGGCGGGATGGTGCTGTCGCATTTTGGATGGCTCGGCTCGCCAGTTCAGCGCGTCTCCGCCATCCACATAATTGGCGCACTGGTGATGATTTTGGGCGTTTTTTTGGCCACTTATACCCACTAACGCACAGCAGAGATTTACCGAATCCCACGGGAGCAAGAGCACTTGAAAAAGGTAAAGCTGGGAAATTCCGGGTTGGAAGTGAGTGCCCTCGCCATAGGCAGCGATTTGATCGGGAGCAAGATCGATCGCGCTCAATCATTCGCGTTATTCGATTTTTACCGCGAGAAGGGTGGCGGTTTTCTGGACACCGCAAACTTCTATGCGAGCTGGCTGCCCGGCTGTAGCGGCGGTGAGAGTGAAAACACCATCGGCGCCTGGATGAAGGACCGGAAGAACCGGGATGAGATGGTGATTTCATCGAAGCTGGCGTTCGATTATCCAGGATCGGCAGGCGGTTTGAGCGCGGGCGAAATTGAGCGGGAATGCGAAAAAAGCCTGCGGCGGTTGCAGACTGACCGGATCGATCTTTACTACGCACACCGGGACGACCGGGAAATTTCGCTGCATGAAACCATGGAAGCATTCAACCGGCTGATTCAGGCGGGAAAGGTGCGCGCGATCGGAGCCAGCAACCTGGCAGTTTGGCGCATCGCCGAAGCGAACGCGACGGCCAAGGCCAAAAAATGGAGCGGATATTCGGTTGTGGAGCAGAGATACACATACCTGCGTCCCCGGCACGGCGCGGATTTTGGTCCGCAGATTTTCATCAGCGCAGACCTGAAGGACTATGCGCAAACGACCGGATTGGCGTTGATCGGCTACTCGGTACTTTTGCAAGGGGCTTATGCAGCGCGCGCCGATCGGGAATTACCGGCTCAGTTCGCCGGGCCGGATTCCGATGCACGGCTGGCGGAGTTGAAAGCCGTGGCCGGCGAGGCAGGACGCAGCCCTAACCAGGTAATCATCGCGTGGATGCGCCAGAGCAAGCCGTCAATACTGCCGATCATTGCGGGAAGCAAAGTAGAACAACTGGCCGAAAACATCGCCGCGCTGGATCTAGTGCTGAGTGACGATCAGATGCACCGTTTGGATGCCGCAGGGAATCCCGATATCAAGCGTGCGTGGCTGCAGCCGTCATAGGCGTGGACGAACCGCAGTTTCCTTCGCAAGAATTAACCGACGTTATTTCCTGGTCTAGTAACCGCAGCGCCATGGTTGGTTAGCGTGGCGAAGCTGGGTCTGGTGGCAAGACAAAATTTCTTGACAACGGTTTGGAACTGAGTATAGTCCGCTACGGTTATGGTTAAGAATTAAGTTCTATAGGGGATTTAGCGGGGGTGGTTGGGGCGTTCGAAATTCCAGGATTCGATCGGCAGTCATTCCGTTGGGCGTTTCCTTTCGTCAAGCACCAGCTAATGCAGACCGAAAATGCGTCGCTGGGGCAGGTGGTTAGTGAGCAGACAGTACAAGAAACACCGCTCAACGGACGCAACGTGCTCAACCTGGCTTCTCTGGTTCCGGGAGTCGTAACCCAGGGCGGGGCGGCGGGCAACCTGACCAGCCAGAATATCTTCGCCAGCGGAAACTATCAGATCAATGGCGGAACCGCGAACCAGAACGCGATGTACCTGGATGGATCGCCAATTCAAGTTACTTACGGGAGCCTCACCGCGCTGATTCCGTCGCAGGATGCGGTGGCCGAGTTCCGGGTGCAAACGAACGGAAATGACGCCGAGTACGGGCGTTATTCGGGCGGGGTAATCAATCTCACGACCAAGTCCGGAGGCAATCAATTTCACGGCTCCGGGTATGAATTCCTACGCAACAAGGTTCTGAACGCCAACAATTTCTTTTCCAACGCTACCGGCACGCCGCGCTCGCCATTCACCCAGAATCAGTACGGGGTGAGTGTGGGCGGACCCATCAAGAAAGATAAGCTTTTCTTCTTCTTCAACTACGAAGAGTTCGCGCTTCGGCAAGGGCAGACCTTCCTCGAAACGGTGCCAACCCCGGCGGAATTGAGCGGAGATTTTTCGAACTACCGGGATGCCAGCGGGAACGTAATTCCGATTTACGATCCGCTGACGTCGTCCTGTGGTCAAATTGGCAACCCGTGCGGAGCGAACCAGCAGCCGACGCGGCAGCAGTTTCCCGGAAACATCATCCCGCCGAACCGCATCGACCCGGTGGCGAGTTATTTCAGCCAGAACAACCGAATTTTCGCGGCGCCAAACACCGCGGGCACTCCCAATACGGACCAATTCAATTTCTTCACCAACGCCAGCGTCGGAGGAAACAACGACCAGCTCAATTTCCGCACTGACTGGAACGTGAGCGACAAGCAGCGGGTATTCGCGCGCTTCACGCGATGGGGATTCGACGAACTGCCGCAGGATCCCTATCAGAACCAGACCTATTGGTTCGATCTCGATCCGCAGAATTTCGTTACCGACTCCATCGTTCTGGGCGACACCTACACCATCAATCCGACCACGATCTTCGATTTCCGGGTGTCGTATCTGCGGTTCAATTATTTTCAAGGACCACCGAAGTCGATCACCGGCCTGGATCAGACCACTTTTGGGTTCCCGTCGTACATGAACGCGCTGCCTCCTGAACTGAGGACTTATCCGGCGTTCGCGTTCCCTGATTTTGGAACGGGCGGCACCCAGATCATCAGCAGCGTCAACAACAACTACGTGATCAGCCCCAGCCTCACCAAGATATATCGACGCCACACACTGAAGATTGGTGCGGAGTTGCGCCGTCAGGATTCGAACTACTACCAGGAGGCTTCGCCGGCAGGCGACTACTGGTTTGACAATACTTTTACCGCGCAAAATCCCTTCAACCCCGGCAACACCGGCAGCAGCATCGCAGACTTTCTGCTGGGCGCGGCGACCCCGGGAGGAGGGTTTACGCCTTCAGCGATCTTGACCCCGAATATTACCGCCGCATCGATGCGCTATCAGGGTTATTACGTTCAGGACAACTTCCAGGCGAACAGCAAGCTGACCATTACCGCGGGAGTGCGCTGGGAAATTCCCGGGGTGTGGACCGAGCGCCACAATCAGCTTTCGACGTTCAACCCGGATGAGACCAACATCCTGGCCGCGGCGACCGGCCTGCCGCTAAAAGGCGGATTCGACCTCGTGGACACGCCGGCACACCCCGCGAGAGGGTTGAAGGCCGAGAAGTTTGACCTCTTCGCGCCTCGCGTGGGATTCGCCTATCGCGTGCAGGAAACGACCGTGGTGCGGGCTGCGTTCGGCACGTTCTACGGGCCCTCGGACGCCATTTTCCAGGAGTCTCCGTTCCAAAACGCGGTGAACCTCTACAACAACGCGATGGTCACCACCCAGGACAATGGCGTTACCCCGTCCGCGGTGCTGAGTAATCCGTATCCGGGAGGACTGGTGTTCCCGCCGGGACGCAATGCGGATCTCAATAGCGTTTTGATTGGCCAGAATTTCAGCTCGGTATCCGGCGCCGGAGGCTCGGCGGCAATCGCGGATTGGCATCCGGCGTACTACATGAACTGGAATTTCACGCTGCAGCACGAATTTGCCGGTGGGATTAACGTGGAGGCTGCCTACGCGGCGTCGCGTGGAGTACACCTTCCCATCAATAGCGATAACGGGGTGAACCTCAACCAGCTTCCGGACTCCGATCTTGCGCTGGGCAACCAGTTGTTGCAGAACGTGACCAATCCCTTCTACGGATTGATCACCTCGGGCCCTCTGTCATCGCCGAACGTGGCGGACTGGCAGTTGTTGCGGCCTTTCCCGACGTATCAAAACGTGGTGGAAGCGGCCGCCTACCAGGGCTCGAGCAGTTACAACTCGTTGCAGGTGAAAGTCCAGAAGAAGTTTCATCAGGGCGGGTCGATTCTGGCTTCCTACACATTTTCGAAGTTGATCACCGACACTGAGACCAGCACGGACTGGCTGGAGGGCACCGATTTCGGGGCGGGCCAGCAGATCTATCAGAACTACGATAACTTTCGAGGAGAGCGTTCGCTGGGCATGTTCGACCAGCGACAGAGCTTGACGGTAAGCTATGTCTATCCACTGCCGATCGGCAAGGGGCGGCACTTGCTTGGAAACGTGGAGGGCGCAGCGGATCGATTGGTGTCTGGCTGGAGCTTTGACGGAATCGCCACTTTCCAGGAAGGATTTCCGCTGAACATCGTCGCGGCCAATGATGCGGACCATTCTTTTGGCGGCGGATTGCGGCCGGATGTCACTGCCGGCTGCGATAAGAAAATATCGGGTTCGACGCAGTCGAAGTTGAACGAGTATTTCAACACATCGTGTTTCTCGGAACCCGCGCCGTTCACTTACGGTACGGAGAGCCGAACCGACGGCGGAATCCGCACGCCCGGAGTGAACAACTGGGACATCGCGCTGGTGAAGGACACCTCGGTTACCGAAAGGGTCAGCGTGCAGTTCCGCGCGGAAGCATTCAATTTGTTTAACCGCGTGCAGTTTGGGCCTCCGGGACAGATCTTTACCGCGAACTCGAACTCGGCATTCGGGGTCATCACTTCGCAGGTAAACAATCCAAGGCTGATTCAGTTTGGGCTGCGGCTGAATTTCTAAGCGGGGCTTGACTGCCGGATCATTTCCGACTGCCCGCATGAGGTTTCCGGCCGGCGCGGGGTCGCGCCGGCTTGGGCATTATCGAAACAGTGGTAGCTTTTCAGAGCTTTTCCGGTCCTGGCGCTGTAGGGCATTTCGTTGGGTTCGCGGGGAGTGAAAAACCCCGCATCGGTGCGGATGGAAAGCCGCCGAGTGGCAAAAGTTGGAGCAGAACCGCCTGTGGGATTCGGGGTCTTGACGGGAGAGGCTGATTGATGCGAACAAGCAGGCGTCAGTTCCTGGAAGTTTCGTCGGCGTTGGGAGCGTTGCTGCCCTTTTGGAAATCTGGGCCGAAAGCGGCTCCCGCAACGCTGCGGTCACACCCGCTGCCTAAGGCACCGCAGGAAGCCTCTAAATCCGCTTCGGCACCCGCCTATCAATTCAACACCTCGGACCTGACCGCTTGGCACCCGCAAGGCGCCGCCAAGTGGAACGTGAAAGACGCCGAAATTCTTGGATCGGGCGATGGCTGGCTGGTGCTGGATCGCGGCTTCCAGGATTTTGCATTCAAATTTTCCTTCCGTGCGAGCAGTGGTGAAGCCGGCGTGCTGCTCCGCAATGCTCCTGTGCATTGGTCGCGTTTCTCCCATCCTGAGGGGTCCAGCGACCGGACCGCGGGCATCTATGTGGAGCTATCGGGGAAAAGCGCGGGGGCGATGTCGCTGCTAACGCTGGACTCCCAAGGGAAACAACTAGCTCGCAAAGTGGTGCCACCTCCGCCGCTCGATGTGGCAGGAGCGGAACACCAGATGGCTTCGGAAGCCTGCGCGCCGATCGCCTGCGCGGGAATCAGCGATCCCGTAGGAGCTCTCACCGGCTACCCACCGGAGCCGCCGGTACGGATCAGCGACGGCGCGGATGGTTGGAAGGAAGTCGAAGTGGTGCTGCGTGGCGCGGCCCTGTCCTGGGACACCACGGGCGTGAGCGCGACCGCCGAAAAAAGGAGCCACTTCGGACAGATTGCGTTGCGCGTATCCGGCGGAGGGGAGGTCCGCTTTAAGGATTTGTCGATATTTGACCTTACACAGCGCGTAGCAGGTCTTGCCAGTAACGCCGGCAACTCCGAAGTCCGACAGTTAACCGATTTGTTCTATTCCGAAGCAATCACCGCGGGCGATCTGAACCGTGACGGATTTGATGAGGTAGTCTCTGGTCCGTTTTATTACATCGGTCCCGATTACCAAGTCGCCCGGGAAATTTTCCCGCCTACCACCGTGAATCCGGGCGGACCGGCGGAGCACGGCAACTACACAAATTGTTTTCTGGCGCACGTCCATGATTTCACTGGCGATGGCTGGCCGGACGTTTTGATCATCATGGGTTTCGGTCCAATGCCGAGTTTCTCGGCTTATCTTTTCGTGAATCCTCGCGGAGAGCTGCGCCATTGGGACAATTATAAAGTGCTGCCATCGGTGGACGCGGAAACCACAATTCTAGCCGATGTGGACGGCGATGGGCGCCCTGAATTGGTGACCGCGCAGGACGGTCAAGTGGGATACGCCAAGCCGGATGGGTCGGATCCCACCAAGCCGTGGACATTTGTGCCGATATCGGAGAAGGGAAGCTGGGGTCCGCACGGCTTCGGAGTGGGCGATGTGAACGGCGATGGGCGGACGGAAATTCTGCACGCCAGCGGCTGGTGGGAACAGCCTCCCGCTGGAACGAAAGGGCTCTGGAAGTTTCATCCGGTTTCATTCGGAGCCACCGGGGGAGAGTGGTTTCTGCGAGGCGGGGCCGGGATTGTGGTCTATGACGTGAATGGCGACGGCGTTCCCGACGTCATTTCCAGCCTAAACGCGCACGGCCCGGGCCTGGCGTGGTTTGAACAGCAAAGAGATGCGCAAGGCAACAGCACATGGAAGCGCCACCTGATCATGGGTGATCCGGCCGTCTCGCTGGCGGACCGCAAAGATTGGGAAGAGACGGACAAATCCTTGGCTTTTACCGAATTGCATGCGCTCGATTTGGCGGATCTGGATGGTGACGGCGTGCCATGTGTGGTGACCGGAAAGCGCTGGTGGTCACACGGTTACATCTACGACGAGAATCAGGTGGATAATGCGCCGGTTCTGTATCGGTTCAAACTGATTCGCAAGCCGGGCGGGGGAATTGAGTGGACTCCTAAACTGATCCACGACGCTTCAGGGGTCGGGACGCAGATCCTGGCGAAGGACATCAACAAGGACGGCAAGATTGAGATTCTGATTGCGGCGCGCAAGGGAGCTTTCGTTTTCTTCGATACCAAAGGTAGGAGCTAAACGGTACGCGGGTGGCTACTTACCACCGGTGGCAGGCTCTTCGATGGTGTGTTTTTTTCCGGGTATGGCCGCCAACGGCCAGAGTCAACCCTGTCGTTACATAAAGCCTGCGAACTTTCCTTGACTCCGAGGACGGACCGAAAGGGGCGTTTCTTTCTTTGATCGCTGCCGCAAACCTAACGCGGATAGGAAGCGTTCATGCATAACCGGAGCTGTCGTTTCTCGGTTAGGCAACTATGTACAATGGCGGTGGCGGCAGTGTTGGCACTGAGCGTCGCCGCTTGGGTTAGTCCTCAGGAACTCCCCCCTGCTCACACCACGTGGAGCACGTATCTCGGCAACCCCGACGGTTCGCACTACACCGCACTGACCCAAATCAATCGTTCCAACGTGGACAAGCTGAAACTGGCTTGGTCCTACGACACCGGGAATGAACGCGCCTACGAATTCAATCCGATCGTGGTGGGCAAGACGATGTACGTCATTGCGCAGCACACCGACATCGTGGCGCTGCATGCCGCGACCGGAAAACAGCTTTGGGTTCATCACCCGAATAGCATGGGCCAGCGGCTGGAAGTCCACCGCGGGATAAATTTCTGGCAGAGCAAGGACGGATCGGACAAGAGGCTGTTAATCACGTTCGATAACCATCTGGAAGCGATTGATGCCAACACGGGAGAATTGATCAAGTCGTTTGGCGAAGGCGGCTCGGTGGATTTGAAGCTGGGCCTCGGCCGCGATCCGAAGTCCATGTATCAGATCCAGGCGGGTACCCCGGGTCAGGTGTTTGACAATCTGATTATGCTCGGTTCGGAAACGGGCGAGGACTACGGATCGCCTCCCGGCGACATTCGGGCTTACGACGTGGTAACCGGACGGATGGCGTGGATATTTCACACTATTCCGCACCCCGGCGAGTTTGGCTACCAGACGTGGCCGAAAGATGCCTGGGAATATATAGGCGGCACCAATTGCTGGGGCGAGATGAGCCTGGATGAGAAAACGGGCATCGTCTACATTCCCACCGGCGCTCCCACCTACGATTTTTACGGCGCCGATCGCAAGGGAAACGGGCTTTTTGCCGATTGCCTGCTGGCGGTGGATGCGCGGACCGGAAAGTTGATCTGGTACTACCAACTGATCCATCACGATCTGTGGGACTACGACGCGACGTCAGCGCCCCAACTGCTCACCGTGCGGCATAACGGGGAAGATGTTCCGATCGTCGCCGAGGCCTCCAAGCAGGGATACCTCTACGTGTTCAATCGCACGACGGGTAAGCCTCTGTGGCCGATCGAAGAGCGTCCGGTACCGAAGTCCGATATGCCAGGCGAAGCCGCGTCGCCCACGCAGCCCGTTCCCACCGCCCCCCCCCGTTCGCCCGGCAGAGATTTACCGTAGCCGATTTGGATCCCTACATCTTGAGCCCGCGCGATCGAGAGCGGTGGAAACGGGTAATCGAGGGTGCGGTGAACGAGGGACTTTTCACGCCTCCTGAACTGACCGACAGCATCGAGATGCCTGGAAATCGCGGTGGATCGAACTGGGGCATGACCGCGTCGAATCCGACGAACGGCACGATGTTCGTGGTTTCCATGGATATTCCTGCCATTCTGAAGGATGAACGGCGGGCGCCACCTTCACTCTGGAATATTCCTACGAGCGGAACTCCGGCGCAAAAAGGCAAGGCTGTTTACCATTTCTATTGCGAAAGGTGTCACGGCACGGAACGGGAGGGCGCGCCACCGGCGATTCCGTCACTGGTAAATGCCCCAACGGTATTCGGCTCAGGCACCGTCAAAGATGTTGTGAAATATGGCCTGAAGGATATGCCGGGATTTCCCGATCTCACCAGCACTTTGCTGGATGATCTGATTACGTATCTCGGGAATCCGCAAAGTGCCCCGGGTCCGCTTCCACCGGGTGGAGAACCGCCGGCCGGCTCGGGGAGTGCAGGAAGCAACGCGGTTCGATACTGGACGGGTTACGGTCTCCAGCCTTCGATCATAAGTCCTCCGTGGTCAAGGATCACGGCATACGACCTGAATCAGGGGACGATCAAGTGGCAGGCGCCGCTGGGGGATGCTCCGCAAGCGGCGCGGGAACATCTGAAAGGCACCGGCGTGATGTTGCCGAGGGATGGACCGGTGATCACCGCCACGGGCCTGCTCTTTATTGCGACCAAGGACGAGGGCAAGCTGCGAGCCTACGACCAGGAAACCGGCAAGGTGATTTGGTCGGTGGACCTGCCGGCTGCGTCGGAGGGAGTTCCGGCAATGTATGAAGTAGATGGCCGGGAGTACATCGTGGTGTGTGCAACCTCTGCGAAACAGACAGAAATACCGAGGGATGGACCCGAGGCGCCGAGCGCAGAGCCGGTGCACAGGTCCTACGTTGCCTACGCCCTGCCGGAAAACCTGCTCGGGCAGAAGTAGGCGAAGCGAACGAATCATTGCGGCGGGCGCGGATACACCCCGGGAGTTCGCCCGCCCGCCGGTGAATCCAGGTGAGGCGTTGGGAGTGCGGCCGAAAGACCTGAGAGGGTTCGCACTCTCCACCTGGATTTCATAAGGGGATGCGGATTTTCAGAAGCGCGCGGGAAATGGAAGGTCGATGGACAGGAGCGTCACATGTCGATGCACGGGCGTGGATTGCAGAGAAAAAGTTTTTGGGGCATGGCTATTGCCGCGGCGCTGCTGGTTGGCGTCGCCGCGTGGGCGAGCCCGGGAGATGCGCCGGGGGCGCACACCACGTGGGCCACGTATCTGGGAAATCCGGATGCCTCGCATTACTCCGCCCTGAAGCAGATCAATGAGTCCAACGTCAATCAGCTACAAGTGGCGTGGTCGTACAACCCAGGCGACGAACGATCATACGAATTCAGTCCGATCGTCGTTGGGAAAGTGATGTACGTCCTGGCCAAGAAGACTTCCATCGTTGCACTCGACGCGGCCAATGGAAAGGAACTGTGGACCTATCACTCGGAGGGCGTGCCACTGATGGAAATGCATCGCGGCATCAATTTCTGGCAGAGCAAGGATGGATCGGAACAGCGCCTGTTGATTCCGTTCAGCAGCCATCTGGAGGCGATCGACGCGAAAACCGGCCAACGGATCAAGTCGTTCGGCACAGACGGCCGGGTGGACTTAATGGATGGGCTGGGCCGCGATCACAAGACGATTTCACAAATTCAATCCGCCACGCCGGGGCAGGTTTATGGCGACCTGATTATTCTGGGCTCAGCCACCGGAGAGGATTACGGCTCACCCCCGGGAGATATTCGCGCGTATGACGTGCGCAGCGGCAAGATGGCGTGGATATTCCATACCGTGCCGCATCCCGGCGAAGGGGGTTACGAAACTTGGCCGAAAGATGCCTGGAAATATATCGGCGGAACGAACTGCTGGGGGGAGATGAGTCTGGATGAGAAACGAGGAATCGTGTACATCCCGACGGGCGCGCCGACGTACGATTTCTATGGAGCGGATCGCGTAGGAAATGACCTTTATGCCGACTCACTTCTGGCGCTCGATGCCGGCACCGGGAAATTGGTGTGGTATTACCAACTGATTCATCACGATTTGTGGGACTACGATGTGACCGCAGCGCCGCAATTGCTCGATGTGAAGCATGACGGCGAAGTGGTGCCAATCGTGGCGCAGGCCGGGAAGGACGGTTTTCTATACGTTTTCAATCGCGTGACCGGCAAGCCGCTGTGGCCCATCGAAGAACGGCCGGTTCCGAAGTCCGACATGCCGGGCGAGGTTACGTCGCCGACTCAGCCGATCCCGCTAAAGCCTCCCCCGTTCGCGGTGCAGTCCTTTACCTCCGCGGACCTGGATCCCTATCTGCTGACACCCGATGAACGCGCCAAGTGGAAAAAGACGGTCGATGCGGCGGTGAACAAAGGGCTATTCACGCCCCCGGGGCTTACCGACACGATCGAGATGCCCGGAAATCACGGCGGCGCGAACTGGGGTGGTACCGCATCGAATCCCACCGACGCCACGATGTTCGTGCTGTCGATGAACATCCCCGCGCTGCTGAAGAATGAGCATCTGCTGCCGGCGAACCTATGGGATATCCCGATGGATGTGCGTCCGGCGCAGCAAGGCAAGGCGATCTACAACCTATATTGCCAACGGTGCCACGGCGCGGATCGGGCCGGCTCGCCTCCGGCGATTCCTTCGCTGGTGAATGCGCCTACTACGTTCGGAGAGGCTACGATCAAGAGCGTGGTGAGGAACGGGATTCAAGAGATGCCTGGCTTTCCCGATCTGAGCGACCTGCATATCCAGAACCTGATCCTGTACCTGGGAAATCCAGACGCCGCGCCCGGAGCGCTTCCCGAGCGTCAAGCCCCGCCACCACCGCCGTCGGTCGATGGGAAGCCCGCGCCCACGCGATATTGGTCGGGGTACAACTTGCAAACATCCATCA
>Ga0182024_10010030_pt1 | contig 19411 bp, 15 predicted proteins | sample P32metaG_FD_120480 | JGI IMG/M metagenome (GOLD analysis project Ga0182024, IMG submission 120480) | Permafrost microbial communities from Stordalen Mire, Sweden - P3-2 metaG (Illumina Assembly) | ecosystem: Environmental > Terrestrial > Soil > Wetlands > Permafrost | place: Sweden: Stordalen... | reverse complement strand
GGTTTGCGGCGGTGCGGGAGTCGTTGCCGCTGCCCTGCGGGGGAAGGACGGTTTGGCTGGTTTGTGCGGGGGGCTGCTTTTGGGGCGGGTGGGTGGTGGGTTGGGTTGTGGCCGGTTGGGGGGGGGGGGGGGTGGTGGGCCCGAAGTACAAGGGTTCGTCTGGGAGGGGCTTGACGGTGGTTGCGGGCTTACCGGGGCTTGCCGCGGATGCCGGCCTTGCCCCACCCGCCCCACCGAAATAAACGGACGATGCAGCCAGAAAAAGAATACCCGCGGCCTTGGTCAGCTTGCGCATGAGACTTGCCTCTTGGTCTTTCAAATTCACGGCCCTTACCTGTTCGCTCCAGGCGGTAGCGGCGGGCGGCTAAGCCGGTCGCATGACCGCGAGTCGAATTGGGGTGGCCAAACACGGGGCATCGTTGTCGAGTCACGTGTGCCGGTGTCGAGCTCCGATGCCCTGTGGCCCGACGGAAAAAAACCAGCCGCACCTGGTTCGGGGAACGTTTCCCGAGCCCGGCGCGAGACCGCGCGACGACGACATTTCCCAGCCCCTCGCTTGCACGAAAGGTCGTCCGAGGCGCTCCTGGCAGAGCGGCCACGCGACATGGGGGGCGATTCCGATTCGCCCGCTCCGGCCGGCTAGCGTGCTCGCCGCACCAGCCTTGCCTATTCATAATCGGTTACCGGGATGCCCTACTTTGCCTCGGTGGGATCATGAGGTTCGTGGAGAAAGAAATGATGCGTCGCGGTATTCTGTTCATTGACCGTCAAATTATCGCGTCTAACAGTCGTTTTCTGACGGTCGCGGTTGGATGGGGACGGAAGACGTGAGACGGAGGCAGCGGCGATCAGCGCAGCCAGCCCGATAACGCAGAACTGTACGATCCGCCGGTTGCGTCGTCGTCGGGGATACCACTCGGGCAGGAACTCCAATTCAAGCACGTGCCGCCTCGTGAGCTTGCCCGGGTGGCAGGTCGAACAACTGCCCGCAGCCGGGCAACTTCTTCAGGGCCAGCCCGGTGGCCAGGGCAAAGGCCCCTGGCTGGAGCTCCGCGCTTTGCGGGGGCTGTCCGGAGAAAGCCGAAAACGGGTCGACTGTCACCACCGGATGGCCCAGGCCGCTGGATAGTGCGGCGCGCAGCATTCCGTTATCGGCTTCGGCGCCCATGAGGTGAATACACCGAGGCCCCGGCCCTCGAAAAGTGATCGCGTGGTACTTCAAGTAAAGGGCCAGTGTTCGCGACAGGTGCTCCAGGGCGCCCCGCATGGAATCTGCAACCGCTTGGTTTACTGCGTCCAGTTGGGCCGGCGCGGCGGAGTCTTCGAGCATGTCCGTGCCAGTGGCAGCGCGGCGCCGCATGAGGCGCGCCTCTGCGGGCGCCACCTTGAGCTTGTGGGCGACGGCTTGATCGAAATGCTCGGCTCCCACGTCGATCGATTTGATGAAGTTGATTGCGGGACCGCGGCCTATGACCACCTCCGTCTGCTGCTGGCCGATCTCCAGCAGCACGTTTGCCGCCGGGCTCGGATGCTGGAAGGAGCGGGCCGCGCGAAACAGCGCGCAAGGTTCGGCGTCCAGCGATTGGACGACGAGGCCGGCCGCGTGGAGTTCGTCAACCAGCGCATCTACGCGCCGGCGGGGGGCCGCCAGGACGACGACCTCACGTTGCGGGTCGCCGCCGGTCCCGGCAATCGCTTGCATATCTGCGGCCGGCAGGCATTGGACGATGGCATCGGCCAGGGGGAATGGAAAGAGTTTGGCGGCTTCGGATGAAGCCGCCGAGTTGATCGAAGCGTTGGGGACTGTGGCGGGGATTCGGACGGTGCGCAGGTGCAGAGCGTCCCGAGGAAGTGCCGCCACCACCCGCCGGCCGGCGAACGGGCCAGCGTCGAAGGCACGGGCGATTGCCTCCTCCCAGGCCTTGGGGCCATCCGGCACATAGGTTTGGGCCGCGGCCGCCCGGACGGCAACGCCGGCATCGTTTCGGACCAGTTGCACCAGCCGCAGCACCCCCTGGCCGAAATCGATGCCGACCGGGCCGGGAGCGGCGAGTCTGGAAGACGGCAGAATTCTCATGCGCGAGCTAATTGGACGACAAACTCATTGGACCGACAATTGCCCGCTGAACGGCGCGACGGTGATCGTTGACGAGGCTGTCCCGCTTGTGAGTACGATCGTCCCTGACACCAGTGCCGTCGCAGTCGAAGTCGATGTGTTGTAGCTGTAGGGCACGCCCATCGAGTCGAAGGCGATGACCGTCTGGCCGTCGAAGTTGGCCGATCCAAGCGACATCGACTGCAGCCCGGTGGTCGAGGACGACCCGAACGTGACCGTATAGCCCTGCCCGCTCACGGGATTGTTAATCACCACCGCTGGCGACACCGAGGTCATTACCTGGTAGGTGCCGTTGCTGGTGTTGAATTGAACGTAGTGCATCTTCTGCAGTGATATGGCGCGGCTCTGGGCGTAGAGCAGGTCGGCCATCACGGTCCGGGCGGCGGCCATCGAATTCTGGTCGTTGGTGGTCCCCAACTGCGGCAGGATGACGGCTGCCATGACGCCCAGGATGAAGACCACGCCGAGGATTTCGATCAGCGTAAACCCGCGGCGACAGCGGCACGGCCGGGGGGCGGGCGCGCCCCAGTCACGGTTATGGGTGGGGGCGGTGCGGGGACGATGTTCGATTCTCCGCGGCATGTGATCCTCCGGACCAATCAGTAAGTTCGCACCCTATTTGCCGTCATCCGCCTTGGGGGCGGCGTCGTCAGACTTGGAGACCTTCACCTGGAATTCGCCGCTCTCCATCAGGGACAGGAGCTTGTCCAGCCGCGCGTTGACGCCCTTGAGCTCGTCGATCATCTCCATTTGCCGCTCGCTGGGGTTAGTCAATTGGACGTCGGCATGAGCAGGGGTGGGCGCGCCGACGCCGGTGAACTGAGCCAGCAGGACTAGGCCTTGAGCGACAATGACCGTTCCAAGGCATTTTTCTTTTGTGGTTGCGTTGCGCATGGGCATCTCCTGTGGGGAGGTTGGTTAAACGAAAACCCGGCACGTGAGAACAAGTTATTGGAAAATGGGCCGCGCTCGAGGAGCGCGGCCCATCGGCCCGAATTCAGGCTGATACGTTAGGGAAGGACGGCGCCGGGGGCGGTGCCGTTGGTGCCGTTGTAGGTCTGGCCCCAGATGTTGCCAGAGCCGGCGCCGCTGCTGTAGTCGTAGACGAAGTCATAGCCGGTCTGGAACCCGCCCGCGGACGTGCCGTTGACGACCGCGAAGCCGTTGGTCAGCGAGTTGGTGGGGATGGCCTGCATATAAGGCCCAACCGTGGTGCCGTTGTAAGTGCTGGTGGCGGTCATCGCCCCCCAGTTGTTGGCGCCGACGATGTTCGGCAGGGTGTCGCCGTGCTGCAGTTTGTACAGGGCGATCTGGGTGCGCAGCGTCTGCACCGTGCTTTCCAGGGCCGAGGTGCGGGCCTGGGTGCTGGCCGAGCTGAACTGCGGGATGACGATGGCCGCAAGGATGCCCAGGATGATCACCACGATGAGAATTTCGATCAGGGTGAATCCTTTACGGCTACTGCGGCGGACATTGCGAATGCTAAGAGCGGTCATGGCTATGCCTCCTGTATGACGGTCTGTTCGACTGTCGGTTGTGACCGCCAGGGGCCCACCAGGGCCATCACCGGCAGTCGTCTTACTACACCGGCCCACGTCGCCTGGACGAGGGCTGGACGGTTTACACTCGGTTCTCTTCTCGATCCGCGCCGCCACAAAGCGACGCGGAATACTGTCTTGGCGGTCGTCCGGCACGCCGGTCGTGCTGGCGTGCGGGTTTGTCGCAGGCACAGCTCAAGGCTGTTGCCTGGCCCAGCGCCTCCTTCCACGTCGGTGGTGTTCGCGCGTACGAACCTCAACCTCACCAGCATCGACCTCGGCGCGAACCGACTTAATCACGCGCCGCGCCAGCTTTGTCTGTCGCGAGGCCCGGCTCATTAGCGGACCTCAAGGCAAGGCGGACTGGTTGGTTGCCGCGCCGGCGTGGCACCGTGCCACGCCGGTCGCCGACCGAGGAAGTCCGAGAAGAAAGACCGTGAAGTGCAACCGCGGGGGCAGGCCCGGGGGCGAAGGCCAGGGCATCTTGACTGATGCCAAGGCGATCGATCCGGTCACTTGCTACACAGGAGCAGTCACGAGCATCCGTTCGGTAGCGCCCTCGGTCCGGTAACGCAGGCCAACGCCGCGCCCTTGCAAGGCAAAGCCCTGCTCGAGCACGAGGAAAGTCTGGCGAGATCGCACCGGGCGCTTTGCGCACCATCGAAAGCCGTTGTTTCGGGAAAATGCCTCCCGGAAAACGACCGTTCGGTGGGCCGGGACCGGCAAGCCTTGCGGCCTGCCTTCCCGGCGCCGCCTTGCGGCGGCTTAGCCCTTATCGGGGATCCTCAGTTTGACCGGACCGAACCGCACTAAGCTGCTCGAACCAGTCGGATTTGATGTACGATTTGTTTGCTTTGTCGTCAAAACGCAGAGGTCATTCCTCGATGTCCAGTCCGATATCCAGCGCGGGCGCGGAGTGGGTGAGGGCGCCGACGGCGATTCGTTCGACGCCGGTGGAGGCGATGGAACGGACGGTTTCCAGGCTGACGCCGCCGGAGGCTTCCATTTCGACCTGGCCGTTGCGTCCGGCCTGGTCGCGCAGCCGCACGGCTGTTTCCATCCGCGGGCAGTCCATGTTGTCCAGCAGGATGATGTGGACGCCATCGACTTTCAGGACCTCCAGCAATTGGTCCAGGTTATCGACTTCGACCTCGATCAGCCGCGAGGGGTCTTCCGAGCGGCTCTGGGACACGACCGTCGAAAGGTGGTCCTTGAGCGCCTTGAGCCCAATGGCGGCGACATGGTTGTCCTTCACCAGCAGGCCGTCGAACAGGCCGATACGATGGTTGAAACCCCCGCCGCAGCGGACGGCGTATTTGTCCAGAAGCCGGAAGCCCGGCAGGGTCTTGCGGGTGTCGTAGATTTTGGCGCTGGTCCCGGCGACCCGGCGCACGAAGCGGTGCGTGTGCGTGGCGACGCCCGACATGTGCTGCAGGAAGTTCAGGATGACGCGCTCGGCCGACAGCAGCGACCGCAACGGGCCCCGGATGCGCAGCAAGGGCGTCGGGCGCATGTCGCTGAAGCGCCCTTCGATCAGGTCCAGGTGGAAGCCGGGGATCAGCTCGACCTTCAGCCGCTCGTCGTAAGCCCGGCAGATCATCTCGACGATGGGCAGGCCCGCGACGACGCCGACGTCCTTCTGCATCAACGTCCCCACGCCAATGGCATCGGCGGACACCATCAAGCGGCTGGTGACGTCGTCGGTGGCAAGGTCTTCGCGCTTGGCAAGTTGAATGAGGTCTTTTAAGTCTTCGTAAGACGGGAACATGGCTGGCTCCAATTTTACTCCCGATTGTACCCCCGATTATACCCTTGTGCCGGCTGGGTCACTTTTGCCGGCGCATCTGATATTATCTCGTCACGAGGCCCGAAGTGAGAAGCATTCCATTTCTCCCCTGGATAGTCCGGAGAGGAATGGAAAAGGGAGAAAACCAGCAATAGGCTCGCGTGACCGTCGCGCGAGGGCTTCTCATTTTCGGGCGTGACGCGGGCGACAGGTTTCGGGTATGCGCACACCGGCATCGGCGTTCTGGGAAGAACTGCTCGAATACATCGACGAACGGCGCGTTATTCCCGTGATCGGCGTCGAATTGCTGCGCGCCTGTCCTGAACCCGCAAGCGGTGAACTTGCCGGCGGTGAGCTTGTCGAATCCGTCGAATCCGCCGCGCCCGCTGAACCGGCGGCATCCTTCGCGCTCGACCTGGCCCGCCGGCTGGCCGAACGCCTGGGGGTTTTGGCCGCGGGCCTTCCCGAGGACGACGCCCTCAATGCCGTGGCGATGCTTTACGTGGCTCAGGGCGGGCGTCGCGAAAAGCTCTATCCGGCATTGCGCTCCATCCTTCGCGACATGCGCTGTCCCGTCCCCGTCCCATTGCGTGCCCTGGCCCGCATCCCGCACTTCAACCTCTTCGTATCGACGACTTTTGACGGCCTCATGGAGCAGGCACTCAACGAAGAACGGTTCAGCGGGGCCAATGGCGCAGAGTCCCTTGCCTTCCTGCCCGCCGGAGTCCCGCAGGACCTGCCCTGCCCGATGCGCAGCCTCGCCCGACCGCTGGTTTACCACTTGATGGGCCGGCCGTCGACTTCGGCTTATTCCTGCGCCTTGACCGAAGAGGACACGCTGGAGTTTTTCTCCGCCCTCCAGACCGAGAGACGGCCCAAGCTGCTGTTCGACGAGTTGCGCGACAACCACCTGCTGCTCATCGGCAACCGCTTCCCCGACTGGCTGGTGCGTTTCTTCATTCGGACCACCAAGGGGGGCCGGCTCTCCACGCCACGCGACAGCTCCGAGATCATCGCCGACCGGGTGGCCCGTGGCGATTCGCAACTGGTCATGTTCCTGCGGAACTTCAGCTACCAGACCCAGATTTACGAAGGGGGCGACGCGGCCGATTTCGTCCGCGAACTCACCGAGCGCTATGCCCAGAGATACCCGGGCGCAGGCAGTCACGCCGCCCCGGCGCCGCCGGCCGAAGACAGCCCCGGTCCGGGCGAGATGTCCGAGGGGGCGATCTTCCTCAGCTACGCTCACGAGGACAAGCCCTCCGCCCAGCGCATCCGCGACGCCCTGCATGCCAGAGGGGTGGACGTCTGGTTTGACAGGCATTGCCTGACCCCCGGCGATGAGTGGGACCAGAAGATCCGCCGCCACTTGCGTGCCTGCTCCTTTTTCATCCCGCTGATTTCCGCCAACACCAATGCCCGCGAACGGGGCTACTTCCGGAAGGAGTGGCGCTGGGCGGTGGATCTGGCCGACGAGACCGCCGACGGCGTGGCCTTCATCCTGCCGGCGGTGATCGACGAATCCGATCCGTCCGATGCTGCCGTCCCCGACCGCTTCCGTGACTTCCAATGGGCGGCCTTGCCCGAGGGGCAGGTGACACCCGAATTCGGGGAGAAGATCGTCCATTTGATCCGCGAGTACCGCAAGCGGCAAAGGGGCCGGGCATGAACGAGCCGGCGTCCGACCCATCGCCCGCCCCGGCCCCCGTGGCCCCGGCTGCCCCAGCAACCGGCGATCAGGCTGACATCGACCGCGACAACCCCTGGCCGGGGCTGGCGTCGTTCACCGAGCGGCAGAGCGAGCTGTTTTTCGGACGCGACGAAGAGGCCGAAGAGCTGTTCCGGTTGGTCCGGCGCGACGAGCTCACCGTGCTGCACGGGCAATCGGGCCTGGGCAAGACCTCGCTGCTCCAGGCCGGCGTGTTCCCGCGGCTTCGCCAGCAGGATTTCCTGCCGGTGCTCGTTCGCGTGGACTACTCCCCGCAAGCGCTGCCGCCGGTCGAGCAGGTGAAGCTTGCCCTGGCCCAGGCGATCCTCGAAGGCGGCGTCGACGCCCCACTGCCGGGCCCGGACCGTTCGTTGTGGGAATACTTCCACGACCCGGCGACGGACTTCTGGAGCCCGCGGCAGCGGTTGCTCACGCCGGTGCTGGTTTTCGATCAGTTCGAGGAATTGTTCACGATCGGGCAGGCCGACGAAGAATCGCGCCGCCGCGGCATGCAGTTCGTGAGCGAGCTGGCATGCCTGGTGGAAAACGCCCCGCCGCCGGAGGTTGCCGCCCGGCTCGATGCCGCCGCCACGGGGCTCGCGGGGCCGGGGGGAATCGACCTGGCCAAGCATGCCGGCAAGTTCGTGCTCAGCCTGCGGTCCGATTTCCTGGCCGAACTGGAGAGCCTCGAGCCGCTGGCGCACGGCCTGACGCGCAATCGAATGCGCCTGCGGCGAATGAGCGGCGCGCAAGCCCTGGAAGTCGTGACCGGCCCCGGCGGCGGGCTGGTGGGAGCGGCCGTCGCCCGGCAGATCGTCCAATTCGTCGCCGGCGAGGAAGTCCCGCGCGACGCGTTCACGCCTGAAGGTGGCCCTGCGGCCGACTCGCCGGCAACCGCGAAGGACACTCCGGTTGAGCACTTGGAAGTCGAGCCGGCATTGCTGAGTCTCGTCTGCCGTGAGCTGAATGCGCGGCGGCAACGGGCCGCACTGACCACCATCACCGCGGAACTCCTGGCAGGACACCGGCAGGGGATCCTCAGCGGGTTTTACGATCAGTGCCTGGACAGCATGCCGGATGCCATCCGCCGCTTCATTGAAGACCGGCTGCTGACCCGGTCCGGTCATCGGAGCAATGTGGCGGTGGAAGACGCAGTCGCTACGGAGGGCGTCACCCGCGCCGACCTGGACCGGCTGGTATTCCGGCGGCTGCTTCACAGCGAGGAGCGCATGGGAGCGTTGTGCGTGGAATTGGCGCATGACGTGCTGACCACGCCGGTGCGAGCCAGTCGGGACGCGCGGCGTCAGCGCGAGGTGGTCCGGGCCGCCGAGTTGAAGGCCGAGCGTGCCGCCCTGGAGGGCCGGCGGCGGCGCCGCTTCCTGTTTTTCATGACCTTCGGCGGGCTGCTGACGATTGGCGCGTTGATCTCGCTGGCGATCCTTGCGGTAAGGCAACGGGACCAGGCGAACCGAAATGCAACGGCGGCAGGCGTCAGTCAGCGCAAGGCCGAAGAGGCCGCCGCGATCGCCCGGCACCGGCTCACCGACCTCTATGTGCGCGAAGGATGGTCGCGCGCCGACGGCGGCGAACCGGGCCGTGCCCTGCTGTACTTCTCCCGCGCCATGGCGAATGCCGCCAATGACCCGGCGGGCGAACGCGACGCACGCGTTCGTTTTGGCACCACCCTGGCCATTGTGCCGCGAATCATTGACCTGCCGGGCGACATGAGGCTGCGGCCCGGAAGCACGTCGGGGAACCGCGAGATTCGGACTCGAGGCAATGCGGTGATCGTGGTGGACCTTGGCAACGGTCGAACCTTGTTCACGCTCAAGCACCCATCGGACGTGCGCGCCGCCAGATTCAGCCCCGACGGACGGTGGCTGGTGACGGCCTCTGGCGATTCGACGGCCCGGCTGTGGGATGCCACGACCGGCGCGCCGGTGGGAGAGCCGTTGCAACATAGTGCGCCGGTCCACTTTGCCGCTTTCAGTCCTGACAGCCGGCTGGTCGTGACGGCCGCTCAGGATAACACGGCAAAGATTTGGGAGTCCGCGACCGCTAGGCTTGTCAATTCGCTGGACCATCCCAGCTACGTCTGGTGTGTCGAGTTCCGCCCCGACGGTACTCAGTTCGCTACCGGCTGTGAGGACGGGAAGGTGCGGTTCTGGTCGACGGCCACCGGGCGGGAGGTCATGCCGCCGCTGCAACATTCAAAGGGGGTGCTCATTCTTTCCTACAGCCCGGACGGCGCGCTGCTGGCGACAGGGTGCAAGGACTATGCAGCCCGTCTATGGAATGCAGTTGACGGTCAATTGACCGCCACTCTCCCGCACGACGGGTGGGTTTACTGCCTTGCATTCAGCCCCGATGGACGGCGCCTGGTCACCGGCAGTCAGGACCACACGGCCCGGGTTTGGGATACGTCGACGGGGAAACCCCTGGCGCCGCCATTGCGGTACCTGGAGGAGGTGGGGTATGCCGCGTTCACCACTGACGGTCGGTATGTCGCGGCCGGCCTGCACGACCATACCAATCGCGCGTGGGACCTGGCCAGTGTGCAGCCGCCGGCGCCAAGGATCCAGCATCAGGGCAACGTCCTTTCCGCCGAGTTCAGCCCGGATGGCAGTCGGATCGTCACCAGCGGTGACGACAAGACCGCGCGGGTGTGGGAGGCGGCGAGCGGCCAGCCGGTCACGCCGCCATTGCAGCACGGCGGCGTCGTCAGAACCGCCGTCTTCAGCCCCGACGGGCGGAAGGTGTTGACGAGCTGCGATGACGGCGCCGCCCGGGTATGGGACCTGGGCAAAGGGAGCCTGTTCGCGCCTTTGGTCCTGCGGCATCAGGACGTCGTCTATTCGGCCGCCTTCAGTAATGACGGGACCCGGGTGGTCACGGCAAGCAAAGATAAGACCGCGCGCATCTGGGACGCGGTCAGCGGCTTGCAACTTCCCGCGCCGCCACCGTTCAACGGCCCTGTCTGGTGCGCCGTCTTCAGTCCTGACGGACGGTTCATCGCCATGGGAGGCTCCGACGGCATCCCGCCGGAGAGCTCTGGCATCGCGCGAGTCTGGGACGTAAACCGGGGAATTGTCGTGGCGGCGTTCAAGCACGCGGATCGCGTTACTTCGGTTGCGTTCAGTCCGGACGGCACCCGCCTGGTGACCGCCAGCAGGGACCGAACGGCCCAGGTTTGGGACGTGGCCAAGGGCGTCGCTGTCAACGGCCCGCTTAGACAGAACGCTGCCGTACGATCTGCGGCATTCAGCCCGGATGGCCTCAAGGTCGTCACCGCGAGCGACGATCGGAACGCGCGGGTCTGGGACGCGGCGACCGGACAGCCGGCAACGCCCTTTCTGCGCCACGACGGCCCGGTCCGGGTTGCTGTTTTCAGCTTCGACGGCACGCGGGTGCTCACCGCCAGCGACGATGAGTCAGCTCGTGTCTGGGACGCGGCCGGCGGCCTGCCGCTCACGCCGCCATTGAAGCACAAGGGCGAAGTCTGGTGCGCGGGGTTCAGTCCCGATGGCCGTCGAGTGGTCAGCGGCGGGAAGGACAACCTGGCGCGGATCTGGCAAATCGACCCTGACCCCCGCCCCGCCGCCGACCTGCAAGCTCTTGCCGAGCTGCTCGCCAGCGAGCGGGTTGATTCGGCCGATGGGCTGGAGTACCTCACTAAGGAGCAGTGGCAAGACAATTCCCGCGCACTGCACAAAAGCATGCCCGAAGAGTTCCAACCAGCACCAACTACGCAACCGGCGACCGTACCGACGACGGAGCAGGCTGAGACGCGGCCGGGGCGCTGAGGACCGGTGCGTCCAACGATGTGTCTCACACAGTGCGCCCATTCGTCCCATTTGTGCCAGCTTCTACCGCCCGCTTGAAGAACTCGCTTACCTGGCACCGGAAGCCGGGGAGGACGTCTTCGCAGGTGATGACGTCGTCTCCGCGCAGAAGCGCGTTCCTGCCGTCGGAGCGGAAGACATTAACAGAGCGAGTATTGGGCTGAACCACCCAGACGATGCGGAAATTGTATCGGAGGTATTCATCGACCTTGGCCGCAACGTCATAGGCCAAATCCCCGGGTGAAAGCACCTCAACGACCAGGTCGGCCGGAACACGCATGAAACCGTCGCTCAGATCGAGCCCGGCTAGACGATCGGCTCGGACAGCCGAAACGTCGGGCTTGCGGAACTTGTCGGGATCATCGGGGAAGACCTTGTATCCAAGGCTCGAGTCGTAGACCTCCGCGTCTCCGGAGGCATCAGCTTCGTTGCCCAGTAGCCTTCCGATCCTGATCCCAATCCGACTGGATTCGATGCTCACCGGCTTCTCCACTATTTGCCCACCCACAAATTCGATGGCGGCCTCATTCTCCAGGCGGTCTGCGAGGGTCATAACGGCAGCTCCATGTCAACCAGATAATACCAGCAGCTTTGGTGCGGCGACAAGTGGCTCATGGCTACACACGCGCGTCGCGCGGTTTCGGCCCTGTTGGTTACTTCGCCGCCTTGCCCTTCCCTCGCCGAGTGCTGCTCTTCGGTTGCCAGATCTTCTGTCGCTCGGCGTCGGGGTCGGGCAGGAACGATGAGCCGCTCTTGATCGTGGGTGCTCCTTTCATCTCATTGAGCTTGTCGCGAAGCTGGGCGGCTCGCTCGAATTCCAGGTCGCGGGCGGCCTGCAGCATCTCCTCCTCCAGGAGCCGGATGATCTCGGTCTGGTCGAGTTGACTGTCATTGGCGCGGATCGCCTCCTGCACGGTGCGGCGGGCCTTCATTTCCGACTCGATGCTGGTGCGGATCGCCTTCTGTATGGTCTGCGGCGTGATGCCCTGCTCGGTGTTGTGCTTGATCTGCAGCTCGCGACGCCGCTTGGTTTCGTCCATCGCCCGCTGCATGGCCGGCGTGATCGCGTCGGCGTAGAGGATCACCCGGCTGTTCACATTGCGGGCGGCCCGGCCGATCGTCTGGATCAGCGAGGTCTCGCTGCGCAGGAACCCGGCCTTGTCGGCATCGAGGATTGCCACCAGCGAGACCTCCGGCAAATCCAGCCCCTCGCGCAGCAAGTTGATCCCGACCAGCACGTCGAAGTCCCCGCGGCGCAAGTCGGAGAGGATTTCCACCCGCTCCAGGGTCTGGATCTCGCTGTGCAGATATCGGCCGCGGAGCCCCGCCTCCTGGATGTAGGCCGACAGGTCTTCGGCGAGGCGCTTGGTCAGCGTGGTGACCAGCGTCCGTTCGCCGCGCTCGGCGTTTTCCTTGATGGCGGCGAGCAGGTGCGGCACTTGGCCGCGGGCGGGGTGCACGGTGATCTCCGGGTCCACCAGCCCGGTGGGCCGGATCACCTGCTCGACGACCTCGCCGCCGGTCTTCTCCAGCTCGATCTTGCCTGGCGTGGCCGAGACGAAGACCACCTGGTTCCACATCGCCTCGAACTCCTCGGCCTTGAGCGGGCGGTTGTCCAGCGCGCTGGAAAGCCGAAAGCCATGCTCGACCAGCACTTCTTTCCGCTGGCGGTCGCCGTTGTACATCGCCTTGATCTGCGGCAGCGTCACGTGCGATTCATCGATGATCAGCAGGTAATCCTTGGGGAAGTAGTCGATCAGCGTATACGGCTTCTCGCCCGCCTTGCGGCCGTCGAGGTGGCGGCTGTAGTTCTCGATCCCCGAGCAATACCCCACTTCCTGGATCATCTCGATGTCGTATTTGGTTCGCGCCAGCAGCCGTTGGGCCTCCAGCAGCTTGCCCTGCCCGCGAAGGTGCATGACCTGCTGGTCCAGCTCCGTCCGGATCGACTCGACGGCGCTGGCGACCCGGTCCTCCGGCATCACGTAGTGGACGGCCGGGTAGATGAAGATCTGGTCCTCGCTCTTGAGCAGTTCGCCGGTGAGCGGGTTGATGGCATCGATGTTCGTGATCTCGTCGCCGAAGAACTCGATGCGGTAGGCGAACTCCTCATAACTGGGGTGCAATTCGACCACGTCTCCGCGGACGCGGAAAGTGGACCGCTTGAAGTCCATGTCATTGCGGCTGTATTGCAAGTCGATCAACCTGCGCAGCATCTCATCGCGGTCGGTCGCGACCCCCTTGCGGATCGCCAGAACGCTCTTGGTATACTCCATCGGCGAGCCGAGCCCGAAGATGCACGACACGCTGGCCACCAGGAGCACGTCCCGGCGGCTGACGAGGTTGCTGGTGGCCGAGAGGCGCAGCCGGTCCAGATCGTCGTTGCGGCTGGCGTCTTTCTCAATGTAAATGTCGCGCTGCGGAATGTACGCTTCAGGCTGGTAGTAGTCGTAATAGCTGACGAAGTACCCCACCGCATTGTGCGGGAACAGGTCCTTGAATTCCTCATAGAGCTGGGCCGCCAGGGTCTTGTTGTGGCTGATGACCAGGGTCGGCCGATTGATGCGGGCGACGGTGTGGGCCATCGAGAACGTCTTGCCCGACCCGGTGACGCCCATGAGCGTTTGGAAGCGTTTCCCCTGCTGGATGCCGGCCACGAGCTGGTCGATCGCCTGCGGCTGATCGCCCTGGGGTTGGTACGGGCTGACGACTTGGAAATCGGGCATAATGGGCTCGTTTTGTGTACGTGGACCGAGGGCCGGACATTATACGCGTGGGCTGCGGGCGGCGAGACGCGCTGAACAACCAAAGTCCCGTTTTCGGGCGTGGCCATTTTGTCGATACTATCCGATGGCGAATTGACGGCGATAGCCGTCACCCTGACGCTCAGGATCTACGGCTTCGTTGCCGGCGCCGGCTGAAAAACCAGGTACGGCTTGAGCTTCGTGACCGTCGCCACGCCGATGCCCTTGATGAGCAGAAGGTCGTCGGCGGAGGCGAAGACGGGATGGCCGGCAGCGAGGTGGGATTCGCGAAAGGCGACGATCGCCTTGGCGCGTTTTTCGCCGAGGTTGGGAAGTGCCGCCAGGTCCTGCCAGTCGGCGGTGTTGGGGTCGATGCGATCGACCAGTTCCGCCGCCCGGTCCGGCGCGTCCGGCTGCGGGTCGCTGATATAGCGCGAGTTCGCCGCGTAACGCACCGCCAGCACAATCCACAGCAAGGTCAATAGCACCACCAGCGCCCGCCGCTGCGGCAAGGTCCAGACGAACCAGCGGCGCGGATGATCGTCTGACGTCGCCGGGGCAATCGGCGCCGGCGTTCCAGGCTTTTGCCGTTTCTTTACTCCCCACATCGCCACACCCCAGTCGGTCGGCTCGGGCCGCATTTCTCCCTCTCCCGGTACTCCGGAGAGGGCACACCATAACCAAGGCCGGCACGATTCTCTTCAGCAACCCGGCTTTCGCCGTGGGCGCTCCAGCTCATCCCTTGCGGACCTGGAACTGGCGGAACTTTTCGCGCATCTGCTGCAGCCGTTGAAAGGCAGGCTTCGGCTGGAGCATGTCGTCGAGCACGCCCCCGCCGGGGAGCGTGGGGTGCATGTCGGCCAGATTGCTCCAGCAGATCGATTCGACGAAAGGCTTACTCAGGGCCAAATGGTAGACGGCCTCCATCCACTCGGCCTGCAGTTCCGGGTCCCAGGGGCGACGCCAGCGGCCGCCGGCGGAGGGGTTGAGCTGGCCGTCGGAGGTGTCGCCGGGGTCGGGCGTGGATTGGCCGGGGCAGCCGACTGCCGTCAGGAAGACCGGCTTGCCAAGCGTGGAGAACTTGTCGAGCACGTAACTGAGCTGGAACAGGTCGCGAGTGAAGGTGCCCGGGGCGGGCACGCCCATTTCCAGTTCCAGGCCGAAGGCCTCGAACTGGATCCCCGCCTGCACGACCATTTCGGCATACATCATCGGTGCCACGCTGCTGCGACCGCGGGCGTGGTATTCGCCGAATGGGTGCGTCACCGTGATCAGCGCCCGGGCGCCGGGGAGGATCGTCTTGACCTGCGAAACCAGCAGCCGGGTCAACTCGATCACCTGCTCGAAGCTCAGGCTGAAAGCCGAGTTGGACTGCAGGCCGGCCACGACGTTCCAGATCGCCACGCCCTTGCGATAGCGGGTGAGCATTTTCTGGACGTAGTCGTACGCCATCTCGCGAAGCATGTCGAAATCGTGTTCCCAGATGACCATCCAGTCGGGGACACCGGCATGGTCGAGGCGGATGAGCGGCCCGGCAATGAGCGGCATCCGCCGCTTGCCCAGATGTTCGACCCATTCGTCGATCAGGTCGGTCCGGAACACCTGCTCCTGCGGCTGCACTTGCTTCCAGTTCATGGGCACGACGGCATAGTCAAAATGCGCCGCGACCGTTTCCTTGTAGCGCTCGTTTTGAATGCCGGGGTCTACCCGGCAGCCGAAAATGTGCTTGACGAACCCGTTGGCGCTGCGGCGGCGGTTGAGGAGCAGGTCGCCGTGGAATGCCGACAGTTGCTCAGAGAGGTCGATGGCGATCTCCAGCGACCGGTCGGCTTGCTTCGACGCTACCGCCGGCTCATGGAGTTTGCCCAGGGCGTCGGCGAAAAGCATCTGTGCTTCATGGAGCCGGGCGGCGAACCGGTCGGTTTTCTCGCCTTTGGGCAGGTCGAAGAGGTTCCAGTCCTCCTGCTTCTGCACGATTTTCATGAGCCGGAACCGGGCAAGCTCGACGTTGAGGTTGTAAGGCTTTTCGCGTGGCGGGAGCCGGGTCGTCTCCAGCATGTACGACCCGACCGGCCCGGCATCCCACAGCAGCGCCACCCCTGCCGCATGCTCGTCCTTGCGGTTCAAGACCAGCAGGCCGTCGCGGAAGAAGACCTCGCCGGGCGCCGGCACGCTCTCGGGCCCGACGGCGGTCGCCGCCACCGGCTCGTACGTCATGGCCCGGGCGCCGCCCCGGTAAACCTCGAACCGGATGGGCCCGCGGTAATCGCGCGTCGTGGTGGTAGTGCCGCTGAGCGTTGTGGTCATAAGGCAGTTCGCGCCGGGCCGACACCCTCGGTGGCTCCGGGCAACGATTCCTCGATTGTTCATCACATCTTAGCAGACCGGGGCGGAGTCGCACATAGGGCGGTTGCCCGACTTTTATCGACATCCACGTGCGCCGGGAAGCCCGCGCTGCCGGTGCCCGATCGGTTCCACTCCTTGGTCAGGGGATCGACAATTCCGCTTCGGATGCCCCAACCTTCAACCCGGGGACGTGTCGGAAATGAGCGTCAAAGGTGAAGAGAGACAGGCCGCGCTCAATGGCGCTGGCTGCGATCCATATGTCGTTGGTGGGGATGGGCGTGCCGGCTGTCTTAAGCGACGCATATATCTCGGCGTACCGCTCTGCGGTGACGCGTTCAACGGGATGAAAGGCTACCCGAGGCGATGCCAGAAACGCTTCAAGTTCGCGACGGTTCTCGGCCTTGCGTGTTCCAGCCGCGAAGCCACCCAACAATTCGCCGACGACAATGCTGCTGATGCCTATAAACGGAGCTCGCTGCACAACCAGAAGTGCATCGGATCGGCCTCGCTTGAACGCGGCATAGGCGTTAGTGTCAATCAGAATGGCGTTCATCGCCAAAGCTCCGCGTCGATGCCGCGCATTGCCCCGGTCGCGGCGTCGAAGGCGGCTGCCTCTTCGTCAGACCATGTCCCCGCAAGTGAATCAAGGTCATGATTGATCGACGGAGACGTTCCAACCGATTGTTGAAGCAGAATGCGCGCCAAGTCCGACAGCGCGACCCCGGACCGGCTCGCTTGCAATTCGAGACGCGTCAGCGTTTCCGCGTCGAGCCCTTCGATCGTCAATGTGTTTTGAGTAGGTCCCATCTCTTCTGCTCCGTTCGGTCTCAAAGCCATTATATCACGATTCATGGGCTGGGCATTCGGCATCTTCCATTTTCCCGCCGCGCGACTTACTGTTTGGCGGATGGAAGCCGACCCAAAGGCCCTATTGCAGTCCGATCTGCCGTTCCCGACCCGCAGGGGGAAGGTGCGCGATGTATACGACTTGGGCGATTACCTGCTGATTGTCGCCACCGATCGGATCAGCGCCTTCGATTGCATCATGCCCAATGGCATACCGGGCAAGGGGAAGGTCCTGACTGCGTTGAGCCTGTTTTGGTTTACGCGGTTCGCCGGGCAGTTCGCGAACCATCTGATTGCCTCGGACGTCGCCGATTACCCCACTCACCTGCACGGGTATGCTGAGCAGATCGCCGGCCGATCGATGCTGGTCCGCAAGGCGCAGGTCGTGCTGATCGAGTGCGTCGCCCGCGGTTACTTGGCGGGGTCGGGGTGGAAGGAATACCAGTCATCCCAGACGGTTTGCGGGATCCCGCTGCCGGCCGGCTTGCGGCAGTGCGAGAAGCTCCCCGAGCCGATCTTCACGCCGGCGACGAAGGAGGAGCGCGGGCACGACATCAACATCAGCTTTGAGGAGACGGCCCGCCGGATCGGGCCGGGAGATGCCGAGAAACTCCGCGAGGCGACGCTGGAGATTTACCGCCAGGCTGCCGGCTATGCGGCCACGCGCGGGATCATCATCGCCGACACCAAGTTCGAGTTCGGCCGGCTGGACGATGGCCGGCTGATCCTGATTGACGAGGTGCTCACGCCCGACAGCAGCCGGTTCTGGCCGGCAGATTCGTACCAGCCCGGGCGGGACCAGCCGAGCTTCGATAAGCAGTACGTCCGCAACTGGCTGGAGACGCAGCCTTGGGACAAGACGCCGCCGGCGCCGGCGCTTCCCGAAGAAGTTGTGGAAGGGACGCGCAAGCGCTATGTGGAAGCATACGAGCGGTTGACGGGGCGGACGTGGCGCGATGGGTGAGATGGGTGAGATGGTTACCCAGCCGCGACTGGGTCCAGCACCTCGGCGGCGATGACCCTCCCGCTTCCCGGGTCGCGGCGCACCGGGCGATAGAGCGTGTCGCGCTCCACCGGCGTCCGGCCCGCTTCGCGGATAACCCTGCGGATGTCGTTCACGTGTAGTTCCTGGTGGGTTGGAGAGGCCGAATCGCCCTCGCGCTTGGTGATGTCGTACCAGACCACCGTGCCGTCCAGGTCGTCGCATCCCCAGTCCAGGGCCACCTGCGACAGGCCGATGCCCTGCATGATCCAGAATGCCTTGATGTGAGCGATGTTGTCCAGCATGAGCCGGGCGATGGCGAGCGTTTTCAGGTCGGTCAGGCCGGTGGGGCCCGGCAGGTGGCCCAGTTCGCTCTGCTCGGGAATGAACGACAGCGGGATCATGCAGTTGAAACAGGCATGGCCGCCCTGCCCACTTTGCCCCCCCACCAACGACTCGGCCTGCAATTCGCGCAGCTTGATCAAGTGGGTCACGCGCTCTTCCGGGTGCTCGACGTGGCCGTAGAGCATGGTGGCGTTGGTGGGGATGCCGAGGGAGTGGGCGGTGCGGTGGACCTCGAACCACTTGTCGGCCCGGACCTTGCCCTTGAAGACCTCATCATGGACGCGGTCGTCGAAGATCTCCGCGCCGCCGCCCGGCATGCTGCCCAGGCCGGCCTCGCGAAGCGCGACGAGCACCTCGGCGATGCCCATGCGGGCGATCCGGGAAAAATGGATGATCTCGATGGCGGTGAACGCCTTGATGTGCAGGTCCGGGCACTCGGCCCGCACGCCGCGGAGCATCTCCAGGTAATAATCGAACTTCAGCCAGGGGTGCAGCCCGCCGACGATATGGACTTCGGTGGCCCCCGCATCAGCCGCCCGGCGGGCGGTGGCCACCACCTGCTCGACCGGCATCTCGTAAGCCCCCTGCTCGCCGCGCTTGCGGTAGAACGAGCAGAACTTGCAGGACAGCGCGCAGACATTGGTGTAATTGATATGGCGGTTGCGGTTGTAATAGGTGTTGTTCCCGTGCCGCTGTTCGCGCACGAAGTTCGCCAGCCGCCCGATGCCATGCAGGTCCCGGCTGCGGTAAAGACCAACGCCGTCGTCGTAACCCAGAGGCGTCCCGCCAAGCACCCGCTCGGCAATGGGGCGGAGGGCGGGATCGGTGAGGGATTGGGGATTGAGTGGTTCCATGTCTGCCGCAGCCTGACACCGCCGGCGCGCAGTATATGGGCATGCACTGGCCGTTTCTAGATATCGCGTCGGTTTTGAAAGATGGCTCATGCTGTCCGAGCGCGAGGAAACTGCCGCTTGCGGCGTGGCCGATCAGGCCGCGCCCGACCCCAAAGGGCATCGCCGCTCGCGGGGTCGCAAATCGATTAGGCCGGGACATGGCTACGCCCCGCCGCCCGCGCGTCGTCTCTGGGCCCAAACTCCTTCGGAACTTTGGAACTTCCCACGCCAGCGCGGGCAAAGATCCGAAGTTCCGTTTTCACCC